>Ga0193728_1000869_pt1 | contig 15097 bp, 12 predicted proteins | sample U1c1metaG_FD_143037 | JGI IMG/M metagenome (GOLD analysis project Ga0193728, IMG submission 143037) | Soil microbial communities from a riparian zone of the East river system, Colorado, United States - U1c1 | ecosystem: Environmental > Terrestrial > Soil > Riparian zone | place: USA: East River...
GTGGCCTGCTCAAGCACGCGCCCGCCGTCCTCTCGTTCACCAACCCGACCCTCAACTCGTACCGTCGCCTCGTGCCCGGCTTCGAGGCGCCGGTCAACCTGGTGTACTCCGCGGGTAACCGCTCGGCGTCCATCCGCATCCCGATCACGGGCACGAACCCGAAGGCCAAGCGCATCGAGTTCCGCGCGCCGGACGCCTCGGGCAACCCGTACCTCGCGTTCGCGGCCCAGCTGATGGCTGGCCTCGATGGAATCAAGAACAAGATCGAGCCGCACGAGCCCGTCGACAAGGACCTCTACGAGCTGCCGCCCGAGGAGGCCAAGAACATCCCACAGGTGCCCGGCTCGTTGGCCGAGGTGCTGGTGGCTCTCGAGAACGACCACGATTTCCTCACAGCAGGTGGCGTGTTCACTCCCGACCTGATCGAAACCTGGATCGCGTACAAGCGCGAAAAGGAGATCATCCCGGCATCGCAGCGTCCGCACCCGTTCGAGTACGAGCTGTACTTCTCGGTCTAACACGACACACGAAAGGGCCGCATCCTTCGGGGTGCGGCCCTTTTTGTTGCAACGGTTGTGCAGGAGTTTCGCGCTCGAATTCACATTTCTGCTGGAGAAACCCGGACTTCCCCGAAGAACTCCTGCACAACCGTTAGCAGAGGCGAAGCTCGTGCGGGTTAGCTAGGCGCGAAGCAGGTGGAGGTCGATCAGGCTCTGGGCGGTGGCAACGATGGCGTCCTCGTTGGAGCGAGGGTTCCAGCCGAGCACGGTCTTCGCCTTCTGATTGCTCGCCTCCTTGACCTTGCCAAGTTGGGGAACCAACTCGCGCAGCGGCGGCGCAACCAGGGACAACGCACGCACCACCCAGTTCGGAAGAACTCGCGTCGGCACCTTCTTTGCCGCATCTCCCATCCGATCGCGCAGCACCTGCGCAACCTCCGGCATGAACATGGCCGACCCCGCGATCGCCAGGAATCGCTCCCCGGCGGCCTTGGGACTGGTCATCGCCAGAAGGTGGATGCCCGCAACATCCCGAACATCGACAATGCCGAACGCGATCTGGGGTATCCCCGGCATGTCGCCGTCCATCAGTCGGCTGGCAAGCTGGATCGACGTCGATACGTCCTTGCTGAGCGCAGGGCCGAGAATCCCGACGGGGTTGATCACCGCGAGCTCGAGCCCGCCGCCTTCGGTTGCGACAAAGTCCCACGCGGCGCGCTCGGCCAGGGTCTTCGACTTCACGTACGGGGTGACGTCGTCGTTCGGATTGGTCCAGTCGGTCTCATCGAACGGTCGTCCGACCGGCGGCGCGCTGTATCCGATCGCGGCGAAGGATGACGTCAGCACGACGCGCTTGACCCCGGCATCCCGCGCCGCGCGAAGGACGCGCAACGCCCCCTCGCGCGCGGGAACGATGAGGTCATCCGCGTTCTTCGGCTGCGAGGCCGGAAACGGCGAAGCGACGTGCAGAACGTAGTCGACGCCCTTCACCGCGGCGGGCCAGCCGTCGTCGGACAACAGGTCGGCCGCGGAAAACTCCAGCTCGCCGCCGGGCTCCGCTCTCCCGACCTTCAGCATCGACCGAACGTCAGCTTCTCGCCCCAGCGACCGAACCGTCGTGCGTACGCGGTAGCCGGCATCCAACAGTTGCAGGATGCAGTGCGCGCCAACAAACCCGGACCCGCCCGTAACCAATACCAATTCGCCGCTCATAGTCCTCCTTCGTCAGGTCAATTCTGCAGTGATCAGCCGCAAGGTCGGAGATTCGTGTGACACGCAGTGGGCGGGGCATCCATTACAGCGTGTGGTACCAGTCTCCGACTTTGCGATGGGATAGCGGGCGGCGATGGGTGCTACCCCGTTGTCGGGGCGCCGATGGCCGTCCCGTAGAAACGTCGCTCGAAGACCTGGCGCGCGAGACGGGTCGTGCGCAAATAGTCTTCCTCGAGCTGGCTTGCCGACCCCGGAGGGTACTCCAGCAGCCGCGCGACGCCCTCGAGCGCCTGACGATCGGTCGGCAGCACATCGGCAGTCTTTGCCGTCCACAGGGTCATTCCCGAGCGGGCCCGCGACGCGATCAGCCAGGCATCGCGGAGCCGCGCCGCATCAGACTCCGTCACCAGCTTGTTCTCCACCGCGACGGCAAGCGCGCCGAGGGTTGAGGTGGTTCGTAGCCCGGGGATGCTCGCGCCGTACTGCAACTGGAGCAGCTGGACAAACCACTCGACGTCGCTCAGGGATCCGCGCCCGAGCTTGAGGTGTCGGGCGGGGTCGGCTGCCTGTGGCAGTCGTTCCGACTCCACTCTCGCCTTGATTCGCTTGACCTCGCGGACATCCTGCTCACCGATTTTGGCCGGGTAGCGCACGGTGTCGGCGAGTGCCTCGAAGTCGCGGATGAGATCGGCATCGCCCGCGACGCCACGAGCCCGAAGGAGTGCCTGCGCCTCCCAGGTCAGCGACCAGCGTTCGTAGTACGCGCGATAGCTGTCGAGCGAGCGCACGACCGCACCGTTCTTGCCCTCCGGTCGAAGACCGATGTCGAGGTCGAGCGGGAGCCGCAGGTCTTCCGTAAGCCGATTGAGCGTCGAGATGATTTGCTCCGAGCGCGTCTGCGCCGTCTCGCCGCTCGCCGTCGTCGCCCGATACACGTAGATGATGTCGGCGTCAGAACCGAAGCCGAGCTCCTGGCCGCCGTAACGTCCCATCGCGATGATCGCGAATTCCATGCCGTCCGGCTCGAGTCGCGCGAGCTCGAGCATGCCCGTCAACAGTGCCGTCGTAATGTCGCTCAGCGCGACGCCCACCTCGGCTATGGGAGCGATGCCGAGGATGCCGGCAATCGCGACCCGAAGCACCTCACGACGTCGAGCGGTGCGAAGCGCGAGGGCGGCAGCCTCGATGTCGTCATCGTGTCGGGCGATCGTCGCGTGGGTCTCATCCAGGAGCACCGCGAGGCTGCGGGGGTGCAGCTCATCCTCGTTTTCGAGCCATGCCGCACCGTCGGGAATTCTCTCCAGCAGGTTGCTCACGAACCGGGAACCCGAGAGCACATTGGTGAGCCGTTGCGCTGCACCGGATGAGTCGCGCAGCATGCGCAGGAACCAGTACGCCTCACCCAGGTCGTCGCTCAGCCTGCGGAACGCCAGCAGGCCGTGGTCCGGATCTGCGCCCTCGGCGAACCAGCCGAGCATGACCGGCAGGAGCGTGCGCTGGATGGTCGCCCGGCGCGAGACTCCACCGGTGAGCGCGGCAATGTGGTGAAGCGCACCGACCGGGTCTCGAAAGCCGATCGCGGCCAGGCGAGCCTCGGCCTGCTCGTTCGACAGGGTCAGTTCATCGCCGGGCAGCGCGGCCACTGCGCTCAGCAGGGGACGATAGAAGAGCCGCTCGTGCAGGCTCCGGACCTCGTGCTTCGTCTTCTGCCAGGCGTCGGTAAGTTCATCTGCGCTCGAATAGAGGCCCGTCGACCGGGCCAGGATGCGCACGGACTCCTGATCCCTCGGCATCAGGTGGGTGCGGGTCAGCCGGGTGAGCTGGAGCCGGTGCTCGAGCAGGCGCAGGAAGCGATAGTCGCGTGAGAACTCGGACGCCTCGACGCGGCCGATGTAACCCTGCGCCGCGAGAGCAACCAGGGCCGGAAGCGTCGCCTGCTGACGAACCTCCGGATCGTGCTGCCCGTGAACCAGCTGCAGCAACTGGATAGTGAACTCGACATCGCGAAGTCCGCCCGGCCCCAGCTTCAGCTGGATGTCGCGCTCGTCCTGGGGGATGTTGTCGGTGACGCGCTCGCGCATGCGCTGCACGGACTCGACGAAGTTCTCTCGCGAGGCGCTCGACCAGACCAGTGGGGCAATCGCCGCGACGTATCGATCGCCAAGGTCGAGATCGCCCGCGAGCGGTCGCGCCTTGAGCAGAGCCTGGAACTCCCAGCTCTTCGCCCACCGGTCGTAGTACGCGAGATGAGATTCGAGGGTGCGCACGAGGGCACCGTCCTTACCCTCCGGTCGCAGGTTTGCATCCACCTCCCACAGTGCGGGCTCGGAAGCGAGCTCCTGGATGCCGCGGGCCGTCTGCATCGCGAGCCGGGTTGCGATCTCCACGGCGCGATCCGAGCCCAGATCGCCCGTTGCCTCGGCGACGAAGATGACGTCGACGTCGCTCACATAATTGAGCTCCCGCGCCCCCGACTTGCCCATGCCGATGATCGCCAGGCGGGTATTTGCCACGTCCGCGGCCGCGAATCGCACGCTGCGGCGCGCAACGTCGAGTGAGGCATCCAGGGCGGCACCCGCGAGGTCGGCAAGCATTCCTGTCACCTGCGAGACGGCGGCGAGCGGGTCCGGATTTGAGAGGTCCCACGCCGCGAGCTGGGCAAGATGGCGTCGATACCGCACGCGAAGTGCGGTGAATGCGGCATCATCCGTCAGGCCGGCAACCGAGGCGATCAGGTCGGCGCGCAGTTCGTCGAAGTCGGGCAACGTCGCCATGGGCTTCACCAGCGCGGGCAGCTCGTCCGGATGCCGCAGGAAGAATTCCGCGATGCCGCGCGACGCGCCCAGAACGCGGATCAGGCGGTCGGCCGCATCCGGTTTCGCCAGGAGCTGGTCCAGCTGCTTGCCCGCCCGCTCGCGCAGTTCGCCCAGGAGCCGAAGTGCCTGGTCGGCGTCTGCCGCGTGAGCGAACAGCGGCACAAGGTCGCCCGCGAGGCCCTTGACCAACGTGCCCGCGTCGCCGAGCTCGGTGAACCCGAGTTTCGCCAATTCAGTCAGCGTCGTCTGCTGGCGCGTAGTTGGAAGGTCTGACACGTTAACCCTGAGTCGTGAGCATCACAGGATCTCTAGATTGCTCTCCAGCTCGAATGGCGTTACCTGCGCCCGGTATTCGTTCCACTCGCGCCGCTTGTTCAGGAGCACGAAGTTGAAGACCTGTTCGCCCAGGGTCTCGGCGACGAGCTCCGAGTCCTCCATCAGCGAGACCGCGTGATCGAGGCTGGCGGGCAGCTGGCTGTAGCCGAGCGCCTTACGCTCGGCGTCGCTGAGGCTCCAGACGTTGTTCTCGGCCTCCGGCGGAAGTTCGTACCCCTCCTCGATGCCCTTGAGGCCGGCGGCGAGCAGAAGCGAGTAAGCGAGGTACGGGTTCGCGGCCGAATCCATGGCGCGGTACTCGACGCGGGAACTCTGCCCCTTGTTGGGCTTGTACAAGGGCACGCGCACGAGCGCGGATCGATTGTTGTGTCCCCAGGTCACGAAGCTCGGGGCCTCGTCACCGCCCCACAGGCGCTTGTACGAGTTGACGAACTGGTTCGTCACCGCCGTGATTTCCGGCGCGTGGCGCAACAGACCGGCGACGAACTGGCGACCGATCTTGGAGAGCTGGTACTGCGTGCCCGCGTCGTAGAACGCATTGACGTCGCCCTCAAACAGCGACATGTGCGTGTGCATGCCCGACCCGGGATGTCCGGACAACGGCTTCGGCATGAAGGTTGCGTACACGCCCTGCTCGATCGCCACCTCTTTGATGACCGTACGGAAGGTCATGATGTTGTCCGCGGTAGTCAGCGCATCCGCGTACCGGAGGTCGATCTCGTTCTGACCCGGGCCAGCCTCGTGATGGCTGAACTCCACCGAAATGCCGAGGTCTTCGAGCATCCGCACCGAGCGACGGCGGAAATCGTGTGCGGTGCCACCGGGCACGTTATCGAAATACCCCGCAGAGTCGACGGGCACTGGTCCGCCGTTCTTGTACTTGCTCGATTTGAGCAGATAGAACTCAATCTCAGGATGCGTATAGAACGTGAATCCGCGCTCCCCCGCCTTCGCGAGCGTGCGCTTGAGAACGTTGCGCGGATCGGCGACGGCCGGCTGCCCATCGGGAGTGGTGATGTCGCAGAACATGCGCGCCGTCGGGTCGATCTCGCCGCGCCACGGGAGGATCTGGAACGTCGTCGGATCCGGATGCGCAAGCACGTCCGCTTCGTACGCGCGAGTCAGTCCCTCGATGGCCGAGCCGTCGAATCCGAGGCCTTCGGCGAACGCGCCCTCGACCTCCGCAGGGGCGATGGCAACCGACTTGAGCGTGCCAACGACATCCGTGAACCAGAGGCGGATGAACTTGATACCACGCTCTTCGATAGTGCGAAGAACGAAGTCTCGTTGCTTATCCACTTGGGCTCCCTGAATGGTGAAACGCGTGCTCCGGGGGGCGCTGCGGCCCGCGCTATTAGGCTAGTGGCTATGCCCCAACTTCGCTTGGCACTTGCCCAGACGAACCCCATTCTCGGCGACCTCGTGGGCAATTCCCGCCAGATTTTGGAGGCGGCCAGGCGAGCCTCGGCCGCCGGTGCGGACATCCTCGCCGCGGGAGAGATGGCGCTCAGCGGTTACCCCATCGAGGACCTCGCGGCACGGCCGAGTTTCCTTCGCGATGCGCACGAGGCGGTGGTCGTCCTTGCCAAGAAACTACTCGACGAGGGGCTCGGCGACCTCGTGGTTGTGGTCGGGCATCCGGACGGTCCGTACGAGCCGCGGCTGCTCGGCACCAGCAATTCGCCGACCGCCATCGCCCAGAACCGTGCGAGCGTCCTGCAGCACGGACACGTCAAGGCGCAGTACGTCAAGCACCACCTCCCCAACTACTCGGTGTTCGATGAATATCGCATCTTCATCCCGGGCGATGAGCTTCTCGTTCTGCGAATCAAGGGTGTGGATGTCGCCCTCATCATCTGCGAGGACCTCTGGCGCGACGGCGGCCCGGTCGCCCGTGTGCTCGAGGCCGACGCCGGATTGCTGCTCGTCATCAACGCCTCACCGTTCGAGCGCGAGAAGGACGAGGTGCGCCTGCCTCTCGTGACGCGTCGAGCGGTCGAGACCGACACGATCGTCGCCTACGTGAACATTGTGGGCGGCCAGGACGACCTGGTCTTCGACGGCGACAGCGTGATCGTGGACGGCAAGGGCGCAATCCTCGCGCGGGCACCGCAGTGGGTTTCCCACCTGCTCGTGGTGGATCTTGAGGTGGCGGCCGCCTCGGAGGCTCCCCTGCCCGAGCACGTGTCACGCGTCACGCTTGCCGATGCTTCACCCGCGCAACCGCCGCTCTCCCCCGACATCGCCGTGCCACCCGATGATCGGGAGCAACTCTGGGACGCCCTGGTGCTTGGCCTGCGGGACTACGTCGAGAAGAACGGATTCCCGTCAGTCGTGCTCGGCGTCTCCGGCGGCATCGACTCCGCGGTGTGCGCATCTCTTGCGGCGGACGCCATCGGGGCAGACCGGGTGTACGCGGTGAGCATGCCGAGCAGGTACAGCTCGGAGGGGTCGGTCTCGGATGCCGACATCCTTGCCGCGAACATCGGATTTCACTACTCCACCGAGGCGATCGCCGACCTGGTCCAGCCGTTCGAAGACCAGCTGAACCTGAGCGGCACCGCGGCGGAGAACGTGCAGGCGAGGGCCAGGGGGGTCATCCTCATGGCGCTGTCCAACATGGCGGGTCACCTCGTGCTCACTACCGGAAACAAGACCGAGTTGTCGGTCGGCTACTCGACCATCTACGGGGATTCGGCGGGCGGGTTCGCGCCGATCAAGGACGTGCCGAAGATGCTCGTGTGGGAACTGGCTCGCTGGCGGAACGAGGTCGCGACGGTGCGCGGCGAAACGCCGCCGATCCCCGTGAACTCGATCGAGAAGCCGCCCAGCGCGGAGTTGCGACCGGACCAGACCGACCAGGACACGCTGCCGCCGTACGAGATCCTCGACGCGATTCTGGATGCCTACGTCGCGCGAAACCTGGGACGAGAGGATGTCGTCGCGCTGGGCTTCGACGCGGAAACCGTCGATTTCGTGACCCGGCTCGTGGACCTCTCGGAATGGAAGCGCCGCCAGGGCGCGATCGGCCCCAAGATCAGCGGCATGGCCTTCGGCCGTGACCGCCGCCTGCCGATCACCTATCGGCCGAACAAATAGGCGCCGCCGCCTGCGACGCTTGGCTCGGCACAGCCTCGCCGGGCGCATCACAACGTGGCGTCGATAGACTTCGGATATGGCAGAGCAGTCAGCTTCGGCGCCCAAGCGAGTCCGTACCCGGCACTTCCAGAACGCGAAAGAGACCGGAATCAAGATCACCGGGCTGACGAGCTATGACATGCTCACCGCATCCATCTTCGATGAGGCGGGCATCGACTTTCTCCTCGTCGGCGATTCGGCAGGCAACAACGTGTTCGGCCACGACACGACGCTGCCCGTCACGATCGACGAGCTCATCCCGCTGACGCGCGCCGTCGCGGGCGCGGTCAAGCGGGCCTTCGTGATCGCGGATATGCCTTTTGGCTCCTACGAGACGGGACCGGACGAGGCGCTGCACACGGCCTTCCGCTTCATGAAGGAGACCGGGGCACACGCCGTCAAGCTCGAGGGCGGCGTGCGATCCGCCGAGCAGATCCGCCGCATCGTGTCGGCCGGAATCCCGCTCATGGCTCACATCGGATTCACGCCGCAGAGCGAACATGGCCTCGGTGGCCACGTCATCCAGGGTCGCGGCGACCAGATCCGCGACCTGTTGGCCGACGCCCACGCGGTCGAGGATGCCGGCGCCTTTGCGGTGGTTCTCGAGATGGTCCCCGCAGAAGCTGCCAGGCAGGTCACGGCCGAGCTGCGCATCCCTACCATCAGCGTCGGGGCCGGCCCGCACACCGACGGCCAGTTGCTCGTCTGGACCGACTGGGCGGGGCTCACCAAGGGTCGGATTCCGTCCTTCGTCAAGCAGTACGCGAACCTGCGCAAGACGCTGGGCGATGCCGTTCACGCCTATCGCGCGGATGTCGAGTCTGGCGAGTACCCCGGCGAGAAGTACTCATTCCACGACTGAGCCCCGGCTCCACAACTTGAGGTCGCCATCCCCCTCGCTCCACCCGGTGCCGACCTGCCGAAATCCATTCTTCTCAAGCACGCGCTGACTCGCGACATTGTCGACCGCCGTGCTCGCCGTGACGGTCGAGATGGATGTCCGCGCAAGCAGGTGGGCCACGAGCGCCGCGACGGCCTCGGTGGCATATCCGCGCCCGGGCATCCCGAAGCCGTACCCGATTTCGATCGCGCCACCCTCTCCAACGTCGCCCGTTGCGCCTAACTGTCCGACCGCCACGAACTCCCCGCGATTTATCGCAACATACGAATCCGGAACCGAATCTCCACGTGACGAAAGAAAGCTCGGGAACATGGCGAGAGCGTCGCCCGGCCAGGTTGGCGGGAATGTGACGAGCCCAAGGCCAGGGACATGCAGTCGAAAATCGTCCCTTCGCATCCGCCATCGCATGAGCTCGTGAGACAGCGGCACGAGCGCGAGCCGGTCGGTAAAGATAACTCTCATCGCCGTCATCGTTTCACGGCAGACTGGGAGCATGGAACTGGTTCAGGTTGCCCAACACGTCGACGATCTCGATCGCGCAGTCGCGTTCTACGAAGAGCTGCTCGGCACGAAGGTCGCGGCGAAATTCGATCCACCCGGCCTCGCATTCTTCATGCTCGATGGCACCAGGCTCGTGCTCGATCCGACCGCTCCGACTGGACTGCTCTACCTGGCCGTTGACGATGTCGAATTCTCCGTTGACGAACTCGGCAAGCGCGGGGTCACCATCGACACGGACCCACACGTGATCTTTCAACACACCGATGACACGCTTGGTCCCGCCGGAACGGACGAATGGTTGGCGTTCATCACGGACTCGGAAGGCAACACTGTTGGTCTGGTGAGCTACTCGGACACCGACCCGAACGATTAGACGTTCTTCGCGTCGTCCTCGGCCCACTTGCGGGAACGTTCCGCGATGATGGCCGGTGCGTTCGCGGCCTCTTCGCGCGTCGCAAATGGACCGTCGAGCTCGCTGGCGATCGACTGCCTGCCTTCCTCGACTTCACCGGTCTTGATGTTGTAGAACCACTCGGTCAACGTCTGCTCCTAAGAAGTGAAGATAAAATCGAGTCTATGCCTCGAGATTCCAGCGGACACCTGCAGTCTGGCCGCATATCTCCGGCTCGGAAGGTACCCAGTCAGATCCCGAGACCCGAGTACGTCGGCAAGACCGGTCCTCGTGAATACGCCGGGTCGAACGTCTACGACCCGCCCGAGATCGAACTGATCCGGGAAGCGGGCCGCATTGCCGCGCGTGCCGTCGAGGCCGTCGGTCTGGCGATCCGTTCGGGCGTGACCACCGACGAACTTGATGCCATCGGTCACGCCTACATGGTCGAGCACGGGGCGTACCCATCGACTCTCGGATATCGCGGATACCCAAAATCCGTCTGCACGTCGATCAACGAGGTCATCTGCCATGGCATCCCCGACGACACCGTGCTCGAGCACGGCGACATCATCAACATCGACATCACGGCGTTCAAGAATGGCGTGCATGGAGACCTGAGCAAGACGTTCGTCGTCGGCGAGGCGAGCCAGGAGGCAACCGATTTGGTCGAACGCACCCGGGAAGCCATGAATCGCGGAATCAAGGCAGTCGCCCCGGGTCGCGCGATCAATGTCATCGGCCGAGCCATCGAGTCCTACGCCAAGAGGTTCGACTACGGGGTGGTTCGCGACTACACCGGGCACGGCGTCGGCGAGGCCTTCCACTCCGGCCTGGTCATCCCGCACTATGACGCGGCGCCGAACTTCGCCGATGTCATGGAGGTCGGCATGGTCTTCACGATCGAACCGATGCTGACTCTCGGCAGCTACGAGTGGGACATGTGGGCGGATGGCTGGACAGTCACCACACGCGACAAGAGTCTCACCGCGCAATTCGAGCACACCGTCGTGGTGACCGAACGCGGCGCCGACATCCTGACTCTTCCCTAAATCGGCTCCTCCAACCAAAGAATTGCAAAGGATCACACATGGCCCAGGCAGTTGGCATCGACATCGGCGGCACCGGAATCAAGGGTGCACTCGTCGACACCGTCAAGGGCACCCTGCTAAGTGACCGCATCAAACTGGACACTCCAAAGGGTGGAGAGCCCGACGACATTGTGAAAGTTGTGGTCGAAATCATCGACCAGCTGAAGGTTGCCAAGTCGATACCGGTCGGAGTCTGTTTCCCCGCAATCGTCATCGCCGGAAAGACCATGTCGGCGGCAAACGTATCGAAGAAGTGGATCGACTTCGACGCGGAGAAGCTCTTCGAGAAGGCGCTCGGGCGTGATATCCGGTTCGTCAATGACGCGGACGCCGCCGGTGTCGGCGAGGTTCGCTATGGCGCGGCGAAGGGCGTTCCAGGTCTTGTTCTCATGACGACCCTCGGAACCGGGATCGGCAGCGCCCTCATCTACAACGGGGTCCTCGTGCCCAACGCCGAGCTCGGCCACATCGAACTCGACGGAAAGGATGCCGAATCGCGGGCATCCTATTCCGCGAAGGAGCGCGGTCGGCTCAGCTATCGTGGCTGGGCGAAACGGCTGCAGAGGTACTACAGCGCACTCGAGTTCCTGTTCTCGCCGGATCTCTTCGTGGTGGGTGGCGGTGTTTCGAAGAGCTATCAGGAATTTCTCCCGCTGCTCACTCTGCGCTCGAAGATCGTTCCGGCGACACTCCGCAACAATGCGGGGATCCTCGGTGCCGCGTCTCTTGCCGTTGAGAAGGTTGCCGCGGCCGAGAAGAAGAGCGCCACAAAGAAGTAACCTGCTGATCAAGGTCAAGAAAGCAGGTTACGCGAATGGCGCGTGGACGGCTGCGGGTACTGCTTGGCGCCGCGCCAGGCGTGGGCAAGACCTTCGCCATGCTCGAGGAAGCCAGATGGCTGCGCGCAGCGGGCAGAGACGTCGTTGCAGCAGTCGTGGAATCACATGGTCGCGCCGCGACATCCGCACTCCTCGATGGCCTGGAGCAGCTTCCCCTGCGACCAGTGCGGCACCGCGGAGTCCTGCTGGACGAACTGGATGTCGAGGCTCTGCTCACCCGGCACCCCGATGTCGCCCTCGTCGACGAGCTCGCCCACACGAATGCGCCGGGGTCGCCAAACCAGAAGCGCTGGCAGGATGTTGACGAAATCCTCGCCGCCGGAATTGACGTACTGTCGAGCGTCAACGTGCAGCACATCGAATCCCTCAACGACGTGGTGCGTCAGATCACGGGCGTTCCCCAGCAGGAGACCATCCCCGACGACGTGCTCCGACGGGCAGACCAGGTAGAGCTCGTTGACCTCGCACCGGAGGCTCTGCGCGATCGTCTCACCGAGGGGCTCGTATACCCGGCCGCGCGGATTGATGCGGCACTGAGCAACTACTTCCGGCTGGGAAATCTTACGGCCCTCCGCGAACTTGCCCTGCTGTGGCTGGCGGACGAGGTGGATGTCGCTCTCCATGCCTATCGGATCGAGAAGGGTATCGGCGAGCCGTGGGAGGCTCGTGAGCGCATCGTTGTCGCCATTACCGGCGGCCCGGAGGGCGACACGTTGCTGCGACGGGGTGCCCGCATTGCCGCCCGATCCGGGGGCGGCCAGCTCTTCGCCGTGCACGTCACCAGTGCGGACGGCCTGACCGAGTCGAACCCCTCCACGCTGGATGAGCAACGCGCACTCATCGTCACGCTCGGCGGCAGTTACCATCACGTCGTTGGGGACCAGATTCCGATCGCCCTCGTGGAGTTCGCCCGCAGCGTCAACGCGACCCAGCTGGTACTCGGAGTGAGCAGGAGAAGCCGGTTTGAGTCCCTCGTCGGCGGCGCGGGCATCGGCGGGAGCGTCATCCGACTCGCGGGAGACATCGACGTTCACATCGTGCCTCACTCCCAGGCGGGGAGGCGCCGCCTACCTGCCCTCGGTGGAGCGCTGTCGCTGCGCCGACGCGTGATCGGAGTCATTCTGGCCGTCGTCATCCTGCCCCTGATGACATGGCCTCTCACCCTGATCCGCAGTCCGGAGACGCTGACGACCGAGGTGTTGGCCTACCAGCTGATTGTGGTCATCGTTGCTCTGGTCGGGGGAATCTGGCCCGCCCTGCTGGCCGCCATTGGCGCGGGATTCTTTCTCGACTTCTTCTTCGAGCCGCCGCTGTACGTCATTCGCATCGCGGAACCTTCGCACCTCGTTTCGCTGATCATCTTTCTCATCGTCGCCGCGCTCGTCAGCGTTGTCGTCGATCAGGCCGCCCGGCGCTCCCGAGCGGCGAATCGATCGGCCGCGGAGTCGGAGATTCTCGTCTCCGTGGCAAGCGGGGTGATCGGCGGCACGGACGCGATCGAGGCCCTCGTCGGCCGACTGCGAGAGGCCTTCGGGATGACCAGCGTCGCACTGCTCGAGGACGGTCAGGTGATCTATGCGTCCGCCGATGAGAGCGTGATGAGGGCCGACGACGAAGAGACAAGCTTCCCAGTAGGCGAAGGCGCAAACCTGGTCCTGCGGGGAAAGACGCTCGCGGCATCCGATCGCAAGATCCTGGGAGCATTCGTGTCACAGCTCGAGTCGACTCTCGAGCGCCGCCGGTTGGCCGCGGAGGCGGAGGGGATGCGCCCGCTGGCCGCCGCTGATCGCCTCCGGAGCGCACTGCTTGCCGCGGTCGGCCACGACCTCAGGAGGCCGCTCGCCGCCGCGACAGCCGCGGTCACGTCGCTGCGGTCAAGCGAGGTGTCGCTGAGCAAAGCGGATCGCGCCGAGCTGCTCGAGACAGCGGATGAGAGCCTCGACGACCTCGCAACACTCGTGACCGACCTGCTCGACGTGAGCAGACTCCAGGCCGGCGTACTCGGCGTAACACTCGAGCCGGTGGCGCTCGGAGAAGTCGTTGGCGATGCACTCGAAGAACTGCATCTCGACCCGGGCGCGGTGCGGCTGGAGCTTCGCGATGTGCGTCCCGCATCCGCCGATCCCGCCCTGCTGCAGCGTGTCCTGGTGAACCTACTGGCGAATGCTCTTCGCTATGGTCCTCCCGGGGTCGCACCCGTGATCTCGACCAGCGAGTTTGGCGACCGGGTGCAGCTTCGGGTCATCGACGCGGGTCCGGGTATCCCGGAGTCGCGACGCGAAGACGTCTTTCTGCCGTTCCAGCGACTGGGTGACACCGACAACACCGCAGGTGTTGGACTCGGGCTGGCGCTCGCCAAGGGATTCGTAGAGGGCATGGGCGGCACGCTGGAGGCCGAAGACACCCCCGGCGGCGGACTTACCATGGTCGTCGAACTCGCAGTCGCTGTGAAGGCGGCACAGTGAAAATCCTGATCGCGGATGACGACCCGCAAATCCTGCGAGCGCTGCGCATCACCCTGACGGCGCGCGGCTACGAGATTCTCACAGCGACGGATGGCCGGAGCGCCCTCAACGCCGCAATCGAGCACCATCCTGATCTCGTTGTTCTCGACCTGGGCATGCCTGGCCTCACCGGCATCGAGGTCATCGAGGCGCTGCGGGCATGGTCGCAAGTCCCGATCCTGGTTGTGTCCGGACGCAGCGAATCCCTCGACAAGGTCGATGCGCTGGACGCGGGAGCGGACGACTATGTCACCAAGCCATTCGCCGCCGATGAGCTGCTCGCTCGCATCCGTGCGCTGTCGCGACGTACTCCCGCCGCATCGGATGAACCGTCTGTCAGTTTTGGCGACGTCGTCGTGGACCTGGCTGCCCATGTCGTCACCCGTGCAGGCGAACCAGTGCGGCTGACACCGACGGAGTGGCACATGCTCGAGGTTTTGCTGCACAATCGCGACCGGCTAGTCACTCGCGAGACGCTGCTCCGCGAGGTCTGGGGCCCGCAATACACGACCGACACCGGCTACCTGAGGCTGTACCTGGCCCAGCTGCGGAAGAAGCTCGAGCCGGTGCCGTCTGCCCCCCGCTACTTCGTGACCGAGGCCGGGATGGGCTATCGATTCGTCTCCGATCCCGCGTAGCGACGGGAGGATAGGTTCGCCTATCCTTGCTGGAAAGTGCGGACCACGAGTGCTTTAGTTGCGATATGACCTCGATCGTTGACCTGATTCCCGGTCTTCGCGCGCGCCGCGAGGAGGGCCTCGCGAGTCGACTGAACTGGCTGCGCGCAGGGGTACTCGGTGCGAATGATGGCATCGTCTCGGTGGCGGCCATCGTCGTTGGTGTCGCGGGGGCGACATCCGACAACGCT
>Ga0193728_1000871_pt1 | contig 15077 bp, 14 predicted proteins | sample U1c1metaG_FD_143037 | JGI IMG/M metagenome (GOLD analysis project Ga0193728, IMG submission 143037) | Soil microbial communities from a riparian zone of the East river system, Colorado, United States - U1c1 | ecosystem: Environmental > Terrestrial > Soil > Riparian zone | place: USA: East River...
CGTTCCACGCGCTCGTCCGCACGCTCGCCCAACCCCGTCTGCTCGAGCATCCGCGCCACCGCCCCGTCGGGATCCGCGACTCCCTGAAGACGCGCGAACAGCTTCAGATTCTCAGCGACCGACAGCTTCGAATACACGGCCGCCTGCTGGGGCACCCAGCCGATCGCGGACCCCGCGCCGGGACCGCTGACCGTCCCCGCGCTCGCACGCTGCACGTCCGCGAGGATCGACAACAGTGTCGTCTTGCCCGCGCCGTTGGGCCCGACGATCGCGATCAGCTCGCCGGCGGTCACGTCGAACTCGATGTTCCGCAGCGCCGTACGCTCGCCGTAGTGCTTGGCGAGCCCTTTGACACTGACGACGGGATTCACGGGAGTCCGCGAGGGGAACGATCCCACGGCTCGAATTCGATGTGACGGCTGAGGTATACGACCGTCTCGCGCAGGATCGCGAGGATCGGCAGAGCAACCAGCGCGCCGACGATCCCATACAGCTGCAGCCCGAGCAGCAGCGCGAATATCACCAGCAGCGGATTGATCCGCAGCGTGTGCCCGAATATCTGCGGAGCGACGATGTGGCCCTCCAGCTGCTGCAGCCCGACGAACAGCAGCGTGACCCACAGCGCCACGATCGGGTCGGTGAACAGCGCCACGAGCACGGCCGGCAGCGCTCCCAGGATCGGGCCGATGTAGGGGACGAGCTCCATCACCCCGTAGAACACCCCGAACGCGAGCGCATACTTGCGCCCGTCGGGGAAGATGCCGAGCAGCCCGAACACGTACAGCGACGCACCCGCCGAGGCTCCCATCAGCACGCTGAACAGCAACTGACCCCCGACATACCGCGACACGGCGTGCTGGACCAGGATCGGGTAATCGTCGGCGGGCGTCCCGTCGCCGTCGGGCATCGCCCGACGCACCAGTCCCCCGATCCGCTCGCCGTAGATAAGCATGTATACGCTCAGCACGAACACAAGCACGAGGTCGAACACGGCGCTCGCCGCTTCCGTCAGCAAGCCGCCGCCGAACGACGCCAGTTTGCCGGCGCTCTTGGCGACTTTGTCCTGGATGCTCTGCAGCGCCGTCTTGCCTTGGTTGACGAGGTGCAGATGGATGCCATGCTGTTCGAGTTCGGACTGCACCGTGGCGATCTGCTTGTTGGCTTCGTTGACGATGTGCGGCAGATTGTCGGTGAACGTGCGCACCTGATTAGAGATCGGGTTGGCCAGCAGGAACCCAATCCCGACCAGCGTCAGGAAGAATGCGAGGTACACGACCAGCACCGCCAGCCCGCGGGAAACCCGCGGGCGCTGCACGAACGCGACGATGGGGTTGAGAATCAGCGCTATGACAGCGGCCACGACGAAGATCAACAACACTTTCCCGGCGGCTTTCGCGAGCGCCCACAGCGCCAGCAGCGCCAGCGGCAGCAGCACGAGCTGCACCCACCTGGGGACGACCGCACGCGGGGGCTTCGGAGCACGCGGCTCCTCCGTGGCATCCGGAGTGAGCTCGCGCTCGGTCGCGCTCGGAGGAGCGACCACGGGCGCGTCGTCCCCCGTACCGCTCATCTGCGCCCTCCAGCGATCATCGCCGCAGTATGGCTGAGCGACAGGAGGGCGCGCAGGAGGGTGGGTCCGGCGACGGGGATAGCAGGGAGACCGGGGCCGGCATCCTGTTCGTCGGCGATCTAGTCGGCAGTGTCGGCCGGCGCACGCTGCTGGAGTGCCTGCCGATCCTGCGCGAGCGCTACGACCCTACGTTCGTGATCGTCAACGGCGAGAACGTCGCGGGCGGGCTGGGGATCACGCCGAAGGCGGCGCGCGCACTGTTTGCGGGCGGCGTGGACGCGATCACGCTCGGCAACCACACTTACCACCGCCGCGAGATCTACCCCTACCTGGACTCCGAGCCGCGGATCCTGCGCCCGGCCAACTTCCTGCGCATTCAGCCTGGACATGGCACCTGCATACTGGAGCGCAATGGCGTCCGCCTGGGCGTGGTCAGCCTCAGCGGCAATCTGTACCTGCGCGCGGGCCGATCGGCGTTCACCGAGATCGAGGCCGCGCTGGGGGAACTGGGCGACGACGTCGATCACATCCTCGTCGATATGCACGCCGAGGCTACGTCGGAGAAGGTCGCGCTCGGCTGGATGCTGGATGGGCGTGTGACCGCCGTCGTAGGCACCCACACGCACATCCCGACCGCGGACGGACGCGTGCTGCCGGGCGGCACCGCGTACATCACCGACGTCGGCATGACGGGCCCGCGCGGCGGCGTAATCGGCGTTAAGCGCGAGCAGGCGATCGAATCGCTCGTGACGCAGATGCCCGTCCGCTTCGAGACCTCCGAGGAGGACCCGTGGCTGATGGGCGTGCTCATCCGCTGCTCGGCCACGATGCCGCGCTCGGCAGCCGCAATCGAGCAGGTTCTGATGCCGCGTCCGGCCCCGGCGCCCAGGTCTGTGTCTCCCAGCTCGGACTAGCCGGCGCGTAGGGCCCTGTCGGTGGTCGGCGCGGGCGACCTGGACGGACTCCCAGCAGCGCGATCATCACCAGCGGGAAGAACCACGGGATGTACAGGTAGAACCAGTGTTCGACCCCGAGCTGGACGGCGATCACGATCGCCGCGCACGCCGCCGCCAGACCCACCATGTCGGAACGGCGGGGCAGCACCGCGAGCGCCAGGGCGAGCGCGACCGCGGCCGCCTGCACGGCGGTCTGGACGCCGTGCAGGCCACCGTACAGGCCCCACGCCGAGAATGGGGAGCCGCGGTTGGCCTGATATTCGATCGTGCGCTCGTAGATGGTGTGCAGCGAGTCGTGCGTGATCGCCGGGATCGAGACGACGGCCGCGGTCAAGAGGAATGCGAAGAAAAAAGACGTCAAAGCGTGCGCGCGCATACGCGCGTTTTGGCGTCGATCGAGTACACGTCTTTGGGCTCCCCCTTCCGAATTCCCTCTGCCCGTGAACAGCCCGTGCGTCGCCAGCACCGGGACGAGCGCGAGCGGCGCGAACTTGGTCAACCCGGCCAGCGCCGCGAACACGCCCCGTGCGGGCGGCGAGCTCGCGAACAGCAGCGCGGCCAGGATGAACACGACCACGAGCGTGTCGTTGGAGTTGCTCTCCATCGCGAACAGCGTGAACGGGTAGGCCACCCATGCGTATGCCAGCGCAACACCGAGCGTCGGCCCGCGGATGCGCAACCCGAGCAGGAACAGCAGCCCGAGCGCGAGCAGATCGAACACGACCGCGGCGGCGTGCGCCGCCGGGAGGTCGTCCCATCTCCCGCTCCAGCCGAACACCTGCTCGAACGGCACGTAGGTCTCGTAGTTGACCGGGCCGTACGTGTCGCCGTGTTCGTTGTCCTGCGGCCAGTGCCCGTACAGCGCCTTGTCGTGGACGACCTTGTCCGCGCCGATCACGCCCGCGTAACCGACGTCGATCACGTTCGCGTCGGTCACGTTCAGGCCGATGCGAAAGCCGAGCAGGAACACGACGCCGAACGCGAGCAACGGCACGGGGATCAGCAGACGCAGCGGCCGCGGAGACCGGGAGCCCGCCCGCCCGCGGCGCAGCAGCCACAGCATGCGCCCGAGCAGGTACACCAGCGGCGGGTACGTCAGAGGCACCGACGCGTAGAGGTTCGCGTGGTTGAAAAACGCCAGCGACACCGACCACGACAGCAGCACGAGCAGGTCCAGGTGCAGCAGGGACAGCGGCCGGCGCGGATCGATGAACGGGAGCAGGAACAGCAGACACAGCGGCAGCCAGATGTACAGCGCGTTCACGTGCCGCCCAAATGCGCCCTTGTAGCCGCGCGCCATCGACCACGCGATCTGAAACCCCGTCCACTGTTCAAGCACTCGCCCGGACGCGTCGGCGATGATCACCTGCCCGATCTCTTTGGCGCCCTTCTTCGAGAAGAAGCTCACCTGCCAGCGCGACGGGCCCTTCAGGTACGCGCCGCTGTAGGAGCCGGGGTATTTCGCCCGGACGGCCTTCATCTTCGGCAGCGCTTCGGCGATTGCCAACACCTTGTTCGCCGCTAGCTTGCGCCCGGCCGGGGGGATGTCCGAGTTGGGGACCGGCACGGGATTTTCGGAGACCGTGGACTGGGTAGTCGTCGCCGCGGTGGCTGTAGCCTTCGTCGCGGCGGTCGTCGCGAGAGGAGAGGCGTTCAGCAGCGAGACGTGCGAGCTTGTGTCCGCCACAGCCGAGGGGGCGCCGACGAAGGCAAGCAGGACGACGGCTGTGAAAACTGATGAGCGCACCCGCCGAGAGTAACGGCGGAGTGGTGGCAGATCACCAGATCGTGCCGCGGGGATCAAATGCGCGTAGGGCCCGATCGCGAGTTACGAGGGTCGCCCCAGCATCGCGTGCTGTGGCATAGATGATCCTATCGGCCGGGTCGCCGGCGAACCGTTCGCGGCCGAGCAAAGCGGCGCGCACGGCCACCGCACTCGTAAGCGGCAGCGATAGTGTGCGCGGGTCTGCGAGCGCCTGCTCGATCCAGGTTTCCAGCGCCCGGTCGAGCTCGATGCGACCGGCCTCGGCGAGCATCGCGATCTCCCAGCAACTGATCGTCGCGACCCCGAGGCGCTCTGTGCGGTCGATCGCCTCGCGTGCTCCTCGACTCAGCTTCTGCGGCTCGGCCACCCACCACAGCCACACATGCGTGTCGAGAACGATCACCGCCCCGCGGCGTCCCAACGCTCGGGCAGCGACGCTGTCAACTCGTCATCGGAAACCTTGAACGTCACGCTGCCCCGCAGAGAAGTCGGCGCCTGCACCGGAGCGACGCGCGCGACCGGGCGCCCGTGCTTGGTGACCACCAGCGACTCGCCGGTCTCAGCCACCTCGTCGAGCAGCGCAAGACACTGCGACTTGAAGCGTGTTGCCGTCATCGTTTTACTCATATGACCATAGTAACATGGTCATAAATTGCTGGTGACGGTAAATCAGACCGTGGCCTGCGGATCGCCGCCAAGAGCGCCGCCGCAACGCCGACAGCTGCGGTAAGCGGCTTGGACCGCAATGGATGACAGGGCTGGCTCACGGCTTACCCGCAAAAGCCCGCCACCGTTTCGCCCGCGGCCGGGAAGTCAGCTTGCGCTCGGGTTGAAGTGGTCGAGTATGAGCGCTGCGACGTCGCGAATCGCCCACTGTTCGGGCGGGTCCGCCGGCAGATCGACGCCGCACAGCACGAGCGGGGCCAGCGAGTCGCTGACATGCAGCGAGCCGTGAGAGCCGCCGCCCACATGCGCGGCGCCGCCCCAGTCCAGAAACTCATAGCCGGGCGCGGCGGACAGCAGGACCTCGCCCGAGGTGGGGCAGGTCAAGGCGGACCACAGACGCGCCAGCGCATCGGGGTAGGACGGCGTCGCAAGCGCGTTGTCCGCGTGCACCGAGGCATCGAGCACGGATAGCTCGCCGTCCACATGCCACGCCGCGCCGCGGGCGTCGCGCAGATCGCCGCCGGGAGCGAACCGCAGCTCGCCGCGATCCGCGTTCGACACAACCCCCTCGGCGGGGCGATCGTGCGCGTCGCGGGCGAGCCAGGCGACGAGGTCCACACCCTCGATCGTGAGCGCGCGGGTGACGACGGACGCGCGCATCGCATCGCGGGTCTCAGGGGCCAGTGCGTAGACCATCGCGGCGCGCTGAGACGGGCAAACCGCGATCCTGGGCTCGACGTCGTCGCGGGAGCGGGACGGGGAACGCGAGCCGGTCAGAGCCCCCAGGATGTTGGCGCCGTCCGGCTGCAGAACGCCCAGCTCGGTCAACTCGTCCTGGAGGGAGATCGTGTCGGTGATCGGCGCCTGCGAGTGGTCGGCCATCGCGATGAACGCGTGCTCGGCCAGGAAGGAGTCGACGCCGCCCGCGGCCTCCATCACCCGCGCGAGCTGCAGGTCGGCCGCGGCGATCGAGGTGAGCTGTCCGTCGGGGCCGCGCTTGTGCGAGTGCCAGTCGTTGTCCGGCAGCGACAGCAGCAGGAAGTCGAACAGGTCGTGCTCGACCATGTACGCCGACACACAGCCCGAGTGGCGGTCGCGCACCCCGGGCATCCCGAGCGTCGAGCGGCAGCCCGTGCGGCGCGAAGCGAATACGTCGGCGTAGAACAGCTCGCGTGGGCCCATCACCGGGTGGCGCGCCAGCGTGCTGGAGACGAACCGCGCGAGCGTAGTGTCGCGCTGGGGCTCGTGACGATGGCGGCCGCGGTACATCAGGTATGTCGTGCCGGCGGTGCGCACATCGGCGTCGTCCAGCGTCTCGAACACGGTCAGAGCGTCGCGCGCGAGGTGTGCGTGGTTCATGTTGTAGACGGTGTCGGTGAGCTGCCGAGCGATCCCGAACCGCTGGGCGGCGCGCAGGCTGGAGCCGTACTCGACGTAGCGCGAGTCCGCGCGGGAGTACCAGTTCATGCCGGGGATGTGGTGCTCGTCCTGGGCGACGCCCGTGACGATCGAGGCGGCGCACACGGGCGTGACCGACGGAAACGCGGCTACGCAGTCGGGGATGTAGGAGCCGCGCTCGATCAGCGTCTGGAGCACCGGTGCGGCACCGGACTCGGCGGCGCGGACGAGCATCTCGGGCGCCATCGCGTCGATCACGCAGAGTACGAGCTTGGGGGGCATCAGCGGCCCAGAATGCGCAGCCCGGCATAGCGATCGTCGCCGCCGCGGGCGCGACCGCGCCACAGAAACCAGGCGAGCAGCGCGATCGCGACATAGCCGAGCGGATGCACGAGCGCGACGAGACCGGCGAGCAGCAGCGAAGCGGCGTCGAGGTACACCGTCACCGCTTCGCGCGCCGCGCGGTCGGGCAGGCGCCCGCGGGCTCGGACGATCACGGGCCCCGAGGCGCGGGCGGCGAGACCGGCGGCGAGAAAGCCCCCGATCAGTCCTGGCCACCACGGGTCCCCGTGCGCCGCGAGCGTGCCCGCGAACAGCAGCGCCCCGACGGCGACGGCCTGGGCGACGATCGCGGGCTGGGCGACGGCCTGGAAGCGCTCCTGGCCGAGGCGCAGCTGCAGCAGGTAGGAGTTGACGAACACGAGCGTGACCGCGATCAGCCACCAGCCCGCCTGCAGGAAGTGGAAGTGGCCCGTAAAGACGACCCCCAGCGCCCCGGCGGAGCCGAGCGCTCCAGCCAGCAGGGCGGGTAGGTAGGGGCGCAGCCCGCAGGCTGTGGCGAGTCCGAGGCCGAGGCCGATGTAGAAGAACGTGCCGTTCATGGGTTCGTGCAGCGTGTGAGTATGCGTATCGCGTGCGCTACCGTGCGTGGATGCGCGGGCAGGACGATAGACGACGCGCCCGGCCGGCAGCACACGAGCTGGCGCGGTATGAGGCGTTGTTCGCGACGCGCACGCGCGGGATGAAAAGCTCGGCGATGCGCGAGATGATGGCGCTGACCGAACGGCCCGACGTGATCTCGCTCGCGGGGGGACTGCCCGATACGAGCACATTCGCGCCCGAGCTGTACGCGAAGCTGATGTCGCAGGTCGCCGCCGAGTCCACGGCGCGGGCATTGCAGTACGGCCCCACGGAGGGGATGGCGGCCACGGTCGATTGCATCGTCGAGGTGATGGCTGAGGAGGGGACGTCCGTCGATCCCGCGAACACGATCGTCACGACGGGCGGCCAGCAGGTGATCGACCTGGTGTGCAAGGCGCTGATCGACCCGGGTGACGTGATCGTGGCGGAGGCGCCCACCTACCCGGGCGCAGTGCCGACGTTCGGTGCCTATCAAGCCGACGTCGTGCAGATCGAGATGGACTCCGATGGGATGCCGATCGACGAGCTGGAGACGGTGCTCGACCGGTTGGCGCAGGAAGGCAGGCGACCGAAGTTCATCTACACGATCCCCAATTTTCAGAACCCCGGTGGAGTGACGATGTCGCTCCCGCGGCGACGGCGCCTGGTTGAGGTCGCGCGCGAGCGCGAGCTGCTGGTGCTGGAGGACAACCCGTACGGGTTGCTGCGCTACGAGGGCGAGCCGCTGCCGACGCTGTACTCGCTGGACGCTTCGCTCGGTGCGGGCGGTGCGGGCGGTGATGGAGTGTCCTCGGACCTGGTGATCTACCTGGGCACGTTCTCGAAGATCCTCTCGCCCGGCCTGCGCCTCGGCTGGGCGGTCGCGCCGCGGGCGGTGCTGGAAAAGCTGAACCTCGGCAAACAGGGCGCGGACCTGTGCAGCTCGCCGATGACCCAGCTGTTCGTGTCCGCCTACTTCGCCGAGCGCACCACCGGAGGGGGTCCGGCGTGGATCGAGTACGTGGAGCGCCTGCGGGATCTGTACCGACGCCGACGGGACGTGATGTTGGAAGCGCTGGAGGAGCACTTCGGGGGGGGCGCGAGCTGGACGCGACCTCAAGGCGGACTGTTTGTGTGGGCGACGCTGGATGGGGTGGACACGACCGATCTGATGGGGCGCAGTAAGGGAGTCGCGTTTGTGCCGGGGCGTTCCGCGTACATGGATGGACGCAGTGGCTCCAACTCGATGAGATTGAACTTCGCGGGCGTGCCGGACGAGGACATCCGCGAGGGTATCCGCCGGATCAGCGCAATCGTGGGGCTGGATACGGGGATGCTAATGGGCGCGTTGACCGGCTCCGCGCCGGAGAGGCCGGGCGCCGGGGCGGAGGTGAGCTCCGGCGCGAGCAGCAAGACGGACGGAGCGGAACTGGCGGAGGTGCTCGAACTGCCACGGCGCCCAGAGCAGGACTCGACACGCCGCAGCCAGGATCGATGAGCGAACCGAAGAAGGTCGCGGTCCTCAAGGGCGGAGGGTCGCTGGAGCGAACCGTATCGCTGCGCTCCGGCGCGCGGGTGCAGAGCGCGCTCCGTCAGCTGGGGCACGAGGTCGTGGCGATCGACGCCGGTCCCGACCTCGTAGCGCAACTACTGGAGGCAGCACCGGACGCGGCGTTCATCGCGTTGCACGGCAGCGATGGCGAGGACGGAACCGTGCAGGGACTGCTGGAGGCGATCGGCATTCCCTACACAGGCTCAGAGCCCGGGGCGTGCATGCGCTGCACGGACAAGGCCCTGGCGAAGTACCTGATGCGCGAGGCGGGGCTGCCGACACCTGCGTTCGCGGCATTCAAGGAGAGCGCGATCAAAGACCTCGGCGTGGCTGCGGCGCTGCCGGAGCTGGAGCGGAGCATCGGGTTTCCGATGGTAGTAAAGCCCGCCAGCCAGGGATCGGCGCTGGGCGTGAAGTTCGCGCGCTCAGCGCAGGAGCTGCCGGGGGCGATCGTGGGAGCGCTGTCATACGACCGCAAGGCCGTGATCGAGCGTTATATCCGCGGCCGCGACCTGGCGGTGTCGGTGCTCGACTCAGAGACGCCGGGTCAACCGCCGGTGGCCCTGCCCGTGGTGGAGGCGATACCGCGCGAAGAGGAGTTCTACAACTACGAGTCGCGGTACGAAATCGGGATGACGACATTCGTCTGCCCGGCCGAGTTGCCTACCGGGGTGACCGAGCAGGCGCAGGAGCTTGCACTGGAGACATACAAGCTGCTCGGGTGCCACGGCGTCGCGCGAGTAGACCTAATGCTGGGGCAGGACGGTGGCGAGCTCACGGTGCTGGAGACAAATGTGGTGCCGGGACTGACTGAAACGAGCCTGCTGCCGCTGGCGGCGGACGCGGCGGAGATCTGGCTCGACCTGCTTGTAGAGAGGATCCTGAACAGCGCTTTTACGCGCTGAGAGCCTATGAATCCTCGCCGGCGGCGAAGTCCTCCGGGGTTACTTGGTCGAGGAACTCCTTGAACTTCTCGACGACGTCCTCGGACTCCTCGACGTCGTGCTCGAACTCGATCGCGGACTCGGCGATGACCTCCTCGGCGGCAAATATCGGGGCGCCGGAGCGCACGGCGAGGGCGATCGCGTCGCTGGGGCGCGAGTCGATCTCGAGCTCGCGGCCATTGACCGACAGGGTGATCGAGGCGAAGAACGTGTTCTCGCGCAGCTCGGTGACCGACACCTGGGTGCATTTGGCGTCGAGCTCGCCGAGCACCTCCACGAGCAGGTCGTGGGTCATCGGCCGCGGCGTGCCGGCGCCCTGCAGCTTCATCAGGATCGACGCGGCCTCGGGGTGTCCGATCCAGATCGGCAGGAACTTGTTGCCGTCAGCGGTCTTCAGCAGGACGATCGGCTGCTTGCCGACCATGTCGAAGCTGACGCCGTAAATGACCATCTCCTGCAAGGCAAAAGTCCTCTGAGAGTGGATAGCAGCTTCAGAGTATAGGTACCCGTCAGTGGCGAATCGACCACGGGACTGATCTGCGGACCTTGCGGAGCATCGGGCAAGAACTACGCTGCTGAGCCCCGGTGGCGGAAGCTCCAGAGCTTGTTGCCGATGAAGTTCAGCGGCGTCGACGCGGCGACGGCGAGCGCCTGGGCGGGCACCTTCGCCACTCCGACGCCCTCGACGAGCAGAGTCAGCAGCAACAGGCCGAATGCAAACGCCACGAGGCTTACGAGAAAGAAGCGGATCGCCTGGAAGCGGACGCTGCCGGCACGTGCGTCGAACGTCCAGTGGCGATTGAGCACGAAGTTGTTCGTGACCGCGAGCAGCCATGCGACCACGGCGGCCCCCTGATAGGGGACGTCGAGGGCGTGCACGCACAGCGTGTATACGGCGAGATTGACGACGAACCCGCTGCCGCCGACGATCGCGAACCGGATCAGCTGCAGCCAGTTGGCAGGACGGCGCATCCCATGCAGAAGGCGGATGTGCGGGCGGATCTCCACGGACACCGGGGTGCTTGCGCGAGGGACATCCACGACGGTGGCGTCGTCGGGCATCCGGTCAGGTTAGCGGCACGCGTGGGCGGATGCGACAAAGGGCATGTGGGTGTAGAGGACCCGCAGCTGCCGCCACGTGGAAGACGGCATCGGCGCTAGCCTTTTGAGGATGAGGGCTCCTAAGATTGCCGTGCTCGGCAGCTGCCTGGCGGCGGCAATCGCCGTTGCGGGTTGTGGGGAAGCGCAGGTCGGAGACCCGGCGGGCGCCGTCGTGCACGGATCCTCGCCGGCAGGCGCGAAGAGCGCGAGCTCCGGTGGAGGCGAAGCTCCGGCAGCAGCGGCTGCCGGTTCCGGTGGCGCGCCGTCGGGAACCGCGAGCGTCGGGGGTGCCGCGGGCGCGGGCGGCGTTGTGCACGAGGTGGCGGACCCGGAAGAAGCGAAGAGCTTCCCCGTGCCGGCGTCGGTGCATCACCGATCCGCCAGCTCACCGAGCGTGGCAGGCGAAGCCGCGGTCGCGGCGGGTGCCCCGTCTGACGCCGAAGTTCGCAGGGAGCTCGGCGAAGAGGAACAGGCCAAGGCCCAGGAACGAGCGGCTCAGCGTCGGGTTCTCACGCCGGTGGCGGGGGGATCCTCGGTCGGTGGGAAGGGCACGATTCCAATCCCGACGAATGTTCCGGAAGCTGTGCAACGGGTGATCGCCGGTGGCAACGCGATCGCCGACTTCCCCTACATCTGGGGTGGAGGACACGCGTCGTTTATCGCCAACGGGTATGACTGCTCGGGCTCGGTGAGCTATGCGTTGGCCGCGGGGGGGCTGCTCCGCGCTCCGCTCGTATCGGGCGCACTCGCCGGCTGGGGAGAACCCGGCCCGGGGCGCTGGATCACGATCTATGCCTCCGCGGGCCACACATTCATGGAGGTGGACGGCGTGTGGTTCGACACCGCGGGGCGCAGTGGGCCGTACGCTTCGCGCTGGCTCGTGTCGACGCCATCCCTCGCCGGCTATGCGGTGCGCCACCCCCCGGGCCTGTAGGGAAGAGGCCGGAGGGCGAGCATGATCGTCGGTCTGAGCGTGCTGATGGCGAGCCTCGTCGTCTCTCCGCTTGCGCTGGACGGTGACGCCGCCACCGAAACGGGAGGCAGCGGCGAGGCGATCGCAGTCGTGTCGGCGATCTCGATCGTCGGCGGATATCTGCTGCTGTTCGCGCTGTGGCGGTATGTGTTCAGCGAGAAAGCGAAAGTCAAGCGCAGGGAACCGCCGGACCGATCCGATCAGGCCTGAGGATGAGCTGACCAAGTCCGGCCGACCGGACCGCGGACCGGATCAGTGCAGGGTGAGCTGGCTGAGAACCGTCGTCGTCCCGCCGCCGGCGTTGCGCACGGTCAGCCGCAACATCAGCGGGACTTTGTGCAGGCGGCGCAGTCGCCTGGCGGTGATTTTGCCGAACTGGAGCTTGAGCGTGTTACGCCCGGCCTTGGTCGTCACGAGCAGGGCTTTGGCGATCACCACCTGCGGGGATGTGCCAGCCGGCAGGCCCGTGGCCAGGGGCGGATGCAGGCCGAGACGGTGGGCGATGGACGCGGCGAGCAGGACTTCGAAGTGGCCCGTGGCCTGCTGGCTGACCGAGTAGCGGACGACCAGGCCCTTGCGCAGCGTGCGCGACAGCGAGCTCGACAGGACGGCCTGGGTCGCCACCGGCCCCGGGACGGGGGGTTTGGTGGTGGCGCCGGGCGTGGAGGAGGCACCCGCGCCGGATGAGGAGCCCGCGCCGGTGCTCGCGCCCGTGCCGGAGCCCGGGAGAGGAGGAGGAGGCCCGTCGACGGTGATCGGTTCGGTGACGCTGGCGGTGTTGCCGCCCGTGTCGGTGACGGTGAGCGTGACGCTGTAGGTGCCGCCGTACTGGTAGGAGTGGAACGCGCTCGCGGCGCATGGGGTCAGCCACGGGGCAGCGCACGGCGAGGTTGCGGGAGAGTTCACCGAGGGCGCACCGGGGGCGAAGCCGGTCACCGTGGGGGTGCCATCGCCGAAGTCCCAGGTGTAGGTCGCGTAGGTCGTCTGGGGTGGCCCGCTCGCTGGGAAGTGGGTGCCCGCACCCAGCGTGAGGTTTGACTCCATGCCGTCGAAGCCGACGATGTCGCCCGCATTCACCGGGTTGGGGGCGGTGAAGCTCGGAGCGAGGTTGACGTGGGTTAGACAAGGCGCGGCTGGGTATTCAAGTTTGAACGCCGCCAGGTTGAATGCGTCGTTTAGGTAGTACCTCCCGCCACCCAAGCTCTGGTTGAACAGTGTTCCCGCTCCGCTTTCTTTGCTCGCGACGACGCTGCCCCCCAACACCAGCGCAAAGACGTTACGGCACTCATCGGTGGCCTCGTGGTTCGCGGGGTCCTGCCAGGCGTTTAGCAAGGGGTTCGTGACGATGTTCTGCTGCTCGGTGCCGATCTGGTTGATGATGATGTCGGCCAGGCCCGTGTCGCAACCGCCATCGGTGACGTTCGGGCAGCTCGTCTGGTTGGGCTCCTGCTGGTGGGGAGCTTCAAAACCGAGTTCTCTTGCTTCTTCGGCTTCTCTTTGTTCTTTTGCTGTTTTTTCGTGAAATTCTTCTTCTTCCTTGGGCGTGCGCGCTTTCACATGCTCTTTTTCCTCGATCGGGGTGCTGCTGGGATCGAAACCGCCGTCCTGGCAGTCGAAGGCGAGCGTACGGTCGGTTTCAAGGAGGAGTGGGTCCCCAAAACCGCCGGCGATCCACGGGATCGTCGCATAGAGGATCGTGTTCGCGTCACCTGTGGAGAGACCGCCGGGGTTGATGTCGGAGTGATAGCTGCAGAAGCTGTTGGCGGAGGCGGAGTTGCTCGAGCAGTGAGACGCAGTCCCGCCGGCATCCACGCACACCGTTACACCGGGCGGGGTCAGCAGATAGAAGATGGAGCTCGTGCCCCTCTGCAGGCCGTGCGTCGAGATAAAGGATTCGAGCTGTTCCCGGATCTGTTTGTCGGTAATGCAGGTAACCGCATCGCCCGGGGCCATCGGGTTGGGATCGGTGCAGCCGGCCGCCGGGTAGGAGGTGGTGTCCGTGTAGGCGCCGCGGAAGGTCGAACGGTAAACCGCCGGCCGGTTGGTCTTGTCGGTGTACTGCGTGTCGACCGCAAAGACGCTTGCCAGCGAGCCGCTGGCGGTGCCAACGCTTCCCAAGAACGTGTTGATCAGGTGCTGCCAGTCGCCGTGATAACGATTTTTCGGATCCCAATAGATCGCGTACGTGACATTCGCATGCACCACCGGATTGCCGTTGGGATTGCCGAAGTTTTCCGGTTCATCACCTGCTTCAAAGAGGCTGGTGCCGTTGTGTTTCTGAAGGCCGACCTTTGTTCCAGCCACTTCTGTCACCACAGCCCCAGCGGGTACGGCGGCGAAGACAAGCGCGGCAAGAGCCGCCACGAGGAGCGTGGCGGTCAGCCGGCGGGTGGCGAGCGATCGGAGATCGACCAGCAGCGGGAAGGGTCGAGAAGGAAACCTCACGAGCCCATCATCGGCAGCGTGCGGCAGATGCCTTAGCCCCGAGATATCTGGGTGCGTGGCATACCGCGCGGACACACCAGGGGTCCGTCATGGACATCTGTTCGACGCGGCGCCACAAGGGTGCGAGCATCCGGTAGGATCGCCCCGCAGGAGTGCACTGGGAATGCTCGTTGAGAAGATCGGGCGACCCGCGGACGGGTCGGGGGTGGCCGCGGCATGGCGGAGGGTCGCCTTGCGGTCGCGGCCCCGCCGGACTGTGGTCGTGTTCGCGTTCGTGTCCCTGATCCTGTTGTTCGCCGTGTGGCTCGGTAGCGGTGCGGCCGCGGCGAGCGCGGAAACGGTTGCCGACTTCGACGAACTCGAAGTCGGGAAACAGGTCACCAGCCAATACGAAGCGCAGGGGCTGAAGCTGGGCAAGGCCAGTGACTTCGGGCAGACCCCGCCAAATCAAGGGAACGGCGATTGCGGCCCGCCGACCGTCGAAGAAGGCTCGGTCCCTGCCGCCTCGCCCTCGAGGTATGCGGTTCTGCGGGCGTGCGGGAACGGGGCTCTGAAGTACAGCGGAACTTTTGGCGCGCTGATCGGGCGGCCCGGCAACCGCCTGGGGATCGACGTGCGCCTCCTGGCCGTGGGCGTTCCCGCCGAGGAAGTCGAACTGGCTGCCTACGATGGCTCCGGGCACGAACTCGCGAGCACCAAGGCCAAAATCACGGGCGAAGAATGGCTGCATATGTCCGTCACTCTTGCCGGCGCAGCGCAGATCCGCTACCTGGAGATCCGCACCGCCAACGAATACGACCCGACGGT
>Ga0193728_1000872_pt1 | contig 15069 bp, 12 predicted proteins | sample U1c1metaG_FD_143037 | JGI IMG/M metagenome (GOLD analysis project Ga0193728, IMG submission 143037) | Soil microbial communities from a riparian zone of the East river system, Colorado, United States - U1c1 | ecosystem: Environmental > Terrestrial > Soil > Riparian zone | place: USA: East River...
CTCGCCCATCGCACCGGCGGTGAGGCGCTCGCTCGGCAGGCGCGCATCATGGTCGACTCCGGCGCGCAGTGTGTCTACGTCGTCGACTCCGCCGGGGCCCTCATCCTCGGTGACGCGCAGGAACGGGTCCAGAAGGTGCACGCCGAGATCGGCGGCGACGCCCAGGTCGGCTTCCACGGTCACCAGAACCTGTCGCTCGGGGTGGCGAACTCCGTGCTGGCGGCGCAGAACGGCGCGCTCCAGATCGACGGCGCGCTGTGCGCGCTCGGCGCCGGGGCCGGCAACGCGCCCACCGAGGTGGTCGCGGCCACCTTCGACCGGCTCGGAATCCCGACCGATGTCGACGTGCAGAAGGTGATGCAGGCGGCCGAGGATGTCGTGAAGCCGATGCTGCCGCGCCTGCCGTGGATGGACCGGGCCTCGATCACCCAGGGCTATGCGGGCGTGTACTCCTCCTTCCTGCTGCATGCCGAGCAGGCGGGGCGCCGCTACGGCGTGGCCGCCCACCGGATCCTGCAGCGCGTCGGCGAGCTGGGCTACGTCGGCGGCCAGGAAGACATGATCATCGACGTGGCGCTGGACCTGCTGGCCAGTGACGAGGCGGAAGAGCGCGACTAAGCGGGCGGGCGGGGCCGCCGCGGTTCAGCGGCCCGGCCCCGCGGCTGGGCTACTCGTCGGCTGCGGCCGCCCGGCCGGCCCGGCGCCCGAAGAAAGAGCCGTCGCCGAGCGAGGTGCCGCTCGCGTACCCCCACACCGGGATCCCGGACGTGCATCGTCCCGCTGCGTACAGGCCCGCGACTGGATCGCCGGCGACGTGCCGGACCCGGCCCAGGGGGTCGGTGCGCAGGCCGCCGAGGCTGAACGCGCGCCGGGGCTGGCGCAGGTCGAACAGGCCGTAGGGGGCTTCGAGCGGAGCGACCCAGCGCGTGCCCTTGTGCAGCACCGGGTCCGTGCCGTCGACGGCATGGCGGTTATACAGCGCGACCGTCGACTCGAGCGACCCCACCGGCAGGGCCGCCAGCGTCTCCAGCTCGGCCAGCGATTCCGACGCCCAGGTGGGAGCCGGCTTTCCGCCCTGGCCCGAGGTACGCTCCTTCGGCGCGGCCGGCGCCGCCTCGTACGCACGCTGATCGATCAGGAGGAATGCGGTGTCGTCGGCCTTGTAGCGGATCGCCTGGCCGATCCGGCCCGGGTAGGTGTCCTCCGTCACGAACCGCTGCCCGAGTCCGTTGATCATGATCCCGCGATAGATCAGCTGGGCGCTGAGCCCCGGCGAGACCTCCGCGCCGTCCATCCGGCCCAGGTCGGCGCCGACCGCCTGGGCCATCCGGATCGCGTGCCCGTCATGCTGCTCGATCGCGGCGCCGTAGCGGGTGACGACCTCCGGCGCGAAGCGTCCCACCATGTCGTCGTTGTAGGTGAAGCCGCCGGCGGCGAGCACGACGCCGCGCCGGGCGCGGACCGCGAACGGCTGGCCGAACCGGGTCCCCATGACGCCCGCGACCCGGCCGTCGGACTCGACGCACAGGGCATCCGCCCGGACCCCGAACTCCGCCCGGACGCCGAGCTGGCCGGCCCGGCCCGCCAGCGGCTCCATCAGGTAGTACCCGCCGCCTCGCTCGCCGAGCCGGCTCGCGCCCGGCGGCAGCGCTGGCAGGTGCCCGCGCGGGGCGGGCACGGCGATCTCGTTGAAGGGCCAGGAGTTCTCCCCGCCCGAGTACATCAGGCCCTCGTCGGCTCCGGGCACGGAGCCGGGCTGATCGTAGAAGGTGGGGTTGAACCGGACGCCGAGCTCCAGGAGCCAGTCGAAGTGCGACACGCTCTGCTGGCAGTACGGCTCGACCTTCTCGGGGTCGGCACCGGGTCCCATCGCGGCGATCAGGAACTTGTACATCTCCTCGGCGGTATCGGTAAAGCCGCAGGCCTGCTGCAGCGCGGTGCCGCCGCCCAGGTAGATGAACCCCCCGGCCAGCGCCGCCGCGCCGCCCCAGCCTCCGGTCCATTCCAGGATGAGCGTGTCCGCGCCCGCGGCGGCCGCCTCGCACGCGGCGGCCGCGCCCGCGACGCCGTAGCCGACGATCACGACGTCGGCCTGCGCGTCCCACGACGCGACTTCAGCGACGGCGCTCGGGCGAACCGATCTGGCGCTGGCCATGGCACTCCTCATTCGACGTAGAGAGTCATCGCGCCCGAGTCGTTGCTGCCGCCGCCCGCGACGACGGCCACGGACGCGCCGCTGACCTGCCGTGCCCCGCAGCTGCCGCGCAGCTGCTCGGTTGTCTCGGCGACGTGCCCGATGCCCTGGATGCGGCCCTCGGCCAGCATGCCGCCGGAGGTATTGAGCGGCAGCGTGCCGCCAGGCCCGATGACGCGCCCGCCGTCGACCCAGTCGGCGAACTCGCCGAAGCCGCAGATACCGAGGGCCTCGATCCAGGAGATCGGCAGGTGGGTGAAACCGTCGTAGAGCCCGAGCACGTCGAGGTCCGCCGGCGTGAACCGGGACTGCCGCCAGAGGTTCTCGGCGCACGGGATGGAGCCGCCGTAGAGCAGGTCGGCGCCGAACACGAAGTCCGAGCCCCGGCCGGTTCCCCAGGACATGGCGTCGACCAGCACGGGCCGGTGCCGCAGGTCCCTGGCCCGCTCGGCGGTCGTGACCAGCACCGCGCACGAGCCGTTCACGGGGTAGTCGCAGTCAAGCAGGACCAGCGGATCGACGATCGTCCGGGCGCTGAGATAGTCGTCCATGGTCAGCGGCTGGCGCATCACCGCCCGCTCGTTGAGCGCGGCCCACCGGCGCGCATTGATCGCGATGTAGCCGTATTCCTGCGCCGTGTGCCCGAACTCGTGCATCCGGCGGCGCTTCTTCAGCGCGTAGTTGGCCAGGATGCCCGCGGCGTGTCCGTAGACCGCCGTGAACTGCGTCGGTCCGCCGATCTCGGCTGGGCTCTCGCGCAGGCCGCCGTTGTTGCCCTCGGCCTGGGGCAGCGTCCGGTACGCGAGGGCGGTCTCGCACACGCCCGAGGCAACCGCCATGACCGCCGTCATGGGCGGCCCGACTCCGGACGGGCCGGTCCTGGCCAGGTCCGCGAAGAAGCTCAGGTTGTCGATGCCGAGGGCCCGCTGGACGTAGGCGGTGATCGGTGCCTCGGTGGAGTCGCTGGCGTGCGTGAACTGGACGATCGCATCGACGTCGCGCGGCGCCAGGCCGGCGTCGGCGAGCGCCGTCCGGCACGCGGTCAGCGTGAGCGCTCGGGGGTCGGGACGGCTTCGGCGGCTCAGCTCCGAGTAGCCGACGCCGACGATCGCCACGGGCCGGGACAAGGACGTCATGCCGCGCCTGCCGCGGGCCGGAACTGCGGCAGGCGCCAGGCGCCGCGCTGCTCGAAGGTGACCTCGACGGTCATGCCGACCGTGATCGCGTCGAGGGGGGTGCCGACGATATTGGTCATGAGCCGCACCTCCGGCCGGTCGGCCAGATCGACGAGCGCGAGAGCGTAGGGCACGTCGAAGGCCTCGTCGAAGCTGCGGGTGTAGATGGCGTACGAGTACACCTGGCCGACCCCGCTGACGGCCTCGAAGTCCAGCTGCTCGTCAAGGCAGCGATGGCAGGTCAGGTCGGGCGGGAACTGGCCGGCGCCGCAGGACCGGCAGGTCTGCACGACCAGCACCCCGTCCCGCGCGGCCTCCCAGTAGGGCGCTGACACCTCGTCGGGCAGCGGAGCGGGCCTTGCGTCCATAGCAGTGCACCACCGATAGAAGTCGAGGTCAGGTCCGCCGGCCCCGCGCCGGCCGGCAATTCACCTTGGCACAGCGCCGTGGCGGGAGGGACAGGGCATCCCGCGAGCCGGAACGCATGGTTAGAACCCCCGGACAGCACCGGCCGGCCCGGCGCGGGCGTTCCGCTCGATGGGAGACACCTCCTCGCGCCCGCGGAGGCAACCGGTCACTATGGGGCCGAAACCCCACCCCCGTCGAGGAGGCTCCGCATGTCGCATCCGGATGATCTTGATTCCGACGGCCCGCTGACCGGCATCCGAGTCATCGACTTCACGATGGCCTTCGCGGGGCCGCTGTCGACCATGCTGCTCGCTGACATGGGCGCGGACGTGATCAAGATCGAGGACGTCAGCCGTCCCGAGTCCCTGGAGATGATGCGGATCTCCCTCAATCGCAACAAGCGGTCGGTGTCGGTGAACCTGAAGACGCCGGCGGGCCTGCAAGTCGCCCGTGACCTCATTGCCACCGCCCAGGTCGTCGTCTCGTCCTTCCGGCCGGGCGTCATGGCCGGCTTCGGCCTCGGCGCCGACGATCTGCTCGGCGAGCGGCCCGACCTCATCTACGCGTCGCTGTCCGGCTACGGCGAGACCGGCCCGCAGGCGCACCGCCGCTCGATGGACAAGATCGTGCAGGCCGAGAGCGGCCTGATGAGCATCGGCTCGATGATCGACCAGGTGGCCCTGGTGGACTGCACGGCCGGGACCACGCTAGCGTCCGCGATCGTCGCCGCCCTGTTCCGGCGCGAGCGGACCGGGCGCGGCGGCCGGGTCTCCGGCCGGCTGCTCGACGCCGGGCTCCTGCTGCAGATGCCGTCGATCGCCAGCTTCAGCGTCAGCGGATCCACCGACGGGACCGCGGTCGCCGGCTATCCGGTGGCGGACCTGTTCGATACCGCCGACGGCGCCGTGTTCATCGCGGCGTACTACGACTGGCACTGGCGCGCCCTGTGCGAGGTCCTCGGCCTCCAGGACCTGGCGGAGGACCCGCGCTTCGTCACCCGGGAGCAGCGCACGCTGCCCGAGAACGCCAGCGTCCTGCGGCCGCTGCTGCGCGAGATCGTCGGCTCGTGGCGACGGGACCAGCTCGTCGCGGCGCTCGACAAGGCCGGCGTGATGGTGACCGCGATCCGGCGCTACCCGGAGATCTTCGCCGATCCCCAGGTCCTCCTGAACGAGACGTTCATCGACGCGCCCTACCGGGACGGTACCGTGAAGCTGGTCCGGCCGCCGTTCACCTTCGACGATCGCCCGACCAGGTTCGTCCGCCCGACGCCGGAGATCGGCGACGACACGATCGCGGTCCTCGGCGAGATCGGGTACGAGCAGGAGCGCATCGCCGGGCTGCTGGGCGAGCACGTGGTGTACGACTCGGGCGGGCACGGCATTCCAGGGTAAGGCCCGCACGGCCCGCCCGGCCGCGCGGCGCGGCCGGCGTCCCGGCTAGAGGAAGGCCCCCTCAGGCGGCGTGCCGATCTCGGCCAGCACGAAGTTGCGGTAGACCGCTCCGGGCGTGTTGATCTGGTGGTTGAGGCCGGCGTGCGCATCGCGCCAGAACCGCTGCACCGGCTGCCCCAGGCGGATCGAGTTGCCGCCGCAGCGCGCGAACGCCCGGTCCAGCGCCTCCACCGCGCGCCAGCTGCACCGAACCTGGTCCCGGCGGCCCTGCGCGCGCAGCGGGATGGGCACTTCCTTGCCCTGGCTCACCAGGTCGAACATCACCTCGATGTTCGCGAGGAGCTGGCAGCGGGCGGCGTGCACCTCCGACGCCGCCTCGCCGATCGCCGCGAGCGCCTCACCGGAGACCCGGGGCCGCCCGCGCTGGTAGTCGACGCAGGCGGCGACGCCCCCGGTGCAGATTCCGATGACGGCGGCCGTGATCGCCGGCGGGAAGATCGCCGACCAGGGCATGCGGTACAGCGGCTCGGCGCGGCCCGCATCGCGGGCGGCCTGGCCGCTGACGACGGCGTCGAACCCGATCGCCCGGTAGGCGGGCACGAATGCGTCGCGGACGATGATGTCCTTGCTGCCCGTGCCCTTGAGCCCGACGACCTCCCACGACCCGTCCACGATCTCGTAATCGGCGCGGGGCAGGATGAAGTGCATCTGCTGCGGCTGCGGCAGCAGCTCCCCGGACGCGTCCGTGATCAGCCCGCCGAGGAAAATCCAGTCGCAGTGGTCGGTGCCGGACGAGAACTGCCAGCGGCCACTGAAGATCCAGCCGCCGTCGACGGGGCGGGCCCGGCCCATGGGCGCATAGGGCGACGCTATCCAGGTGTCCGGGTCGGTGCCCCACACCTCTTCCTGCACCTTCGGGTCGCACAGCGCCAGCTCCCACGGGTGCACGCCCACGATGCCCGACACCCAGCCGGACGCTCCGCACAGGGCAGCCAGGGACATGACGCTCTCGAAGAACGCCGAGGGCGTCGTCTCGAGGCCCTGCCGGTCCAGCGGCTGCAGCATCCGGATGACTCCGATCTCGCGCATCCGCCGGACGACGTCATCCGGCAGGCGGCCCAGGGACTCGGCCTCGCCGGCGTGCGCGCGGAAGTAGGAGGCGTCGCCATCGATCTGCTGCAGCACCGTGTCGTTGCCCATCGTGTGTTCCCATCCGTGCGCGTTGGTTAGCTAGCGGCCATCGGACGATAGCCGGGCCGGGACGCCGCGAAGCGCCGTGCGTTCCACCGCGTGGAAAGCGCGCCGGCTGATGGCCGCCGCGCAGCCGCCCCGCCGCCACCGCGGGTCGCCGGCCGTCCCGGTATCCGGAATGACGCGCGCGCCCTTGCCGGGCGGGCTTCCGATACTTGCCCTTCACCAGCCACTAAGGAGTTCATGCGACATGGGTACTTTGGCGGAGCGTCGGGTGGGCACCAACCTCCCGCTGCAGGGAATCCCGCTGGCCGAGCACCGGCCGGTGCTCGAGCGGCTGCGCGGCGCTGGCTTCACCGACGTGTGGACCGGCGAGTACAACCGGTCCGACGCCGCGCTGCCCCTGGCGCTCGTCGCCGGATGGGACGAGACGGTGAACATCGTCTCGGCCATCATCAACGTCGCGACGCGCGGGCCGGCCCTGCTCGCCATGACGGCGGCCGGCCTCGGCGATCTCGCGCCCGGCCGGGCAACGGTCGGACTCGGCACGAGCTCGGTGGTCCCTGTCGCGCAGTGGAATGGGATGTCGGCGCGCAGTCCGTACGCGCGCATGCGGGAAACGCTGGAGTTCCTGGACGACGTTCTGTCCGGAAAGCGAAGCGAGGGCGGCTACTCCACGATCCGCACGACCGGATTCCGGCTGGCCGACCCGCCCCGGCAGGTGCCCCGGATCGGCATCGCAGCGCTCGGCCCGCGCATGCAGCAGCTCGCCGCCTCGCATGCGGACACGCTCATCACCGGCTTCCTGGCGGCATCCGACCTGGACCGGGTCTGGGCCAATGCCCGGCTGGCCGAGCGCGACCGCAGCCTGCCCTTCGAGATCATGGCGGGCGTCTTCGTCCTGCCGCCCATGGCCGAGGCCGAGGCCGACACGAACGCCCGCCGGTGCATCGCCCAGTACTTGAACACGCCGCCCTACGCGGCGCAGCAGCGATGGCTCGGGCGCGACGCGGCGCTGACGCCGATGTGGGAGCGCTGGGGTGCGGGCGACCGGCGCGGAGCGCTCGCCGCGATCCCGGCTGGCCTGGCCAGCGAGCTCGTCGTCCGGGGCGACCCCGCGGAGTGCGCCGGGCGGCTCGGTGCGTACTTCGACGCGGGCGTGTCCAGCGTCAACCTGATGATGGCCCCCACCGTCACCCCGGTTCCCGCGCAGGACCAGGTCGCGTTCCTGTGCGCCATCGCATCGGAGCTGCAGGCGATCAGGTGAGGCGGCCCGTTCCAGCGACTGGAACGCCGCCCGCCCGGACCCGGGCCGGTCGCGGTCCACTATGGCGGACCGGCAGGTCGCGTTCGCCATCGGGTCGCATCCGGGACTGGGCGGGCCCTCACGACGGCGGAGGAGGAGACGATCGGTAATGCAGCTTTTCTTCAGTGCCCTCGTTGCCGGGGTAGCCGTCGGCTCGCTCTACGGCCTGATCGGCATCGGATACACCGTCATCTTCAACGCCACCCGCGTGTTCAACCTGGCTCAGGGCGACCTGGCGATGGTCGCGATCATGGCGTCGTACTTTGCCCAGGACGTGCTGCACTGGGATGAGTTCCTGACGTTCATCACGGTCATCCCGTTCGTGGTCCTGGTGGCCCTGATAGAGGAGCGGGCCGTCGTGAACCCGCTGCTCAGGCGCGGTGAGCGCGGCGGGATCGCCTGGTTCATCTCGACGCTCGGGTTCAGCCTCGTGATCGAGACGATCGTCAGCCTGCTCTTCGGGACCCATGCCATCGTGGCGATCCCGAGCCCGTTCCCGGTCAGCGGCTTCAACGTCGGGGGCACGATCCTCGGGTACCGGCAGATGTTCGTGGTGGGCACCTTCGTGGTGGTCGTCGTCGCGCTCGAGCTTTTCTACGGGCGGACTTGGCTGGGCCGGGCGATGCGAGCCACCGCTCAGGACCGGGATGCGAGCAGCCTCACCGGCATCAGCCCGTCGACCATGAGCATGCTGGCGTTCGCGCTCGGCGGCCTGGTCGCCGCGATCGCGGGGCTCGCTATCGCCCCGCTGACCTTCTCCAATCCGGCCGTGGGCCTGAACTACACGCTGAAGGGCTTCCTCGCGCTGGCCATCGGCGGCTTCGGCAGCATTCGCGGTGCCATCGCCGGCGCGCTGCTGCTCGGCGTGTGCGAGCAGCTGTGGGACCTCTACATCGGCTCCAACTTCGAGATCGTCGCCGGGCTGGCCGTGCTGCTGGCCGTGCTGCTGACCAGACCCGAGGGCCTGTTCCGCACGACCGTGGCGAGAGTCGTCTGATGCGCGCGCCGACCGGTTCCCTGCCGCGCGCTCTCACGATCGAGCGGGCCGGCCTCCTGCTGCTCCTCGTCCTCGGCATCGTCATGCCCTACCTGGCCGGCCAGGACATCTTTGAGCTGGGCCAGCTGGAGTACATCCTGGCCCTGGCCATGATGGCGGCCGGCCTGAACATCGTGCTGGGCTTCGCGGGGCAGCTCTTTCTCGGGCCAACCGGCCTGTTCGGCATCAGCGGGTACATGGCCGCTTACCTCGCCCTGCACTATCAGATCGCCCAGTCACTGCTGGCGATGTGCATCGTCGGCGTGGTGGCCGCGCTCGTCCTGGCCGGCCTCGTCGCCCTGCCAGCGCTGCGGATCAGCCAGTTCTACCTCGGCATGATCACGCTGTTCCTGGCCCTGATGATCCCGGCCGTGTTCAGCCGCATCAATGCCTTCGGCGCGTCGACGGGCATCTCGCTGGTAGTGAGCCCGACGTTCCTGCAGCACCCCAGCGGCATCGCGCTGTACGAGGTGGGGGTCGCGATCCTCCTCGTCATCGCCGCTTACTCCTGGCTGATCCGCAGCTCGCGGCTGGGCCGGCAGCTCGCGACGATCAAGTCCGACGACGTGCTGGCGACGTCGGTCGGGATCTCCCCCTACCGGGCCAAGCTGACCTCGTTCCTGCTGGCCGCGGTCCCGTGCGGGATCGCAGGCGGGTACTACGTGTACACCCAGCAGCTGATGTCGCCCGGAAGCGTGAGCGCCACGCTGTCGATCAACGTGCTGGCCGGCGTCGTCATCGGCGGCAGCGGGACCATCGCCGGGCCGATCGTCGGGATGAGCCTGCTGACCGGCGCGAGCCAGTACCTGGGGGTCTTCCACACCTACCAGGGCATCATCTTCGGGCTGCTCCTCATCGTGGTGGCCGTCGCGATGCCGGAAGGGCTGATCGGCGTGGCGCACCGGCTCACGGACCGCGTCCGCGAGGCGCTCGGCCGTCGTCGCCCGGTGCCGGGCGCGCCGCCCGCCGCGCCCGAGCGGGCACCGGACGGCGCGGCCCGCCCGCCGCGCCCGGCCCTGGTGGCCACGGATGTGCGCAAGGCGTTCGGCGGCGTGCAGGCGCTCGACGGCGTGTCGATAACGCTGCGTCCCGGTCAGGTGCATGCGGTCGTGGGGCCGAACGGGTCCGGCAAGACCACGCTGCTGAACCTCATCAGCGGCTACTACCTGCTCGACAGCGGCGAGATCCGGATCGGCGACACCCGCATCGATCACCAGCCACCCGAACGGACCGCTCGGGCGGGCATCGGCCGGACCTTCCAGACGCCGAAGCTGCTGCTGAACGAGCCGGCCTTCGAGAACGTCCTGGCCGGGGCCGACCACGCAGCCGGAGCATCACTCTGGCAAGCGGTGTGCCGGACGCCGAAGGGCCGGGCCGCCGACCGGGCCGCGCGCGCACGCGCCCGGTGGTGCGCCGACGCCGTCGGCCTGCGGCCCGAGGACCTGGACAAGCACGTCATCCCCCACGGGCATCAGCGGCTGCTGGAGGTAGCGCGAGCCCTCGCGACCAGGCCCGACTACATCTTCCTCGACGAGCCCGCCGCCGGCCTGTCCATCGCGGAGGTGGCCGAGCTCAAGCGGGCCGTCGAGGTCGCGAGGGCCGACGGGATCGGGGTCCTGATCGTGGAGCACAACCTGCCGATCGTGTTCGAGATCGCCGAGCAGGTCACGGTCCTGCACCAGGGCAAGGTCATCGCGCACGGGACGCCGGCCGAGGTGAGCGCCGACGCGGAGGTGGCCCGGGTCTACCTGGGGCGCGACTACGGCACCCGCGCGACGACGAAGGTCGTGGAGCCGTCATGAGCGGGCAGCTCGAGGTGGCGAGCCTGAGCGCGGGCTACGGACGGCTCCCGGTGGTGTTCGACGCCACCTTCGTCGTGCACGCCGGGGAGATGGTCGCCCTGCTCGGCCGCAACGGCGCCGGCAAGACGACGGCGCTGCTCGCCGTGGCGGGCCTGCGCTACGGGTACGGCAGCAGGACCGTGCGGGTCGACGGGATCGACGCCAGCCAGCGCAGCGCCCACGCCATCGTCGCTGCCGGGGTGAACCTCGTCCCGGAGGGACGGCGGATCTTCCGGGACATGACGGTCGAGGAGAACCTGCGGCTCGGGGCGTTCGTGCGCCGTCGCGCCGGCCGCGGGTCAGTCAACGCCGACCTGTCGCGCGTCCACGAGCTGTTTCCCGCGCTGGCGGCGGCTCGCGGCAAGCGCGCGGGCGAGCTGAGCGGCGGGCAGCAGCAGATGGTCGCGATCGGCCAGGCACTGATGAGCAAGCCGAAGTACCTGCTCCTCGACGAGCCCATGGCCGGGCTGGCCCCGGTCCTCGTCGACGAGATCTACGAGCGGCTGCACGTCCTGGTCGGCGAGGGCCTGGGCGTCCTGATCGTCGACCAGAGCGTCGAGCGAGCCGTGGCCCACTCCGACCGGTACTACGTGCTCGACGCCGGGCGCACGGTGCGGGCCGGCGCGTGCAAGGCCGCCGCGCTGGAGCCCATCGAGCAGATCGTCCTCGGCACCAGCGCCCTCGGGACCCGGCACCTGGAGGGGCCGGCGCTGGCCGAGAACTAGGCAGGTTGTCACCCGCCTGAGTCAAGCAACCCCGCTACCGGTTGAAAGGGAGTGAAAATGCGCAGCCGAATGATCCGCGGGTCGACCTTCGTGTCGCTGGCCGTCATCAGCGTAGCCGTGCTCGCCGCATGCAGCAGCAGTGGAAGCACTTCATCAGCAAACGGCTCGACTTCGAGCTCGAAATACCCTCCGATCCCGCCCGGCCCAATCAAGCTCGGCCTGTCACTGCCGCTGAGCGGTCCGTACGCGGTGTTCGGCGAGTCCAGCCAGAGCGCCTTCACCAAGGTCGCCATGCCGTTCTTCGACAAGGAGTACCCGAACGGGATCGACGGGCACAAGGTCGTCCTGGACATCCAGAACGACGGAGGCGACAGCACGACTGCGGTCAACGTGGCCAATGAGTTCGTCAGCCAGAAGATCCCGGTCGTCATCGCGCCGACCTCCATCCCGGGCGCGGTTGACCTCCAGATTCCTATCTGGAATAAGAACAAGGTCCCCGTCATCAGCAATTACGTCAACGAGGGGATCTACGCCGACGGCACCAAGTGGCCGTACGTCTTCACCGAGCTCAACAGCGACCAGAAGGCGGGCACGACGGCGGCGGACTGGATCGCCGGCCAGTCCGCCATCAAGAAGCTCGCGGTGCTGACCGACGGCGCCCCCGCGGACTCAGCCTGGGTCAAGTACATGACCAGCGAGCTGAAGGCCAAGGGCGCGTCCGCGACCGTCGTCAAGAGCGAGACGGTCAGCCCCGGGGCAGTGGACGTGTCGACTCAGCTCTCGCAGCTGCGGGCCGCGAAGCCCGACCTGCTGCTCGTCGTCCTCGCGGCCGGCTACGGCCCGGTGTGGGACGGCCTGCACTCGCTGAACTGGAGTCCCCGGCTGATCGCGGGGGAGACGGCCTTCTACGACGGCTACAGCTCGCTCGGCAACCTCGCGGGCACCTCGATGGCGGTCAGCAGCGACTGCCTGAACGCGGGAACCCAGGTGTCGGCGCTCCCGCAGAACCTGCGCACGCTCATGGACGGCTACGCCGGCATCGAGAAGATCAACAACATGCTCATCTTCGCGCATGCCGACAGCGTCCTCCTGGAGCTCGTCCGGTACGCGATCGAGAAGTACCACTCGACCAGCCCGGACGCGATCAAGACGGCGATGGAGGGGATCAACCAGAGCTTCCTGTGGAGTGAGTTCACCTATCACTTCACGCCGAAGAACCACGCCGGCGCCGTCGGCCACTCCGAGCAGGTCTGCAAGCTGAGCCCGCTTAGCGACGCGAAGTACCGGGTTCCGTCCGCGGTACCGGGCTCGTCCGCTTAACCCCGGCTGGCCGCAAACTAAAAGAGCGCCTCCGCCGAGTGGGGGGAGGCGCTCTTTCGGCGTGCGCTGAGGTGTCAGGGGCGAGCCGCGAAGCTCTTCTTGACTTCCTCCGGATCGAGCTGGGCGCCGACCTCGCCCACGTGCGAGTGCCCCAGCTGGTGCAGCGCGAACGCGGTGTCCATGCCCGACCGCAGGCCCATCAGGTCCTCGGCGTGGTTGATGGCCTTCTTCGTCAGCGCCAGCCCGAGGCGGCTCGCCTGGGCGATCTCCCGGGCCAGGCCCGTCGTCTCCGCATCGAGGTTCTCCCGCGGCACGACCCGGTTGACCATGCCCCAATCCAGGGCCTGCGCGGCGCTGAGCCGGCGGGCGGTGAAGAGGAACTCCTTCGCGAACCGCGGTCCCATCTGCCACGGGTGCGCGAAGTACTCGATGCCGATGTTGTCGAAGCGCGCGCCCGCATCGGCGAAGAACGCGTCGTCGCTCGCCACGATCAGGTCGCATGACCACGCCAGCGCCAGGCCCCCGGCCAGGCACGCGCCGTGGACCTTGGCGATGGTCGGCTTGGGCAGGTCGCGCCAGCGCCGGCACATGTCGAGGTAGACCTCGTGCTCGCGGGCGTAGCGTCCCTCGGCGCCCGGCCTGCCCACCCCGCTCCACCAGGTACTGGCGACCCGGGCAAACTCCTGGCCGTGATCGGCCTCGGGCGAGCCGAGGTCATGGCCGCCGGAGAAGTGCTTCCCGCTGCCCGCGAGGATGATCACCTTGACGTCATCGTCGTCGACGGCCCGGCGGAACGCCTCATCGAGGGCGTACGTCATGGCCGAGTTCTGTGCGTTGCTGTACCGCGGCCGGTTCATCGTCACGGTTGCGACGGGCCCGTCGATGTCGTACTGCACGATGTCCTCGTCGGCCATTGCCAGATCCCTTCGTCGCCTGCTGCTGGTCAGCCTCAGGCTAGGCAGGACGGCGCCGGCGGCGGCGCGCACCGTTCCATGCTGCGAGACCGACCGGACCTCCGGGCCGGCCGTCCGGGGCCGGCCGCGCGGCGGCGTCGCTGACGAGGTGCCTCAGCCCGCGGGCCGCGCCGCCGGAGCCGCGCCCGCGGGTGACTCGATGCGCACCTGGTAGCAGGCCGAGTACCGGCGGGCGCGGACCCGCCAGCCGTCCGCCGTCCGCACCCAGTCGTCCGCGTACCAGTGCCCGACGAAGCGGCGGCCCTCCCGGCCATCGCGCAGCGGCATCGGGTTGATGCAGGGCGTCCTGGTGTGCGCGGCGTCGCCGCGGATCTCGACGCGGGGGAGGCCGAGCAGGTGGTAGTAGGTGCCGGCCCGGGTCATCCGGCTCAGCCACTGCTTCGTGTACGCGAGGTCGCCGCGATAGGGGACGACCTCCCGGTAGTCGATGTCCGCGTCGGGCAGGAACACGCTGTCCAGCAGGTCCCAGTCATGGGTGTCCACGGCGTGGCTGTAGGCGGCCAGCGCCTCCTCGATTTCCAGCCGGTCAGAGATTTCCTGTATCGACAGCACCTCGAGCCCCTTACCTGGCAGCGATCGTTGCGACTGACTTCACGAGAGGCCGGGTAAGGCGGCGTTGCGCCCGGCAATCCGCCCGAACACGAGGGCGTCGGCGATCATCATCCCGCCGTCCATGCACCAGCCGTAGGTGGAGCTGATCTCGCCGGCGCAGTAGAGGCGGGGGATGGGGGAGCCGTCGGCCCGCAAGACCCGCGCCTGCTCGTCGCGGCGCGGGCCGCCGCACGTGTAACCGACCACGGGAGGGGTCGCGAAGCCGTAGAACGGAGGCGTGGCCAGCGGCAGCAGCCACCGGGGGTCGCGCCCGAACTCCGGGTCCGAGCCCGCCGTGCAGCCGACGTTGTACTGCTCCACGGTCCCCGCCAGCGCCGCGCCGTCGACTCCGAGGGCGGCGCCCAGCCCGGCGAGGGTCGGGGCGCTGTGCAGCCAGCCCCGGGCGAGCTCCGCCGCGCTGTCCGCGGACCACTGGTAGCCCTCGATGATCTCGTTCCAGGAGTAGGGGTTGCGCTCGACGGGCGGGAACAGCGGCCCGGCGCGGCGGGTCTCCTCGTCGAAGATCACGAATGTCGCGGGCGGCGGGAAGAGCTGGTACCGGCCGTCGATCAGCATGTGGCCGTGGCCGCCGGGCGGGTACTCGTCTGCGAAGCGCCGGCCCGCTGAGTTGACCAGGACCAGGCCGCGCCGCTCGGGGGCGATGTGGAAGCCGGTACGCCAGCCCGGCGCGGCCAGCCCGAGAACCGGCATGTAATTGCCCATGTGCCACAGGCCGGCGCCGGCCTGCCGGGCGATGGCGATGCCGTCACCGGTGTTGGCCGGGCTTCCCCACGGCACGCTGCCCCGCACGCCGAGGTGCTCCCGCACCATGTCGGGGTTGTTCTCGAAGCCGCCGGTGGCCAGCACGACGCCATGCCGGGCGCGGATCCGCCGGGCCGTCCCGTCGATCAGCG
>Ga0193728_1000873_pt1 | contig 15069 bp, 12 predicted proteins | sample U1c1metaG_FD_143037 | JGI IMG/M metagenome (GOLD analysis project Ga0193728, IMG submission 143037) | Soil microbial communities from a riparian zone of the East river system, Colorado, United States - U1c1 | ecosystem: Environmental > Terrestrial > Soil > Riparian zone | place: USA: East River...
AGAGAATCCGGACCTGGTACGCGGTATCATCGCCGAAGGGTGCGAGCGGGCGCGGACGGTGGCACGCGACACGCTGGATGCGGTCCGACAAGCTATGGCAATGGATTACCGATGAAACCTGAATTGACGTTGGTGCAAAGCGCGTCGCCCCCGCCGCCGGCCAACGTCAGTGCGCCGGCTCAAGGCGAAATGCCGTTTGCAGTCGTGGAGGGGCAGCCTATTATCGAGATGCCGCGAGACTTGTACATTCCGCCGCAAGCCCTCGAGGTATTTCTCGAGGCGTTTGAAGGGCCCCTCGACATGCTGCTGTATCTCATCCGGCGGCAGAACCTCGATATTCTCGACATCCCGATTGCGGAAATCACCCGCCAATACATGCGCTATATCGAGTTGATGCAGGTGCTGCAACTCGAATTGGCGGGCGAATACCTGCTGATGGCGGCGACGCTGGCTGAAGTAAAATCGCGCATGCTGCTGCCGCGGGTCGGCAGCGACGAGGCGGCGGACGAAGCGGATCCTCGTGCCGAACTGGTGCGCCGCCTTCAAGAATACGAGCGCTTCAAGCGCGCAGCCGAGGGAATCGACCGCATGGCGCGGCTGGAGCGCGATACCTGGGTGGCCTCGGCCGAACTTGTCGACCGCAAGGTCGTGCGCATTGCGCCGCAAGTAACGCTGCAGGAAATGTTGATTGCCTTTCAAGACGTGCTGTCGCGAAGCGACATGTTTGCGCACCACCACGTGCAGCGCGAACCCTTGTCCGTGCGTCAGCGAATGACCGATGTGATGTCCTTGCTGCAGTCCAACGCCTTCGTCGATTTCGTGCGCCTGTTTGCCGCCGAAGAGGGTCGCCGTGGCGTGACGGTGACGTTCGTGGCGATCTTGGAACTATTGCGTGAGGGGTTGATCGAAATAGTTCAATCGGAAGCCTACGCGCCGCTGCACGTGCGCCTGGGCAATCCGGCTCGGCACCTGTCGCTGGTTGCCGACGACAACGCCGCCAACGATGATCTCGCGAGAACCTAAATGAACCATCAATACGTGAAGAATGTGGTCGAAGCAGCACTGCTCGCAGCCGGCAGGCCGCTGACGGTGGAAGAGCTGACGAGCGTCTTCGACGAGCGTGACGGATCGGTCGCGGACGAGGTCAAGGGTGCGATTGCCGCGCTCACCGAGGAGTACGAAACGCGCGGCCTGGAGTTGCTGGAAGTGGCCAGCGGCTATCGAATTCAAATCAGGGCGGCGGTCGCACCGCCCGTGGCCCGCCTGTGGCAGGAGCGGCCTGCGAAATATTCGCGCGCGCTGCTCGAGACGTTGGCCTTGATCGCCTATCGACAGCCGATCACGCGCGGCGAAATCGAGCAAATTCGCGGTGTCGCGGTCAACCCTAACATCATCAAGACCTTGCACGAGCGGAATTGGATCCGCGTCGTTGGTCACCGCGACGTGCCGGGCAAACCGGAGTTGCTGGGTACCACGCGGGAATTTCTCGATTACTTCAGTTTGAAGAAGCTGGATGATCTGCCGACCCTGGCACAGCTGAAGGAACTCGAAGATCTGCGTGTGCAGCTGACGCTGCCCGGTGCGGACGCCCAAGTCTTGACGGACGCCGAAGGCCCGCTGGACGCCGCTGCGGAGGTTGAGCCGCAGGCCGACGACGATGAAGAGCCGCCCGGCGAAAGCGCCGCGCCGCGCACTCGAGGGCTGGTAGCGAGTGGTGCCCAAGACGACTCGACTTGATGCGACCGCGACCGCCCAAGCCCAAAGCTAAGCCCAAGCCACGGTCGGCCGCGTCGCCACAAAAGGATTCGCCGCCCGGTGAGCGCGTGCAGAAGCTGCTCTCGGCTGCGGGCATTGGCTCACGCCGCGAAGTCGAACGATGGATTCGCGAGGCTCGGCTGAAGGTCAACGGCGAAGTGCCGGCGCTGGGCGCGAAGCTTTCGCCCAAAGACCGCATCACTTTGGATGGGCGGCCGGTCAGATTGCATACTCCGGCGGTCAAGGAACTGCGCGTTCTTTTGTTTCATCGCTCCCCGGGCGAGAGTCTTGACCTCAAAGCCGCGACCTCGCGTGCGGCCGAACACTTGAAGCTGCCGCGCTCGTCGGGCCGCTGGCTCGCGATCCAACCGATGCCGCCGGTGGACGGCGGTCTGGAAATCCTCACCGACGACGGGTCTTGGGCGCACCGGGTATCGCAAGGCGTGCATGCACTGACGATCGACTATGTCTTGAGAATGCGCGGCCCGTTGAAGGAAGAGCTGGTCGAGGAATTTCGCGCAGCCACCGACTGTGAAGGCGAGGCGATGAGTATTCTGCAGGCGGACGCCAAATACGGCGAGGGATTCAATCACTGGCTCACCGTCACGGCGCGCGCGACCCGTTCCGCGCAAGTGCGGCATTGGTTTGCCGCTCGCGGCATCATCGTGAGCCGGTTGATGCGCGTGCGCTTCGGTCCCGTGCATTTGGGCCACGATTTGCCGCGAGGCCACTCCCGAGCCATGCTGGCCGGCGAACGCAATGCGCTGATCAATGAGATCGACGCCGCCAAGCCGGCGCTGCCAACGCCGGACGTCGTCGCTTGAGAACGCCGGACGTCGCTCAAGCGGGAATAAAAAGCACATGCCGCTGGGGAATTCGTAGTCCTCATCGACCTCATCACTGCGCGGCGGCGGACATTGCCGCCCCTATATGCAGACCGGCCGTCCCATCGCTCATGAGGCTAGTAGGGATTTATTCCGGTGCTCTGGCTCGCAACCGGGCCCAACTGCATCACCGCATTGGTAGTGTCATCATTGAAATAGATGATCTGGTTGCCTTGTGCATTGACCGTGGCCGCGATACCAAACAGCGCACCGGGGGCGCCAGCCTCAACCTGCACCGGTTGACCAACGAAACCGCCCGGCAGCACCGGGGATATCTCGATCAGTAAGTTGGTGGTGCTGCTGGCCGCGTCCACACCGATATCGCCGTTGCCGACCACCAGATCGCCATTCTTCAGCAGAGCCGCACTGATCGGCGTGAAAAGGGGCGCGCCGTGGGCAATGACTTTGGCCGCAGCCATCGAGGGTCCCGAGAAAGTCGGCACCGGCGTGGGAGTCGTCGCGCTGCACTGTCCATCGACCACGATGCCATCCGCCGGGATGCTGGACACGCCCGCGATGGCGATCACGCTGGCCGAGGCGGTGTCGACGACGTATAGGGTGTCGATGGAGGCATCGTAGGTGAGTCCCGCCGGACCGAAGATGGCTCCCGGTGCGCCGCCGGCGCAAAAGCCGCTGACGATTTCCGTAAATGATGTCTGCGCATTGTTCGCGTCCAAGCTGATGCGATCGATGGTGCCCCCGGCGCCGACGACGCCGTTATTGTTGGGTGCGTTCGATACATAGAGTGCGGCGGCCTGCGTGCCTTTCGCAGCCACAAACGCTTCTCCCCAAGGGCCGGCGAAGGTGTCTACGGCGAAAGGCGTTCCGACGGTGCCGGTCGCGCTAACCAGCGGATTCTTATTCGACGACCACCCAGCCGCTGAGATGCCGTCGTCCGGCAGCATGGTCAGCGCATTGCAGCCCAGCAGGTCGGAACATTGAGCGATGCGATACGGCGCCGCCAGCGTCGACCCACCGGGATGCAGTCCAATGATGGTCGTTCCAAGGCCTTCGGTGCTGGTGGCACCGTCATTGAAGTTGCACACCACAAGATCGCCCTTGGTGATCAGGCCCGCAGTCGCCGGCGCGATGGTGAGGCCATAAGGATTCGAGTCGCCGAGCGTCGGATCGACCGCGGAACCAATTGTTAGGACCGTGCCGGTTGGCGCCAAAGCGGCAAGCAGGTTGGGCGTGACCGTCACGCTGACGGATCCTGCCTTGGTGCCGCCGACTCCGGTGCAGCTGAGCGTGTAGGTGTAGTTTCCAGCAGCGGTCGGTACGACCGTCACCGAGCCGCTCGTCATTTGCGTACCCGTGAATGCACCGGCGGCGGCGCTCGAGACCGACGCGGTGCACGAGGTGCTATAGGCCGATGTCCATGCCACGGTCATGGCCTGACCGAAATTGAGGGTGGCAGCCGCTGCGGGCTGCGAGAAGTTCACAGTGGGAGTGAGCGTCATAGAACCATAACCGCCACCACCACCGCCCCCGCCACATGCCGCGAGCATGCTGATGAGCAGTCCGGATGAAACTTGACTCCATGTTGAAACGCGCATTTTCATGCAAGACCTCTTTTGAGTGGGCAATTTGGATGGTGAATACTCAAACTTCAAAAAATGTTATGCGATCAATGGACACGACAGCTCCGTATCAGGGGTCGCGTCCACCGAACGGACGTGGACGAAATCGCAGGCGGCGATTTCTCCTATAGGAAGAGACTCGGGCGAGCGCGTCTTATTCCGTCAGATCGGAAAGATCTGAAGATAAAATGCTGCGCAATCGGCGGCGCAGGGTGCAGACGTGCACAGCGTGGTCGTGAAGCAGGGGAATGCGGTTAATACCGCGTGTACGGCCCGCGGGCGTACTTAGTTCGCTGGATGCGTACGAAGGAACGTCGAGGTCAAGTTTAAGTTACGGCGCGGCCTTGGAAGCCTCCAGCAACTGCGCCAAATACTGCTGCCAAACGACAGCCCAGGTGTGCGTGCCGTGACCGTGAGTTTGATCAGAGGCCTGTAGCAGCACGAAGCGCCCACCCTTGATGCGCTTGATTTCCCGTTCCGCGATGCCGAGTTCGGGCGGGTTGATGAAATCATCGCCCGAATTGATTTGCAGCAGCGGCGCTTTGATCTTTTCCAGTCCCGACGATGGATCGTAGTCACGCGAGGCGTTGACCTGGTACAGAAAATCGTTGGCGTCCAGATCTTCCAATTGGCGCTGAACGTATTTTTGAACGAATTCATCGGCGGCCTCCCGGGTGGGGAGGCTGATTTGCATTTGAATCGGCGCGCTGCCGGCGATCAACAGCAGCCCGGCCGCCGTGCGCATGGCAGCGATGGGTTGGGTCACATAGTCGCCCTTCAGCCATTGCGGGTCGTTGCGAATCGCATCCATGGCCAGATCGCGCCATACCCGATTGCGTCCGGCAATCTGCACCGGCAGGCAGGCGAGGGGCATCAAGGCGTCCATGAAATCCGGATAGGCCTCTGCCCACATGAAGGTGTGCATGCATCCCATCGACGTGCCCATGACCAGCCGCAGGTGGTTCACCTCGAGACCCTTGGTGACCAGGGCATACTGCGCGGCCACCATGTCCTGATAGGAGTATTGCGGAAAGTGCGCACGCAAAGCGTCGCTCGGCTTGCTGGATTTCCCGTGACCGATGCCGTCGGGGAGAATGATGAAATATTTTTCGGCATCCAGCAGCTGTCCCTTGCCGAACAGTACGCCCGAGAATCTTTCGTTGATCAGGCTGCGGCCGGAACCCCCGGTACCGTGCATGATCAGCACCGCGTTGGTGACGCGCCCTTGTGCATCTTTTTTCGGCTTGCCGAGAAACGTGTAGTGCATGCGCAGTTCGGGCAGGGTTTCTCCCGATGCAAAGTGGAAATCACGGATGACGTAGTCGCCCTCGAGCGGCCGTGCCGGCGGCGTGGCGGCGTTGCCGGCCGCGGCAAGCCCGGGGCAGAGCAACAGCGTCAGGGCCGCAGAATGGAGTTTCCTTGTGTGCATCCTTAAGAGTCCTCGAATGTTATTGCGCGTCTATGAACCGACCATCAATACCGCGGCCGCGCGCGCTCAGCAAGTACAAAAAGGGACCGCTGACCGATTCCGCCGTGGGTACCGTGTTCGGATCCTCCGCCGGATAGGCTGCCGCCCGCATGGCGGTACGCATCCGGCCGGGATTCACGCTGTTCACGCGAATGTTCGCCTCACCCTCCAATTCCTCCGACAGCATACTGCGAACCGACTCCAATCCCGTCTTCGATACCGCGTAGGCGCCCCAGAACGGCCGAGATTGCTTCACCACGCCGCTGCTGACGAAGATGATCGAGGCGTCCTCGGACTTGCGCAGATTCGGCAGCAAGACCTGCGTGAGGATGAAGGGCGCGGTCAGATTCACGTGCAAAACCTTACACCAGGTCGGCACATCGTATTGCTCGAGAGGCGTGCGATCGCCCAGCAAACCCGCGGCATGGACGAGGCCGTCCAATTTGCCGAATTCTTCGCCAATGACGCGCGCCAGCCCGTCGTAATCCACCGCCGTGGCGATAGCCAAATCCAACACCGCGATCGCAGGCCGCGGCGCGCCCATGGCCTCGATTTCATCGTACACGCGATCGAGTTTGGCGCCGTTGCGTCCCGATAGGATCACACTGGCGCCGGCGCGCGCGCATTCGACGGCCAGCGCCCGCCCGAGTCCGCTACCCGCTCCGGTAATCAGAATTGCGCGTCCTTTCAGCAGGTCGCGGTCCGGGATGAAATCACTGGGAATCATAGGGTCCTTTTATGTATCAATGGGCGCGCCGCGCCGTCGACCAGGCCAGCAGCATATCCCGCATGCCGGGCGACTCGAGCGTCGGCGCACCTCTGTTCAATTGCTTCAGTCCCAGTGCCGCCAGCACCAACAGGTGCCGCTGTTCGGCGCGGCGTGCAATGGGCAGCGCTTGCGCCGCGGTTTCGTAGTTTTGCGCCGCGCGCTCTCGAAGGCGCTGCAGGTAGCCTGCCAACTCTGCCGGCGGATGATCGGCGCATAGGCCTGCATTATCGATGCCTGCGGCCAGCAGTTCGTCCACCGCAAACGGCACGCGTCCGAAGCGCACCTCGCGCGGGTAGTCGCGTATCGACCGAGACAGATAATCGGCGACCGCCAATGCCCTGGTGCACTCTTCCAAGCTCGTCTCATCGAGATCGCCCGTGGCGAGCCGGGATGCTACCGACAACGGGCAGGCACGCAGGGCGCAGGCATGAGGAACGAGATCTGCGGCGCGTTCCAGCGGCGCGCCGTCGGTTTCAGTGACTACCGCATCGATCGACAGGGCCAAGGGGGTGAAATTGACGTCGCCGGCGCGCGGCAGTGAGGCAAGATAGATCCCAATGGGGTGCACTGGGGTTCCGGCGGCGAGACGGCGAATCTCTTCCTGCCACCATTCCAACTTGATGCGAGCCGCGCTGTGTTCAGTCGCAGGATCCATCAGCGCATTCCACTCGGCCAGCAGCGCATAGATCCCGAGAAGCGGCGCGCGCGCCGCTGCAGCGGCGAACAGCCAGCTCCAGTAGCGCGCCGATCCCATAGGGATGGCCCGCGCGCGATACGTCGCATCAAGTTCTTTCAGGGCCTGGCTCATCGGCGGGATTGCGCTCCGCGACGCCGTTTTCCGCGGCGTTGTTTTCCGCGGCGTTGTTGCCGGCATCGTCGCCGGCGTCATTGTCTTCGGCGGCGTAGTCCAGTGCGCCGTTGTCCTGTACGGCATCGATGCGCGGCGTGCGCGTCAGGCTCGACACCGGTTCGATGGGTTCGATCTCGCGATTCACCCGCAGACCCAGTCCCTCGAAGCGGCGCGCGGCCGGCAACACCTGTTGTTCCAGGGAGCCCACCGCACGGTTGAACGACTCGACGCTGCCGCCGAGAGATTTTCCCAATTTGCCCAGATGCTCGCCGAAAACCGCCAACCGCTTGTAGATCTCTTCACCCAGTTGCCGCACCTCCGCGGCATTCTCTGCGAGGACCGTTTGTTTCCAGCCGTACGAGACCGCCTTCAAGAGCGCAACCAAGCTGGTAGGGGTCGCGAGCATGACGTTTTGGCGCATCGAATCATCGATCAGACCCGGATTTTCCTGCAGTGCCGCCGACAGGAATTGATCGCCCGGCAGAAACAGGACGACGAAATCTGGACTGCGCTCGAATTGCGACCAATATTGCTTCGAGGACAGCTCGCGAACCCGCGCGCCGACGATCTGCGCGTGCCGGCGCAATTGGGCGCTGCGCTCCGTATCGTCTTGAGCCTCCACCGCCGCGAGGTAGGCGTCCAGCGGAGTCTTGACATCCACGACGATGTCGCGCTGCTCGGGCATGTGCACGATCATGTCGGGCCGTATCGACCCGGTGTCGGTCTTGACATGCTTCTGCTCGGTGAAGTCCACATGCATGGTCATACCCGACAGCTCGACCAAGCGGCGCAGCGTTATCTCGCCCCATTGCCCGCGCACATCCGGGCGGCGCAGCGCGCTCACGAGATTGCGCGTTTCGCGCGACAGCAAGTTCTGGCCGCTCGCCAATACCTCCATTTGCACCTTGATGGTTGCAAAGGAATCGATGCGGTCGCGCTCGATCGCCTGTATCTGCGCCTCGGTCTTGGCCAAGGCCTCGCGAATGGGTTTGACCAACGACTCGATGGCCGACTCGCGCTCCTTCAATACCTGGGAGGCATCCAATTGTTGCCGGGCCAGCCGTTCGCGCGCGAGCTGCAAGAACACCTCGCTGTTGCTTTGCAGGCTTTCGCGCGCGAGCTCGCCGAATACGCCCTGCAGTTGGTCACGGGCGTGCACCAAGCTCTGTTCGCGTTCCGCGCTCAACATCTCTTCGGTCTTGAGCCGCGCGCGCAACAATTCTGTCTCGACGCGATTCGCTTGCTCGCGGCGCGCCCGCCACAACAGGGCGGCCAAGGCGCCGACCACGATGCCAATGATCAGCGCTGCCCACACCCGGATGTCGCTCATAGGCGGCCCCTGAAAGTCACCGCCATGTCAGCCGGGTCGTTTGAAGTGCGCAAGGTAGTTGATGCCGGTATTCGGCGAGAGTCGAAATGCGCGCGTCAACGGATTGTAAGTGATGCCGGTGAGGTCGATGAGGTCCAGGCCCGCCGCGCGCCCCCACCGGGCAAGCTCCGAAGGACGGATGAATTTCAAGTATTCGTGGGTACCTCGCGGCAATATGCGCGCAATGTACTCAGCCCCCACGATGGCGACCGCAAACGCCATCGGCTTGCGGTTCAAGGTGGAAACGATGACATTGCCGCCGGGTTTCACCAAGGTCGCGAGGGCTGCCAGCGTCGCGGCCGGATCCGGAACATGTTCGAGCATTTCCATGCAGGTGACCAAATCGAATGAGCGCGGGCTTGCGGCCGCCAACTCTTCTGCGGCAATTGCCCGGTATTCGACCGCCACCTGAGCCTCGAGCGCGTGCAGTTCCGCCACGTCGAGCACAGCCTGCGACAGGTCGATTCCGAGCACCCGCGCACCGCCACGCGCCATCGCTTCGCTCAATATCCCTCCGCCGCAGCCCACGTCGAGCACGTGCGCATCTCTCAAGCCCGCCGCAAGTTCGACGTATCGCAGACGCAGCGGGTTGAGTTCGTGCAGGGGTCTTGAAGGACCGGCGGGATCCCACCAGCTCTGTGCCAGCGAGGCGAACTTCGCCAGTTCCGCAGGATCCACATTTCGCGAGGCACTCATTTTTCAACCTCTCGCATTCAATCGCATGGCCCACGCCGCCGATCGGGCGGCGACATCAGGCCAATCGAGGCGGGTCAATTCGCCGCCCGACAGCAGCTGCCGGCCTGCGACCCAGACATCGCTTACAATGTCACGGCCGCCGCCGAAAACCAATTGTGCGAGCGGATCGCCCGAGGGTTGAGTGGCCGGACCCGACAGATCGACGCAGCACAGGTCTGCCCACTTCCCGGCTTCCAGACTACCCACTTCACTCTCGAGCCCCAAGGCCGCGGCGCCGCCGCGCGTGGCGGCGTGCAGTCCATCCCAGGCGTGGGTCAAGAGCGCGAACACTTTCATGTCGCCCCACACGTCCTGGCCCACGACGGCGCCGCCGCTGCCGAGCCCGAGCCGCACACCCGTCGCCGCAAACGCCGCGATTTGCGGCAAAGTGCCGCCAAACTTCAAGTCCCATTGAGGACACAGCGTGATCGATATGCCGGTGCGTTGCATCAGGCTCATGTCCGCCGCCGTCAAGTGGACCATGTGCAACGCGTTGAGCGCCGGCGTCAGCAGGCCCAATTGCCATAGGCGCTCGATCGGCCGCATCCCGTGCCTTTCCATGCACTCGCTGATTTCAGGCAGCGACTGATGCAGATCAATCAAGATGCCGGCGTCGAGTTCATCGGCCAGCGTGACGAGTCGCGCAAAGGTCTCGTCGCTCAAGGTGTTTGCGGCCCGGGGCGCGAAGGCGGTGGACACCAACGGATCGCCCTTGTATTTGTCGCGCAAGCCCAAGGAGCGCGTCAAAGACTGCGCCGCAGTACTCGCCCAGGGTGTCGGCATCTCGGCCACCGGCATGCCTACCACCACACGCATGCCCTGTTCATTCGCCGTACGCAGCGTTTCTTCCGGGAAATAAGAGCGATCGCAGAAACAGGTAATCCCGGATTTCAGCATTTCGGCGACGGCCGCCAGGGTGCTGTCGCGCGCGAAATCAGGATTGACGATACGATTGATTGCGGAGGCTTGGTCCTTTGCGGCGCGCAGCAGCAGCGTGGCGGCATCGGCTTGCGCATTGACCATGCCCGGCATCAGGAGGTGCGAATTTCGCTGCAGCACCGCTGTCGCCGAATAGCGCATCGTCGCGGTTGAACTCGGCAAAATATCGAGAATTCGACCATCACGAACCAGCAACGAATGATCCTCGAGGAGTGCATTTCGCGCGGTCATGCAAGCGATCCAACGGACATCGATGCGTAAATCGGCGGCAACAAAGGGCATACAGGAAGTATATCGGCAAAAGCCGCGCAGTAGGCTTAAGAACCAGAGTGATATGTGCTAGAATTCCACCATGTTTCAGACCTGTCTTGCCCCCCTTAAACCCCCTCAATAGAAGCCGATAACAGGCTCACCGGACTCTCGCAAATGGCCGAGATCGCACGCGAAATATTGCCCGTAAATCTCGAAGACGAGATGCGCAAGTCCTATCTGGACTACGCGATGAGCGTCATCGTCGGACGCGCTTTGCCCGACGTTCGCGACGGCTTGAAGCCGGTGCACCGGCGCGTGCTGTATGCCATGCGCGAGCTGAGCAATGACTGGAACAAGGCCTATAAAAAGTCCGCGCGAGTCGTTGGCGACGTCATCGGCAAGTACCACCCGCACGGCGACGCGTCCGTTTATGACGCGATTGTGCGCATGGCGCAAGAATTCTCGATGCGCTATTTGCTGGTCGACGGGCAGGGCAATTTCGGGTCGGTGGATGGCGATCCACCGGCGGCCATGCGCTACACCGAAGTGCGCATGTCCCGGTTGGCCGGAGAGCTGCTTGCGGATATCGACAAGGAAACGGTCGATTTCAATCCCAATTACGATGAGTCCGAGCACGAGCCGGCGGTACTGCCCGCGCGCATTCCGAACCTGTTGATCAACGGGTCTTCGGGAATCGCGGTGGGCATGGCCACCAATATCCCGCCGCATAACTTGACCGAGATCATCACGGCGTGCATCGCGCTCATTGAAAACCCGGAAATCACCCTCGGCCAGCTGATGCAGATCGTCCCGGGCCCGGATTTTCCGACCGCAGGATTCATCAACGGCGCCCAGGAAATCGTCCTGGCCTATAAAACGGGGCGCGGCCGCCTACACCTGCGTGCGCGCACTCATTTCGAGGACGTCGGCAAGGGCGAGCGTCAGGCCATTATCATCACCGAGCTGCCTTACCAGGTGAACAAAGCGCGCTTGATCGAGCGCATCGCTGACTTGGTGCGCGACAAGCTCATCGAAGGCATTGCCTCCGATGGCCTGCGCGACGAGTCCGACAAAGACGGCATGCGCGTCGTGATCGAATTGAAGCGCGGCGAAGTGCCCGAGATTCTGCTCAATAACCTGTACGCGCAGACCCCCATGGAGCAGGTGTTCGGCATCAACATGGTGGCGCTGGTCGATGGCCAGCCGCGGCTGCTGAGCCTCAAAGAGATGCTGGATGCTTTTCTGAGGCATAGGCGGGAAGTCGTTACGCGCCGCACGGTGTTTGAGCTGCGCAAGGCGCGCGAGCGCGGACATATCTTGGAGGGGTTGGCGATTGCGCTCGCCAATATCGACGAGATCATCGCGGCCATCAAAGCATCGCCGTCGCCCGCCGAGGCCAAGGTTGCGTTGATGTCGCGGATCTGGGCCTCCGGCGCCGTGCCCGAGATGCTGGCGCGCGCGGGCGCCATCAGCACCCGGCCCGACGGTGAAATCGCCGCGTTGGGGATCGTCGAAGGCGGCTATCGGCTGACCGAAACGCAGGCGCAGGCGATTCTGGAGATGCGCCTGAACCGCCTCACGGGACTCGAGCAGGACAGGATCATTGCCGAGTTCCAGGAGCTGCTGGAGCAGATCCACGATCTGTCGGATATTCTCGCGCGCCCCGAGCGGCTGCTGCAGGTCATACGGATGGAGCTGGAGTACATCCGAGACACTTTCGGTGACAAGCGCCGTACTGAAATCCTCGTCAATCACGAGGACCTCACCACCGAAGATCTGATTTCGCCCGAGGATGTCGTGGTCACGCTGTCGCATGGCGGTTACGCCAAGGCGCAACCCATCTCAGACTATCAGGCCCAGCGCCGCGGCGGTCGCGGCAAGGCGGCCACCAGCGTCAAGGACGAGGATTTCGTCGACAAGCTGTTCGTGGCCAACACCCACGATACGCTGCTGTGCTTTTCGGATCGCGGCAAATTGTACTGGCTCAAGGTCTATCAGCTGCCGCAGGCCAGCCGCGGATCGCGCGGCAAGCCCATCGTCAATCTGCTGCCGCTTCAAGAAGGCGAGCGCATCAGTGCGATGCTGTCGATCAAGGAATTCGAGGAAGGCAAGTTTGTCTTCATGGCCACGAGTTTGGGGACTGTCAAAAAGACTTCCCTGGCATTGTTCTCGCGGCCGCGCGCGAGCGGCATCATCGCGGTGGCGCTGGATCCGGGCGACAAACTGGTGGGCGTCGCGATTACCGACGGCACGAAGGACATTCTGTTGTTCACCACGGCCGGCAAGGCGATTCGATTCGTCGAGGGAGAGGTGCGCGCGATGGGCCGAGAGGCCGCAGGGGTGCGCGGCGTCAAACTTTCCGACGATCAACGAGTCAATGCGTTGATCGTGGCGCAAGACGGCTTCATTCTCACCGCATCGCAGAATGGTTTCGGCAAATTGACGCCGCTCCAGGATTTCCCAAAGCACGGCCGGGGCGGCCAGGGCGTCATTGCGTTGCAGATCACCGATCGCAACGGAATCATGGTCGGCGCGCTGCAAGTCAGCCTGGACGATGAGATCATGTTGATGAGCCAAAATGGCGTGCTTGTGCGTACGCCGGTCAAGGACATTTCCATCGTCGGACGCAACACTCAAGGCGTGCGTTTGATCCGCCTCGAGGACGGCGATCAGCTCTCAGGCCTCGAGCGCATCGAGGGCTTGGCAGGGGATGGCGAGGACGCAGAGTCCGGGCCCGCCGGCCCCGAGCCCAGCGACCCCGAGCCGGCTGACCCCACGGTCGACGACGCTTAAGGACCTGCGACGTGCGCGTCTTCAATTTCTCGCCGGGGCCGGCCGTGTTGCCGCTCGAGGTTCTGGAGAAAGCGCGTGATGAATTGCTCGATTGGCAAAACAGCGGCATGTCGGTCATGGAGATCAGCCATCGCGGCAAGGCCTTCGTCGAGGTGGCGAGCCAGGCGGAGTCCGATTTGCGCGAGCTGATGTCGATACCCGCCAATTACAAAGTGCTGTTCATGCAGGGCGGGGCCTCAGCACAATTTTCCTTGGTGCCGCTGAATCTGTCGACGCCTCAAGCAACTGCCGACTACATCAACACCGGACATTGGTCGCAAAGGGGCATCACGGAAGCGGGCCGGTATTGCCGCGTTCACATCGCCGGCGATGCCGGCGGCAACTATAGCCGCGTACCGCCGCAGCAAGAGCTGCGCTTCAGCGGTGGGGCCTGTTACGTGCACTACACGCCGAACGAAACCATCAGCGGCGTCGAGTTTGGGTATATTCCCAATACCGGCAGCGTGCCGCTGGTGGCGGACATGTCATCCAGCATTCTGTCGCGACCGGTCGATGTGTCGAAATTCGGGCTGATTTATGCGGGCGCGCAGAAGAACATCGGGCCTTCCGGACTGACGGTCGTCATTGTGCGCGAAGATCTCATCGGACACGCACGTGCCGACACGCCCCACGTGTTTGACTACAAAGCGATCGCAGGTGACCACTCCATGCTGAATACCCCACCGACATTTGCCTGGTACATGGCAGGACTGGTATTCAAGTGGCTGAAGAACGCCGGCGGCGTGCAGGGGATCGGGGAGCGCAATCGACTCAAGGCAACGACGCTATACGCGGCAATCGACGCTTCGCATCTGTACAAGAATTCGGTGGCGCACGATTCGCGTTCCCGGATGAACGTCACCTTCACCTTGAGCAACCCGGACCTGGATCCGGTATTCCTGGCGGACGCGGCGGCGGCCGGCCTGCAGGGTCTCAAGGGTCATCGTGTCCTGGGAGGCATGCGCGCCAGCATGTACAACGCCATGCCGATTGAGGGTGTCGAGAAATTGACGGCGTTCATGCGCGATTTCGAGGGACGGCACGCATGAGGCGCGTTAGGGCCAGGAAAAAATCTACGCCTAAGCCGCGCGCGAGGGCCACGGCGAAGGCGCGCCCGGCGGCGGCGCGAGCTGCGAAGGGCAGCGGTGATGATCGGGCAGCCGCGCCGGGAGTAACGCCTGCGGGCGCAGGCCTCGGAAATATTCGCGATAGCATCGATGCCATCGACGCGCGCATTCATGGCCTGCTCAACGAACGCGCGCGATTCGCGCAATTGGTCGGCATCTCCAAATCCGCTTCGGGCCGAGCGGTCGACTACTATCGGCCCGAACGCGAGGCGGAAGTTCTGCGAATGGCCCTCAAGCGCAACCAGGGCCCCTTACGCGACGAAGAAATCGCGCGCCTGTTTCGCGAAATCATGTCGGCATGCCTCGCTCAGCAGGAGCCTCTCAAGGTGGGTTTCTTGGGTCCGGAAGGGACTTTTACGCAAGCCGCCGTGCTCAAGCACTTCGGCTCCTCGGTCCGCGCCCTGCCGCTCGCGGCGATCGATGAGATTTTCCACGAAGTTGAAGCCGGTGTGGCGGACTTCGGCGTGGTGCCCATCGAAAATTCCAGCGAGGGCACGGTCAATCACACG
>Ga0193728_1000874_pt1 | contig 15058 bp, 11 predicted proteins | sample U1c1metaG_FD_143037 | JGI IMG/M metagenome (GOLD analysis project Ga0193728, IMG submission 143037) | Soil microbial communities from a riparian zone of the East river system, Colorado, United States - U1c1 | ecosystem: Environmental > Terrestrial > Soil > Riparian zone | place: USA: East River...
GGAGGCGGAACTGGACTCTCGCCGCGAAGTAGGCTTGATTTTTCGGGAAAGCAAGATCGTCAAACAATTGATCCAGTGTTTCGAATCGGATTGGCGCTCCGCGGATGCCACCACTGACAGCGCCCTAAAGAAGGACGAGCCGGAGGTCCCCAAGAAACACGTGGTACAAGCAACCAAGGTGCTCGCCAAAGAGTTGCATCCTTTGGAAGCAACGGTTAAGAAAGCGGTGAAGAAGCTTGTCGCCGAAGCCGGCGAGGACGTACTTGGCGATAAGCGTGTCAAGACCACCGTCAAAAAAATGGTCAAAAAGGCCATCAAACAGGCGGTAAAAGAAGTAGCAAATGGTACGAAAGATACTTAACCAGCCCGAGGAGGCCTATTGAAAACATGGCCGCGAAATTTAAGCCAGATTCGATCGGCAATGTTGATCGCACTTGCCGTTTTTGGAAGCGTACCGATTTATGCATCTACGGCTCAGGGTTCACAAGCGCAAAATCAACCGGCACAGAATCCGCAGACACCAAACCCACAAGCACAAAATCAGCCCGTGCCGAACGCGGCGCCAGACCTAAAATCACCCGGCTTTCAGGAATTTGCCGAACGCGTCCAGAAATATGTTCAGCTACACAAGTCTGTTGAGGCCACTGTACCGAAGCTCAAAACAACCAATGAACCGGAGTTGATCGCTGCCCACCAGAAAATCCTGGCGCGAAAGATCAAGGCGGCTCGTGCGCTTGCCAAGCGAGGCGACATTTTTACTCCCGCCGCCAAAGAGGACTTCGTGAAAGCCATCTCCAGTGAATTTAATGGGCCTCAAGGTCCTCACGCGAAAGCAACCATCAACCAAGGCGCACCTCTTAAAAAAGTTCATCTGCATGTGAATGAAATTTATCCCGAGTCCATTCCATACACTTCTGTTCCACCCACCATGCTGCAAAAACTTCCCAAATTGCCCGAAGAGGTAGCCTACCGAGCGGTAAGCAGCGATCTCGTGCTCCTGGACGTCAAAGCAAATCTCGTCGTGGATTACCTCCCGGGTGTTATTCCGGTGGAGGCTACCAACGGACAATGATTCTGCGGCGACGATTTTTCCTCATTGGACTTTTTCTTGTACTAGCCACGGCCCCGCGTGCCGACGAATTCAAATTTCCTCTTAAGTCTAATTCAGTGCGCTTCGCCGCGATCGGAGACATGGGCACCGGCAATAAGCCTGAATTTCAAACCGCCGACCAGATGAATGAGCAGCGCAAAACTTTTCCTTTCGAGTTTGTAATCGCCCTCGGTGACAATCTCTATGGCGGTCACTCCCCGGCCGACTTTGAAAAAAAATTCGCCAATCCGTACAAGTCTTTGCTAGACGGCGGAGTCAAATTCTACGCCGCTCTCGGCAATCACGACGACAGCAGCGAGCGTTTTTATAAGCCCTTCAACATGAACGGGGCAAATTACTATTCCTTCAAAAAAGGTAACGCCCACTTTTTCGCTTTGGATAGCAACTACATGGATCCCAAGCAACTGGACTGGTTGCAGAAGCAATTGCAAAGCGCAGATAGCAATGAATGGAAGATCTGTTTCTTTCATCACCCGCTGTTTTCATCAGCGCACAAACATGGCCCGGCAACCGACCTGAGGCTTTTATTGGAGCCGATATTTGTGAAATACGGCGTTAACGTCGTGTTCGCAGGCCATGAACACATATACGAACGCATTCTGCCGCAAAAAGGTATTTACTACTTTACGGAAGGCTCCTCCGGCCAGCTACGCGCCGGTGGACTAGACCGTTCGAACATCACTGCGGCCGGTTTCGACACCGATCGCGCTTTCATGCTAGTTGAAGTAGCAGACGATCAAATGTATTTTGAGACGGTTTCAAGGACAGGAAAGGTCGTCGACTCTGGCGTCATTCAACGCCAGCAAGCAGCAAGCGCCGCCAAGCCCTCAGTTCCAGCGCCGATTTAACGCAAAGCTTCCGCGGCCTTGCGACGTTTCATCGCGTACATTGCCGTATCCGCCGCGGAAACCAATGATTCCACGTTGTCTCCGTCCAGCGGATATACGCCGACCCCGACGCTGACGGAAATTCGCGGCCCATTGCTATCTTCCGCGATACTGCTGCTGATGCGGCGCGCTACAGAATGGGCAGCTTCTCTCCCAGTTTCTGGAAGTAGCAGCGCGAATTCATCCCCTCCAAACCTCGCGGCAGTGTCTATATCGCGGCAAAACAGCGTTAAAGCGTCGGCGGTCCGGCAAAGGGCCTGGCTCCCGGCCATGTGCCCAAAGCTGTCGTTAAGCTGCTTTAAGCCGTCCATGTCGAACAGCAGCAAAGAAAACTCCCTGCCGGTACGATTCGAACGTCTGATTTCCATGTCCAGCGCATCGATCAGGTGCCGGTAATTGGCAAGCCCGGTTAGCGGGTCACTCGCCGCTAGGCGTCGCAGGTGATCCTCCAACTCACGCTGCTTGGTCACATCCTCGACGATCACTTCATACGCATACATTTGCCCCTGTTCACTTAGCACTTCCTGCGCGCTCAGTCTAACCTTAATGGTGGATCCGTCTTGGCGAGTCCACTCCGCCTCAACGGGATCCACCGCCCCATCTTGTGATTTTCCGAGAAGCTGCGCCCGCTTCACCGGATCGGCGAAAATATTGCCGGCGAGATTAACCTCCAGTAGTTCTTCTTTGGAGGGGTATCTCAGCATCGTCAGAAGCGCTTGATTTACGTCGAGAAACGCACCTTCAAGGTCACAGCGGCATATCCCGTAGCTTAGGTTTCCGGCCAACGCGCGGTACTGGGCCCGCAACCGCCGTAGCTCCCTCTCCGCACGGTCCCGTTCATGACGCAGTGATCGCTCGTTCAGGGCTCTGCGAACAGCTACTGGCAGATGCCCGATGGCGTCGGTATGCACGCAGTCAAATGCCCCTCTGAGCATAAGATTTGCTGAGTCCTCTTTCGATATTATATTGTCCACCAGCAGGATGAGCGGCAGGTCTTTCGGGAGTTCAGTGGCTAAGGTACACACGTGGTCGTGTGCCGAGTCGGAACTATACTGGCAAACGGCAATATCGAAGGATTGCCGTTGCGGGTGATTCACCAATTGGTTCGCATCCGTGACGACGTGGGATTCAACCGCAAACCCGACGCGCTTTAATTCCTGCACGCTCCGCTCGACCAGTGATTGGTCGCCGTGAGCAAAAATAATCCGTACCGCTGGCCGTCTGGCCTCTTCAATACTCGACGGCCTGGACGCAATCTGCGTCGCGTTTTCTAGTTTGGATTGCGAAGGCAAGGTTTAGCCCCAAACTCCCTTAGAAGCAACCGCTTAGAACGCCGTTTCCACTCCAGAGGAGCACATCAGTTAAGCCGGAACAATCAGGCGTTATCCTCATGGTTAACAAGCCGGCACGGGTGCCGCCGAACCCTCTGAAAACGCTCAAACCTTCTCGCAGCGCGATGTGCCGGCCGCCAAGAGCCTTCTCGGTCACGATAACTGTCTCACTGCAGACTTATAAGTGCGATAGTAATTCGGTACTACAGGAAATTCCTACTTCCCACGCGCTGCCGATTGTGGGACAGTATGATCCCGGTTGACTCGCCCGAGACGTCCCCCTGGCCCGACAGTTAATCGATTGTGGGGGATCCGCTCGTGTACAAGAGTTTTTTCGGGCTTAAGAAAAATCCTTTCAACGTAAACCCTGACCCTTCTTATCTTTACCTGACACCTCAAACCAGGCGCACTCTTGATGAATTGACCTATGGCATCGAGAGCCGCAAGGGATTGATGCTGCTAACCGGGGAAGCCGGGACCGGAAAAACTACGCTCGTCAATCATTTGCTCCTCTGGCTGGAGCATCAGCGCGCTCGCACCGCATTTATCTTCAATTCCCATCTCGACTCGAAACAGTTGTTCGACTTCATTTTTTCCGAATTTGAAATTCCAGTCACTCCTCAAGCAAAAGACAACCCGTTATTGGCCTTTAACGATTGGTTGTTGGCTCGCTACAGGGCGCGTGATTTGGTCGTTCTGATCGTTGACGAAGGGCAGGGGCTGCCTATCCATGTTCTCGAAGAGATTCGCCTATTGTCGAATATGGAGCTTCCCAACGAAAAGTTGCTGCAAATTATTCTGGTCGGCCAGCCTGAGCTGGACGCGAAACTAAGGCGTCCGGATCTGCGCCAACTCCAGCAGCGCATTGGACTACGCTGCAGGACGGCACCGCTTACGTTGGAGGAAGTCGCCGGGTACATCGAAAATCGGTTACATACAGCGGGCTCGGGCAGCAATTTGGTCTTCGAGGCTGACGCAGTTGAGGCGGTGTACAGCTATTCTGGCGGGATCCCCAGGGTTATAAATTTGCTGTGTGAGAACGCGCTAATTAATGCCTATGTAGAGCACACCAAGGTGATTTCTGCGCCATTGGTTGAGGAAGCCGCGCGTGAATTGCAGTTCGACACTTTCCGGCCGATGGCGCCGCCACGATTGCGCACCATAAGTGCACCGGCGGATGTCGCGGCAGATTTGCATTCCATTCTGGCCAAGATTAAAGCGGATGCCGACGCGTGGCAGGAAAAGCCCAGAGCTACGCCTTATCTGGTGAGCGCGCAAAAAGCTGTTATCAATCATCAGGGTGATGCATTCAGCGCCTCGGACTCCGAAGCAAGCGACACCAGGACCAGGGTCAATGTCCCCTCCACTTCCCAATCACCAAGCCCCGAATACGCCACCGCACGAGTGCGGGTTTGGAAGCGTGATCCTGCGGGACACGCGAACCCGGCTTCGGCACGTGCATTGCGCGCCTTCAATAATCTCCGCGCCTCTCTCGAACCAGCCATTGGCTCCCTTAGGAGATACAATCTCGAAGGAAAATTAAGGCTGTACAGCCATCTCGTCCGGATCCACGGAGTCGAACCGACGCTTCGCTCGATCAGAAATCTCAAGTTGGAAACGAGAATGAAACGAGGCGCGAAACGCGTTCACGTCCACGGAATCAAACCGGCAATCCGGTCGCTTGGAAGCTTGGGCTCAGACAGCAAATTGAAAAAACATCTGCAAACTGTCCGGAACGTTACTGGACCGCGTCTGGCTAGCTTTGGAGCTGGAATCAGGACCGGCATTCACACTGCTCGAAATCGTGCGACTCCGTTCGTAGATTCCCTAAGGCGTTGGTGGGGACGTAATTTCAACGAAGAGACTTACGGAAAAACCCTAATCGCCACCTTTTTGGCCTGTTGCCTGTTAGTTGGAATTCTTCTGAGGATGAATCCGACTCACGCGCCGCAGCATCCAGGCCGGATAATCATCGGCTGCGTGGGAATTCTGTTGTGCGGCCTTTATCTGACCGCAGGAGTTTCAATACTACTGCGAGCACGTCACAAGCTCCGGACCGACACTTCTAGATTGCTGACGAAGTCCTTGCTCTGGCTGCGCGCTCCTATGTCGCCTATGCAGAGCCGGGCGCTTACCTCCGTCGCGGGCAAGATAGACACTCACAGGCGAGCCTGAGACCCGTTACCGGTGAGATTTCAGCACACCACGCGTGTTTTACCGCGTTTCACCACTTACCGATCCGGCCAGATCAAGTTGAACAGCGACGACCGGCTTAACCTTTAACAAAAAATTACTGGGGTTTTTCAAGCCCCACTCGATATAAGGAACTTCGAAAGCTGCCGTCCCTTTCCACTGGCCTTCTCTTAGCGTTGCTTGCGTGGGCACGTTAAGTTCATGATCGGCCCCGTGCAAAGAAAATATTCCATGAAGCTTCAAACTTGAATCTCCTTGGGCGACTATTGTTCCGTCGGCGCGGTCCGGACGAAACACGACCTCCGAGTATTGGTTGCTTTCGAGAATTTCCTTATGCATCCGGCGGTCTCGCGCATTGTTACCGCTCTCGCCCGAAGTAGCATCCACCACAATTTCACCGCTGACTTTTCCCGTTGCGGGATCGGCAGACACGGTGCCGCGCTTCACGTGAAACGTTCCATGCACGGTATGTAAACTGGATTCCACTTTCCAATGCACGGTACTTCGCGCTGGGTCAACAGACAAAACAATTTGCTCCGCTGATCGTGTCGCGTGTGAACTTTGCTGCGAAGTAGCAGCTTGGCGGCCCGGCATTGCTGCGCCGAGGAGCACAACCACAGAAATACAGTTCCTCAGTCCGTGGATCTTGTTTGGATATCCTTGACTCATGCCGCCAGAAATCGCCAGCCGAGTAAAGCGCCCGTGGTGGCAAAGTGTGTCGGCGAAGTTTCGCCCACGTGAATGGATATCAATCGCGCGAAAACCTCGGGATTATTTCTGAAAACCGTTAATGTTCTTCGACGCAAACGCGCGCGTCCATCGAGCAGCAGCAGGAGCCGCGCCATAAACGTTGGACGTCGTGCAAATTGGCGGTGAGCCTTTTGATACAAGTCCAGGCAGTTTTTCTCCATAGCCTCGGCCAAGGCCACCGCTTGATGAAAGCTCAGGCTCAATCCTTCGGCGGTGATAGCATCGACGCTACCCGAGGCATCCCCAATGAGGGCAACATTGTCACGACAAACGCGCTTCAGCCGGTGCATCGTTGTAATTGTGCCACGTGCTGGCCTCGAGAGCCGTTCCCCGCTCAACCGGCTTGCCAGTTCCGGAAATTCCTTAAGAGCAATACGGATGTCGCGGTTTTCGCTTCGCGACACCATCACTACGCACACTTCCTTCGCGGATACCGGCGTGACATAGGCTTGCGCGTTCTCAGCCCAATGAATTTCCACATATTCCGACCAAGGCGCAAGAGCGAAGTGTGCGCGCCATGCCAGTCGGGAGTCTCTCTTGTTGGAAGATTCTAGTCCGGCCCACCGCCTCACCCGCGATTGGCCGCCGTCCGCGCCGATAATCCATTTCGCCTGAATGAAATTTCCGCCGGCCAGGTTTACACCATCGCCCCGAATGCCGATCACCGGCGTTTCCCACAGAAATTGGACTCCCAAAGCGGCTGCTCGATTCAACATTTTTTGGTGCAGTATTGGGCGGCGTAATCCCACGCCCCTTCCACTTGGAAAACATGCCGTTGCAGACTTTTCTTTTTCCAGGAATTTTAATCCCCGGAGTGGATATCCTTCACCAGCCTCCATCTCCACGCCAAGCTGTTGTAGAGCGGCAATCGAATCCGGCATCAAGCCTTCGCCGCACGGCTTATCAATCGGCGGTCTGTTTCCATCTGCGACGACCACTTGGAAACCTCGACGTCGCGCCGCTATTGCTGCAGCTAAGCCCGCAGGGCCGCCTCCGATCACCAACACGTCCGCGCCATTGACCATAAATCGTCCGCTTTCCTCGAGTTTCATATTCCACTTGGAGGGTTATTGTTAAAGATGCATGGAGCTGGGCACAAGATGCCGTGCCTATCGTAAACGGGTTGTAACATATGTATAAAATCAATTTATCTGACAATCGAAAAGTATTAATTTGATCTATATGTGCTTTGGGCTCATTCTGATTTCACGGTTCGGCTTGTTACCCGGCCGGTCTGGATGAGTCGGGACATGAACATCGCTGGTTCACAAGTCCACTAAATTAATTGTGCTCATAAGAACATCAACAGGGCAAATGGAGAAAATTTAATTGAGCGACTCGCTCCCCAGACCTCGTAGTCACACGCTTGTCGATGGTGCCAGTCGTTCTCCCGCCCGGGCAATGCTTCGAGCTTCCGGCCTCAGTGACGGAGACTTCAAGAAGCCGCTTATCGGTGTGGCCAACACGTGGATTGAAATCGGTCCGTGTAACTATCATCTGCGCGAGTTGGCCAAACATGTAAAAGACGGAATTCGCGCGGCTGGTGCTGTCCCACTGGAGTTCAATACCGTGTCGATTTCCGACGGCATCACCATGGGCACGGAAGGCATGCGCGCGTCGCTAATCAGCCGTGAAGTGATTGCAGATTCCATCGAGCTGGTCACCAGAGGCAATCTCTTCGACGCTCTCATCGTGCTGGTGGGCTGCGACAAGACCATTCCGGCCGGCATTATGGCCCTGGCTCGCCTGAATATTCCTGGACTCATTCTATATGGCGGCTCCATAGCGCCGGGCCAGTTTGAAGGTCATTCCGTGACGATTCAGGATGTCTTCGAGGCTGTGGGCACGTATGGCCGCGGGGAAATGAGCGAAAAACGTTTGACCGCGCTGGAAAACGTTGCCTGTCCAGGCGCCGGCGCTTGCGGCGGGCAATTCACCGCCAATACCATGGCGCTGGTTTGCGAATTTCTTGGAGTGGCGCCAATAGGTCTTTCCAGTACCCCTGCCACCAACGAGGCAAAAGCCGAAACCGGGCGTCGTGCTGGCGAGCTCGTCGTTGATCTTCTTCGCAGGAATGTTTTGCCATCGCAAATCATAAACAAGGCCTCCATTGAAAACGCCATCGCCGGTGTAGCGGCTACGGGCGGCTCGACCAACGCCGTCTTGCATTTGTTGGCTATCGCCAACGAAGCGAAGCTGCCTTTGTCCATAGACGATTTTGACCGCATCAGTTCGCGTGTTCCGATCCTCGCCGATCTAAAACCTGGGGGACGATTTGTCGCTACCGACCTTTACGCAGCAGGCGGCACTGCGCTCGTCGCAAAGCGCCTCATTGAAGCTGGACTTTTACGGGGGGAGTCCATCACCGTTACTGGCCGCACTATCGCCGAAGAAGCAAACGCGGCAAAAGAGGCGCCCGGACAGGAAGTCGTCCGCAAGTTGAACGCGCCGCTCAAGCCCACCGGCGGCCTGGTTATCTTGAAAGGCAATCTAGCTCCCGAAGGGTGCGTGGTGAAAGTCGCAGGTCACAACATTCAAAACTTCCGTGGTACTGCTCGCGTTTTTGATAGCGAAGAAGCGGCATTCCAAGCTGTTGAGAATCGCATCGTTAAAGCCGGTGACGTCATGGTAATTCGTTACGAGGGGCCCAAAGGCGGCCCGGGAATGCGCGAGATGCTCGCTGTTACGGCGGCGTTGGTCGGCGCCGGCCTTGGCGACACCGTTGCTCTCCTAACCGACGGCCGTTTTTCTGGCGCCACCCACGGCCTCATGGCTGGTCACGTTGCTCCTGAGGCAGCTAACGGTGGCCCTATCGCCGCCGTCGCCGAAGGCGATACCATTGTGTTCGATCTGCCATCGCGCACCTTGAATTTGGAAATTACTAATGCGGAAATGCAAAGAAGGCTGGCCTCCTGGTGTGCCCCAGCGCCGCGCTACACTTCAGGCGTAATGGCCAAGTATGCGCTGCTGGTTTCGTCATCGGCTTTGGGAGCTATCACCGTTGTTCCGCAAATACTGCCGTCCGCAATGCAACCTGGGACGAATGCGAGGATCTTATGAAGCTGACCGGCGCGGAAATTCTCTGTGAATCGCTGACCAGGCTCGGCGTGAAGCACATCTTTGGCTATCCCGGCGGCGCGATTTTGCCCGTTTACGACGCACTTGGGAAATCTAGGTTGCACCACGTACTGGTGCGCCACGAGCAAGGCGCTACGCATATGGCCGACGGTTACGCGCGAGCCAGTGGCGAAGTAGGCTGTGCGATGGCTACTTCCGGTCCTGGCGCCACAAATATGGTCACCGGCATTGCTACAGCCATGCTTGATTCTTCCCCCGTCGTTTGTATCACCGGTCAAGTTAGCAGCAAAGTCTTGGGTTCCGACGCCTTTCAGGAAATAGATATCACCGGCATAACCATGCCGATAACCAAGCACAACGTGGTGGTTACCCGCGCCGAGGATATTGCTCGCACTGTTCGTGAAGCATTCCTCATCGCCGCTTCCGGGCGCCCCGGACCCGTTTTAGTGGACATCACCAAGGATGCTCAGCAGGCTTCCTGCGAGTTTGATTGGAATGCTGCCGCTCCAAAACTTCCGCCAAAACGCCAGCGAATCAATTACGACCAGGCGGAATTCGATCGCGCGGTGGAACTGCTGAACTCTGCAAAGCGTCCGCTGATCCTCGCTGGACACGGCATCATCGTTTCGGGTGCGATGAAAGCATTCGAGCAATTCGTCCGCGCCGGAAAGTACCCCGTGGCCATGACCCTGCTCGGCATCGGCTGCTTCCCTGCCAAAGATCCTCTGAACCTGGGCATGATGGGCATGCATGGCGAAGCCTGGGTCAACAATGCCATTCAGGAATCCGATCTGCTCATCGCCGTGGGCATGCGGTTCGATGACCGCGTGACCGGGGATTTGCGCACCTACGCGAAAAACGCCCGCAAGATTCATATCGAGATTGATCGCGCGGAGATTAACAAAAATGTGCCGGTGGACGCGGCTCTCGTTGGCGACGCGCGTGAAGTTCTAGAAAAACTCACTCCGCACATTGAAACGCGTGACCACGGCGTGTGGCTCCGCCACATCCAGGAATCAAAGGGCGATTCCGCCGTCCGCGATATTCAAAGCCTGCCTGACAACGGTCATCTCTATGCCGCTCACGTCATCAACGATATTTGGAAAGAGACTCGCGGCGAAGCCATCGTGGTCACCGATGTTGGTCAGCACCAAATGTGGGAAGCCCAGTATTACCACCACAATTTGCCGCGTACGCTGATCACTTCCGGCGGACTCGGCACCATGGGTTTCGCGCTGCCGGCTGCCATCGGCGCCAAATTCGCCAAACCTGACGCGGAGGTATGGGTGGTCGTCGGGGACGGCGGATTCCAAATGACCATGAGCGAGCTAGCCACCATCGTGCAGGAAAAAATCAACATCAAGATCGCCATCATCAACAACGGCTTCCTGGGCATGGTCCGTCAATGGCAGGAATTTTTCTACGACAAACGCTATGTCGCGACTCCCCTCGTGGCTCCCGATTTTGCCGCGCTGGCCAACGCCTTCGGCATCCGTGGCGAACGCATCTCTACTCGAACTGAAGTGATACCCGCCATTCGCACCGCGCGCCAATCCAACGAAACAGTACTCTTTGATTTCCGTGTGGAGCAGGAAGACTCCGTTTACCCCATGGTGGCAGCCGGCGCTTCTCTTCACGACATGATTCGGCGGCCCGATAGTCCGCTGGTGGAGACGGCGACCGAGCCATGAAAAAAATAGAGGAAACCATGCAAACACTCGTCGCATACGTGGAGAACAAACCAGGCGTACTCAACCGCGTCTCTTCTCTGGCGCGGCGGCTGGCCATCAATATTGATTCGCTCACCGTAGGCCCCACGGAAAACGAAGAAATCGCGCGCATGACCATCGTCGCGCACACTGACGAAAAGGGCGCGCACCGCTTGGAGGCCAGCCTCGAAAAATTGGTGGACGTGCTACTGGCTGAAAATATTTCCAACCGCTCCATTCTTGAACGCGACCTGGCGCTGATTAAAGTTCTCGCCGACCAGAAAAATCGTCCGCATCTTATGGAGTTGATTAAGGTGTTCAGGGCCCGGGTCGTGGATGTTGCCCCGGAATCCTTGATCCTGGAAGTTTCCGGCACCGTCGACAAGATTGACGGCCTGCTTGAGGTCTTGCGCCCCTTCGGCGTTTTGGAAATGGCCCGTACCGGAAGGATTGCCATGACTCGTGGAGGCGATTTGCTTCGCCCCCCGGTTGTGAACGAATCAGAAGTTTCTGCAAATCCAGAGACTCGTGCTGGAACAACAGTCACGAACTAACGATGTTTTTTGCGATTTCGGAAATTTGTTCACCACATCAAATTTATCGCGGCCGCGCACGCCGCCCAAGGAAAAGCATGGCAAAACTCTATTACGACGATTCCGCTGACTTATCACTTATTCAAGCAAAAAAGGTAGCCATCATTGGTTACGGCTCGCAGGGCCACGCCCACGCGTTGAACCTGCGCGACAGCGGCGTGGCTGTCCGGGTCGGTTTACAGCCTGGCAGTTCATCGCGTTCCAAGGCGGAAAAGGATGGTCTGACTGTAAGCACTCCGGCCGAAGCGGCCGCGTGGGCAGATGTCATCATGATTCTTGCCCCCGATACCAAACAGCCCAAGCTATATCACGAAGCCATAGAGCCAAATCTCAAAGCCGGCAAGACGCTGATGTTCGCGCACGGTTTCAATATTCGTTTCGGATCGATCAAACCGCCCAAGTCCGTTGACGTTTCGATGATCGCCCCCAAAGCACCGGGGCATCGAGTACGCGAAGTTTTCAGTGAGGGTGGCGGCACTCCGGCGCTACTCGCTGTGGAACAGGATGCTAGCGGCACAGCGAAAGACCTGGCGTTGTCCTATGCCAAAGCCCTCGGAACCACCCGCGCAGGCGTGCTGGAAACCACCTTCACCGAAGAAACCGAAACCGATCTCTTTGGCGAGCAGGCAGTATTGTGCGGTGGTGTGAGCGAACTCATTAAAGCTGGTTTTGAAACCCTCGTTGCTGCCGGATACCAGCCCGAGGTCGCCTATTTTGAGTGCATGCACGAATTAAAACTGATCGTCGACCTCATCTATCGCGGTGGTCTAAGCTACATGCGCTATTCCATCAGCGACACTGCGGAGCACGGTGATTACAGCGCCGGACCTCGCATCATTAATGCCAAGACCAAAGAAGAAATGCGCAAAATTCTTTCTGAAATTCGCGACGGCAGCTTTGCCAAAAAATGGATTGAGGAAAACGAGCAGGGCTGCCCCAACTTTCTGGCTACCAGAGAGCGCGAGCAAACCCATCCCATCGAGCAGTTGGGGCCGGAACTTCGGGCCATGATGCCGTTTCTCCACCCCATTACTGCTCCGGGCTTGGCGAAACCAGCGGCAGCCAGCAAGAAGTAACTGAGCTAATTTGTAACTTTTTTTACTATCCGTGGCTCTTGGTATTGACAGCCCGGTAAATTTGAATAATTCTCGGGCGCAATGAAATCCAAGCCTCAGAATGCCACTCCGCCACTTCCGGAACGTATCGACCAACTCAGTATCAAGCGCCAGGAAATCATACGTCCTATCCTTGAGCATCCACGCGAATACGTGTTGTTAAGCGTACGTGCGCTGGCCCAACGCTTGGGCACCGATCCAGCCACTATTGTGCGTATTGTTCGTGGCCTTGGGTTCGAAAGTTATCGCGATTTTCAACATCACCTTCACGAATTATCTCTGGCCTTTGCTACCTCTCTGGATACCATGCGTGCAGGCGGCCAGGACGGCGGTATGCCTGGCTATATTCGCGAAGCCCTCGAGCAGGACATAAAAAATCTCCAGGGCTTGAAGAACAGTCTGGACGCGCGTCGCTTGGTTGCTTTAGCCAAGCGAATTTATGCCGCGCGTAAAATCATTCTCATTGCAGGCGACCTGGCCGCCTACCTGGCGCACTATTTCGAATACCAGACTAGTGTGGTGGGCCTGCCCGTGTTCGCGGCCACTTCCTACGGACGAATCGCTCACTTGGCGCGCACCGCTACCAAGCAGGACTTGGTCATCGCCATCAGCTTCCGCCGCGGACTGCGTCAGACCGTGGAAGGCGCGCAACTAGCGCGGGCCAAAGGTGCGTATTGCGTCGGCATAGCCGATACGTTTCTTTCGCCGCTCGCGCGAATATGCGACGAAATATTCTTAGCTTCGGTAGAATCTACTTCATTTGCTGCTTCGTTCACCGCTCCCATAGCGCTCTTGAATGCCATCGTCGTGACTTGCGCACAATATCGGCGCGCGGAAACAATGGTGGTGGTGAAAGAGCTGGCTGAGGAACAGCGCAAAGGTTTTCGCTGGTATACAGCATAGACTTCGTCATCTCCTGTAAATCAACATTTTTCCAAAACCCCGCGGTACGGATATTATCTGAACGTCGAACGCGGGAATGCGTGCGCAAGTAATCCATCTTGCACGCGCGGGCGACTCGTGAAATTGTGCGCAGTTAATTTCTGGAGGGACTTGAAACTTGAAGAATAAATGGGCCTTGGTGGTGTCCGCGATGCGATGGACGTTTTCGTTCGTATTCCTGGCCGGTGGCTTAGCACGGGCCCAATCAAACTCTACGTTAACCGAGCGTATCCAACGCGTCACCGGCCGCCCGGAATTTGCCCACGCAAATTTTGGCATTGAGTTTTATTCGCTGGACTCCGGGAAAATTATTTACGCCTTGAACTCCGAGAAACTGTTCGTCCCCGCTTCCACGACGAAGCTCCTCAGCGAAGGCGCGCTACTTGCCAAGGTAGGGGCGGATTACCGCTTTCATACTCGGATTTATCGCACTGGCCCGATAGATTCCAAGGGAAAGCTCAAGGGAGATTTAGTCCTGGTCGCTAGTGGCGATCCCAACCTATCGAATCGCGCGCAACCGGATGGCACGCTTTCATTCGTAGATGAAGACCATTCTTACAACGGTCCGGCCCTATCCGGCGACCCGCTCGCTGTCATCAAGGAATTAACCGGAAAAATCTCTGCAAAAGGAATTAAACGGATTGACGGCCGGCTCCTGATCGATGCCAGCTTGTTTCCCGATGGACCTCGCGAAGGCGGCACCGACGTAGTGATGTCTTCGATCATGGTGAATGACAATGTGATCGACCTCGTCGTCAGGCCCGGAGTGAAGAGCGAAGACGCGACCACTCTCGAATTCTCGCCACACACTTCCTACGTAAATTTTGTCAATCACATCACCACCGGCGCGCATGACTCGAAACCCAATCTTGAATCACCCGAAGTCGAATCAAACGAAGATGGCAGCACAGTCGTCGTGACCCTAACTGGGAGCTTGCCGGCTGGTATCGCGCCGCAAAGGGCGGCATTTGCTGTTCCATCGCCTACCGCATTTGCCGCCACTGTTCTGCGTGAGGCCCTAGTCGCTTCCGGCGTCCAGTTCAAGTTCAAAAAAGGCGCTGCGACCCGACCGCCGGATTTCGCTGCATATTCGAAATTGTATGTACCCGCAAATATGGTGGCCGAACATGTCTCGGCGCCCTTGTCCGAAGAAATCAAAGTCACTTTAAAAGTCAGCCAGAATCTCCATGCGGGCATGGGACCCTACCTGCTCGGAACCTTGGTCGCCAAAGACACCAAAAATCCGCTCGCCGCAGGTTTCCGCGTTGAGCGCGAGTTTTTGCAATCTGCAAACCTCGATCTTTCCGGCGCCTCCCAGGGCGATGGTGCTGGTGGCGATTGGGCGGATC
>Ga0193728_1000876_pt1 | contig 15052 bp, 13 predicted proteins | sample U1c1metaG_FD_143037 | JGI IMG/M metagenome (GOLD analysis project Ga0193728, IMG submission 143037) | Soil microbial communities from a riparian zone of the East river system, Colorado, United States - U1c1 | ecosystem: Environmental > Terrestrial > Soil > Riparian zone | place: USA: East River...
CGCTTCGGACCGTTATTACCTGGTCGCCGAAGATGACCAACTACCCCGAATCAGCACCGTGCTTGCGGAGCAATTAAATCCCGTGGCGCATAGCGGTGGTAAAATCGTGTTGACCAATCATCCTTTGCCAGACAAAGTGTCGTTGTCCGTGCCGAAATAATTTTTTGCGATTTCGATATCAAGTGTTTACAGGCTGTACGAATACCCGCAATAATAGTTGTGTTCGTATCGAACCAAGCTTTCAGAACGTTATATCCTGGATACCATACTCTTAGTTCCTAGCATTGAAAAAATCCGGTACACGGCCAACGCGGTCTAGGTTGATAACACGGTATTAGGAGCCATATGAAAATCGCCGTACTCGGTGGAGACGGATATTGCGGTTGGGCCACAGCTTTGTATTTGTCGCAAAAGGGTCATGCCGTCGCTATTGTGGATAATTTCTTGCGCCGCCAGTGGGATCATGAGCTCGGTGCGCAAACCCTCACTCCCATCAGACCTCTTTCCGACCGTCTGCGCATCTGGCAACAAATAACCGGTAAGACGATCGAGTTATTCGTGGGCGACGTGGCCGATTACGATTTCCTGGAATCCACAATCAAAGCGTTTGAGCCCGACGCCATCGTGCATTTTGCGGAGCAACGCTCCGCTCCCTACTCGATGATCGACCGCAAGCATGCCATCTTCACACAAGTAAACAACGTCGTGGGCACCATGAACGTGCTCTTCGCCATTCGTGAACTGCGCCCGCAATGCCACCTCATCAAGCTCGGCACCATGGGTGAGTACGGTACCCCGAATATCGATATCGAAGAAGGCTACATCACCATTGAGCACAACGGCCGCAAAGATGTGCTGCCTTATCCGAAGCAACCGGGCTCCTTCTATCACCTCTCCAAAGTTCACGACAGCCACAACATTATGTTTTGCTGCAAAATCTGGGGCATTCGCGCCACAGACCTCAATCAGGGTGTGGTCTATGGAACCATGACCGAGGAAGTCGAACTGGACGACGCCTTGATCAATCGCTTCGACTACGACGATGTGTTCGGCACGGTATTGAACCGCTTCTGCGTACAGGCCGCCATCGGCCAGCCGCTAACCGTGTATGGATCGGGTGGACAGACGCGGGGCTTTCTCGATATCCGCGACACGGTGCGCTGCATTGAAATTGCCTGCGAGAATCCTGCGAAAGCAGGCGAGTGTCGCGTTTACAACCAATTCACCGAGCAATTCTCGGTGTTAGAACTGGCCCGCATGGTGGAAGCCGCAGGCAAAAAACTTTCGATGAATGTGGAGATTGACCATCTGCCTGACCCTCGTGTGGAGTCCGAGCAGCATTATTACAATGCGAAGCACTCCAAGCTAATCGACCTCGGCTTGCAACCACACTTGCTCTCCGACTCTTTGCTGGATTCTCTTGTAAACATCGCGATGAAGTATCGCGACCGCGTCGACGCTTCCCTGATGATGCCGCAGGTAAATTGGCGCGAACCACGCAATGACCGCCGTCTGCAAAAGAGCATGACCGCCCGAGCCACACTCGGTGGCGCCGAAAACAGTGGGGTCCGCACCGGCAAGGCCAAACGCTAACCACTGTTTAACGAATAATTTCGTTCACGCGTTGAGCAAAGGCGAAATCAAACGGGAACGGCTTCCCGTCCAGACTATTTTCAAAGCGCGTCACAAAGCGTTGGATGATAGGCTCCTGGCTGTTCAGAAATTCGAGGTACGCAACTCGCTGCTTGTCAGAATCCAGCCATACCATTCGCTCATTTGGTAACTCGTAGCCACAATGAATTTCCGACAGGCCGGAATTTGGAACGGCGTACTCGCGAATGGCCACGAGGTGCGACCCGAGATTTTGCATGGCCGAAATCCCCAGATGATCGGCAGCACGTACGTTGAATGTGCCGCCAAATTTCAGACCATTCTCATGTTCGTACTGTCGCCGCCAATTCTCAATCTCGGATAACAGGCAATACTCGAAGTGGACCGCGCCCTTGAACCCGGCTTTGCTCGCAGCCTCTTGCAACAAAACGGTTTCTTCTCGCGAATATATCCACGGCTTTTCGACAATTACGTGTAAACCCGCGGCAAACGCCGCTCGAATGAAGCGTGGCACGTGCGCTCCTGGAGGCAGGCATAGCCACGCGATCTGCGCCGAGCTGTCCGCTAGAGTCTCCGCTAATCGTGATTCGTAAGCGTCACTGCTCTCGTTGCCATGCCTGCGCAGGCCCGATGCAAATTCAGCGCGGCGCCCTTCGCCCGCCAGCATCGCGTGCATTCTGGCGCCCCAGCGCCCCCTGCCAACGATGAGATACGCCGGGCCGGTGGCGTTATCCATAACCAGCGATTTTCTCGCAGACCATTCTGGCCGCCTTCACCGCACTGACCACCTTGCCGGAAAAAATATGAATCTCGCCCGGGAGACCATCCTGCACGTACAAAATCCGCCGGTCCTGCTCTGGATTGTCTTCCACCACACGCAAGGTCAACCGCGAACCAATGTAGTTCGCATCCTTCGCCGCCGGCACAGCAAGGCAGCAATCTTCTCGCATAGCCTCAAACCGCGTCCCTGCAAAGGGGGTAAATTCGCTTTGGTTCAACATTCTCAAATACTTTTCAGGGATGGAGTCTTGCGGATTGGAGCTGGTCCAATGATTTGTGTGCGTGGCAGAACCAAATAGCGAACGAGAAGAACTGCCGTATGGGTCAAATGCTGTAAAGGGCCCGTCGACAACCACCAGCGCTATCCCATGCAACTCCGTCGGCAATGCGATCACAATTTTCTCAGCCACTTGATATTTCGCGATCTTGAAAACATCGCGGCTGGGACCCATACCGTAGGTCGCCCAAACAACGAAATCGTAATCTGCACGCATCTCCCTGAAAAACGCTTTCTGCTCAAACTTTATTCTCAGCCGGTCTAACTGCGATTCGATCACAGAGCGAAGTAAATCAGGATCGTAGATATTTTCCTCGACCTCGTAACACTTATCGATGTAATTAAAACTCATCCACTCCGGACGACAAGCCTGCAGTGGCAGCCCATGTGATCGCATGATCTGTTCGTATTCCTGGGGGCGGGTGCGCGAACCTTCACGTGGAATGGCGTAGAAATGGCGGCTGTTTCGGACGATGGCCGGCGCAAATTCTTGAATAAATTCACGCCTCGCCTCCAGAGTTTCGGTGATGGTTTCTGGACTACGCGGATAATGGTAGCCGGAGTGAACGCGGTACTGATTGATGGCCGATGCTGCGCGCATCACACCCAGAGGATCGAACAGAGTAACCCGATGCCCCCGCTCAGCTAACCGGATTGCCGCCGTTGCTCCATAAATCCCGGCCCCAGCTATAGCGATTTTTGCGCCCATCTTATGAGGGAATGAATTGCAAACTACATTGCGGCTTATTTTATCCGGACGCCAACCTCATCTAACTTTTGCGCTGGCTGCCGTCCGGGCACCAGCATTCCGCCCTTGACGATATAATCCACGCCTCGCCAACGAATGCCGCGGCGCACAAAGCTGGCCAGCCAGATAAAAAATGCCGTCGCATCCCAAGTCACAAAAAGCGGCAGCGTCTTCCACAGGTTTTTCTGTCGCAGACCCCATGTACCGACGCACAAAGTCATCACCGTTCGCAGCACCAAATACGTTCCGAAATAAAATGCCGCAACCGCCAGCGTGGGATGCACTGCCACCGCAAGCAATGACCACGCCAGCCCCTGCGTGAAAATCAAACCAGCGTGCCCCCATGGCCGCATATGACGCATCACCGTCATCCAGCGCAGCCGCTTGATCAGCAGTCCGCTGAGCGATTGATAATCCGCCACCGTCTGCACTGCATAAGGAAGCATCTCCACCGTAACCCCCTGTGCGGCAATCAAGCGGCCAGTCAGTAAATCGTCAGCGGGACGGCTCTCCAATGCTTGAAATCCTCCAAAACCCGCAAGCAGTTTGCGGGTAGTCACAATGGTCTGCCCAAATGCGAATTTCACACCGTCAAGCAGCCACGCCACCATGACCCCGGGGTAAAAATCAGAAATCATGCCCATGGACTGAAAACTCTGCGCCATGGTGGTGTCGTCCACGGAAACATACAGGCACGTCACACCGCCGACTTTAGGATTCTGCAATGGCGCTACCACCGTCCTAAAATAATCCGGCTTCACGCGAACATCACTATCGTTAATCACCAGCACTTCATGCTGGGCCTCGTTCACCAGGCGCACCAGCTTGGCGACTTTGTCATTGATGGCATTGCGGCCAGAGCCATATAAAATCCTGATTTTGCAGTCGGGAAAATCACGAACCAGTTTTTCGAGCACTGGCACCGCCGGATCAAGCTGGTCGTGCACGCAAAACAGGAGTTCGTAGTCTGGATAATCCTGCCGGCAAAAACTTGCGAAGTTTTCATAAGCTTCCGGGTCCAGGCCGCGAACCGGCTTCAAATTACTAATGGGAGGGGTGAAATCGGATTTCTGCGTCTTATTGCGCGGAACACTGGTGAAAAATCTTATGGAACTATAAATTGCGATCAGATAATAAATAAAGGGAATGGCCGCGACGACCAGAACGAAATACTGGAAAAACGGCGAAATTATCGCACCTCTCGCATTTCGATTCCTTCGCGACCGGGGCTTCCCTGGTACATGACGCCCGTGGCTGCCGGCACACCCTGGTGAAAGAATATCAAAAAGAGGTGTTCCATGCCGCAGAGACCGTTCCCCGCACAAACAACGCGAGGCCAAATGCTATTCCAACATTTGGGGAGATTCAGGAACATAGTAAACTTTAGACGCTTACATCCAGCATATCAAAGGCATCGCCGATCAATGACTGATTCACCTGCCTTACATTTTAAGACTTTTCTACTGATTTTAATGATTGTAGTATTCGCCCCGCTGGGCAACGTGTTGCTTGGCAAAGGCATGAAAACCGTCGGGCCTGCGACGCATTGGACAGTGGCCGATTTGTGGAGCGTTTTCGTTCGCATCTGCTCCTCTGGATACATCTGGCTGGGTGTCGCGTCGTTGATGACGTTTTTTGTCGCCTACATGCTAGTGCTAACCTGGGCGGATTATAGCTATGTGCAGCCCGCTTCGTCGTTTTCCTATGCGATGGTCGCGCTGCTTGGCTACCTATTGCTTGGTGAAGTGATTTCGCCAATGCGTTGGCTCGGGATCGCGATGATTTGCGTGGGTGTACTGGTCGTAGGGCATACTCCTCCTCGCACCACTGCGGTCAAAGTCTGACGTGCGCGAATTCCTTTTACTCTGCGTCATCGTAGTGGCCGGAACCGGTGGCGAGCTTTGCGTGACTCGGGCCATGAAGCAAATCGGCGAGGTCACCGATTTCCGGCCAGCGGCGTTGGTACGATTTATTTTAAAAGCCCTGACGGTGGCGTGGATGTGGATCGGCATCGCCATGATGACGGTCGCGTTTTTTGCGCTACTGGCGGCGTTGTCCTTCGAGAATGTAAGCTTTGTGGTTCCTGTAACTGCCCTCAGTTACGCAGCCGGAGCAGTGGGCGCCGTGTTATTCCTCCGGGAACGCATCAGCGCTCAGCGATGGATTGGCGTTTTGATCGTGTGCGCCGGTGTGACCATCGTGCTGCTCAGCAAACATTAGCAACCAACTGATCGCCTCGAGCAGTCCGCAGGGGCAAATTGCAAGGAACTACGGATTCTTCGGTTGCACCTGCACTGGAGCTCCAATCTTGATGGTCACCCCGAATCGTTTGTAGTTCGCGTAACGCACGGTCATGCGAATATGCACGGCTCCAGTGCTGAATTGCAGCATGTCGTCCGCCCGCGTGTAGGTGGGAAACCAGTAGTGCCCCTCGATATTTTCGCGAAACGTTTCAAAACGCGGAAACACATTTTCCTGGCCGTGCTTCTTTATATCCGGTACCGCTTTACCATCCGTCTTTACGATCTCGAGGTCCGCATCATCCACCCAGATGCGCCCTTGAAAATACCGCTGGTTCTTTTCCAGTTTTTTGGGGCCGACATCGAAAACATAGGTATTCAGTTGATCGACGGCCTCGCGGCCAACGTACTTGATATCGTATTTGGGCAATTCGTCGGTGGTCAGGACGAAGGGCTGCACGTGCTCCAGGTCATCCAAATCCTGTTGGGACATCTGAATTCTCAGTAGGGTAGAAGCGGGCGCATAGGTTACTTTCTCGTAGCGCTTCCCATCCGGCGTAAAAAGAATATCGCTTCTCATCTGATATTCGCCGTCGGCCATCCCGTCGCCGTCAATCGTTTGTATGACGAACGTCTGCGTATAGGTGTAATTATCCCGTTCCTTCTTGAATTCCGCTTCGCGTGCCGCAAAACGTTGGATGATCTGGTCTACCGGTAGTGCGGGCGGTTGATTGGAAATACTCGAGGTCGCGCCTTGGGACGTTGTTGTTCCCGGCGTCTGGGTTGTGGCCGGGGCGTCGGGCTGGTTCTGAGACGCGCTAGAACTTGGCGGAGTCGGCAGAGGACCTTGTTGCTGCGCTCCAATCGGAGTACAACACACCGATGACACGGCCAGCCACGCGGCCGCAGCAATACCCACCGTATAAGCCTTCGCCTGGCGCACTTGAAGGTTCCAAAGCATCCGCCCACACTCCTTATCGGTAATCACTGAATGAGATGCATTTGTCTAGGATAACGCAACTTTAGAAGTGGGACAGCACACGGAAAGCCACACGAGCGAAGCTTCCATGCAAAAACTGCCTCTGTAAGAGGTGAAGGAAGAAAAGCAGAAACAATCCAAGGTCAGGCTTCGATAATTTGATTCTTTACCGCGTAACGCACCAATTCGCTCACCGAATGCAGTTCCAGTTTCCTCATGATATTGGCGCGATGCGTTTCTGCGGTCTTCACGCTGATATTGAGCGAAACCGCGACTTCCTTGCTGCTTTTCCCTTCCGCCAGCAACTGCACAATTTCACGTTCTCTGGGCGTCAAGCGATTCCGCAGCACCGTGCCTGGATCGGGTGCATGACTTCCGGCATTGAAACCATTCAAAACCATGTCTGCGGCTCTTGCGGTGAAATAGGAGCGATGATTGGATACTGCCTCCACGGCAGCCACCAGGTCGCGATCGGCGTCCGACTTCATAATGTAACCACGAGCGCCCGAAGCCAGGATTTCGCGCACCAGCTGATCCGAAAAATGCAGTGTCAAAATCACAATTTCGGTCTTGGGCAGGATCTTCAATATTTTGCGCGCCGCTTCCAAGCCGTTCAGCTCCGGCATGCTGATATCCATTACCACTACTTTGGGCTTGAGTTGCTCTGCGAGGGTCACCGCTTCGCGACCGGTACTCGCTTCCGCGCACACTTCCCAGCCGGGCCTAGAATTGAGCAACTGCTTTAGACCGCGGCGAACAATGTCGTGATCGTCAGCAACCAGAATATGCATCGCGTCGCCGCGCGGCCTGATCGACTTCAGTTCGCTTCCAACCGGTGGTTTATCCACGGCCAAACCTAGCCTTTCAAGTGCGAAACTAAGTCCCGAATTCCAGTTCTTTTATAACACTTATGAGAGCGTTGAACCAACCGGCGCGTGACTAACGACCCGCTCCGAAAGCGGGAGTTTGGCCTAAACTGTTTGAACCGCGGACTCTGAGGGAGAAACCCGTTCTGGGAAAAAAGTCTCATCACGCAGTAGCTTGTCCACCGCCTCCAGAAGCGTGCTCCCCACCTGAGTCTTGGTCACGTATCCCTGGACGCCTATCTTTTTGGCTTCGCCGATCAATTGGTTGCTCTCATGCATCGAAAGAATAAGGATCGGCACCCTCGGCAGGGTTTTCCGAATTTCTCGCGCAGCCTCAAATCCACTTAATACCGGCATGGTTATATCTAGAATAATCAGGTCAGGCTTGAGCGCGTTCGCTTTTTCGATCGTTTCCTTGCCGTTTTCGGCTTCGCCGCACACTTCCACATCTGCACGCGAGGAAAGGATGGCGCACACACCTTTTCGAACAGCTTCGTGATCATCGGCAATAAGAATTCGCAAGAATGGGGCCCTTCCCATTTTAAGACCCGATAGGATCCCTTATTGATTTACAACCTATGTTACTCGCTTTGCGGCCACTACGCTGCGATTTTAGTGTTGTAAACGCTAACTGCAAGTTTGTCTACATCTTCGCTAAAGCTCGAAACCGTCCTTCACCAAATGCGACTTTCGTTTCCGGTAGGGGTTTATCTTTACAGTGCTCTAGCTTCAAATCTTTCTCGAATCGCCCGCAGCCGAAAGCATACTTAGGAAAGAGGATTACTATGCGCCATTCTATAAGAACGGCTTTACTTGCTGCGATCATGTTTGCCATACCGGCCGCCTCTTTCGCGCAAATCAGCGTGGGTATTGCGGTACGGGTTGCACCGCCGGTGTTGCCGGTCTACGAACAACCACTATGCCCCGGCGAAGGTTATATCTGGACGCCTGGCTATTGGGCTTACGGGGACGATGATTATTATTGGGTTCCGGGCACTTGGGTGCTGGCTCCGCGAGTAGGGGTTCTTTGGACTCCAGGCTACTGGGGTTGGGGCGATGGCGGCTATTTCTGGCACGCCGGTTACTGGGGACCACACGTCGGATTTTATGGCGGTGTGAATTATGGCTTTGGTTACGTTGGAGTAGGCTATCTCGGCGGACGCTGGGAAGGTGGGCATTTCGCCTACAATCGCACCGTGAACAACGTCAATGTGACCGTCATTCACAACACCTACAACACCAGGATTACCAATAACTATAATAATTCAACCCGCGTCAGCTATAACGGCGGCAATGGTGGAGTGCGCGCGCAAGAGACCGCCCATGAACGACAGGCGGCCCGAGAACAGCATATTCGGGCCACTAGTGTGCAGGCTGAACATGAACACACGGCGCGCTCGGATCGTTCCCAATTCGCATCTGTGAATCACGGGCAGCCCAACGTCGCGGCTACGCCGAAACCAGCGGCTTTCCACGATCGCGGCGTGGTGCACGCGAATGCCGCCGCTGCATCAAATAGTCACGAGAACGCACGCGCCGGCAACTCCGTGAGTTCAAATAATGCGCGCACCAACGGAGGTCGCAACGACCGCCCGAGCACCGCGTCTCAACCAAACGCCTCTCACAGCGGCAACTCCAACCGAACGAATACCGCGCAGACGAACAATTCACGCAATAGTCAAACCAATCGCCAAGCGGATACACATACCGTCTCCCCGCGTAATACTTCTTCAGACCGCCCGAACAACGCGGCAAAAGCTAATAACACTCATACGCATACAGCCGACAAGCCTGTTGCGCAGCATTCGAACGCACAAAGGTCAGCGCCCCCACCAAGACAGGAGCAGAGTGCCCCCAGGTCTGCACCTCAGCAGCAGCACAGTGCTCCTCGTCAAGAAAGCAAGCCCCAAGGTCGCGATCCACATGCAAAGCCGTAATAGTTGGGCGTTTGTAGAAAACTTCAGCGATGGGCCATTCGATACTTCAATGGCCCACTTTTTTAGGCGGTGACCCTTCTGGTCTCCCCGGCCTCCGCGTCCCTTGCCCTCCGCTCCTCCTGACGTATAATTTCTCTTCTACACTGAACAGCTCACCGTCGCGAGGTCGCATGGCAAATCATTACGTCGAACGGGTTGTGGACTTAACAGAACCCCAAGCCAACCAGCTCCTTGGCTTGACTACCGATGCGGCGCGACAAATCATCCTCAATTCACCAGCTCATGAAGTAAACAAAATCTCTGGCTCTTTTGCCCTCGTCGCCCGCTCTGGCAAGACCGTAAAAATGGCCCGCTCACTAGATCGCCCCATGCGTTATTTTTTAGCCAAACGGCAGGAAGGCCCAGTCCTCATCGTCGCCCATCGCATCGACGCCATATACAACTGGCTGAAAAACGAGCAGCTCGACGGCCAATTTCATCCCAGTTACACGAGGATGGTTCCCGCGCATCACGTGGTCGCACTTCAGCTGATCGGTTGCCCGGATCCCGATCCGGTTTATACGAGGTTCTTCACGCCGCAAAGCAACTCCCTGCCGCCAAATCTCGACGAAATTGGCAAAGCGTACATTTCCGCGCTGGCTGAAGAAATTTCACTTTGGCTCCGGCATGTGCCGGACAGCGAACCGGTTGGTGCGTGTTTCTCGGGCGGAATCGACAGTGGCAGCGTATTTCTCACCACCTATCACGTGATGCGTAAACTGGGCATGAATCTGTCGCGACTGAAAGCCTTTGTTCTGGATTTCGGCCGCGGCCCCGATCTTGAGCAAGCTCGCGCATTCCTCGAGTCTCTCAATCTCGGATTGTTTCTCGAACCCATTGGCGGCGATCCGTCCGAATTGAACGCCGGAGAAACAATTCGCATTATCGAAGACTACAAACCTCTCGATATCCAGTCCGCCACGATGGCTTTGGCACTGTGCCGCGGCATTCGCGAACGTTATCCAGACTGGCGTTATCTCATCGACGGCGACGGAGGAGACGAAAACCTGAAGGATTATCCCATCGAGGAAAATCCTGAACTAACCATCCGCAGCGTTGTGAATAACCGGATGCTTTATCAGGAAGGCTGGGGCGTGGGCAAGATAAAACATTCGCTGACTTACAGCGGCGGTTTAAGCCGGTCTTACACACGCACGTATGCGCCGGCGCACCATTACGGCTTCTCCGGTTTCAGCCCGTTCACGCGCCCCAATGTTATCGCCGTGGCAGAAGCGATTCCCTTTATCGATCTGACCGGCTATGACGTGGCGCGTCTCTACGAACTAAAAGGGGAGATCGTCTCACGCGGAATCGAAGCCGTAACTGGCATGCGCATGCGGGTTTTTCCCAAGCGCCGGTTTCAGCATGGTGCGCTGCCGATAGAGGACATGCATCGTCAATTGCCTTCCCAGGAAGCGGACTATCGCAAACAGTTTTTGTCACTGTATCTGTGAGCATCTTGTCTATCAGCCAACTGATCTCGGCCTATCCTGCAACCAATCTAGAACGCGACAAATGGATTCTGGAGCGGCGGCCCGCGCGCGAAACTCTGGATCCGCAGAAACCGTACTCGTTTTTTGTCGAAGAGGAATTGTCCGCTTCGGGCGAAATTCTTCCCGTGGCCACAATTTTTTTGACCAATGGCGAGTGTCCGTGGCGTTGTGTCATGTGCGATTTATGGCGCAACACCTTGACTACCTCGGTTCCAGCAGGGGCAATTCCTGCGCAGATCGATTTCGCCTTATCGCAAGTTCCTCCGGCCCGCATACTGAAGCTATACAACAGCGGAAGCTTTTTTGACTCGCGCGCGATACCGGTCGAAGATCATGCCGCAATCGCGGGCAGGGCCGACAACTTCGAGCGACTGATCGTCGAAACCCATCCAGCGCTCGTCGATGACGATTGCGTGCGCTTTCGGGATCGCTTGAAATGCCGCCTGGAAATCGCCATGGGTCTGGAAACCGTTCACCCCGAGGTTCTGCCTAAACTCAATAAGCGCATGACGCTCGACCAATTCTCAACCGCCGCCACTTTCTTGCGCAAACACGATATGGATCTTCGTGTATTCGTTCTTGTGCAGCCGCCGTTCATGCAGCCTGACGAGGCTGTTCTTTGGGCGCAGCGTTCTGTCGACTTCGCTTTCGATTGCGGGGCGACCATCGTCACGCTTATTCCAACTCGCGGCGGCAATGGCGCGATGGAAGGTCTGGCTAGTAACCGGCAATTTTCACCGCCTCGATTGGAAACACTGGAGGCATCTTTCAGTTATGGACTGGGCTTGAAGCGCGGTCGCGTCTTTGCGGATTTGTGGGACGCCGAAAGAATTCCGTCGTGTCCGGTTTGCAAAATCCCACGGATTTCGCGTCTGCGTCACATGAATCTCTCTCAAGTTAATCTTGCGCAAGCTCGCTGCCCAAGTTGCGATCCGGCAAATTGAACGACGCTTACGACATTGCCATAGTGGGCTCAGGCTTTGCCGGCAGCCTGCTTGCAATGATTGCTCACCAGTTGGGGCGCTCGGTAATCCTGCTCGAAAAAAACAGGCACCCGCGCTTTGCGATCGGCGAATCCTCCACGCCTTTGTCCAATATCCTGCTGGAAACTTTGGCGACTCGCTATGACCTACCCGGGATTGCGCCGCTTTCAAAATGGGGCAGTTGGCAGCAGACCTATCCGAATGTGGCCTCCGGCCTCAAACGCGGTTTTACCTTTTACCACCATGTTCTCGGCGAACCGCGTGCAAGCGACCCGGATCGTCAACATCAACTGTTAGTGGCCGCCAGCCCGCACGATCGAATCGCCGACACGCACTGGTATCGCGCGGAAGTCGATCATCTGTTCGTCAAGGAAGCGCAAAAACTTGGAGTGCAATATCTGGATGAAGTCACGTTGCAAAGCGTCACAGAATCGGAAAAAGAGATTCGCCTGAAAGGCCGCCGCAACAACGAAGATTTTTCTGTTGGCGCAACATTTGTCGTGGATGCCACAGGGCCGCGCGGTTTTCTTCACCACGCTCTCGCGCTGCAGGAGTCGCCGCTACCGGGCTTTCCTGCCACCCAGGCGTTGTTCAGCCACTTCACGGGCGCCGCGCGTTTCGCGGAACAGATATCTGGCCAGGATTCGGAGCTTCCACCTTATCCGGTGGATGACGCAGCGGTTCATCACATTTTCGACGGGGGCTGGATCTGGGTCTTGCAATTCAACAACGGGATTACCAGCGCAGGCGTGGCCGCCACTGACGAGCTCGCTGGCCGCCTGCAATTGTCAGAAGGACCAGCAGCCTGGCAACGGCTCCTGGATTTAATTCCCGCCCTGAAAAATCAATTCGCAAATTTCGAAGCGATCCAGCCCTTTACCTACATGCCTCGCGTTTCTTTCCGCAGCAATGCCGTCGCCGGTAAACGGTGGACCTTGCTCCCGTCGGCCGCGGGATTTGTCGATCCGCTGCTCTCCACCGGCTTCCCGCTCACATTGTTAGGCGTTTCGCGGCTCGCCGAAATCATCGAATGCGCCTGGGACAAACCCGAATTCATCGCGCGCGTGCAGTCCTATGCCTCTCTGACCGACAACGAATTACTCGCTGCGGCTGGTCTGATCGGAGCTTTGTACGGCATGATGGGCAGATTTTCGGCCTTCGCGGCTCTCTCAATGCTTTATTTCGCTCCTGCCAGCTTTTCGGAATCGGCCAGACGACTCGGCAAAGCTCACCTCGCCTCCTCATTTCTGTTGCACGATGATCCACACTTTGGTCCCCTGATGCGTCGATGTTGTGAGCTTGCCAAAAGCAACTCGACGCAACTGGAAATGGATAACCTAGCCCACGAAATCTCGCAAGCCATCGAACCCATCAACATCGCGGGCTTCGCCAATCCTCACCGCCGAAATTGGTATCCCGTAGACGCCAACGACCTTCTCAATTCCGCAGCCAAACTCCAATCAACAAAAAATCAAATATCGGAACTACTGGATAGAAGCGGTTTTTGGAAATAACCGCACCAACCACAATTAGTCGGAGAGTGCCCGCCTTCGATTTTTAGGGTGGATTTTATCTTCCGCCTGTGGGACTCGCTCGAACGAAAGTAATCGGTTGAGACGAAATAATCCCCTTCCCTTCCTGCACGGTTATAATTTGATTTGGCCTGATCCCCGTCACCGAGTCGGTTTTCCCGCTGGGCCAAACGATTTGCAGCGTTAATGATTTATTTTCTTCCGGCTTCCCTAATCCAAATGTCAGCGGCATTTCACTTTGGGACAAATAACTCGAGCCCGATTTCACCATTTGCATCTGGGACATCCCTTTGTTGGTCTTCACGGTGACCTTAGCGCCAATGCCATCGCGATTCGAACGCGTTCCCACAGGTTTCACGCGCAGCATGTCGCTCTGATTTCCGTTGTCATTGCGCAACAATCGGGCGATGCCGTTATTTGAAGTGATCACTAGATCGAGATCGCCATCATTATCGAAATCACCGTACGCCGCTCCGCGTCCGACAATCTCTGTCTGCAATGCTGGACCCAGCTTGCCGGACACTTCTTCAAACTTCTTGTTACCTTTATTTCGAAAAAGACTGGGCCGCTGTGCATATTTCACGTTCGGCTGCACCACGCTGATATCATCCGAAACATGGCCGTTCGCCGCGAAAATATCCAGTAAACCGTCCAGATCATAATCAAAAAAGAAACATCCAAACGTCAGCGACTGAATGGACATTTGTCCAATTCCGGAAGACGCCGCCTCATCGGTATAGAGTCCGGACCCATCGTTGCGATACAGGGACATACTTTCATTTGTAAAATTGCCGATGATCAGGCCCTGTTGGCCGGAGCCGTCGTAATCTCCGGCGTCGACTCCCATTCCCGCGCGGGCGCGTCCCGTTTCGCTCAACGCCACACCGGACAAAATCGCAACGTCCGTAAAAGTGCCGTTGTGATTGTTGCGATACAACTTGTTCGGCTCCGTGTCATTGGCCACAAAAAGATCCAGCCACCCGTCGTTGTCATAGTCCACCAGCGCAATACCCAACGATTTGCTGGTCGGATCGTATAGCCCCGCTCGCTTGGTGACATTCTCGAATGTTCCATCGCCCTTATTATGAAACAGCTTTGAACTTTGTCCCTTATACGCTTGCGGCGTGCAGTACGATTTTTTCTTCCCGTCCAGCGAACAATATTGATCTTTGGCGATCGACCAATCCACGTAGTGCGAGACAAACAAATCGAGCTTTCCATCATTGTCGTAGTCAAACCACACCGCACTAGTGGAAAAACCGGGATCGCTTACGCCCGCCTTGGCCGTCACATCACTGAACTTTCCATTCCCCAGATTGTGGAATAAATGATTGGATCCGACCGCCGTTATATAAATATCCGGATAACCATCGTTGTCGTAATCGCCGACCGCGCACCCCATCCCGTACATTTCTATCGCGAGACCTGCGGCGCGGGTCACATCCGTAAACGTGCCATCGTGATTGTTGTGATACAGCGCCGGAAAAGATTTGCCATTCTTGTGCTCCGGCCAATCCATGGAGTTCACGAATAAAATGTCCTGCCAGCCGTCATTGTCGTAATCCAA
>Ga0193728_1000877_pt1 | contig 15049 bp, 19 predicted proteins | sample U1c1metaG_FD_143037 | JGI IMG/M metagenome (GOLD analysis project Ga0193728, IMG submission 143037) | Soil microbial communities from a riparian zone of the East river system, Colorado, United States - U1c1 | ecosystem: Environmental > Terrestrial > Soil > Riparian zone | place: USA: East River...
AACGCTCACGCGTGCACACTCATTCGGGTCCAGAGGGTTGGTATGTCCTGGCGGGCGAGCAATGCCTCGAGACATCAGTCGGCGTCTTTCGCGGTGGGACTGGCGAGACCGTGATCGTTCCAGGCAACGTCCCGATGGAGCTCTACATCACCGGAACGGCGTTGCGGCGTGCGCTCGTAGTGGTCGTTCACGACTCTCGGCAGCCGCGAGGCACACCCTCCTCATGGATTCCGCCCGGAGCCTGTCGCCCGTAGAGGGAACGCTCGACGGACGTTAGACGGCCGATCGAATTTCTTGTGAGAATGGACATCGATGACTGAGATCTACGTAGCCCTTCTTGACGAAGGGACTTCCGTCTGGCGGCCAGTGAAGGCTATCGCGCTCCCGGGCGATCTCTACAAGATTGGTCCTGCGAAACCGCCAGGTGATGAAGTCTGGGAGTTCGGGCCTGGAGCAACGGTTCGTTGTGAGAGACGAGACTTGTCCGAGGGACCGGCACTTGTGGCGATCGAGCTTGTGTCGCCCGCCATCTAACGAACGTTGCAGTTAACGCTCGCGGCCATGTCGTTAGGTTGGATGGATGAACGTAGAATCGCCCGCAGCTGAACTAAGACGTCAGATGGCACTCACGGGCATTGTCTCAAAAACAATCGGTCTAGTAGTTGTTTGGCTCAGCGTACTTTCGTGCGCTTCCGCATCCGCTCGTCCGGACCCTGCTGTGGAAGCGATTCTCACTCGCGGTGGCGGACTCAGCGGGATCAGTCAGACGATCCGCATCTGGTCAACGAGCGGTATGCCGGCCGCCACCAGCGAACTGAGTAACGAGAATCGATCGCGGACCATTCGCCTGCCTCGAAAGACCTTGGACTCGAGCCTTGTCGCGATCGAGTCATTGGTCAGCGCGCCTCCGCAGATACCAGCGGATACGGGGCTTCTCCGTCCACTCTGCGGCGACGTCATTCTGACGCATATTGAGGTCAGACGTGACGGTCGTGCTCAGACTGCTCAAGAGGAATGTCCACATCGAACTCCAGCAAGTGAGAGTTACTGGCAGCGTGTTGACAGTCTCTTTCGGTTGCTTGCAGCTGAACCGGGGCGTTAGTGGCACAATTGACTCATCGACTTGCACCGATTGTTTGGCTACTAGCCGTGTACGCGTGTACTTCGCGCGAGCCCGAAGCCAGTAAGGCTGACACAACAGCTCGCTCCCTTTCGGGGGTTTCGAACGGGCATTTTGATTCCGCGGGCGCCCTGACATATGGTCGAGACTCGACGTCACGCATAGCCGAGACCAGATTGACGATTAACGGAATTCGCATCGGTATGCGTGACGTGAAGGTGCGTGCGCTGTTAGGTTCGCCAGTCGACTCAACACTCCCGTCGGTTGAAGATGTGACGCACGAAGACTCCGTCTTCGTATGGCGATACCCCGGACTTCAAGTTTCATTTGATGGCCACGCCGTTTACGATGTGATGTGCGATGGACCCGCCTGTGTAACGCTGGACAGTGTTCGCATCGGGGCCTTGAGAAAGACAGTAGTTGCTCGCTACGGACCGGGCTTCAGCGGCTACGACACGTCAAGTGATGTTCTGATCTATCACCCGGACAAGCCGCTTGACTGTGCGCTCGTATTCTCTTTCGTCAGCGATCGAGTCACGAGGATCGCTCTTGAATGCGACTACAGCTGACGTGCCACCCAACGAACGTTGCGGCAGACAAGCATTTTTCGGATGCGATTGCGCCGCAATGGTGGTAACGTGGTCGCATTCTTTGAACTAAGGCGTTAGACAGACCGGAGATCACGATTTGTCTCGTTCCGACATCCAAGGTGGCTCGACCGGTTGGCGACGTGCTCTCAGTCCGGCAGGGACGCGATCGAACACCTTCGCGCGACGAGTCTTCGTCGCCGCCGGGCTGATGGTTTTGGGCGGTAGCGTGTTCGCCCTGACCGCCATGCTCTCCGGACTGGAAAGCACCGAATGGGCATTCATTATTGTTTTCTGGTTTGGAATAGTGTTAGCCGTTCCCGCCTTCGTAGCAATCCTCGTAACCAGAGGTAGCGCCGGTGATGACCATAAGCTCTAAGAGTGACGCATCAATTCATCGTCACGACGAATGAGTCGACCATTGTTCCTCTTGCTGTTCTTATCCGCTGCGATTGGGCTGCCTCACTCCGCCATGACTCAAGGCTCGTTTCCGACTGGAGCGAAGCGCCTGGACAACGCGGACTTGGCCTACGTCCTCCTATGGGGCGCGCCGGTTGAACTTGAGGGACTCCCCGGCGGTGACAAGCAACCGTTCCGGATGCGGCTATGGCGAACAGACGTCGAACGGTCGTGCGGGTCGGCGGGTCATCTGATTTGCGCCTATCAGTATCATCTTGCTGTTAGCGAGGCTGGTGAAGGCGGCGAACAAGCGGTCTTCGACCTCGGAGAATTCGGATCAATCCAGTCGATGAAATGGCTGTCGAAGGAATCGGACGACCACGCCGTCCTCGAACTGTCGGTGCTCAACTTCCCGGCGCATCTGTTCCGTTATCGACCTGAGCTAAGGCGCGTCCAGCGAACATTTCTCCTTACCATCGGAACGGATTCGGTTGCTATTCAGCCCAAACGAGGGGCTCGGTGATTTGCAGCGCGAATACGCAGTGACCGCGTAGGAGCTGTCGTTCATTCTGCGACGCCATCGGGTGAAGTCGCGACTACAACTCACTGGGGCGACTACGCGGGACTCGGCGCCGCTCACGATGCGGTGGTGGCCTGGTGTCGATCGCAGGGGCGCTCGATCGCGGGTCCGCGGTGGGAAGTGTACGGTCACTGGAGCGACAATGCGGCCACGCGGCGGACGGACATCTTCTACTTGCTGGAGGAAGACGCGACAACGTGACACCATTGCGCGTGCTCTTCGTACGGCTTACCAATAGGTGACCCCACCCACTCCGGTAACGCCGATGAAGCCGAAGGTCATGCTGATCGTCGCGTCATTGCTCACACTTCTCCTCACGATCATTCACCTGACGCAAGACGTCATGTACCAGGCCGACGGAACGAACAAGATCCCTATACCGGTCGTGATTTTTGCCGTGTGGCTGTACGGGACGCTCATGCTCTCCGATCGGATCTGGGGATACATCATCATGCTGTTCGGGGGATTGATCGGGGCGGCCATGATCATTCTCCACTCGAAGGGAGGCGTTGTAATCAGCAATTCCCACGGCTTCTTCTTCGTCTGGACGCTGTTCGCGCTCAGCACAACGGGATGGTTCACGCTGATCCTGTCAGCCCGCGAAATCTGGACGACGCTTCGCTCCCGCCGAGCAACAGTGCCTGGCCGGTGACGTCGAGCTCTGTCCTTCGGGTATTTGTATTTGCGTTAGCGACGCTCGCTCCCATCAGCGTCAGGAGTCAAACCTCTTATGATGATTCGCTCGAATGGGCGCGCTATCAGCCAGGCTCCCTCCGAGCGATTATCCGCCAGAAAACGCCGATCTGGTTGAGCGACATTCCTGCAAAGAGAACGACCTTCGCCATCGGTGGGCGATATCCAACCCGAGCACGAGTCGTGTTTCTCGGAGAGACTCGGCCACTGCCGTCGACCCGAACGCAGTTCATTGGAGCCTGGATTCGGTCCCAGCTGCAAATGGACAGCGCGAGTGTTCTCGCCTTATACAAACGCGAAGTGTTGGTGCGAGAAGGCAAACGTCGTTTTTGGCTACCTGTCCAGGAAGAAGCTTGGGCAAATAAAAACGAACTCTGGGCGCGAAATCGTCCGATCGTCGTGCTCGTGCAGCTTGTCGGCGTCAAGGTTGTTGATCGGATTCCGGATTGGGTGTTCCTGGTGATGACGGTTGAGCCGCCCCCCGATGCCTGACGATCGTTGCAGACGGCCTCGGTCAAGTCATTCGGTTGTGCATCGTATTTTAGAATCGCCCGCAGCTGACTGGGGCGTTCGGTAGCAACCGATCATCTCGGAAATTCATGTCTCGATCACGCGCAATCGATAGCATCAGATCTGCCGTCGAACATCGCGTCTCCGCGCGACGGGAGATGACGCTCGGCGTTATCGTGGCAGGAATCGTTGGCCTGCTTACGTCGTTTGTGGCGTTGCATCTCGGCCTTTCACGCATGGCGGTTCGCTACCCGCTAGCAGTCGTCGTCGCCTATCTGGCCTTCTTAGGATATTTGTGGATTTGGCTGAGAACTCATGGGCTCAGAATCCGCTCCGAAGCACGAAACCGCACGTTCGACATTTCTCCGTCGGATCTCGACGTCGTCCAGTTTCCCTTTCGCCTCGACTCGGGCGCGACGTTCGAGGGATTTGGACAGGGTGGAGGTTTTTCGGGTGGTGGTGGCGGTGCTGAATGGGGAGACGCGGCGGCGGAAGCGCCGACGCACGCTGCAGCTGTTGCTCAAGTCGGCAAGAAAGCTGGGTCCGGGGCCGGCATAGACTTCGACGAGGGAGCGTGGGTCTTGCTCGTCGCCGGTGTCGCCGCCGCCCTCGTGGTGGGAGCAGCGATCTACGTCATCTACATCGCGCCAGTACTCTTCTCCGAGATTCTGTTGGACGCGGCCCTCGCCGGGGGTTTGTATCATCGGTTACGCGCCGTTGACGGGCGAAGCTGGTGGCGGTCTGCGATTCGGCGCACGATTATTCCGGCTGCTGCGTCAGCTTTAATCGTGTCAATCGCGGGCGGGATCATGCAATCGGTTTATCCGGGCGCGTCATCGATCGGCATGGTATGGCACGCGGCGACAAACCCGCACACTTCAAATCAATAGGGCACTGCGCGCCAATGGATAAATGACATCGAATCCGAAGCCACAGGATCGCCAGTTTCTCGAAGCGAGGGCGCGACGCCCTAGTTGGAAGGCTGGTGTCTCACTAGGTGTGAGCTTCGGAGTCCTCTTAACAGCCGCTACAATTGTCAACGATTTGTATGAGCGTGCGGGGTTGGCCTTGCAACCTCCACTCACTCACGCGGGTCCCCGTACCTACCTATTCGCCTTGGCAGTAAACCTCACGGTCGGCATCATCGGCGGCCTCGCTGTCATCGGTCTGATTAGACTCTGGCGCAAGTTTCGTCTTCCGCTATGAGTCAGCTGTTAAATGCGCGGCGAGTAGGCCTGGTGTTGATGGGCAGTGTTCTCGTCGCATTCGTTTTGCCGCTGCTTTTGCCTTTTCCGCAGAGAGAGGAGGGGGTCACGCTTTGTTATCCAGTCGTCGGACCCGTCCAGCGTTTTAACCAGGATCTGTCCGGCGCGGCGCTCGCGCGTACTCGTGCCCACGAAGACGCCCACGCCGCTCAGTGCCGCCGAGACGGTGCGATATGGCACTTCGTCCGCGATGCCTTTCCGAGCAACCGCCTCGCGGCAGAAGCCGAAGCCTACTGCGCAGAAGCTAACTTCGGCGTTTCGAACGGAGGTCATGCCCGGTTGGAATACGCTCGAATCCAGGACGAGCTTCGTGAAATGGCGTGGTTCCGTCGTTTACCGAGCGATGCGCTCAACAACTCGCTCGCATCGCAATGTCCCATTATTGCCGTTGCCGCGGCTCGCGAAGAGGCCGACTGGCAGGCACGCCAGCACGGGGCCGAGTCACGGTGACGTCTCCGTTGTCCCGGCCGGAGATTTGGGAGCAACTGGCTTCAGTTCGGTACGGCCTCGTCGAGTTACGCACATTCGAGCAATGGCTTTATACGGTTCAAGAGCTCGAGGCAGCCATAGGCCAAGATCAGTACCTCGCCCTGGTTTCGTTTGAGTTCGACCAGCCACATGCCCAACACGAACTGACGCGCGTGATCGACCGGCTCTACGAAGAGGTGCGGCCATCACAATTGCGGCGCGATGCGGCGACCGCGATTGCTCGCGCGTTCTTAGATGGTCGAGGCGATCTGATCACTACAGCCCGAATGCTCACGAGATTCCGAAACGACGGTGAAAGCTGGGTTCCCTACGAATTCGTGTATATCGATTCTGAGCTGGATGATTTACCCATGCCCGCAGAATATCCGAATTGGGACCAACAAGCACTCGCGGCGAGGCTTGCCAAATGGCAACCACGCCTGGCCGAGTTTGAGCGCGCTGCACGCGAGGTCAGTCGTGAAATGTTGTTGAAGGTCGAGCACAATGCGTAGTGATCTCCTTCCAAGTATGGATCAAACATCGGCCGCCTCATGGTTGCGCCGCGGGATCATCCTAACATTGGCGATCGGAGTTGTGGACGTCCTCGTACTAGTGTTGCGGGACCCGAGCGACCAGGAATCTCCATTCAAGTCGTTATCGCTTCTTGACGCAGTACTTCCGTTCGTTCTTGCTCTCGGTATCTACCGCCGAAGCCGCGTTGCCGCATGCCTTCTCCTGGCGTATTGGGTTTTCTCCAAGCTTTATCAGTTAGCAACGAGCGGAAGGATAGTCGGTCCGCTCCTTGGGCTTTTGATTGTCGGCTGGTTCCTTTTTAATGTTGCACGTGCAGTTTTTGCGCTGCACAGGGGGAGTGCTGCCGATGCAGATGTCACATCACCGGCGGCCTGACAAACGTTGCAGCTGACAAGCCGGGACGTGATTCTCGTGACGGGCGCCACGGGCCGCGTCGGGCGACTCGTGGTCGATGAGCTTCTGCGCGTTGGCGCGCCGGTGCGCGCGCTTACACGCCGGCCGGAACACGCGGCGCTACCCGCTGGCGTCGAGGTCGTGGCGGGCGACCTCACCGTTCCCGCGTCGCTCGATGCGGCGCTCGATGGGGCCATGGCCGTGTTCCTCGTTTGGACCGCGACGCCGACGACCGCCCCAGCCGTCGTCGCGCGGCTCGCGGCGCATCCTCGACGCGTCGTCTACCTCTCAGCACCACATCAGACGCCGCATCCGTTCTTTCAACAACCCAATCCGATGCGCGATCTCCACGTAGAGATCGAGCGTCTCCTCGCCGCCTCCAGCCTTAAAGCAACGGTCATTCGGCCAGGGATGTTCGCCTCGAACGCGCTCCATTGGTGGGCGCCGCAGATTCGCGACGGCGACGTGGTGCGCTGGCCATACGCGGCCGCCGAGACGGCGCCGGTCGACATGCGCGACATCGCCGCCGTGGCTGCGCACACGCTGCTCGACGGCCGACACGCGGGCGGCGATTACGTCCTCACCGGCCCCGAGTCGTTGAGCCAGGCCGCACAAGTACACGCGATCGGCGACGCCATCGGGCGCCCGCTCCGATTCGAGGAGCTGTCGCCGGACGAGTTTCGGCGCGAAGCGGAGGGTACGTGGCCACCCGGTGTCGCGGATATGCTACTCGCCGCGTGGCAGGCGACGCTCGGACGTCCGGCGTTCGCCACGTCCGCCGTTCAGGAGATCCTCGGATCGCCGGCGCGGACTTTCTATCAATGGGCTGCTGAGCACGCCTCAGCGTTCGCGAGGCCTGAGCCGGCCCGGACGCAACCCGCGGGCTAACGATCGTTGAAACCGATCTAAGCACGAGACCGCTGGCAGACGAAATCGTCTTTAGTCATGCGGTTTCTCTTAGGACTCCTCCTCCTCAGCGCTTGCGGCATCGGTGAAAAACACTCCGTCGCATCAACGGGAGCCGAGAGCACAATGGTCGTCCTTCCTGGGATCGAAACGAGAGAGTCGAATCAGCCGCTTCCTGCGCAAGGGAGACTGACCGACACGGTCACCGCGATAACACCTTCGGACTCGCAGTCTACACCAGCAATTACGCGACGATACCTCAACGCTACGATCAGGATCGATACACTGATCAAAGAGCCACAGCTCGAGTCTCGTGATAGTGCGTGGATCTTGCGCCTTCCGCCCGACATGGCTCGGGTCCTCGACGACAGCTTGCCCCATTTAAGAGTCCGCGAGCTCGTCATAGGAGACTTCAACGGCGACTCAAAACAAGACGTTGCGATCGACGCCGATGCACCGAAGACAGCCGCATTCGTCATCCTTCTCTCGAAATCCGACAGCGTGCCACAGCCTCGGCTCTTTTTTGTGTCGAAGGCCGAGTCGAGGGTTGCGGGGCAGTATACATACATGAGCCTTGTGCATCCGCAGCAGTTCCCAGGCGATGGCGAGATGACAGGCCCATACACTTTGCGAACCGATGCCGTTCTGTACGGCTTTGAGATGGCCGCAATGATCTACTTTATCGAGAAGGGTGAGCTTCGATCATATAGCGTTGCGGACTGAACGCAGGGCGCCCTGCTATTGTGACTGTTCGAGACTCGCAGATTCTGCCCGGTGCACCGCGTCGGCGTCTACGAGGTGCGCCAGCTCGCGCTCACACCACCGCCTGGCGGCCGTCACCGCCGCCTGATCGCCCTGGGCATTCGCTCGCTCGATCAGTAGCGCCGCTGCTTCCGTACGCGCGCTCGCCGCGCGCGCCGCGTAGTCCTCAATGCGCTGCAGCGCGCCTATTGTCCTCTCTGCGCACGATGAAAGTCCTGCGTTCTTGATGCTCTGCAGACGCCGCCGCACATCCGCCGCCCACACGGCAAGTGCATCGCTCCTCTCCATCGCGCGAAGTGCATCGAGGCTGAGGATGTTCGTTGTGCCCTCCCAGATCGAAAGCACCTGCGCGTCCCGCAGCAGCCGAGGAATTCCCGTGTCCTCGATGTAGCCGGCGCCGCCAAACGCCTCGAGCGCTTCGCTCGCCACCGCAATCGCCTGCTTCGCCGTATAAAGTTTCGCAACCGGAATCAGAAACCGCAGCAACCTCAACTCGGCGTCAGTCGCGTCGCCACACTCCTCCTTGCCGAGCAGCTCGACGACGCGAAAGGCGAGAAGGAAGGCGGCACGAAACTCCAGCTGCATTTCAGCCAGCGTTTCGACGTGTAGTGGATGCTCGATCAGCGGCTTCCCGAATGCGTGGCGTCGTCGAGCATAATCGCTCGCGAGCGCGATGGCGCGACGCATCCCCGCCGCGGCCGCGACCGCGTTGTACACGCGCGTAACATTGAACAGCGTGGCGATCTTGCGGATGCCATCGCCGGCGCCACCCACGAGCTGCGCGGGCGTTCCTTCCAACGTCAGCTCCGCGGTCGGCAATGCGCGCGTGCCCAGCTTGTCCTTCAGACGCTCGACGCGAATGTTGCGAAGCCTGCCATCAGGCCCACGAAGGTTGACGAGAAATACGCTCAGCCCATGACTCCCCGCTGGGGCTCCTTCGATCCGCGCGAGCGTCATCGCAACCTGCGACGTCGTGGCCGACGTGAACCACTTCGAGCCATAGAGATTGTAGCTATCGCCTTCTTCGCACGCCGCAATCGTCGACGTGCTTCCGACATCCGACCCGCCCGTGCGCTCGGTCATCCACTGCCCGGAAGTCCAGAATTCGGCGGGATCGCGCGACGTCAAATGCGCCAACACCGGTCGCACGCTCTCGTCGCCGTGCACCTCGAGAAACCTGGCCGCGCCATCCGTCATCGCCAATGGACAGCTATACAGCGCCGACGATGGCGCAAAGAGATAGAGACGCGCGAACTGGTCAATTCGCGAATGCGCGCCGTGCTTTCGCTCGTAAGCGGTAGCTACAATGCCTTCGGTGGCGGAAATCCGGTCAAGCTCGCGCCAGGCATCGCTGGTCTCAATCCGATCCACTCGACGCCCCCATGCGTCGTACGGGATGTGCCGGGGCGGCGAAGACTCGGCCGCCTCGCCGATCGCGAGAATGTCAGTCGCCGCGCGATGACCCAGCTGCCGGAGACTCGGCTCGATCTCGCCGAGCATCTTCGCTGGCAGCCGCCACCGGAGGTACGCGCGGAGGAGCGCGTCATCGTCGTACTGGTTGCCGAGCCTCGGCGGGTCCTGAAAGAACTCAGACATGGGGCCTCTACGCAATTCTAACCACTGGCCCTTTGGCGCGACATTAAATACCGTTGGCTCATGTGCGGACGCGCAACTGTCATCAATCCCGACGGGATCACCGAGAAAGTCTTTGGGTACACGAAGAAGTTCGTCCCGAGCGACTGGAAGCCGCGCTACAACATCAATCCGCACGAGGACATTCCGGCAGTGTATTACGACCCGTTCCTCAAGGAACGGGTCCTCAGGACGATGCACTGGAATCTCATCCCGTCGAAGCTCGAGAGCCGGGACAACGTCGTCGAGTTCGACTCCCAGTATTCAACGTTCAACGCGAGAATCGAGACGGTTGCGACAGCTCCGACCTTTCAGGAGGCATGGCGCAGCCAGCGTTGTCTCGTGGTCGTCGACGGCATCGTCGAATGGGTCGGTGACAAGAAACGGAAGCAGCCTTATCTCATAAGACATCGAGACAGGATCCCATTCGCGATGGCCGGGCTGTGGAGTCGCTGGCAAGATAAAACGGGCGGCGAAGAGCTGTGGTCAAGCACGATCATCGTCAAGGATGCGGACGACTGGTACAAACAGTTTCACGACCGTATGGCGGTGCTGCTCGCGCCCGACTTGTACGATGAGTGGCTCGATCCGAACCGCACGCACGGACAGCTGGAGGTCCTCACCAAATCGGCTTACCGCAAGAATGAAGAGCTGGAGTATTTCCCGATCTCGACGCTGGTCAACAATCCGCGCAACGATTCCGCGGAATGCCTCGAGGAAGTAACGCCCTCCGAGCTTGCGAAGACCTCGGAGCTGCTACTGGATCTCTAACGGAGAACCCGCATCCTGCGAACCCGAACTATACTCACCATCACGCTCCTTGCGACCGGCTCCTCTCCTGCCCGTGGCCAGTTCCCTTCGCAAGTGCCACCGGTGATCGCGGGCATCTCCTGCGACCGCATGGAAGGCCAGCGTCTGCACATTCATCAGCATCTCGTGATCCTCGATCACGGGAAGGTGGTCCCGATTCCGGCTAACGTAGGCCAGCGGCCGGCCTCGAGCTGCCTCTATTGGCTGCACACACATACTCCAGACGGGATCATCCACGTCGAGGCACCTCGCGACCGAGCGTTCACGCTCGGCGACTTCTTCGAGATTTGGGGGCAGCCTTTGTCGAGGACCGAGGCGGCATCGGCGCATGCGGCAAAACGCAGTGCACTGAGAGTGTGGGTGAACGGCAAGGCGTACAGGGGCAATCCCGCAGCGATCAAGCTCGATGCCCACACCGACATCGTGATCGAGGCAGGTCCGCCATTTCCGAAGCCGCCGCGCTTCACTAATTGGAACGCTTTGTAAGGTTGCAGTTAATCAGTGCCGCGTGATGACGCCGGCTCCGAGGTTCGCCGCCGGCGTCGCACCGAATAGAAGGGAGAGGATCACAGGGTACGTCACTCTCGTGTTGCCCGTGAGCTCGTCCGGATCGACGATGTCGTGCGGCAGGCGAAGCGAATCCGCCAGCTCGAACATCGACACGTGTCCACCGGCGGCGGACCAGTGCTCCACGAGCTCGTCGATTGCCTGACGGTTGACAGTATGATCATGCGCGTTCACGAGCACGCGAATGTCGCGCGCACCCGGCGCGTGATTGTCGGCGGCGCGCCGAATGGCCGTTCCGAGCCGGAGCATCTGGCCGACTCCGCGTGAGCTCCAACCCAGTTCACGATCTGGTCGCAGTGTGTCGGGACCTTCTTTCTTCGAGTAGTTTGGCACTCGCAGGGTGAGATTCATAACCGGCGTCTCGACGGCGGTCGAGATGTGCGACAGGCCGAGCGCTGGCGCGAGGATCACCACCCGACCCACCTGCCGAAACTGCGCCGTCCACGCTGCCACATTTCCGCCGAGGCTGACTCCGAGTACGACGACGGTATCGCCGAGTCCGCTCGCGATATCGATGGCGGCATCGGCGACGTTGCGCAGTGATTCCGCCGTCAGGCGGCCGAGGTCGCCGGAAGTCGCGCCGCGGAGTGCGTGCTCAGGAAGTCTCGGGACGAACACGTTGTCACCGCTGTCCGAGAGCGTCGCGGCAAGTTTCGAAAATTGGCGTGGCGAGTTCGTCAGGCCGTGGAACAGCACGAAGGCTCGCGGCGTGCGATGGCCGTGGACGAAGATGATCGACTCACCACCAGTCGCAACGGCCGAGTCGGATTGTTGGAAAGCTTCCGCCAATTTCATTGCCGATTCATAGTCACGCGCTGGTTTCGGGTGCGCCCCAAGGGTGTTGACGGTGGTGGGCCACACTAAGGCCCAGCCGAGGTACAACACGGCGGCACGCCAGAGAATTCCGAAGGCGTTCAGTCGAAATCTCTTGATCAGATCCAACGGCCGATGCGCGCGAACCACTGGCGACGCCCGTTGGTCGAGAGTCCGTACTGCAGGCGGATCGGTCCTATCGGCGAATCCGCGCCGATCCCGACGCGCGCACCAAACAACCACACACCTCCGAGCGCGCGGTCGGCCCTGCTGCTCACCGTTCCGGTCATCGCTGTGACCTGTGTGTTCAACGGACCGTACAGATGTCGCGCGGCGTCGAGCATGTACGACGCAGTCCACGTCCCGATCGACTCGCCGACGTTCAGCCCGGGGAATCCGTCGGTTCCCCCAAGGAGAAACCACTGACTGTAAGGCGCGTCGACACTCGTCGCCCCCATGCGAATCGTGCTCGTGAATCGAGCGATGGGAGTCCGGGTAAGCAGCGAGAAATGTGCGCTCGCTCGTTTGTAGCGCTGATTCCACTCGAGATCCAGCCGGCCGAACTGCGGCCTGGTTTCGTCGGCATGATCGATCCGCAATCCGACGCCTAGAGGAGTCGGCGTCCGTGCTGAATCGGCGAGCCCGCCGTGCCATCGCCGTATCAGCGCTCCCGTTTGCACGGTCCACTTTGCATTGATGGGCACGTCGATACCGAGCTGCAGCAGCTGCTCGGAGACGGACGGCAGCTCCACTTTCGTTGAGCTTCCGTCCACACCTTCGACGAAGAGTGGGTCTCTCTCCCGACCAACCATCAGCAAAGCGAATGGGCTGATCGAATACCTCACTTCGTGGTCAGAACGTCGAAGCGAAATGAAGCCCTCCTGACGTCGTGTCCCCAGCGTCAGTCGGCCACCGCTCTCGAGCGCTGGAAATCCGGGGCGAAGGATGGCGTGTCTGTTCGCGAGCGCGAGCCACGCCTGTGCGCCGAGATCGTTGTCGTACGCTGCGCCAACTCCGATGGTCCGCTCGTCTGCCCATCGAATAATCGGATCGAATGCGACCGAGTCGCCGGCCGCACGCTGCGGCGAGAGCCAGAGCGCCTGCAGCGAGCCTGACGTGCCCGCGCGAGCAAGGCGCGCCTGAACAGTGTCGAGCACAATCGTGGCGGTGTCAGGGGCAACGCTCACGGAAGACCCCCGAAGCAATCTGGGTAGTCGCGACTCACCTGGTCTGACAGCGCTTCGAAGAAGTTGCGCGGCGCCCGGTACGGCGTTTCGCGTGACGATCGCGGATGACACCGGGGGCAGCTGATGCTCGATTCGTGCTCGCCTCGGCAGACACGACGAAGCAGGAATTGCGCGGGCAGCGGCCGCTCCGCGCTCGATCAACCGGGCGACGTTGGCCGGTGAGAAATCGAGATTGGTAATGTCTGCGACATTCGTCGTCACCTCGACGTCGCCTGGTCCGAGTGGAGGATGGGCGTCGAGGAAGATGCGATCTATGAGCATGTCGACCGTTCCGCCCGCGGAGGCGCCCCTCGATGTGCTATCACCTGTACCGCTGCCATCGAGACTCGACAGGATGACGCGCGTCGCGCCGAGCTCGCGCGCGAGGCGCACGGGAACATTCTCGCTAAGCCCACCGTCCACGAGCTGCCGGCCATCGATAGTGACTGGCTCGAAGACAAATGGAATCGCGACGCTCGCGCGAATGGCTTGTGCAAGGTCGCCGTGATCGAGCGTCACGCGCCCACCGGTGTGGAGATCCGTCGCGACTGCGCGGAATGGTATCGGAAGTGAGTCGAAGCTGCCGCGCGCAATGAGATCCCCTCGCACGAGCAGCGCGCTCAACAGGAGGTTGATCGCGCCCTCGTCGGCAAGACTCGTTGCGATGGCGAAGGTTCCCTCTTCCTTTCGGAGCAGCATGACAGGCGTCGGTTCGCCCGGGAGCTGGCTGCCGAGTAGCGACGTCCCCGACGCGCCGGAGATCGCGAACGCTCGCGGCGCGCGCGGAGCGTATCGGCCGATATACGCGCCGATGTTGAAGCGCCGAGTCAGCCTCTCGATCTCTGCGCCCGAATAACCGCTCGCATACATCCCCCCGACAATGGCGCCCATACTGGTGCCAACCACGATGTCGGGGACGATGCCGAGCGAGTCGAGCATCTTGATGACGCCGACGTGCGCCATTCCTTTGACCCCACCGCCGGGAAGAACGAGCGCAACCTTACCGACGCTGCTAGCTGGGCACGCCAGCGGAGTTTGCGACTGCGCACCGCGCCACCCAAAGATGGGAGACATCAGCACGATGGCGCCGAGCGCGAGCACACGCCGGCTGAGCATGACACCACCAGCTACCAATGCTCGAAATGCCCACGGTACTTTTTGCGCTTCCCGCCTCCCGCCTCCCTCCTCCCGCCTCTGCTTCAAGACTTTCTAGTCGCTCCGTACAGGTCCCAGAGAGTAGCCATCGCCAGCATCCCCACACGGAAATTCTCGTCGCTCATCCACTCGTCGGGCGCGTGGGCGTTCTCGCCCGGCAGTCCGAACCCCACGAGCAGAACAGGAGCGCCGAGTATGCGCTCGAAATCGCCGACGACGGGGATGGAGCCGCCTTCGCCGGTGATCACGGGCTCCTTGCCGAACGCCGCGCGCAACGCACTCCTCGCCGCGTCGTAGATCGGTCCATTCAGCTCGGCCCTCCACGGGCGTCCGCCGTGCAAGGCCGTGACGGTCGCCTTCACGCCCTTGGGCGCGACCTTCGCCACATGCGCTTTCATCAGCTTCTCGATGTCTGCCGGATCCTGATCGGGAACGAGGCGGCAGCTCACCTTCGCCATCGCCTTTGCGGGCAGCACGGTCTTGGCGCCTTCGCCGGTCCATCCGCTCAGCTCGCCATTTACCTCGCAGGTGGGACGGATCCACAGCTTCTCGAGAGTGGTGTAGCCCTTCTCGCCGCCCAGCGCGTCGACGCCAGTCTCCTTCATTAGAGTCTTGTCGTCGAACGGTAG
>Ga0193728_1000878_pt1 | contig 15048 bp, 8 predicted proteins | sample U1c1metaG_FD_143037 | JGI IMG/M metagenome (GOLD analysis project Ga0193728, IMG submission 143037) | Soil microbial communities from a riparian zone of the East river system, Colorado, United States - U1c1 | ecosystem: Environmental > Terrestrial > Soil > Riparian zone | place: USA: East River...
CAAGCCAAGCCCTAGTTTTTTCTGCGAGACCAAATCTCCTTTTCTCGGAATACGTCGAATAATTTTGTTGCCAGATTGCGTCGGGTCTGATTGCATAGCAACCGCGTTGATCTGAGTAAGGGAGAAATACCGTGCCGGATAAAGCGAATGATGGACGCATGGATTACATCGAATTTCCAGTGGCGGACATCGCCAAGACCAAGTTGTTCTATGGCGAAGTGTTCGGTTGGAAGTTCACGGATTATGGGCCGGACTACACAAGTTTCGAAGACGGTCGCCTCTATGGCGGTTTTAGCAAAGAGCGTGCGACGATACAGGGAGGCGCGCTAATTGTGATTTATGCTCACGACCTGGCGACAATGGAGCAGACAGTTCGCAAGGCGGGTGGCAAAATTTCCAAAGAGATTTTCACATTTCCAGGAGGCCGTCGCTTCCATTTCATCGACCCCAACGGTAACGAGTTAGCGGTATGGTCGGAATCCTAAAGAAGACCGGTTATCTTTCACCGAAGGTTCGCATCTGTTCTCGGCTTCAGTGCTACTTCGTCACAAGATGCTATAGCGAACTGAGCTGAGGCATTAGAGCGGTGCTACGCTAAATTTCGCGATGATGGCTCCGCAAACTCACACCCGCCAGGCATCCTCATCAACGCAAGACTCCCCTAGAAATTCCGGCAGGCTCGACGGCGTGGACGTCCTGCGCGGGCTGGCAATTCTGTTCGTGGTGCTAAACCACGTTCACATGCGCCTGGCAATCGCACACATTCCATATGTCGCCGACACTTCCAAACCGCTCATTGCATCTCTGGTCTGGAACGGACAGTTTGGCGTGCAGATATTTTTTGCCGTGTCAGGTTTTCTGATTACGTCTACAGCGCTCCGGCGTTGGGGCACACTGGCAAATATCAGTCTGCGGAACTTTTATCTGCTGCGCTTCGCGCGGATCGCACCGATGCTTCTGGCGCTCCTCGCCGTGCTGACCGCTTTGCACTACGCAAACATCTCTCCATTCGTCGTTTCCGAAAAAACCGGCGGCCTTGGCCGCGCACTGCTGGCCGCGCTAACGCTGCACGTCAATGTGTTGCAGGCGCACTGCGGATGGCTTCCCGCGAATTGGGGCGTACTCTGGTCGCTGTCCGTTGAAGAAATGTTTTATCTGTTCTTTCCAGTGGTGGCGCTGATCTTCAGCGGTAGAAATCTTTTCCCGGCCATTCTGCTTTGTTTCGTCGCGTTGGGACCATTCGCTCGCACGATATTTGCGCATGGAAGTGATATTTGGTCCGAGCAGTCGTATCTCGGCAGTATGGATGCCATCGCTCTAGGTTGTCTCACCGCGCTGCTGGTCCGCCGTGTTAGCTTCTCGCGTCTCACGTTGCGTGCCTTTGCCGTGACGGGCGCAGCGCTGATCGTATCCATTCTCTTCGGCCTGCGGCTGTTCTATGTGCCACTTATTACCAAGCCCGGCTTGGACATGACCATCATCGCGCTGGGAACTTGCCTGATTATGATTGCCGCCGCGCAAACGCACTGGAAAGGACCGCGCTTGCTTGCGCCTCTGCTGCGGCTCGGCCGACGCAGTTACGAAGTGTATTTGACACACATGTTTGTCGTTTTCGCACTATTCGCGATCTTTGTGAAGTACGGGAGTCCACTCTGGTGTGTGCCGTTGTTCTTCGTCGCTACCATTGTCGTTGCGGCCGGAACTGGAGAAATCGTCGCGCGCTTTTTCTCCGAACCCCTCAACCGGATGCTCCGGGAACGCTGGAGCCACGGCTCTCGAGGGCTAGGCAGCGTCGAATTTCTAGAGTCGCCTCCGCATAGCTCCGAACTTGGTCCCCAACAGATTGCAGCCACGTATCGCAACGTGACCTAGGGCGTCGAGCTGCTCGTCTGTGGTTTGTTCATCGATTTGAACCTGGCTTTCATCTCTTCCCACGCTTGCGGAAGTTGTTCGGGATTGCGGATAACGTTCAGGAAAAAACTCCGCATATCGAACGGCGCCCCGCCAAATTCGCGAAACTCCGATGCGAGTGGTGGTCCATGCGAGCTGCCTGTCTCAGGAATATGATCGGGTAAGTGAACCGCATACATGCTGCCCCCGGCAAGGGGCAGATGCTCATACTGCAGCAGCCATGGGCAGTTGTGGCCGTCCATTATCATATTCGCTGAGACCGCCGCCCACTTTCCTTCATCCGCGGCCGTCGGCCGCTGGCAATCCCAGATGTTCGCCTGCGGCACGTCCACGATGGCATCGGTAAATCCATACTCATCCAGATCGATGCTCTGCAGACCGTGCTGTTCGGCAAAATTTTTGACTTCCGGGAGCGATTGATTCCAATCGAGGTTGGAATCGTTGACCAGCGCATACCCCGGTCGCCCGAATCCTAACGCGTTGATGTACGGGAAATAATACGGGTAGGTGCGCACCGCCGTGAAAAGACAACTCAAAGTCAGAATCACCGCCACTGCTTCCGCAAGTCGCGCAACATTAGGAGCGAAATAACGAAGATGTTCTAACATTTTTGGTAGGGGAGCCAGCAGCAGAATAAGCAGAATGAGCGGAACGCTGAAATGGCGAATGCTGATATCCAGCCTGCTCAGCAAACAAAAACCCGTAAAAACGAGCAGCGATACCCACAGTACGCGCCAATGAATTGCGAATTCATTGGGGATTGCACGCACGTTTGACTCATCGCTCCGCTTCCGCGTTAGCGCAAGGCCGAGCCCCAGTGCTAGCAATCCGAGAAATCCAAGAGTCGATTTCAAAAAAAACAAAATAGGAAAGTAGAACCACACACCGTGCGGATACGCGTGGCCCAGGATATACGTCGGGCGGCTTCCGGTGATCAGAACTATCAACACACCTCGGAGATAGAGCCAAGGCGGCATAAGTATTCGCCGCAAAGGTTCCGTCGCCGCTCCGTGTCCAAGGCGGTCAACAGCACTCGTCGACTGATTCATGGAAAATACAAAATAAAAAAGATAAACGATAAGCGCCGCCCATAAAATGCCCTTAAGAGTGACGCGCCAGCGAAGCCGCCGCCATGCACGCAGCTCATCTTTAGGAATGGGCTGGCCAGAGACAGCGCGCCAGCGAGTGCTCAGAGCAAAGACCACGAAAGCAAAAAATAAAATAATCGCCGTGAACTTCGAAAGAAGCGCCGCGGCAAGACATAAAGAAAAGAGAACGGCATTCCTTCGAGTAGGGTTTTGCCATATCTCCGCAAAACGCCACAAGGTCATCAAGGAAAACAGCGTCACGGCCAAATCAGTATGAACAAGCGGAGCGAAAGCGATAAACGCCGGCGTACTGACATACACGCTGAGACAAAGCAGGCCGGCCCAGTCGCCGCCAAGCTTTCGCGCATAGACGAATAGAACCCAACCGAGGATCAGCGCAACAACCAGCATCGGCCCGCGTGCCCACGCCAGCGTGCTTACGGGATCGTTCCATTTTGTCAGAACCCGTTCACCGAAGACCCATTGCCCCAGGTACGCCGGGAAAAACGCGTCGCTGAAAGTCCATGAGATGTGGGAATAATCCGCCTGCGTCCCGCGCAAAACCAGCGGCAATGCCGCCAGCACCTTGGGCAGCGGCGGATGTTCTTCATTGAATCGCAAATCCAGTTTTTGTAGATAACTTAGTCCCGCGCCGATGTGCGCCACCTCGTCGACGGTGACAGACTCGCGCAATGCCGCGCCGCCCGCCAGCACCGCCATCAGTATCAGCAGCACACCTGCCACGATTGAAAAAACGGCGCCTCGCATATTTTCCTTTGGACTCTCGCCGTCCCGCCACAACTTGGCGCCGATGTTATCTCATCGCAGCTTGAAGTATCACACCAAAGATTTTTGGACTTAGGCCAGGATGCTTCGCAACTTCTTTTGGTGTATTCTATTTTTTCAGTTCGCAAAAACCTCAAACAATCTGGCCAACCAAACAGCTGATACCGGCCATCAGCTTTTTCATGACTAATGTTTCACCACAAATAGTCTCTTCGTCCGCGCTCGATTGGGCCCACCCGGTGGTCCGCGAGTGGTTCCTCACTCGTCTTGGTGTGCCTACCGAGCCCCAACGACAAGGTTGGCCGCAAATTCTCGCGGGAAAAACGACGCTCATCTCCGCGCCAACCGGGTCGGGAAAAACGCTGGCCGCGTTCCTCGCTTGTATCGATCGACTGGTACGCAAAGCTCTTGGGGGCGAGCTGCTTGATAAAACGCAGGTTTTGTATGTTTCGCCGTTGAAGGCGCTGGGAAACGATATTCAGAAAAATCTGGAGATCCCGCTTGGAGAAATCTTGCAGCTTGCCGGCCAGCGCGGGCTCCTGATGCCGGCGATTCGCACGGCGGTGCGCACCGGCGACACGCTAATGCGGGAACGGCGCGCCATGTTGATGCGGCCGCCGCACATCCTGGTTACAACCCCGGAGTCGCTGTACATATTGCTCACCGCCGGAAAAAGCCGGGAAATTTTGAGGACCGTAGAGACCGTCATCGTGGATGAAATTCACGCCGTCGCCGACGATAAGCGTGGGACGCATTTGGCGTTGTCGCTCGAAAGGCTGGATGCGCTGGCTGACAAACTTCCGCTGCGCATCGGCCTTTCCGCCACGCAGAAGCCCATCGAGTTGGTGGCCAATTTTCTCGCAGGAAGTTCACGCCCCGACTCTGTCGTCGTCCAAATTGGGCATCAACGCGAAGTGGATCTCGCCATCGAAGTTCCTAAGAGCGAAGTGGGCCCGGTCACTTCCCATGAATTGTGGGACGAGGTTTACGATCGTATTGCCGCGCTGGTTCGGGAACACCGCTCAACATTGATCTTCGTAAATACACGCCGCTTGGCCGAACGCGTCGCGCATCACCTCGCCGAAAGATTGGGGCCGGAAGCTGTCGCCACGCATCACGGCAGTCTTTCGCGCAAGCTGCGGCTCGCCGCAGAGAATAAACTTAAATGCGGCGAAATAAAAGCGTTGGTAGCAACCGCGTCGTTGGAATTGGGCATCGACATCGGTTCCGTTGACCTCGCGTGTCAGATTGGGTCGACGCGCTCGATTTCTGTGGCCTGGCAACGTATCGGGCGCGCAGGCCACTGGCTAGGCGCCGTTCCCAAAGGTCGGATCTTCGCGACTACGCGCGATGAGTTGGTGGAGTGCGCCGCGCTGGTTCGCGCCATGCGACAGGGCGATCTGGATGCTCTGGAGATTCCAGAAAATGCCATGGACATTCTTACGCAGCAACTGGTGGCCATGTGTGGGAGTGAAGAGTGGACGGAAGATGAACTTTTTGACCGCGTCCGCCGCTGCTATCCGTATCGCGATCTAGAAAGAACCAACTTCGATGCCATCGTGGAGATGCTCTCTGAAGGAATTAGCGCGCGCCGTGGCAGGCGTGGCGTTTATCTGCATCGCAATCGCGTAGCTGGGACGGTCCGTGGCAGGCGCGGCAGCCGCCTCGCAGCGATTACTAGCGGCGGCGCGATTCCGGATAACGCGCTGTATACCGTCATAGCAGAACCTGAGGGCACCGTCGTCGGTACCGTCGATGAAGATTTCGCGGTAGAAAGTTTGCGCGGCGACATCATGTTGTTGGGCAACAGCTCCTGGCGCATTCGTCGCGTGCAGGCCGGACGTGTGCTCGTCGAAGATGCGCACGGCGCAGCGCCGAACGTTCCTTTTTGGCGTGGCGAAGCGCCTGCGCGTGCGGCGGAGTTGTCAAAACAAGTCGCCGACCTCCGCGAAAAAATCAGCGCGATGACCTGCGATGTCATTCCCTCGTCAGAATTGCGCAATTTGCCGGCGGTGCGCACAACCGTTGCGTGGCTTCAACAGGAGTGCTGCGTCGATAACGCCGGCGCTGAGCAGATCGTGGAGCACATCGTGGCCGGCCGCGCGGTTCTTGGCACGGTGCCAACGCAGAAGATCGTCGTAGCGGAAAGATTTTTTGATGAAAGCGGCGGCATGCAACTGGTGATCCATGCTCCGTTTGGCGGGCGAATTAATAAAGCGTGGGGCTTGGCCTTGCGCAAGCGCTTTTGCCGGTCGTTTAATCTTGAATTGCAAGCGGCAGCTACCGATGACGGCATCAACATTGGTTTAGCGGAGCAACATAGTTTTCCGCTTGCGGACGTCTTTCGCTTTCTTCATCCCTCCTCGGTCAAGCAGGTGTTGGAGCAGGCCGTGCTTGATTCGCCGCTCTTTACCACACGTTGGAGATGGAACGCATCTCGCGCCCTGATTCTGTTGCGATTCCAGGGTGGCGCGAAAGTTCCTCCTCCTATTCAGCGAATGCGCGCCGACGATTTGCTGGCGTCGGTTTTTCCAGACGCCGCTGCCTGCCCGGAAAATTTAGAAGGCGCCGTGCGCATCCCCGATCATCCGCTGGTGAATGAAGTGATGAAGGACGCGCTCACAGAAGCGATGGACATGGAAGGTTTGCGTCAAGTGCTGGCGCAAATCATTGACGGCAGCATACGGTGCGTCGCGGTAGATACTCCCGTGCCGTCACAGTTCTCGCATGAAATTTTAAATGCCAATCCGTTTGCGTATCTCGATGACGCACCGCTCGAGGAACGACGGGCACGTGCCGTAGAAATGCGCCGCGTTTTGCCGAAGAGTGTTCTGTCGGATGTTGGCCGTCTCGATGCCGGTGCGATTGCAGAGATTCGCAGCGAAGCCTGGCCAGACGTGCGCGACGCCGAAGAGCTACACGACGCGTTGCAAACGCTCATCGCTCTGCCGCAGATTAGCGACGCCGTCGAAGCTGTCCAAGCTGGCTCGTTGCAAGGCACTGTTCACCGTTCCAGCGGCGCCTGGAGAGCTTTTTTTGACGAATTGGTTCGACAAGGCCGCGCCGGGCGCGCACTCACGCAAGATCGCGCATATTGGGTCACCGCCGAACGAGCAAAACTTTTTGCTGAAATATTTCCCGAAGCCAAATTTGCGACAGCGCTCGCCGACGTGGAATCGTCCGTTCCAACCAAAGAAGACGCGCTGTTGGCGTTGGTCGCCGGATGGACGCAGCATTGCGGGCCTTTTTCAGTCGCATCGCTCGCCGATCTACTTGGATTGCCCGCGACTGAAATCGAGAAAGTAATGCTGCGCCTGGAAGGGACCGGAGCCGTTCTACGCGGCCGCTTCGCTGACCCACATTCGTACGATATGGAATGGTGCGAGCGCAGGCTTCTCGCACGCATTCACCGGGCGACAGTTGGCAAGCTCCGCAAAGAAATCGAATCGGTATCCGCGGCGCAATTCATGCGCTGGCTATTGCGCTGGCAACACCTGACGCCCGAAACACAACTCTTCGGCGAGCTGGAAGTTTTGCGCCAACTGCAAAGTTTCGAAGCACCGGCGAACTGCTGGGAGCGCCAGCTATTGGCACGCCGCGTCGCAGGCTACGATCCAAAAATACTCGATCAACTTTGCTTCAACGGCACGGTCGGTTGGGGACGATTGTCGCCAAGCCCGGCGATTGTCGACGATTTATCACAGCGCACTCACAGACTCACGCCGACCGGTGCGGCGCCGATAACATTTTTCGTTCGGGATGACTCGGATTGGATGACGGTACGCCAGCGGGAAATCGATATCGACCGCATGCTGAGTTCCACCGCCAAAGAAGTTTTTGGATTTCTCAAGGAGCGAGGCGCGTCCTTTTTTGCCGACATTCTTCGCGGCACGCGCAAAGAGAAAGACGAAATCGAGGCTGGGCTCTGGGAACTCGTCGCTGCTGGGCTAATCACCGCTGACGGTTTTGACAATTTGCGCGCATTGATCGATCCCAAACGCCGCGATCTCAGTAACGGACGCGATGGCCGTCCACGTTACAGCGCTGGACGCTGGTCGTTATTATTTCCGACCGCGGCCGAGAACCATGAGCGCAGGCTTGAAGCTTTGTGCTGGGTTCTGCTCAAGCGCTACGGAGTGGTTTTCCGCGAAGTGCTGATGCGCGAATCGAATTTGCCGAACTGGCGGGAAGTACTTATTACCTTGCGGCGCTTGGAAGATTGCGGCGAAGTGCGCGGAGGAAGGTTCGTCGCCGGTTTCCTTGGCGAGCAATTTGCTTTGCGCGCCGCTGTAGAATCCTTGCGAGCGACACGCGCAGAGTCACCAACAGGCGAAACAATCACAATCTCAGCAGCCGATCCACTGAATCTGGTCGGAATTATCGTGCCAGGTGCCAAAGTCCTGGCCATTTCGAGCCGCTTTGTCACCTACCGCGACGGCGTTGCCTTGGAAGCCAGCCAACCCCTCGATTACGCCGCCGTCGGCCAAGCCGGCTAACAAGCAATCTGCCAAAGCCCCCGCACCGACAACGCAACCTAGCGCTCTCACGCGCTACTCGCCGCCAATGCGGGTGTGTCGCCCAAATGCCATGTGCCAATAATCTGCCCGTAACACTCACCGCTTAGTGTCTCAGCGGGCGTGTTTCGGCACCGCGCGTTTCGCGCGCTGCAAATTTCACTGAAAATGGAGATACATTTGCATATTCAAGCCAACTCGCTCGTTTATTTTGCTAGGTGCTCTATTTCGCGACGCTCTCTTCACCGTTAAGCGCCGCGCCCGGTAATTCCGACGACTCTCGTGACCATCGCATCGGACATGTCTTCGTTATCGTTCTCGAAAACGAGGGTTTCGATGCCACTTTCGGTCCTGCTTCCAAGGCCCCCTTCCTTTCCAGGACGCTTACCTCGCAAGGAGTTCTTCTCAACCAGTACTACGGCACCGGCCACGTAAGTCTCGACAATTACATCGCCATGCTCAGTGGCCAAGCTGCTACCCCTGATACCCGCAACGATTGCCAGATCTACGCGGATTTTGCGCTCACTGGCACTACTCCCGACGGTCAAGCCATCGGCAACGGCTGCGTCTATCCTTCCTCCATCAAGACTCTTCCTGATCAACTCGATGCCGCAGGCAAAATCTGGCGCGCCTACATGGAAGACATGGGCTATGATCCTAATCGCGAAGCTTCTTCCTGTGGACATCCTGTGCTCAACACTCAGGATCTGACCCATGCCGCGGAGGCTCCTTCCGCATCCGTTCCGCTCGGCGACCAATACGCTTCCCGTCACAACCCTTTCGTCTATTTCCACTCCATCATCGACTCGCCAAATTGCGATGCGAATGTTGTGAATCTCACCAAGCTGCCCCATGATCTGCTTTCGGGATCATCCACCCCCAATGTTGTATTCATCACTCCGAATCTTTGTAACGACGGTCACGACGCTCCTTGCAAGAACGGCCAGCCCGGCGGCCTCGTTTCCGCCGACGCCTTCCTGCAAAAATGGATTCCGCTGATTCAGGGTTCCAAGGCATATCAACAGGACGGATTGATCGCTATCATCTTTGACGAGGGCGGACTTTCTGCCGGGCCGAATCCGAACGGTCCGGGCCTCCTAATTAGTGCGCCAGGCCAATTCTGCTGCAATGAGCAGCCCGGGCCAAATCTTGCTCCGTTTCCGCAAACCACCACAATCGCTCCCGGCGTAGTCCTCAGCTTCCAAAGTTACGGCGGCGATCGTACCGGCGCCGTGCTGCTCTCGCCGTTTCTCAAGCCCGGCACCACTTCCGATACGCCGTTCAATCACTACTCCTTGTTGAAGAGCCTCGACAACATTTTCGCCACCGATGGGTATCTTGGTTACGCGGCTGCTCCGGGTCTCGTTCCTCTCTTCGGTTGTGTCACCTCGGATATCGCCGTCAAAGATGGCGACCAGTTCGCCCACTGCGCCGTACACTGAGCAATCACCGATAGGAACACTCCAACTACAATTCATCATTTTGAAACGAAGCGATCTATCAAACGAAACGATCCGATTCCCAACTTAAATTTGCGGGAACGGATCGCTTCACTTCTTTGAGCTGAAGTGTTTTGAAGTTGCCTCGAACTATTCCAACTTTGCACACGCCGCTTTCGCAGCCATGGGGACGGGAACATTCGTATCGGCGTCCTTCGATAGCGTGAAGAAATCCTCTCCCCCTCGTTTCTCACCGGGCTACTAGAAAACTTTCGCGAGAATGACTTGCCGCATTAATGCCCCAGTCACGTTGCTGGCTGAAGCTACGCAAACCCGACCCCGTTCACTTCAACTTGGAGGAAACTATGCATTCCAGTGAAACAAAAAAATTGCCGACAAAAGTTACTGCTTGCGCGCTAACGTTCGCTCTATTGGCTTTCGGCCTTGGCGTACCCGCCAAAGGCGGAGACGATCTAGATAAGTCCGCTGACACGATCAAGACCGCCACGCCAATCAAGCACGTCATCATCATCGTCGGGGAGAATCGCAGCTTCGATCATCTTTACGCTACCTATGTGCCAAAAAGTAAAAGCGAGAAGGTGTTGAACCTTTTATCCGAAGGCATCATCAACGCCGATGGCACGGCAGGCCCGAATTTTGCCAAGGGCCATCAATTCAAGATCACCTCCGCGCCCAATGGCGGGAAATTCTTCAGCAGCGCTGATTTGGCAAACAAGGAACTTTACTCCACGCTGCCGGCGCCCGATGTGAACGGCGTGCAAAATCCGCCCGCGGCCATCCTGCTGACCCTGGGAGGCGATCCGGGCTTGGCGCCTCAGGATCAATTCCTGATGGGAACCGGGGGCACCGGTTTGGCGTTCAACGAGGGTCCGGATATCCGTATTCCCAACGTCAGCAACCTCCCTCCGGGTCCCTTCCAGTTGACTGGCCCGGATTTGGCGTTCGACGCGTACGCCGGGGACACAGTCCATCAGTACTTCCAAATGGTCCAGCAGGTAGATTGCGCGATAGATGCAGAGCACGTATCAAAGGACAACCCGACAGGTTGTCTGCATGATCTGCAGTCGGCGATCGACACCACCTACAGCACACCTCTCGGTGGCACACCGCATGACACTGGGCAAACCATGGAGTTCTTCAACATGCAGAACGGCGACGCGCCGCTTTTCAAAACCCTCGCTGACAACTACACCATGAGCGACAACTATCACCAGCCCGTGCTAGGCGGCACTGGCCCGGACAGCCAGCCGCTCGGCTTTGCCGATCAGATTTTCTTCAGCGACGGGAAGGGCAATCCCGCCACGCCGCCGGCGAAGACTATTTATAATCCCGATCCCGTGGCTGGCACGCTCAACCTTTATACCCAGCGGGCGCAATGGTTCAATTGTTCCGACCCGACGCAACCCGGCATTGCCGCGATCACCAATTATTTGAGTGCACTGCCCTACGCGGTGCAAACCAAGTGCGACGCCGGTGATTATTGGCAAGCCGTAAACGTAAACCCGGCCTTCACGCCTAAAGGAACGCCGCAATCCGGGCTCGTCGTTCCGCAGACGATGCAGCAGAGCATAGGGGATGTGCTGACCGACCACAATATTTCCTGGAAATATTATGGCGGTGCTTTCAATGCCAGCGGAACGGGCGGCCCGTTGGACGGGCTATATTGCAATATCTGCAACCCGTTCGAGTATGAGTCGGTGTATCCGAGCATGGTTCCGGATCATATCCGCGACGTCACCGATCTGTTCACCGATCTCGCGAACGGCACGCTCCCGGCGGTCTCCTATGTGAAGCCAGACGGCGTCATGGACGGCCACCCAGCATCTTCGAAGTGGGGACTCTTCGAGGCCTTCGCTCAAAACATCATCGAACTGGCGAAAAGCAATCCGAAGCTATGGGCTGAGACCGCGATCTTCGTCACCGTGGACGAAGGCGGCGGCTTCTACGACTCCGGCTTCATCCAGCCGGTTGATTTCTTCGGGACCGGCCCGCGCATTCCGATGATTGCCGTTTCGCCTTTCTCAACGGGCGGCCATATCAGCCACACCTACAACGAGCACTCCTCTTTCGTGAAATTCGTGGAAAGGATCTGGATGCTCCACACCACTCTCAGCAATCGCAGCCGCGATAATTTGTTCAATCCTGATCAAAGCGCTAATTCCTACGTGCCGCGCAACATGCCTGCTATCGGCGACTTGTTCGACATGTTTGACTTTAACGCTCATAAGTAGGCGACTCCGCGGAGAAGCGACTGGCCGGATCGTTCACGATCCGGCCTTCGCTTTTCTTCACTGTGTCGTTGTTGCGGAATCAGCGGGGGCGATCTAGTTCGCAGGTCGGCAAACCGTGCTGGTGTTAATCCCTTTCGTCCTCGTCGTTCGAGACTCCCAGCCGCTTCACCGCGTAACGATTCAGGTAGCGTTGGTCTTTCCCCTTCGCAATAGCCAGATACTCGAAGTGGCCTTTTTTGTCATTTGCTTTCCAGGTGTAACGTAGATTGTCCTCTCCACCGGTGCGCGTTGCGTCGGCAAGATTTCCCACATCCGCGTAGCTGACCGGCTGACCATCAGGGCGCGCAAGAACGGTGATGTAGCGCACGTTACGATCGCGATCAAATCCAATGATGAGGTATCGATAATGCTTGTCGTTGCGAAGCGTCCAAACCTGCTGGCCTTCATCTTCTGACTTGAATTGGCCAATTTCGTTGAGCCGCGCGTGGGCCTGGTTGTACGACATGCCTAATCGGAGGCCCAGAATTTGGGGAGCAGGTTGTTTGCCGACAGCCGAAGCGGTCAAGCTAAGGATCAGAAATGCAAGGAATCCAGCTCGTCTCATTTTTTTCTGCGACGGTCTTTTTTGTCGACGAAGGCGGCGCAGTTCCCAAAATGCGCCGCCCTTGAAGAGAACGATCGTCAGGGTTGCAGTCTAGTCGAATCCTGGCTCTTGAAAAGGCCTTTGCCAGTCGACTGGCGAATGATGGTGGCTTTGGTGGCCTGATCGTTATCCAGACGTGTGTGTGATCCGGACGCGTTGTTGCCTTTGGCGATGCAAGCAGCGGTGATGCAGCCATCCGTATACGCAGCAAAGACGCGACCGACCTGGTCCACGGTAATGTCATTGAAGTCCAGAAGGTTTCGCGTTCCGCTGGGGCAGGTAGTTCCCTGCGTACAGATCACGCCAAGTTGCACGGCATCGGTGGGAGTAGCGTCGACGGTGAACCAATTCTTTCCACCGTTATAGGTGGTAGCCAGGTAGCCATGCCACACGCCATCAAACGGAGTGCCGGTATCCGCGCCGGTGGCGTCACCTGCGGAGGGCGTCCCAAGAAAGAAGAAAGACGCACGATCGTTGTCGCCTGCGACGACTTCTGGAAACGCGGCGTTGCGAATTGCAAAAGGCACACCGACATCCAGATCGTAATGCCAGGAGCGGCCTTGGTCGTCAGATACGGAGATATGCGGATGCCCATCGCCGCCAATGTAGCCGAAGTAAACGCGCCCCTTGCCGCCCACTCCCACGGATGGGTCGCTCGTACCGGAAGTGCTGCCGGTAACGGGTTCCACCGCGAAGGTGAGTCCGTTATCCATGGAGACGATCAAACCTTGATTACTTCCGCAGCTTTTATTTGGGACGTAAACGATGCCGCTCTTTGAGACTTTGATGTGACCGTGCAAGCCGCCGCATTCCACCAATGTGTACATAGGGTGCGCGGCTTCATAGGTGAGACCGCCGTCCTGGCTCAGCGCCATTTCCGCGTCGCCAATATCCTGGGAGGCGTAATAGACCGCGTGTGGATATTGAGTAATCGGGCCGCGCGCCGCTAATTGCGCGCAGGGCACCGGTGTGGCGATCAACTGGTCCGCGGTACATAGACGGAACGGCCCGCCGCCAACCGTCTGATGATCAACACCTGAAGCAATGCCGCCGCCCTGACTGACGGTGTAAGTCGCGCCGTCGTCATCCGTAAAGGCAGACAAACTGGTGGTGCCAAAAAGTTGTGAGACGACGGTGCGACCGGTCTGCGAATCCGTAAACAGGATGGGGTCCAACGTGGTGATGTTGGTGTTCGGGCCATCTTTCAGGAGCCAGGTTGCGGTAGCCGGCGAAGTGCTGGTGTTGAACGGGACCTGCAAGGTATCAAACACTGCCTGGGTCATGATGCGGCCGGAATTAAAATTGGCGCCAATCGACGGCTCGCCGGAGCTGTCTCCGAGGCCTGGTGGTGATTGGTAGTTTGCATAAGTCGGCGCCGTGCCGTGTGCTTGCGAGTCGGTAGGCGGGGTGGTGATCGTGGCTATGCCGCTGTAAGGATCGCCGGGAGCAACGGTGGAGTCGACAATATGCACGGTGTACACGCCAGTTCCGGAAACGGTGGGGTCAATCACCACTGATTCACCAGTTTCGGGAATACCGTTTGTGGAGCTGGCGATCACCGGGCCACTCAGAGTGCCTTTATGGACATAGAAATCGTAGTCGTTGAGGGTGACGGAATGAGTAATGTTGATCGCCAGGACCAGTCCTTGGTAATTGCTTGGAGAACCTGTAAGGGTGATGGTAAATACGTCGCAGTCGGTGCCGTCGACGCAAGTAGTTTCGTCGGTGGTAGCCCCACCAATCCCGCTGCCGGCCCAAGTTGTCGAAGAGCCGTTGGAGGGACTTAGGGTGCCGGAAGTAGGAGTCGACGCAAGAGCAGGAAAGACCAGCGCACAACATATAGCCACCAGAATTATCAATCTTAGTTTAAAGTTCGAGGGGACAACGCTGTTAGGCAAGAGCGCAGGTATGGATGGACACAAGGACGCGTCCTCCTTCTATATTTTTTGTGGGCGGGGAACTGCTTTGTCGTGCGTCCTACGGAAGCAGGCAACCAACAGCAGGCTATGTATCTCGTGTTTGTTTGTGAATACGGTGAATACCGTATTCGCAATCCGCGCGATCGTTTTGCACTTTTGGGCTGCAGAGTGTTCGGGCTATGCATGTTGCGGAGAGTGCGAGGCCAATCATTTAATATTTATTGCACGAAAATGTATTCCACGAATTCCCTTGCAGGCAGGAAATATTTCCTGAGTTCCGGGGGATTTTCTGGAAACAGCTCAACTGAAGATGTTGAGTACTTCTTGGCGGACACGTTGTTTTAAGGATTTGTACACCAAAGAAGGTGGTCGCACGATGAGGCGTAAAGCCAGTAAAACTTATTATATGGACACGTCACTACCCCTCCGCAGGGAGGACTTGATGAGTTCCAAGATCTGGAACAGAATCGAATCGCGCAGGCATCGCGATACAGGC
>Ga0193728_1000879_pt1 | contig 15033 bp, 7 predicted proteins | sample U1c1metaG_FD_143037 | JGI IMG/M metagenome (GOLD analysis project Ga0193728, IMG submission 143037) | Soil microbial communities from a riparian zone of the East river system, Colorado, United States - U1c1 | ecosystem: Environmental > Terrestrial > Soil > Riparian zone | place: USA: East River...
TTCATGATCGCGACCGATATACCGGAATCCTGCACGGTATATCGGTCGCGATCATGAAACGCCCCCGGCGGGGGTGGTTTTTCCGTGATTACGACGGCTTTCTGGGGCTGCCGCCGGGGCTGGCGGCCGCCGCCAGGGCACGCCGGTACCCTTGACAGAGATCGTCGACCCGCTGGCCGACAAGCCGTGGGGCATCCGCGAGTACGGCGCGCGGGACCCGCAGGGTCACCTCTGGTACTTCCACGCGGCGCTGGCCTGAGCCACCCCGGCCCGAGGAAGGACCAGGCTGGTCAGCGCGGTGCCGGGAATTGCGAGTCGGCGTCGCCCGCATAGGCGGTCTGCAAGATCAGGTGCCCGCGCCGGGTCAGCAGCATGGCCCGGCCGGGCGGAAACTGCCGGGGCCGCACATTGCCCAGCAGGGCCGCCTCGGACGGCGGGCAGGACAGGGCCAGGTCCGGGGTATTGGACTCCTGCAGGCGCCGCAGGACCGGGTCCATGGACGTCCGCGTGGAGCCTGCGGCGCCACGGGCGATCACGACGTGCAGGCCGATGTCGCCGGCCTGCGGCAGGAACTCAATCAGCGGCTGGAACGGGCTGTTGGCCGAGGTGGCGACTAGGTCGTAGTCATCGATCAGGAAGAACAGCTCCGGCCCGCTCCACCAGTCGCGGCGGCGCAGCTGCTCGGGCGTGATCTCCTGGCCCGGAACGCGTTCCCGCAGCTGGCCGGCGACTTCGCCGACGATCCGGCTGGCCACCGCGGCCGACACCGCGTACCCGAGCCGGAACTCCGGCGGGACTACGTCAAATAGCTCGCGCCGCAGGTCGACCAGGACAACGCGGGCCTCCGCCGGCGTGTAGCAGCGGGTAATCGCGCGCGCGATCAGCCGCAGCACGTTGGTCTTCCCGCTCTCGGTGTCGCCCAGCACCGTCAAGTGGGGCAAGGTCGAGAAATCGTGCCACACCGGGGCCAGTTCCGCCTCGCTCCAGCCTAGCGGCACCCGGACCTTGCCCTCCGGTGGCGGCAGCTGCTCCACGGGCAGCCGGTCGGGCAGCATGCGCACGGCCGGAGCTACTGGACCCTCCCAGCCGTCCAGAACGGCACGCACCAATGCCGTCACCCCCAGCTCAAGGTCGCCGAGGTCGGAGTTTCCGTCGATGCGGGGCAGTGCCCCCAGGAACAGCTGCTTGCCGGTGGTGAGCCCGTGGCCGGCGAGCTCGGGGACGTTCTTGGCCGCGCGGATGTCAATGACGGAGTCGAGCGGGTCGCCCAGGCGCAGCTCGAGCCGGGTCCCGATCTGGTCGCGCACGCTGCTGTGCAGCTCTGACCACCGGTTGGTGCACAAGATCAGGTGCACCCCGTAGTTGAGCATCCGCGGGATCACCGTGCGCAGCGCGGCTTCTAGCCCCTCGAAGTCGTACTTGAACGTGCCCCAGCCGTCGATGACCAGGAATACGTCACCGTGCGGATCGTCGTCAAACCGTCCGGCGGCGCGATGCTGCCGGTACGCGGTCATGTTGGCGATCCCGCGGTCGGCGAATAGCCGCTCGCGCTGGGTAACCAGCGCGATGACCTCCGCGATGGTGCGGTTGACCAGGTCGGTCGCCAGTCGGGTCGCGACACTGCCCACGTGCGGCAGGTCGGCCAGCGAGGCGAGCGTGCCGCCACCCAGGTCCAGGCAGTAGAAATGCGCCTGCGGCGGGGTGTGCGTGAGCGCGATGCTGGAGATGAGCGTGCGCAGCAGGGTGCTCTTGCCGCCCTGCTGGCGGCCCACGATGCCGACGTGGCCGCCCACCGCCGACAGGTCGGCCATGAGCAGATCGCGGACCTGCTCGAACGGCCGGTCAACCACGCCGATTGGTACGATCATGCCGCCTCGTCCCCCCCAGTCCGCCGGCGAAAGGCCGACATCCGGGAGCCGTTCCAGGGCCGGCAGGATCTCATCCAGGGTCGGGGAGTAATCCAGCGGCGGGAGCCAGACCTGATGCGCGGCGGGGCCCTTGTCGGCGAGCCGCCCGACCAGCACCTGCAGCAGGGTGGGAGCGCCGGAGCTGGTGTCTTCCAAGCCGGCCCACGCCGCGCCCGGCACCGACGGCGGCTCCGGCGGGGCGGCTTCCGGCGCTTCCGGCGCCCGGGGAACAAGGTAACCGGCCGTGTAGGGAACGACCAGCTGCCGGACGGCCTCCTGGCGCTGGCGCCGCGTGATCGCGGCCCGGTAGGGACCGGACACGTAAGCCGCCTTGAACCGGACGAGGTTCGAGACGTCGGTGCGCATAAAGCCCGAGCCGGGGCGGGCCGGCAGCTCGTAGGCATCCGGTACGCCGATGACGGCCCGCGACTCCATCGCGGTAAAGGTCTTCAGGCCGATCCGGTAGGACAGGTGCGACTCCAGCTGATGAATGCGCCCGTCATCCAGGCGCTGCGACGCCAGCAGCAGGTGGACGGCGAGGGAACGTCCGAGGCGGCCGATCATGACGAACAGGTCGATGAACTCCCGGTGCGCGGACAGCAGCTCGCTGAACTCGTCGACGACGACGAACAGGGTGGGGAGCGGATCCAGCGGCGCGCCCTGGGCCCGCGCCCGCTCATAGTCGAGCACCGAGCTGTAGTTGCCCGCCCGGCGCAGCAGTTCCTGGCGGCGGACGAGCTCGCCCTGCAGGGATTCCTGCATCCGGGCCACGAGCTGGACCTCGTCGGCCAGGTTGGTGATCAGCGCCGAGGTGTGCGGCAGCTGATCCAGCCCGATGAAGGTCGCGCCGCCCTTGAAGTCGACGAGGACGAAGTTGAGCGTCGCCGAGGAGTGCGTGACGGCCATCGCCAGGACCAGGGTCCGCAGCAGCTCGCTCTTGCCCGATCCGGTGGCCCCGATCAGCACGCCGTGCGGGCCGTTACCGCCCTGCGCCGATTCCTTGATGTCCAGCTCAACCGTGTTGCCGTCCTCGTCAATGCCGATGGGCACCCGCAGCCGGTCCGCCGCTGACCGGGCGGCCCAGCCCGGGCGCGGGTCGAAGGCGGCCACATCGCTGATTCCGAGCAGCTTGGCCAGCTCGAAGTCGGTCGCGAGCGGCTCAGAGATCTCGGTGTGCATGCCCATCCGGTAAGGCGACACAATCCGGGCGCAGGCTCGGGCCTCCGCCACGCTCAGCTCATCACCGCGGCCCAGCTTGGTGCGCACCTCCTTGCCGCTCCGGTTGGCCTGCACCATCTCCATGTCCGAACTGGTGAAGTCCAGCCGGAGCACGCGCTTGGAGTGCCGCCACGGCATTGTCACGCCGACATCGATCAGCACGGCGTTGCGGTAGCCGGCGGTGACGAATCGCGTCTCGTCCCCGATGTCCCCGCCGTCGAGGATCACCACGACATAGGGCTCGTCGCGACTGGGAGCAGAGCCGGATTCGTGCCGCGGCCGGTCGGTGAATGCCTGGCCGAACAGGGCCACGATCTCGGCCAGCGTGGGCCGCAGGGCCCGGACGGGCCCGGCCCCGTCGGCCTCCGTCGCATGCTGGGCGTGCGGCAGCCACTTGATCCAGTCCCAGTCGGGGGCGGCCTGATCGTTGCAGCACGCCGCTATCCGGACGTCTTCTGGCGAGTGGAAGGTGAACAGCGCAGTGATCAGCGCCCGGGCCGCGCTGCGGGCGGCGGTCGTGTCGCCGCGGAGGGTGACCTGCGCGAACCCCCGCAGGAACACCGCCACCGGCTGATCGGCGACGGTGGCGTGCGCTTTGATGAACCGGCGCAGGGCCCGGGCGGTCAGGGGCTCCAGGTCCTCCACCGGCTTGGTCTGGATGGGATTGATCCGGACCGCGAAGAGCTGCTCGCCGGTGCCGATCCGGAGCTCGGCGAAGTCACGGTGCGCGGGCCGCCGCTCCCACAGCCGGGCACTCAGGGCCACGCACCACAGCGACGCAGGCTCCGGGTGCAGCCAGGCCAGCGCCCGCCGCTGCTGGGCGGCCTGCTGACGGACCTTTCTCCGGGTCTGCGCCAGGTACCGGAGGAAGTCCCGGCGCTCCCCCTTGGTGCGCCGCTTGCGGGCACCCGTCGTCCGGCCCATCTGGCCGACCATCATGGACATGGTCGCGACCACCATCAGGCCGCCGGCGATCCAGGTCATCGATCCGCCGGATCCGGGCCGGACGAACATCAGCACCATCATGCTCGACCCGAGCGCCATCGGCAGGAAGGTGAGCAGCAGGCCGAGATTGCCGGTGGGCTCCTCGGGCAGCACCGGCGGTTCCTGCAGCGAGAGCTCCCCGCTGGGCATCTCCGGCGGCTGCCGCCGGGCCGGCCGCCGGAACATGATAGTGCTCATCCTGGCGATCCCTTCTGCGGCCCATGCTCGCGCGCGGCAGCAGCGATGCGATGGACCGCGACAGCAATACGCACCGGGTACCGCCAGGGCGTCATCTGGCCGCCTCGGCGTGCTCGCCGGCTAACCACAAGTGAAGGGCAGCCGCGGCCTGCCACGTATGAAAGTCGTGAGTGAGAACTCGCCGGAGCCGGCCTATGACGGCCAGCTCACCGGACATGCCGCCCAGGCGGACGGCCAGGCGCTGGCCCAGGCCGCGGCGGCCGTGGCCGACCCGGAGGCTGGATCCGACCCCGGGCGGCCGCCCGCGCTGCTCGACGACTTGTGCCGGCTGACCGTCTGCGGGCCGGCCCGTCTTGTCGAGCTCGCTGTGCCGGTCCATGTCCCGCTCATTGACCTGCTGCCCGCGCTCGTCGGGCATCTGGGTGACGGCCTGGCCGATGCCGGCCTGGAGCATGGCGGCTGGGTCCTGCAGCGGCTCGGCGACCCGCCGCTGCGGGAGGAGCTGAGCATCAGCGCCCTCGGCCTGCATGACGGCGACGTGGTCCACCTGCGTCCGCGAGCCGACCAGCTGCCGTCCGCGGATTTTGACGACCTGATCGACGGGATCGCCGTCGGAATCTCCGGCCGGGCTGACCGCTGGCGCCCGGCGATGTCCCGTCGGCTGCTGATCGGGCTGCTGGCGGTGCCCCTGGCCGTCGGGCTGGTGGTGGTGGCCGGCCACCTGGGCCCGCTGTCGGATCTGTGCGCGGCGGCCATGACCGCCGTCCTGCTCGCGATGACCGCGGTAGCGTCGCGAGCCTTCGCCGAGCCGGTGGCCGCGGCCATTCTCGGGGGGGCCGCGATCGCCTATGCGGCCGCGGCCGGCGCTGAGTTCCCGCTGCTGCACGGCGGCCCTGGCGGGCATGTCTTGCTCACCTGGAGTGCCCTGCGGCCCGGCCTGCTGGCCGGCGGCGTGGCCATGGCCGGCGCCTCGATCGCGGTCACGATGCTGATCGGCGGCCGCCATCCGGCACTGGTCGGGACGACCGTGAGCACCGTCCTGCTGGCCATCGGCGGCGCGATCGCCACGTTCGGCGGGACGAGCCCGGCCGCAGCGGCAGGCGTCCTGGTGGCCGTGACCGTCCCCCTGGGCGGCTGGATCCCGGTGCTGGCGTTCCGCCTGGCCCGGCTGCGCCTGGACCCCACCCCGGTGACCTCCGATGAGCTGCAGGAGGACCTGGACCCGATACCCGGCCAGCACATCCTGGAGCGCACCCGGTGGGCCGACCGCTACATGAGCGCGCTGCACGGCGGCGTGGCCGTCGTGGCGAGCCCCGGCCTCATCGTGCTCGCCCTGGCCGGCGGATGGCCCGCGCACGTGGTCGCGATCGACGCCATCGTCCTGCTGCTGTTGCAGGCCCGCTCGCTGGTCTCGGCCCGGCACCGGCTGGCCACGATGATCCCGGCCATCTGCGGCGCGACGGTCCTGGTCACGGTGGCGGGCCTGCGCGCCGACGACCGTCACTGGCTCGCGCTGCTGGCCGGCATCGTCCTGACCAGCTGGCTGATCCTCATCGCCGTGCGTTCCCTGCCCGGCCACAAGCTGCTGCCGCACTGGGGCCGGGCGGGTGACATCCTGCAGTCACTGGCCGCCGTGGGGCTGATCCCGGCGGCGCTGTGGCTCACGGGCCTGTTCCACATGGCCCGGACGGTGCGCGGATGAGATCCCGGCGCGATCAGGTGCAGGCCCACGCCTACGTGGTCGGCCGGCTGACCTCGGCGCTGGTGCACGGGGAACCGGACGCGCCGCAGAGCCCGATGCGGCGGACCACCCTCGGCTCGTTCGGCGGCGTGATGATCGGCGCCCTGCTGGTCGCGGGCTTCCTCATCTGGGGCCTCATCTTCCCGGCCAGCAAGGGCAAGGCGATGACGGCCGGCGAGCTCATCGTGGTTAAGGAAACCGGGGCTCGCTTCATCTATGCCCGCGGGGAGCTACGGCCGGTCCTCAACTGGACGTCGGCGGAGCTTCTGCTGGGCGGCAAGGCCACGGTGCAGTCGGTGCCGGCCGCGTCACTGGCGCATATCCCGCAGGGCCCTCCGGTGGGGATCGCCGGGGCCCCCGACATGCTGCCGCCGGCGGGCGTCGTGAACACGGGTGACTGGCTGGTCTGCGCCGATCCGGGTGCCGGCCAGGCCCGGGTGTCGCTCACCATCGGTCCCCTGGCCGCTTCGCTGACGGCCCCGGTCACCGGGGCGGTCATCGTCGCGGACCAGGACGGAAACCACTACCTGCTCTGGCGCAGTCACCGGCTGCGCATCGACGAGCCGTGGATCGCCGAGGCGCTCAATCTCGGCCGGCTTCCGGTGATCCAGGTGAGTTCCGCCTGGCTGAACGCGGTACCCGCCGCGCCCGACCTCATGCCGATGGCCGTGCCTGACCTGGGCGGCCCGGGTCCGGACCTGGGCGGCCAGCCGACCCGGGCCGGGCAGGTCCTGGTCACCCGCAACGTGGGCAGCCCGAGCGAGTTCTATCTCGCCGTGGCGGGCGGCGTTACCCCCATCACGTCGGCCCAGGCGGCGATCGCCATCACGGACACGGCCACCGCGGCGGCATACCCGGGCGCCGCGGTAGCGCCAGTCCCAGTCAGCCCGGCCGCCATCGCCGGCGCCTCCATCATGCATCAGCAGCTGCCCGACGGGCCGCCGGCGCCGGCCACGCCCCCGCCGTCCGCCCGGCCCAGCGCGGGCGCCGCCCCGTGCATGGCCTACGCCGGCCGCGGGGGCACCGCCCCGAGCCTGGTCTTCGGCCGGCCGCCGGCCGGCCCGGCACCGCCGCCGAGCATGCCGGGAGTGACCACGAGCCCGGAGAACGCCGACCTGATCAGCGTGCTGCCGGGCGGCGGCGCCCTGGTCAGCCCGCAAGCCGCGCCGGGAGTCAGCGGAAGCTCGCTGTACCTGGTGACCGACGAAGGGGTCAAGTTCCCCCTGCCCACCGCCGCGGCCGCCAGGGCACTTGGCTACCGGGCCGGCCTGCCGGCCGCCCTGCCGGCCGCCCTGCTCGCAATGCTGCCGACCGGGCCGGCCCTCGACCTGCCGGCGATGAGGGGGTGATCGGTTAGCGAGACCGACATCCCGGAGCACGTTCCATCCAGAGCTTTGCGTTCCAGCAGAAAGGAATCACCTCCATGCCAGCACCCGTAACCGCAGCCACTGTGTCGGTTACCCAGACAGCGGCGGAATACTTCCGCGAGGCCGTGCAAAACCTCGACATGATCAAGAATGCGGTATTCGAGTCGGGGACAACGCTCGCGAGCCAGGCCATGATCACCACGGCCGGGGGCCTGTTCGCCAAGGCCATCGGTCAGTGGACCGAGGACTTCTACGACATCCGCAACACCCTGAACTGGATGTCCGAGCAGCTCACCAACACGGCCAACCAGATACTCGCGAACGAGCAGCACAACGCCGGCCTGGCGAGCGGGCTCAGCGCGCTGGCCCCGCCCGGGGCCTTCTGAACCGGTCCACTACTAGAAAGGAAGCCTCGTGAGTACTAACGAAGGCGATATCTACGTCAACTACGGCCATGTGGGCAACGTGGAGGACGCACTCCAAGATGCCGATAACCAGATTAATGCCGTGCTCGCCAACCTGAACGACATGGTCCAGACCCTGCGGGCGACCTGGGCCGGTGTCTCCGAGGACGAGTACATCATGGTCCAGACCAGGTGGAACAACGACACGGCCGACATGCAGAACGTCCTGGCCAGGTACAACAGTACGCTCGGCGAAATGAGCTACAACTACGGCAACACCGACAACAACCTGGCCATTCAGTGGTCGGAGATCCACTGATCGGCTGGCTCCTTAGCGGCTGCCGGCGGCAGATTCCGCCGGCAGCCGCTCCCCGGCCGCGCACACCTCCGGGAGAAGGCAGTGACCGCTACCCTCTGGATTGACAAGACCTACCTGACCAACCTGCGCGCCATGCTGCAGGAGATGCTCGATGATGTTAGCCATCAGGTCAACGGACTGGGGAACAAGAGCACCATCTTGGGGAACATCTGGGTGCCCCCGGTCGACGGGAACCTCAATATCACCATGCCCGGCGGAACCCCCGGCACCAGTTCGACCTTCCCGCTGGGCGCGGATCTCAACGCCAAGCTCACGGCGATGGGCGGCACCGTGTCCGACGATGTGGTGTGGCTCCAGACCGTCCTCGGCGACATGATCGATGAGATCGACACGACGATCAAGTCGATGAGCGACACCGAGAACCTGAACGAAGACACCATACAGAAACTGATGGACGACTTCCAGCAGACGCTCAGCGACATGAGTAACGGACCGTCCACGCCCAAGCCGACCGGCTCCTGATCCGGAGGTTGAAGGCGTGCCCCCAATACCAGTAGGGAAGCCACCGCCCTATAATCCGCCAAAGCCCGGGAGTCCAGGCTTCTCGAACGGCAAACACGGCCTCAACTCCTACCTGGGTACCTTTGACGGGCACGGGAATCCGAATACCGGATTCAATCCCAACATAGGCACATACGCCAAGCCCAAGGATTTCACCCACGGCGGCGGTGGCCTCAACAGCGCCACCACGGCGAATACCGTGGGCGGCAACGATTACGCGGCGTGGAACTGGGAGCAGATTCTTAATCAGGTCCTCGGAACCGCGTTGCCCGACCGCGGGCAGATATTGGCCGACCGGTGGACCGGGATGGAGCGGGACTCCTCAGGTGACGGCGATCACTTTTATATCTACGGCGTGACCTGGGGGAGCAATCATAAGGACGCGCTGATCTACCTGACTCCCGCCCTGCAGTCGACGACCGGCCCCTGGGCCGCTTACCTCAATGGCCCTGCCGCGCTCCTCTGGGAGCCAAACCAGGGATACCATCCCAGTAATAAGGTCGAACTCGATCCTAAGACGTTCCTGCCCCCGCTGTACGCGGTGGCCGCGGTCCAGCAGATGTACCTGAACTCATACGGAACGCTGGACACCATGTCGACGGCGCTCCAGGGTGATGCCTCTCAGTTCAAAGGCGAGGCGGGCGGGGCGTTTGCCCACCTTATCAATAACCTGCTCACTCACACAGAGCATAATCTTCACACGATGGGCCTTCCGGGCCAGCCGGGAAGCTACGCCGACATGCTCGACGCGGCATGGGTTGCGGCTGAGGAATTTCTGCTGTCGGTCTGGAATGCGTATGTCGGCTGGCAACAACTGATGCAGCACTCCCCGCTGGGCGCCATATTCGCGGCGCTGATCGCCGGGGGCGTGGTCACCTTGGCCCCGGGCTCAAAGGATCAGTACCAGGCCAACCCCCATCTGAATCCTAACAATTCCAGTTTCGGGATGCTCAGCACCGATGCCGCGTGGCTAGCGGTCGAGAAAGTAGCCAAGAACCTCTGGCAGAGTGCCCTGGTAGCGGCCCTGGATAATATCGGGCAGCAAGCGTTCCAGAACCTGATAACCGTCTACGAGAAGGCTGGCCAGGCGCTCCATCCGCTGACAGCGAAGGCGCTGCCGTCGATCGGCTCGCCGAACTCCCTGACCAACCCGAATGTTGGCGGCGGCGGCTTCAACCAGGTCGTGGGGGGGATGAACAAGGACTTCGCCAGCATCGCCAACATGATAGCGAACATGGAAAAGGGCATGGCCGGCGCCTTCAACCAGATGAATAAGGGCCTCGGCCAGATTCCCAACCTGGGACACGGCATATTCAACGGCTTCAACCAGATAGGCCAAGGCCTCGGCCAGATTCCCGGTCTGGGACACGGCATATTCAACGGCTTCAACCAGCTAGGCCAAGGCCTCGGCCAGATTCCCGGTCTGGGACACGGCATATTCAACGGCTTCAACCAGGTGAACCGCGGACTCGGCCAGATTCCCAACCTGGGACACGGCATATTCAACGGCTTCAACCAGATAGGCCACGGCCTCGGCCAGATTCCCAACCTGGGACACGGCATATTCAACGGCTTCAACCAGATAGGCCAGGGCCTCGGCCAGCTCGGTGGCGGCCCGAACGGGCAGCCCCTGCTGAACCAGAACCCGACGGACAGGCAGGCGCTGCTGAACCAGAACCCGACGCTCACGCAGGCGCTGCTGAACCAGAAACCGGCGGCCCCGACGGGATTCGTGACCACCGGCCCGCCGACGCAGGCCCTGCTGAACCAGAACCCGCCGGTCACGCAGGCACTGCTGAACCAGAACCCGACGAACAGGCAGGTGCTGCTGAACCAGAGCCCGTTGGCGCCGACGGGATTCGTGACCACCGGCACGCCGCCGCAGGCCCTGCTGAACCAGAACCCGACGGACAGGCAGGCGCTGCTGAACCAGAACCCACAGGCCTTCCAGAACCCGCCGGTCACGCAGGCGCTGCTGAACCAGGGCCCCGGGGGCCCGCAGGGGTTCGTGACCACGGGCGGGCAGCAGCCCCTGACCGCGCCGGGCCAGCTCAGCAGCCCGCTCACCCAGCCGGTGACCAGTGCCCTGCAGAACGCCCTGGCCGGCACCAACCAGACCCAGGGGGCGCTCAATCAGGCGCTCGCGAGCGGCCAGGTGCCCAGCAGCGGGCCGCTGCACACGGCCCTGACCAACGCGCTGGCCGATAACGGTAATACCCAGGCGGCCATCAACCAGGCTCTGGCCAGCGGGAATCCGAGCACCGCGGCGCTGCAGAACGCCCTGGCCGACAACGGCAAGACCCAGACGGCACTGAACCAGGCCCTGGCCAGCGGCCAGGTCCCCAGCACCGGGCCGCTGGCGTCCAGCCTGCGCACCGCCCTGGCCGGGACCAGCCGAACCCAGGCCGCCCTGCAGAACGCGCTCGCGGGCGGCGTTCCCGCTAGCTCGAGCCTGCACAGCGCCCTGGCCGACAACAGCCAGACCCGGGCCGCTCTTGACCAGGCCCTGGCCGGCGGGCAGGTGCCCGCGACCGGCCCCTTGCACAGCGCGGTGCAAACCGCCCTGGCCGATACCGGCAAGACGCAGGCCGCGCTGACCCAGGCCCTGGCCACCGGCTCACCGAGCGCGAGCCAGCTGCAGACGGCCCTGGCGGACAACAACCAGACGCGAGCCGCGCTGCAGCATGCCCTGGCCAGCGGCCAGGTACCCAGCACCGGCCCGCTGCACACGGCCCTGACCAACGCGCTGGCCGACACCGGCAAGACGAATGCCGCGATCCACCAGGCCATGCTCTCCAGCACGCCCGGCGGCGCCGCGCTGCACCAGGCCCTCACGAGCGACACCGCTGCGCAGGGCGCCTTGCACCGGGCCCTGGCCACCGGGCAGGTCCCCAAGGTCGGAGCGCTGCACGACGCCGTCCAGTCCGCACTGACCGACGGCGGCAAGGTTCAGAACGCGCTCAACCAGGCGCTGGCCGGCGGCGGCACGGGCAATCTCAGTACGGGGGCCATCCAGCGGGCGCTGACCGACAACCAGGCCTTGCAGGGCGCGCTGCACCAGGCCCTGGCCAGTGGTCAGGTACCGGCCACCGGCCCGCTGCACACCGATCTGCAGAACGCTCTGGCCGATAGTCAGAGAACGAGTACCGCCCTGCACCAGGCCCTGGCCGGCCGGGGGGTCGCGACCGAGCCAAGTTCGAGTCTGCTGTCGGGCGGCCCGTCCTCCCTCACCAGCGGACTGACACCGCTTACCGGCAAGCCGCTGATCAGCCCGGCAGCGCCTGGCGGAGCCGGGCAGCTCGGTTCCGGCGGGCTCGGCGCGGGGCTCGGCGCCGGAGCCGGCGCGGGACCCGGGGCCGGCGGGCTGGCTGGCGCGTCCGGGCTGGCATCCGGCGCCACGTCCGCGCTACCGGTGTCATCGGGCCGATTCGTCCCGCCGACGGCCGGACCCGGCGGCGCCGCGGGCGGCCCGGCCGCGGCCGCCGCCGCGAGCGGCGCTGGCGGCTTCCCGATGTACATGCCGATGGCCGGCATGGGCGGCATGGGCGGCATGGGCATGGGCGGCATGGGCGGCGGCGCTGGCCAGCAGGAACGGGAGCGGACCACCTGGCTGGCCGAGGACGAGGATGTCTGGGGCACTGAACCCGACGTGGCGCCCCAGGTCCTCGGGCGCGATTTCGACGATGAGGACGACGAGCTCAGCGACTACGCCGACGGCGACCGTGACGCCGAGGCGGCCCGGCGCGCCCAGGCCCGGTTGTATGGCCGGTGACCCGCGCGAGGCCGGGCGCCCGCCCGGACCCGCCACGACGACTGGAGGTGCGGCGCGGTGAGCCACTCCCACCAGACTGACTCGTTCTCGACCGTGACGGACGTTCCACTGTCGGGCGCGGGCGCCAGCACCCCCGAGGCGGCGGCGGCCAATGCGAACTACTCGACGTGGCAGTGGGAGCCCACGCTGGCGACCGTGCTCGGCATCCCCATCCCCGACCGCAGCGAGGTCATCGGTCAGCCGTGGCTCACGATCGTCACGACCGGCCAGGCCGCGCCTGGCTCCCATCAGATCTGGACGGCCAGCTGGAAGGACAAGCCCGACTCGGGTGCCGCGTCCATCGGGGTCTACCTCAATCCCCAGCTCTACACCACGGGCGGAGCCTGGGACCAGTTCGAGAATGCGCCCGCTGCGGTCATGTCCGCCGCCGCGGCGGCGGCCTACAGCACCCTGACGGTAGACCCGCGGACCTTCCAGTCGGCGCGCGTGGCGCTGGCCGGCGTCACGACCGAGCTGGCCTCGCTGGCTCAGCAGTTCAGCCTTCTCAACCACGAGGCCACCGCGGACGCCACCGGGTTCAGGGGCACCATGGCGGATGTCGCGGCCGATCTGTTCAGCGCGCTGCGGACAGTGACGCTGAGCCTGCATGACCAGATGACGAGCCCGGCCGCCTACAGCGACGTCATGGGGACCACGGGGGACTCGGCCGCCGCCTTCCTCGCCAGCCTGCACGCTGCCTATGCCGGCTGGATGCAGGTGACCGAGCATTCCCCGCTCGGCGCCGTGGTGATGGCCCTGGAGGAGGTCGCCACGCCGGACGGGCAGGGCGGCTACGCGATCGCCGACCCGCAGCACACCAAGTACGGTGACCTCACCACCGCCGGCCCCTGGGCGGCGGTAGAGCAGCAGGCCAAGAACCTGTGGACAGGCGCGCTCGTCGGCGACGCCAGCGGCTTCGGCGGCCTCGACCCGCTCGGCCAGAGCGCTCTCAGTCAGCTCGTCGCCCAGTACAACACGGCGATCAGCACGCTCGTGCCCGTCATCGGGCCCGCGCCGCCGCGCGTCAAGCCGACCACCCTGAGCTTTGCCGCGACTGGCCCCGGCCCGAAACTCGGTGGCCCGCCGGCCCCCCCCACGGTCGTCGCGACCACGGGCGGCCCGGGCGGGGGCGGGACGGGCGGCCCGGGTCCGGGGGGCCCTGGTCCGGGCGGAAACGTCCCGCCGGTCACCCAGGCTGCCATCCTCACCCCCGGCGGCCCCGGCGGCGGCGCCGGCGGCCCGGGCGGCGGCGGGACCGGCGGCCCCGGGCCCGGCGGAAACATCCCGCCGGTCACCCAGGCTGCCATCCTCACCCCCGGCGGCCCCGGCGGCGGCGCCGGCGGCCCGGGCGGCGGCGGGACCGGCGGCCCCGGGCCCGGCGGAAACATCCCGCCGGTCACCCAGGCTGCCATCCTCACCCCCGGCGGCCCCGGCGGCGGCGCCGGCGGCCCGGGCGGCGGCGGGACCGGCGGCGGCGGCTCTGGTGCGGCTGCACCGCTCGTCATCCCGGTCGCCGCGTCGGGGTTTAACGGCGCTGCAGCGAGCCAGTCGCGTGGCACTACCGCGGCCCGCGCGAGTCTCGGGCCGGAAGCCCCAGGCGACACTACCCAGGCGGCCGGGGTGCTGCCGGAAGGTCAGCCGCCGCAAGGTCAGCTGGCCGGGGGACAGCCGCCGCAAGCTCAGCTGGCCGGGGGACAGCCGCCGCAAGGTCAGCTGGCGGGGGCGAACGCGCTGCTGGCCGCTGGCCAGCCGGCCGGGGCGGCCCAAGCTTCTGCAGGCCTGGCGAGCCCGCCAGCCGGGCTGGCCGGGGCGATCGGCGGGAGTGCCCAGGCCCCTCGGGCGGCAGCGGCGGCCATCCCCGAGGGCCTCGCGTTCGCCGGCACCATTGGCCAGCCAGATCCCGCCCAGGGCAGTTCCGGTGGCTCTAAGGCGCGAGGCCGGGAAGAGGCCCAGGTCCTGGGCCTCGACGCGACCGACGGCACCCGGCAGGCTCCAGCGGCCGGATTCGCTATCGGCCGCGATGCGTCCGGCGGCGCATTTCAGCGGTCGGCCGTGCCGGTGATCAAGGACAAGCCGCAGGCGGTGCTGTCCAGCTCGATTAACGGCCAGCTGGCTCCCGGCGAGAATGGCGGGCTTTCGCCGGCGGCAGGGACGGCCGGCGGCGCGCCGGCCGGCCATCTGGCCCGGCTCGGCGAGAGCGTCGCTGGCGGAGCTGGCGGAGACCTCAGAGGTGGAGGAGTTCCCGGCAGCCCAGGGAACCTCAGCAGTCCGGGCTCCCTCAGCAGTCCGGGCTCCCTCAGCAGCCCAGGGAACCTCAGCAGTCCGGGCTCCCTCAGCAGTCCGGGCTCCCTCAGCAGTCCGGGAGGCCTCAGCAGCCCAGGGAACCTCAGCAGTCCGGGCTCCCTCAGCAGTCCGGGCTCCCTCAGCAATCCGGGAAGCCTCAGCAATCCGGGAAACCACGGCAGCGCGGGTGCGCCCGGCAGCCCGGAACTGCTCGGTACGGGTGCGGTCGCGGCGAGCGGG
>Ga0193728_1000880_pt1 | contig 15028 bp, 13 predicted proteins | sample U1c1metaG_FD_143037 | JGI IMG/M metagenome (GOLD analysis project Ga0193728, IMG submission 143037) | Soil microbial communities from a riparian zone of the East river system, Colorado, United States - U1c1 | ecosystem: Environmental > Terrestrial > Soil > Riparian zone | place: USA: East River...
ACCTTCGCAACGGCGCCTGCAAGAGGCGCGCGAGCGCGGGCAAATACCGCGTTCGCGGGAACTCACGAATTTCGCCACCATGATCGGCGGCAGCGCCGCACTGGTCGCCATCGGCGGGACGGTCGCCGCGCATCTGTCGCAGCTGATGCGCCGATCGCTCAGCATCGACGCGAAGTCTCTGCGCACGACCGATTCGATGACCGCCTCGCTCGGCGATGCCGGCATCAGCGCGGTGACCGCCATCCTGCCCGTGTTCGGCACCCTCGTTTGCATGGTGTTGCTGGCGTCGGTGGCCTTGGGCGGCTGGAATTTCAGCACCAAAGCGCTGACACCTGATTTTTCCCGCTTGAGTCCCTTGTCCGGCATCAAGCGCCTCTTCGGCTTTCATGGCCTGTCCGAACTGGTCAAGGCGCTGCTCAAGTGCATCGTGGTCGGTGCGGTGTGTGCCGGGATTGTTTCCTGGATTTACGGCGACGTGCTGGCCCTGGGCAGAATGGCGCCGCGGGCCGCCATCTCCCGGGGCGCCGGCCTCCTGAGTTGGGCCTTCGTTTGGCTGTGCGCTTCGCTCGCCTTGGTGGCGATCGTGGACGTGCCCTTGCAGATCTTTCAGTTCAAGCGCGCTCTGCGCATGACGCGCCAAGAATTGCGCGACGAGTCCAAGGAGATGGACGGACGCCCCGAAACCAAGCAGCGCATACGCCAAATGCAACAGACTCAGGCGCGACGCCGCATGATGCACAAGTTGCCGACCGCCGATGTGCTCATCGTCAACCCGACCCACTTTGCGGTTGCGCTGAAGTACGACCCGAAGAAAATGCGGGCACCGGTGGTGCTCGCCAAAGGCGTCGATCTGGTGGCACAAAACATTCGGCGCATCGCCGAGGAACATCGCGTGCCGGTATTCGAGTCGCCGAAGCTGGCGCGCGCGCTGTATCGCTCCACCGACTTGAACAAGGAAATTCCGAGCGGCCTGTATGTGGCGGTGGCTCAAATCCTCTCGTACATCTTCAGAGTACGCACCCTGAACCCCACCATCGCGGCGCGCGTCGTGCGGCCCAATCCCACCGTCGGCGATGAGTACCTGGACGCATGAGCACGCGCGGACTGGCAGCGACCTTCGGCGAGTTCGCCCGCAACGGCTTGGGCGTGCCGGTGCTGGTGATGGTGGTGCTCGCCATGATGGTGCTGCCGCTGCCGGCATTCCTCCTGGATGTGTTCTTCACCTTCAATATCACGCTGTCGCTGATGATTCTGCTCGCCGTCATTTACGTGCGGCGCGCGCTCGAATTCGCAACCTTTCCGACCGTGCTGTTGGGTGCGACGCTGCTGCGCCTCGGCCTGAACGTCGCCTCGACGCGCATCGTGCTCATGAACGGACACACCGGCGGGCAGGCGGCGGGCCATGTCATCGCCGCCTTCGGCCACTTCGTGGTCGGCGGCAACTATGCCGTGGGCATGGTGGTGTTCACGGTGCTCGTGATCATCAACTTCGTCGTCATCACGAAGGGCGCCGGGCGCATCTCCGAAGTCAGCGCACGCTTCACCTTGGACGCGATGCCCGGGCGGCAAATGGCGATCGACGCGGATTTGAACGCCGGCATCATTACGCAGGCTGACGCCATCACTCGCCGGCAGGAAGTTCGTGAGGAAGGCGATTTCTACGGTGCGATGGACGGCGCCAGCAAATTCGTCCGCGGCGACGCCATCGCCGGCATTCTGGTCGTGTTCATCAATTTATTCGGCGGCACCATCATCGGCGCGGCACAGCACGGCATGTCGCTCGCCGACGCGGGCCGCACCTACGCGCTGCTCACCATCGGCGATGGACTGGTGGCGCAGATACCGGCGCTGCTGCTGTCGGTGGCCGTGGCCATTCTGGTCACGCGAGTCTCGCGCCCGCACGACATGAGCCAGCAGATCATGTCGCAGGTGCTCGGCCAGCCCAAAGCCTTGGGCGTCACGGGCGGCATCCTCGCGCTGCTCGGCATCATTCCGGGCATGCCGAATTTCGTTTTTCTGGCGATGGCGGCGCTTTGCGGCGCCGGCGCCTACTTTTTGAGCAAGCATCCCCGGCCCGGAACCGTGGCCGCGGTGACGCCGGCCGCTGCACAGGCGATTCCGACGGAGCAGAAAGAACTGTCCTGGGATGATGTCGAGGCGGTGGACCTGATTGGCCTGGAAGTCGGCTATCGCTTGATTCCCTTGGTCGACCGCAATCAGGGCGGAGAGCTCATGGGGCGCATCAAGGGTGTGCGCAAAAAATTGTCCGAAGATCTCGGATTCCTGGTGCAGGCCGTGCACATACGCGACAACTTGGAACTGGGTCCGAACTCCTACCGCATCACCATTCTCGGCGCCCCGGTGGGCGAATCCGAGGTATTCCCCGATCGCGAAATGGCCATCAATCCGGGGCAGGTCACAGGCAGCATACCGGGTTCTGCAACCAAGGATCCGGCCTTCGGCCTGGATGCGATTTGGATCGACAAGTCCCGGCGCGAGCAGGCACAGGCTCAAGGCTACACCGTGGTGGACGCCAGCAGCGTCATCGCGACTCACTTGAGTCATCTACTGCAGTCTCATGCCCATGAACTGTTGGGTCACGAGGAAGTGCAGCAGCTGCTGAACCGCTTGGGAAAGTCCGCGCCCAAGCTCATCGAGGACCTGGTGCCCAAGTTGTTGCCGATGAGCGTGGTCGTCAAGGTGCTGCAGTACTTGCTGTTGGAGCGGGTGCCCATACGCAACTTGCGCACCATCTGCGAGACGCTCGCGGAACTCGCGCCCAAGACCCAGGACCCGGTGGCGTTGGTGGCGGCGGTGCGCGTGGCTCTCGGCCGCACCATCGTCCAAAACATCGGCGGGCTGCGGCAGGAATTGCCGGTGATCACGTTGGATCCCGCGCTCGAGCAGGTGCTGCAAGATTCGATGTCCGGCGGCGACACGTCGCCGGGATTCGAGCCGGGGCTCGCCGACAGAATTCAGCAGGCGCTCGGCGACAGTGCGCGGCGTCAGGACGCCGCGGGCGAGCCGGCCGTGCTGCTGGTCGCACCGAAAATTCGTCCCTGGATTGCGCGGCTGATGCGCCATTCCACACCCTCGCTGGCCGTACTGGCCTACAACGAGATTCCGGAAAACCGCCGTATCCGCGTCATAGCCGCGGTGGGCCGTTGATGATTTGCTTGATTCACGGGAGTTGACATGAAGATAAAGCGATATACGGCGGTCAGCATGCGCGCAGCTCTTGCGCTGGTGCGGGCGGAGCAAGGACCGGATGCCGTCATCCTTTCGAGTCGACGCGGCGAGGACGGCATCGAAGTCATCGCGGCCGTGGATTACGACGAGGCCTTGTTCGCCGACGCCAATCGGCAGCGACCGGCGCCGATCATCGCGCCGCCCGCGCCGGCTTCCGCGGCCGCGCCTGTTGCGGCAATCGCGCCGCTTGCGCCGGCAGCGCCCAAGGCGCCGATCGCCGCTGCGCCGCGAACCGCAACCTCGGTGCGTGCGCCGAACATGCCGCGGCCGGCTCCGGCAGCACCGCCGGACTTAGGTTACGGCGCCATGCAGCGCGAACTGCAGGATTTGCGGCGAGTACTGGAGACCGGCTTGGCCGGCATGACTTGGAGCGACAAGCGCTTGCGCGAGCCTTTGCAGGCGCGCGTGCTGGAAGAGCTGTCGGGCATGGACATTGCACCGGACATGGCGATGGAGCTGGCGGCACTCACGCCGCGCCGCACCAGCTTGGAGAATCCATCGCACATCCCCTTGGCGCTGCTGGTCAAGCATCTGCCCGTGATCAACGATCTGACCTGCCTCACCGGCGGTATCACCGCCGTGGTCGGTCCCACCGGTGCCGGCAAGACCACGACCATCGCCAAGCTCGCCGCGCGCTGGTGCATGCAGCATGGTGCTGCGGATTTGGCCCTGGTCAGTATCGACGGCTATCGAATCGGTGCTCGCGAGCAATTGATGACGTATGCCCGCATTCTCGGCGCGCCCATGCATGCTGCCAACAGCGGCAAGGAATTGGCCGCCGTGCTGGAGCGCCTGAAATCCAAGAAATTGATTTTGATCGACACCGCCGGCATGGGACCGCGCGATGTCCGGCTCACCGAACAATTGACGGCATTGAAGTACGGCGCCTCACGCGCGCGGGTCTTGCTGGCGCTTCCGGCACAAGCCGAAGGTCAGGCGCTCGATGAAATCGTGTGCGCCTTCGTGCGTGTGAAGCCCGCGGCATGCATCCTGACCAAAGTGGATGAGGCGGCAAGTCTCGGCGCCGCCATTTCCACCGTGCTCAGGCACAAGTTGAAAATCGCCTACGTGTGCGACGGACAACGCGTGCCGGAGGATCTGCACGCGGCGCATCTGAAGCGGGTCTGGCTGATTCGCGCCGCCATGCAGCTCAAAGAGCGTGCACCGCGTGCGCCCGACGAAGCCGCGTTGGCGCGCGATTTCGGGGGAGCATCCGCCCATGCGTGACTCCAGACTGTCGCCTGATCGAGTCGAAGCCTTGGCCGAGCTCAACGCCTCCCGCCCCGTCAAGGTCATCGCGGTGACCGGCGGCAAAGGCGGGGTTGGCAAGACCACGGTCTCGGCCAATCTGGCCGTGTCCATCGCCGCGCAGGGGCGCGATGTCATGTTGGTGGACGCCGACTTAGGATTGGCCAATGTGGATGTGGTGCTGGGACTGCACACCCGCTTTCATTTGGGTCATGTCATGCAGGGCGTATGCTCGCTGGAAGACGCGATCGTCACCGGGCCGCACGGACTGCAAATCGTACCTGCCGCATCCGGCATCAAGCGCATGGCGAACCTGTCGCCGGCCGAGCACGCAGGAATCATCCGCGCCTTCAGCGATCTGTATCACCAGGTCGAGGTGCTGGTGGTGGATACCGCGGCGGGGCTGCACGACAGCGTCATGACCTTCAGTCAGGCGGCGCATCACGTCCTCGTGGTGGTGTGCGATGAGCCCGCTTCGATCACCGATGCGTATGCGCTGATCAAGGTCTTGAGCCGCGAGCATGGTGTACAGCGCTTTCAGATCCTGGCGAACCAGACCCGCCGTTCCGGCGAGGGACCCGATCTGTTCCAGAAAATTGCCCGGGTTTGTGACCGATTTCTCAATGTGACGCTGGAGTTCGCCGGGTCCGTACCGTTTGACGACTACCTGCGCCGCGCCGTGCAAGGGCAGACTGCCGTCGTCGATGCCTATCCTGCATCAATTTCCTCGATTGCCCTCAAGAATCTGGCTGCCAAAGCCGATAAGTGGTCTGTGCCGCAAGGGGCACGAGGTCACCTTGAGTTCTTTGTCGAACGAATGGTCGGGGCCAGGACGGCCCCCTCGACGGTATTGCAATGAGAGCAAGCACACAGTACACGAACACCCAAAAACGCGGCGCGCAACCGGTTGCGCAGGATCACGTCCCCGTCGATCAGGTGCCGCAACAGGAATTGGTGTTGAGACACGCCGATTTGGTGAAGCGCATTGCCTATCACCTGGTGAGCCGCATGCCGCCGAATGTGGAGGTCGATGATTTGATCCAATCCGGGATGATCGGGCTTCTGGACGCGGCCAAGCACTACTCGGCCACCAAGGGCGCCAATTTCGAGACCTACGCCGGCATCCGCATCCGCGGCGCCATGCTCGACGAAGTGCGCAAGTCCGATTGGACGCCTCGCTCCGTGCATCGCAACATGCGCGAGATGGCGGATGTCGTCCGCAAGATCGAGAACGCCAAAGGACAGGACGCAACGCCGACCGATATCGCCGGGGGCCTCGGCGTCTCCATCGAGGAATATCACAAGCTGGTACAGGACGCGGCGAGCTGCCGGTTGTTCAGTTTCGATCAAATGGGATCCAGCGAGGATGAGTCGAGTCCCGCCGATCACACGCGCGACGATGGGCCCGGTCCTCTGGATGACATGGAGGACGCCGGTTTTCGCAGCGCGCTCGGCTCTGCCATCAACGTGTTGCCGGAGCGGGAGAAACTGGTGCTGTCTCTGTACTACGACGACGACATGAACTTGCGGGAAATCGGCGAGGTGCTCGAGGTCTCGGAATCCCGCGTCTGCCAGATACACGGCCAGGCACTGGTGCGCTTGCGGGCGCGGTTATCGGAGTGGCTGTCGCCGGCTTGATCAAATGGATATCTTAAGCATCATCGGCATCGTGCTTGCGCTGGTCGCCATCATCGGCGGCGCGATTCTCAAAGGCAGCAGCGCCGGCGCGCTGGTCGGCAGCGCGGCATTCGTCATTGTCGTCGTGGGCACGCTTGCCGCCAGCCTGGTGCAGACACCCATGGCCACATTCTTGCGGGCCTGGAAAATCGTTTCCTGGGTGTTCAAGCCGCCGGTGAACAACCCCGCGGCCATGATCGAAAAAATAGTGGAGTGGAGCAACATCGCACGCAAGCAGGGTTTGCTCGGATTGGAGTCGGCGGTCGAGGGCGAAAAGGACGACTTCCTGAAAAAGGGTTTGCAGTCCTTGGTGGACGGCGGTGAGCCCGATGCGATCCGCTCCAGCATGGAAATCGAATTGGACACCATGGAGCATTTCGACACGCAGGCCGCCAAGGTATTCGAGGCCATGGGCGTTTACTCGCCCACGCTCGGCATCATCGGCGCGGTGATGGGCTTGATGGCGGTCATGCAGAACCTCAACGATCCCTCGAAACTCGGTCACGGCATCGCGGCGGCCTTCATCGCAACCATTTACGGCATTGCTTTCGCCAATCTGTTGTTCTTACCCATGGGCAATAAGTTGAAAGCCGTGATTCACAGCCAATCGCAGGTGCGGACCATGGTCATCGAGGGACTGATCGCCATCGCGCAGGGCGAGAATCCGCGCAACATCGAATCGAAATTGCAGGGCTACTTCCACCACTGACAGCAAGCACCCCATGGCCCGCAAGAAAAAGCACGAAGAACACATGAATCACGAGGCCTGGGCCATTCCCTACGGCGACCTGGTGACGCTGCTGTTCGCCTTGTTCACGGTCATGTACGCGATGTCGTCGGTCAACGAGGGAAAGTTTCGGGTTCTCTCCGATGCGATGATTGCGGCGTTCAACGGTGCGCCGAAGAGCATGCAGCCGGTAAATATCGGCGAGCCGGAGCAGGGCAAGGGCGGCGACAAGCCGTTGATCGGGATTACTCCAACCGCGCTCATCAAGTTGAAGGTTCAAGAGATCGTCCCCAGCCCGGCTCCCATCGTTCCCGTGCAGGATGCTTCCGGATCCTTGATTCGCATGGAGCGACAGGTGCAGGACGCCATGCGCGCCTTGATCGATGCCAACCTGATCACGGTGCGGCGCGAAAACATGTGGCTGGAAATCGAGATCAACACGGACATTCTATTTCCCAGCGGCGCAGGCGCATTTTCGGCGACTGCGGAACCGGTGCTGGACAAACTGGCCGAGGTCTTGAGGCCCTTCCCCAATCCGATCCGGGTCGAGGGCCACACCGATGACCGGCCGATTCACACGGCCGCGTTTCCATCCAACTGGGAATTGTCGGCCGCCCGTGCCGCCAGCGTGGTGCATCAATTCACCAAGCAGGGTATCGATCCTTTGAGACTGGAGATCGTCGGTTTCGGAGAATTTCATCCGCGGCAACTGAATGACTCGAACGAAGGCCGCAATGCGAATCGGCGCGTCGCCGTTTTGGTGCTGGAAGCGGTCTCGCCCCCCGATACAACCACGGCGAGGGTTACCAGCGCCACCCCCGGGATGCTGGCACCGGGCGTTGAATTGGCCGACGCGAGCAGCGCGACGAATCGATTGCTCTACCGCGTGCCGCCGGAGCAGTTGGATAAAACCGTGCTCATGAAACAGGCAAAACCAGCCGCACTTCAGCCGCCCAAATCCGAATGAGCGAGGCCGCGCAATGAGCGAAGTTGACCGCTTGAGCAATTCAGGCCTCTTTCCGGCGCTTCCCATCGCGGATAGGCGAACCTCCAAGGATGAAAAAGAGCGCCGCGAGCACTCGGACCCGGGTCCGAACACGCCGGCCTCGAAATCTGCCGATAACCCGAATTCGCCGCGACCGCCCAAATCACTAATCGATGAGTACGCCTGACATGTTTTCCACGAATCTGATGAGCATCAATACCACTCTCGACATCACCGGGGTTCTGCTTGGACTCAGCGCGCTGCTGGCAGTTCTGGTCGCGTCGCGTTCGAACCGCCGCTTGAAGGTGCGCTGCGCCGCCGTCGAATCGAGCCTGGCCGCGATGAGCCGTGAGTTGGAACTGCTCGCCTCCATCAGCTTGAAAACGGGGCGGCGGGTGAAACACATCGGACAGGAACACGCCGGCGTTGCCGACCGCGTTGCCCTGGTTGAACTCCGCGGCTCTGCGCAGTCCTTTGATCAGGCAATCGATTCGGCCCGCCGCGGCACCGATTCCGGCAGACTGACTCAGCAATTCGGCTTGAGTCGCGGTGAAGCGGATCTGGTCGCGCGGTTGCACGGGCGGAAAAGAACCGCTTGAAGATGACATGAAATGCGGCGCCCGCCTGCGCTAGGATGAGAAGAATCCAATCAGGCGGGTGTCAATGAAACATTTATTGTCTGTGCTTGCGGCGGCGGTTTTCGTCGTGAGTTTTGCGGCTATGGGTGCTCTCGCGAATGCTGCCGAGCCGGGATTGTCGCTCGAAAAAATCATGGCGGACCCCGATTGGATCGGACCTGCGGTACGGGATTCGTATTGGTCGGCCGATGGCCGCACGATTTACTACTCGCTGAAACGCTCAGGCTCGCCCATCATTGATTTGCATCGGATCGACCCCGTCAGCCGCAAGGATAAGGTCGTGGACGCCGGTGCGATGGCCGATGCAGACGGGCCGGCCACTTACGATCGCGTTGCCAAGCGCGCCGCGTTCATTCGCAACAAGGACATTTTCGTTCGCGACTTGGGCACCGGGCGCTTGACTCAAATCACCCGCACGCCGGTTCTCAAGGCGGATCCGCATTTCTCGGCGGACGGAAGGCTCTTGAGGTTTCGCGTCGACAACGATTGGTTCGTACACGATTTCGGCAGCGGCGTCACAACCCCTGCCGCCATCGTCAAAGCGGAAAAGGATCCGAATGCGCCGCCCGCCGCGGATGACTTGCGCGACATGCAATTGCGCACCTTCTCGACCTTGAAGAAATTGCATGATGAGAAAGAGGCGGCTCGACTGCACGATGAGGAGCTGCAAAAGGGCGATGTCACGCGCCCGGTGCTGCCTTTTTATCTGGGCGATGAGGTCGTCATTCGCGGCACCGAACTGTCGCCGGATGCGCGCTGGCTGATGGTCGTGACCGAGGCTAAATCGCACGTCAAAGGCAGGGAAGGCCAGCTCACGCGCTATGTGACCGAGTCCGGCTACGAGGAGTTTGAAAAAGAGCGCTTGCGCGTCGGCCACAACCCGCCTGCAGCGCAATCTTTGATGCTGCTCAATCTTACCGACCACACGATGCATGCACTGTCCTTGGACACGCTGCCCGGCATCCACGACGACCCGTTGAAATCCGTGCGCGAGGAAAATGCCAAGTTGCTGCCGACGGCCAATTCACAGCCGCCCGCGAACTCACAGCCGCCCGCGAACTCACAGCCGCCGGCAAACAATGAGAATAAAGCACGCGGAGTTTGGGTGATCAGCGATGAACCCGATGCCGTCAGCGGAGACATGATTTGGAGCGCCGATGGCGGCGCCGTCGGCATTCAGATGTACTCGATCGATCACAAGGATCGGTGGCTCGTGAGTGTGGATCTGGCCAACTACGCGTTGGTCCCGCAGCATCGCTTGACCGATGCGGCGTGGATCGACCGGTCATTCAATGAATTCGGCTGGCTCAACGACAATCGCACGCTCTGGTACGAATCCGAGGAGTCAGGCTATGCGCATTTATATACCAAGGCGCTGAATGGCGAGCCGCGGCAGCTGACTCACGGTCAATTCGAGGTCTCAGCCCCGCTGTTGTCCGTTGACGGCCGCTGGTTTTACGTCCTCAGTAACGCAACGGCGCCCTATTCGTACGATGTGTATCGAGTCCCCAGCGGCGGCGGAACCTTGGCAAGGCTGACGCGGCTCGAAGGAGTGGAGAGCGCCGAACTGGACCGGAGCGGCAGGCAATTGCTGCTGACCCATTCGACGCCGTACATGCGTACGCAAATTGCAGTGGTCAAAGCGGATGGCTCCGGGACGCCTCATGAGCTCACCGATACGCGTACCGCCGAATACAAGGCCATGACTTGGATCGCGCCCGAAATCGTGAAAATTCCATCGACGCATTTCGGCGGGGTCATTTACGCCAAGGTTTATCGCGACCCTGCCGCTCATGCGGCGGCTAAGAAGCCGGCGGTGTTGTTCGTCCACGGCGCCGGATACCTGCAGGACGTGCATTTGCACTATTCCTATTATTTCCGCGAGCAGATGTTCAACAACTTGTTGGCGCATGAGGGCTATGTGGTGCTCGATCTGGACTACCGCGCTTCCGCGGGCTACGGACGCGATTGGCGCGCGGCAATCTATCGACAGATGGGGCATCCGGAATTGGAAGACATGCTCGATGGCAAGAAGTGGCTGGTCGAGCAGGCGGGTGTTGATCCGAAACACGTGGGTGTCTACGGCGGGTCCTATGGCGGCTTCATGACCTTGATGGCGCTATTCCGTGCCCCGGGGGAGTTCGCCGCCGGCGCGGCACTGCGTCCTGTCACGGATTGGATGCAGTACGACCATGGCTATACGTCGGGCATTTTGAATGACCCGCAAATCGACCCGATTGCCTATGCGCGCTCATCGCCCATCGAATTCGCCGCCGGCTTGAGCGATGCACTGCTCATTTGTCACGGCGTGATCGACGATAACGTTCTGTTCGAAGATTCAATGCGCCTGTATGAGCGCTTGATCGAACTGCACAAAGACAATTTCAGCCTGTCGCCATACCCGCTCGATCGCCATGGATTTGCCAATGCCGATTCCTGGCTCGACGAATACAAACGCATACATGGTTTGTTCGAGGCGCATTTGAAATAGGATGCATTAGCGCCGCAGTCAAGACTGGCCCGAAATTTCCGCCGCGGTGCGCTTCAAGATATCGGCAATGCGCTGTTGCTCGTCGCGCGAGCTACCCCGCTTGTCCGCGAGTGCCGATCTAAGGTCCTGCAGAGCTCGCCGCAGCTCCTTCGAGCCGTGCCGCTCCTGTTCAGCGCCGGCGCCGACGTCTTCAGCGGCCTCATCGGTATTGAAGGCACGACGCACGCGTTCCATGCGTTCGCCCACCCGGCCGAATTGGGCCATCATCGCGTCAGCGGCGGCGATGTTCTTGTGCAGATGTTCCTTCCCGGCGTCGGTGATGCTGTACAGCTTGCGAGCGCCTTCAGCGGCTACCGTGGCGTGACCGATTTCCTCGAGGTAGGTCAGGGCGGGATAGACCATGCCGGGGCTCGGCACGTAGAAACCCTTCGAGCGCTCCTCTAACTCCTTGATGATTTCGTAGCCGTAACGGGACTTTTCGTCGAGCAGCTTCAAGATCAGCAGCTGCAGATCCCCCGAGGCGAGTTTCCGGCCCATGCCGAATCCGCGGCCGCCCATGCCGCCGCCTTCCATAAACCCCTTCCCAAAGCGGCCGAAGCCGTGGTGGCCGCGATGGCGTCCAATGCAATGATAAAAAAGATGCGGCATAGTATCTCTCGATATGTTTTAAGACATATCTTAAGATATGTATATCTTACGATAGAGTCAAGTGGCCAGAATGCCCTGATGACTTGCGCCGGCCCCCAGGAAATTCGCTCCGACTTAACATTGACACAGGGTGAAGCGCACCGCAAAATACGCGGCTCATTTTAGGGAGGGGTACCCAAGCGGCCAACGGGGGCAGACTGTAAATCTGCTGGCTTATGCCTTCGTAGGTTCGAATCCTACCCCCTCCACCAGCGAAGGATGTGGGGTCGTGCCATTGGCTTCTAACGGAGTGCGGGTGTAGTTCAATGGTAGAACGTCAGCCTTCCAAGCTGATCACGTGGGTTCGATTCCCATCACCCGCTCCAAATGGATGCGGCCCACGTAGCTCAGTTGGTAGAGCACGTCCTTGGTAAGGACGAGGTCAACGGTTCGATCCCGTTCGTGGGCTCCAGAGTTTTTCTAATTTTTGAGAGGTACTTGCCGTGTCGAAGGGGAAGTTTGAGCGAACGAAGCCGCACGTGAACGTGGGGACGATTGGGCATGTTGATCATGGCAAGACGACCTTGACGGCGGCGCTGACGAAGGTGATGGCGGAGAAGTTTGGCGGGGAGTTCAAAGCCTACGACCAGATTGACAAGGCGCCCGAGGAGCGCGCGCGCGGCATCACGATTGCCACCGCGCACGTGGAGTATCAGAGCGAAGCGCGTCACTACGCGCACGTGGACTGCCCGGGACATGCTGACTATGTGAAGAACATGATCACGGGAGCGGCGCAGATGGACGGAGCGATTCTGGTGGTCTCGGCGGCCGATGGCCCGATGCCCCAGACGCGCGAGCACATTTTGTTGGCGCGCCAGGTCGGCGTGCCCTACATCGTGGTGTATTTGAACAAGGCGGACATGGTCGATGATGCGGAGCTTTTGGAGCTGGTGGAGCTGGAAGTGCGCGATCTGTTGACGCTGTACAAGTTCCCTGGGGATAAGACCCCGATCATCACAGGCTCTGCGCTCAAAGCCCTGGAAGGGGATGAGAGCGAGATTGGGGTGCCCTCGGTGATCAAGCTGGTCAAGGCGCTCGATGAGTACATACCGGTGCCGAAGCGCGCGGTGGAAGGGGCCTTTTTGATGCCGGTGGAGGATGTGTTCTCGATCGCCGGTCGCGGCACGGTGGTGACGGGTCGAATTGAGCGCGGCATCGTGAAGATCAACGATGAGGTGGAGATTGTCGGGATTCGCCCGACGCAGAAGACCACCTGCACGGGCGTGGAGATGTTCAGGAAGCTGTTGGACGAAGGTCAGGCGGGCGATAACGTCGGGGTGCTGTTGCGCGGCACGAAGCGCGAGGAAGTGGAGCGCGGGCAGGTGTTGTGCAAGCCCGGCAGCATCACGCCGCACACCAAGTTTGAAGCGGAAGTGTACGTGCTGAGCAAGGAAGAGGGCGGCCGTCACACGCCGTTCTTCAAGGGTTATCGGCCGCAGTTCTACTTTCGCACCACCGATGTGACGGGAGCGGTGGAGCTGCCGGAGGGCACCGAGATGGTGATGCCTGGGGATAACATCAAGATTGTGGTGGAGCTGATTGCGCCGATCGCGATGGAGCAGGGCCTGCGTTTCGCCATCCGCGAGGGTGGTAAAACCGTCGGGGCAGGCGTGGTTGCTAAGGTGATTGCGTAATCTAATTTCTGGCGCGAAGGCGCCTTTAGTAGGGTAGAATCCGCCCCCCTGTTTTAGGGCGCTAAAGCGCCCAACTTTTCCGGGGGTCGAAGCGACCCCCTATTTGAAGGTTAAGAGAAGATCCTTATGGCTAATCAAAATATCCGCATCCGCCTGAAGGCTTTCGATCATCGTCTGATCGACAAGTCTGCCCGCGAGATCGTCGACACCGCGAAACGCACCGGCGCGACCGTCAAAGGTCCCGTGCCGCTCCCAATTAAAATGGAGCGTTTCACGGTGCTGACAGCCCCGCACGGCGATAAGGACGCCCGGGATCAGTTCGAAATCCGCACGCACAAGCGTCTCATGGACATTTTGAACCCCACGGACAAGACCGTGGACGCCCTCATGAAGCTGGAACTGCCGGCCGGCGTCGACGTCCAAATCAAGTTGAATTGAGGCTTATTGGTGCGGGGCCGCATCGGTCCCGCTGAATTCGGTGCGGGAGCACCCGGAAACTTGCGTCAAGAGCTTGGGATCCCTATACTCCCGCGTCCATTTTAGAGGTCGGAGCGCGTGGGCGCCGACGCCAAATTCTCAAGGGAATTTGGGGTCCGTGTGTCCAAACCGCTGATCTGTCGCAACGATGCGGGGCTCGTTTAAAGCTCTCGCTGTATGAGGATTGACAATGTCCATTGGTCTGGTTGGCCGCAAGTGCGGCATGACCCGAGTATTCACCGACGCCGGTGTAACCGTGCCCGTGACGGTCGTCGAGGCGTTGCCGAATCGCATCTCGCAAGTCAAAAACGATAAAACCGACGGCTATCGCGCGGTTCAGGTCACCATTGGCAGCCGCCGTCCGTCGCGCGTCTCCAAGGCCCTGGCCGGCCATTTTGCCAAGGCGAATGTCGCCGCCGGTTATACCTCTCAGGAATTCCGATTGGCCAAGGGCGAAGGCGATGCGCTTGTGTCGGGCGGCGAATTCAAAGTCGACATGTTCAAGGCGGGCCAAATCGTCGATGTCACCGGCACCACGGTAGGCAAAGGCTTTCAGGGCACCATGAAGCGCCATAATTTTGCGGGCGGCATGAAAACCCACGGAAACTCGCTGTCGCATCGCGCGCCGGGCTCCATTGGTCAGCGCCAGACGCCGGGCCGCGTGTTCAAAGGCAAGCGCATGTCGGGGCATATGGGCGTGCGCAATCGCACCATTGAAAATCTGCGCATTGTGGAAGTCGATGCCGCGCGCAACCTGCTTCTCATCAGCGGCGCCGTGCCGGGTGCGGAGGGCAGCCGCATCATCGTGAGGCCGTCGGTCAAGGCCTTGGGCCAGGCGCGGCGTCGGAAGTTGATGCCGAACAAGGCTCCCACTGCCGCCAAGGGCGCTCCCGCTGCGAAGGGCGCGGCTCCGAAGGCCGGCGCAGCCAAAGCTGACAAGAAGTAGATCCCATGAAAGTCCAGCTAAAAAATGCCAAGCCCTCTGCTGAGATTCAATTGTCGGACGCGGCCTTTGGGCGCGTTTACAACGAAGCGCTGGTGCATCAGGTCGTGACGGCGTACATGGCGGCCGGCCGTTCCGGCACCAAGGCGCAAAAGACGCGCGCTGAAGTGCGCGGCGGCGGCAAGAAGCCCTGGAGCCAAAAAGGCACGGGCCAGGCGCGCGCAGGTTCGATTCGCAGCCCCATTTGGGTGGGCGGCGGACGGGCATTCGCA
>Ga0193728_1000881_pt1 | contig 15018 bp, 12 predicted proteins | sample U1c1metaG_FD_143037 | JGI IMG/M metagenome (GOLD analysis project Ga0193728, IMG submission 143037) | Soil microbial communities from a riparian zone of the East river system, Colorado, United States - U1c1 | ecosystem: Environmental > Terrestrial > Soil > Riparian zone | place: USA: East River...
CAGCCAGGACAAGCCGACCAGCCAGGACAACAGCGCGGCCAACCGGGCCAGTCAGGCCAGCCGGGACAACGTGGTCAGCCAGGACAGCCGGGCCAGCCAGGCCAACAGGGACAAGCCGGCCAGCCAGGACAACGCGGCCAACAGGGACAGCAGGGCCAGCCGGGCCAACAGGGACAAGCCGGCCAACCGGCGCAACGCGGCCAACCGGGACAGCAGGGCCAGTCAGGCCAACCTGGACAAGCCGGCCAGCCGGGACAACGTGGTCAGCCTGGCGGTCAGCCTGGCCAATCGAATGGATTTGTGCGAACACCGGGGCAGCCGGCGGGTGCGGCTCGCACTCAGGGACAGCCCGGTCAACCGGCTGCGGCCAACCCGCCGGCGGCCGCGAAGCCGCAGCGTCCTAACCCTGCTGACGAAAAAAAGAAGGGCGAGCGCGACAGATAGGCGGCCCGCGCAATTTAGGCGCAATAAGCGGCCGAGCCAGTGCTCGGCCGCTGTTGTTTCAAGGGCCGTGATGATCGACCGCTTGCACCACCGGCAAATCGACGAAGCTCACGGCAGACCCGCCGTCGAATATTTTAATGGTCGCTTTCTTGTAGTCGCCGGGCTTGGCGAAGAAGATGTTGTCCACGTAGGTCTGCGGGTTTCGGTCGTACAGCGGAAACCAGCTCGATTGCACTTGCACCATGATGCGGTGTCCCGGCAGGAACACATGGTTGGCGGTAGGCAGCGCGAAACGAAAGACCTGCCGTTGATCCGCCGGGATCGGCTTCGGATTGCTGAACGAATCGCGGTAGCGACCGCGAAGGATGTCGGCTGACACCATCAACTGGTAGCCGCCCAACTGCGGCTCGCGTCCCACCTCATCCGGATACACATCGATCAGTTTGACCACGAAGTCGCCATCGCTTCCCGTGGTCGAAGCTATGAGATTGGCGATGGGCTCGCCGCTGATCTTCAAGGCTTCAGTCAGCACCGGTGAGGAAAAGCTCAAGACATCGGTGCGCGATGCTGCATGGCGTTGATCGCTGACCAGCCACGTTTGCCAGCTGGCCTCGCCTTGCTCGCCGCCGATATGGATGGGCCGCGGAATATACGGCACCGGCTTGGCCGGATCCGCCACGTAAGATTCAAAATCGGCCGGGCCGGCCCGAGAAGCGGAATTCGAGTCGAGCGTTGCGCTCAAGCGCAGATTGCCGCCGCTCTGCAGATAGAGTTTCTGGCTGTGTGTGGTGCAGCCGGAGTCGCAACCGCTTGGCCATGTCGCAAGCCCTTGCCATCGATTCGTGCCGGTCTCGAAGGCCGTTACTTGCGCGATGTGCAGCGGCGGTGCATCGTCCTTCAAATAGTGGTCGAAAAATGGCCGCACCAGGTATTTACGGAAGTATTCCGCGGTGTCGCTGCCGAAGCGGATTTGTCCGATGGCGCTGCCGTCGAGCCGCTGCTGGTGATGAAACCACGGCCCGATGACCAGGTAGATGTTCGAGGTGTCGGCCTGTTGCGCTTTGAGTGCCTTGTACAGGGCGATGTTGCCGTAAATGTCTTCCTGATCCCACAGGCTGTGCACCAGCATGACGGGCACGGCGACCTTTTGCTTCGCGAGTATCTTGTCCAGCGCCTGGTCCTGCCAGAACTCATCGTACGCCGGATGGTTCATGACCTTGGTGGCGAAGCCCACTTGTTCGAGGCCGTGGCGCCGCGCCATCTCGCCCGCCGAACCCGCCTCAAGCCAGGTTTCGTAGTCGTCGTAATGATCCGTCCACCACGAGATATCGCTGCTGCGAGTGGCTTCTTGACCGTGAATGTAGGTCAAGCTGTCCTGCCGAAATGCGCCTTTGTGAAACCAGTCATCGCCCATCCATCCATCCACCATGGCATTGATGGGGATTGCGGCGCGCAGGGCAGGGTGCGGGTTGACCAGCGCCATCAGCGAGGTAAATCCGTCGTACGAAATGCCGAGAATGCCGACCTTGCCGTTGGTCTCGGGGATGTTCTTCACCAGCCAATCGATGGTGTCGTAGGTATCGGTGGAGTGATCGACGCTGGTTGGATTCAAAGGACCCTGCAACGGCCTGGTCATGACGTAATCGCCTTCCGAGCCGTGCTTGCCGCGCACGTCCTGCACCGCTCGGATGTAGCCGCTGTCGAGCACTGCCTCATCTGCCACGTCGTTGCTGTCGAGCAGTGCGTTGAGATGTGCGCTGGCATTCTTGGCAATTCGGGAAGTCGCACCATAGGGCGTGCGGCTCAGCAGTATCGGCGCATGGTGTGCGCCGCGCGGAATGAGAATGACGGTCTGCAGTTTGATTCCGTCGCGCATCGGAATCATGACCTCACGCTTGGTGTAGTCGAAGCCATCGACGCGCGGTGAGAATGTGGCGGGCGTCTCGTTGGGCAGCGTTTGATCTGAAAATGCCGGCGCGGCTACCGCAACCACCAGCAGCAGCGCACCGCGCATGATGAATCGGGCGCCTATGCGCCCACGACGTGTCGACATCGTTGAACTCCGGAATGGAAGGGTTTTGGAACGCGGATCTTGCGGGATCAAACCGCTGCGCGCAACGTTAGCAGTCCAACGATTAGCCCTCTAGGTGAATGAAACCAGCGCGCCGGTTAGGGGGGATGCGGCGGCGCGCCATGGCGGTAGCCGGATCGGGCGCTATTAGAAGCACCGTCTCCTTGCGGTGACGGTTGGTAGGGGGCATGATCTGATCATGAACACCTGGTTAAGGGTCGCATAACTTAAGGTAAGTCAACGATTTACGAGAGCATCGGTTAGCTGGCGCTTGAAAGCGCGGAGGACAGACGCATGGGTTCATTGTCGTTCACGGTATCCGACGGAGTCGCGACATTGGCGCTGCAACGCTCGACGTGCAGCAACGCGATCGATATCACCGTTATTCGAGCGATACATCTGGCGCTCGATCAAATCCAGAAGGGCGAAGGCGGCGCGAAAGCGGTGGTGATCACCGGCAGCAATGATGTGTTCTGCAGCGGCCTCGACCTTCATTCCATAGACTTGAAAACCGCCGAAGCACGGCAGCGGGCGCATTTTGAAATGCGCCGCTTCATGGATCCGTTGATTCTTCGCCTGAGCGGATTTCGGTTTCCGATCGTCGCGGCGGTCAATGGTGCAGCCGTAGGCGCCGGCATGAGCCTTGCGCTGGCCAGCGACATCATCATCGCCGCGGATAGTGCCTATTTCCTGCCGTCGTTCGCGCGTCTGGGTCTGGTGCCGGATGCGGGCATCACCTTTCACCTGGCGCGACGCATCGGTGCGGGACGCTCGTTGTCCTCTTTGATGCTCGCGGAAAGAATCGATGCGAAAACCGCGCTCGAGTGGGGGCTGGTCTATGCGGTCGTACCGGCAGCAGAACTGGTCGTGCGCGCGCAGGCAATTGCGCATCGGCTCGCGACAGGTCCGTGCGCAGTGCTCGGACAGATTCGCACCTTGCATGCATCGACCTTCGATAATTCGCTGCAAGAGCAGCTGCGCGCCGAGCGCAGCGCGCAGGAGATGACTTTAGAGACGCAGGATTGCGTCGAGGGAGTTCGGGCGTTTTTCGAGAAGCGCGAGCCTAATTTTTCCGAACACTAAAAGGAGCCTGGCTTGGGTTCCTTGGATTCCTTGGGTTCGCCGCTCCCCGGCCGCGCGGTAATCGCGACGCGAATCGCTGCAAGCGGGGCGTGATCATCGAAGGCTTCAGTTTTGGGGTCGTTTGGAACCCCTAGTCGAGTCCAGAGCACATCGAGATCGGGGGTCTGCGGTGTCGCCCTGACTTGCTGGTACAACCCGTACATCACATGGGTGCCGGTCGCCGCGTCACCGATTCGCAGCACATCGGCGATATCACGGTCGAACGCATATCCTCCGGTCTGTTTCAATATCGCGCGCAATGCGGTTTGCAGGCCGACTCGGTTGGCGGTCTGTTCGCGCATGGCCACGTCCACCTGAAGACAGTACAGCGCGCCGCCCCAGTAAGTGCGTCCCCAACCAATGCGTTGATCCATGCCTCCTTCACCGGCGCGAGGCAATCCCATCGGCATGGAATGACGATCCTCGGCCCACACATCCGCGATGTCGCGATTGCCGAACTGAGCCCGCGCGACGCCTTCGACATAGGTGGCCAAGCCCTCCGCCAGCCAGTTGTGACTTCGGCCAACTTCCGGCAGCGCCAGATGCACCATTTCGTGGACCAGAACCCAATCCGCCGCCAGCGTTTCCGAGGTTGCTTCGCGGCCAACGCGCATTTGAATCATCAGGCCCGAATCGTTGGTGGTGCGGCCGCCGCCCACGCCGCTGCCGTCCATCCCCTGTAGCCTGATCACGACCAAGGGCGCCGGGAACATACCGTAGTAGTCGGCGACGATGCGGGCGGAGCGATCGATCCAGGTGCGCAACACCTGTTGCTGCTTCGGCAGGGCGGAATCCTCCATGATCACGCAGATCGTGGAGCCGCTCACCTTCAGTTCGGTGCTCACTTGGGAAGGACAGGCGCCGTGGCCAAGGTTGCCAAGCGACGCCGAAATCAGTGCGCCGACAATCAAGGATGCACGCATCACTTCTCCGTAGGCTGATTGAGCTTTCGTGGGCCGCTCAAGTAGGGACTGCCCGCGACAAAGTAACGCAATCGCTCGTCAGCGGCCTTGGTCAGGCCGATGCGCACGCTTTCGCCGATGGACTTGATGCTGTGACCATCGTTGCCGATCCAAAGTTGCTTATTGGTAAATAGATTCAGGCCGTCATGGCGCCGATCGACGAGCAGCGCGGCCGTCAACCGGCCGGGGCCCCGCGTCAAGTCATTTGGCTTCACATGCCTGACATTGCGCTGCATATGTACGGTACCGCACAGAGGCTCGAGTGCGCGCAGTAGTACACCAGAACCTATCCCGCCCGTTTCACTGGAAACGTTCAACAGGTACGACGTACCGTAACACAGGTAGACATAAGCATGGCCGTATTCGAGGAACAAAGAGCGATTGCGAGCCGTCATCCCGCGAAAAGCGTGACAGGCGGGATCATGTTGCAAATAGGCCTCGGTTTCGACGATTCGCCCGGCCGCGATGCTGCCGCCGATGTCGCGAACCAGCACTTTGCCGAGCAAAGCTCGGGCCAGGCCAACTGTGTCCGACGGCACAGTTTCACGCGAAATCCGCTCGATCGGTGGCTTAAGTTCGCGCGCAGACTTGGCTGCGATGGTAGTCTCCCCGATCGTTCGTCGATTGATAGATCCAATTCGGCAAGATTCTTAAGAGAAGCAGCATGCTAAGCGCTCAGGCCATCAAGAATCACCACTCGGACATCTTTACATTTCTTCAGGGTAATCTGGAGATCGCGGCCACGCATTGCCACGTTCCGGAAGAGGCCTTGCCGCAGAGCTTGGTGTACGTCACCGATGCTGCGCAACTGTGCGAGGCGCGACGCCACAAACCCGCCATTCTCATCGTCCAAGTGAATATGGCCGATCGTATTTGCGCCGTCGAGGACGCCGAGAGCTGCTGTTTCTCGGTGAAAAACATTTCCATGGGCATGGCGATTCTCCTGAGGTACTTCGACAGCAAGGCCTGGAGATTCACGCAGTGGGGCGAACTTCATCCGACGGCGGTCGTGCATTGCGACGCCACCATCGGCAAGGGTGCGTTCCTGGGACCCTACTGCGTGATTGGCGCAGGAGCGGATATCGGCGATGGGTGCCTGATCGGCGCGCACTGTGTCGTCGAAAGTGCGGCAAGGATCGGCGCGCGCAGCATCTTGCACCCGCATGTTTTTGTGGGTGCGGCGTGCGAGGTCGGCGAAGATTGTGAGATTCATCCGCACACCAGTATCGGCAGCGATGGCTTTGGCTATGCGGTGGATTCCGACGGCCGGCCGCGAAAGATTGCGCATTTGGGCAACGTCAAAATCGGCAACGGCGTGGAAATCGGCAGCAACTGCGCGATCGATCGCGCAACTTTGACCTCGACTCATATTCGATCCGGGACCAAGCTGGACAACATCTGCCATATTGCACACAATTGCGACCTTGGCGAGAACGGCTTTTTCACGGCGGGCTTCATGATGGGCGGATCGACGAAGATCGGCCGGCAGTTCGTCACCGGCGGCAATACCGTCGTTACCGCCCACATTACGGTCGGCGACAACGTCGCGCTTTCCGGCAGGTCTTCCGTCACCAACGACATACCGACCGCCGGTGCCTATGGCGGTTATCCCTTGCAGCCCCTGAAAGAGGCGTTGAAAACCGCGGTGAGCATCGGGCATCTGAATGAGATACGCCGAAACCTCAAACGTGTCATGAAGTACCTGCATCTACCGGAAAATCCGCAGGACAGCGCAGCGCCGGAGATGACGCGACCCGAAGCGAAGGTTGCGCAGCCACTTGAGGCATTGGAGCCCGCTGAGAAGTGATGCCGGCGCATGCCTGAAAGCGGCGGCATGAGCGCCGGCCAATCCAAAATTCCTCCCATCGCCGTGCCTATCGCGGCGTTGATGGTAGCCATGGCGTGCTTTCAGCTCGGTGCAACGCTCGCCAAGAATTTGTTCCCGATCGTCGGCCCCGGCGGTACCGCGGCACTGCGGCTGGCGATCGCGTCGATCATCCTTCTCGCTGTCTGGCGCCCGTGGCACATCCGTTTTACGCAAAGGCAGCTGGGTATCGTCGTCGTCTACGGCGTCGCCATGGGCTTGATGAATTTCTGTTTCTACCTGGCCTTGAGCTACATCCCCCTGGGCATCACGATGGCACTGGAATTCACAGGCCCCTTGGGCGTTGCATTGTTCGCATCGCGGCGTGCCATTGATTTCCTGTGGGTTTTGCTGGCGGCACTGGGCCTGGCCGCATTGCTGCCCTGGAGGTTGGGCGGGGCGCCGCTGTCAGGCCTCGGTGTTGCCTACGCGCTCGCCGCCGGAGCGTGTTGGGCGCTGTACATCGTCTTTGGGCGCCGCGCGGGCACCGCTCATGGCGGCCAAATCACCTCATTGGGAACCGTGATCGGCGCCTGCGTCGTCGTGCCCGTCGGCTTGGCGCACAGCGGCACGCAGCTGTTCTCACCGGCGATTCTACCGATCGCTCTCGGCGTGGCGGTGCTCTCGAGCGCGCTGCCCTATTCCCTGGAGATGTTTGCCTTGCCGCGAATACCCACGCGCACCTTTGGGGTACTGATGAGCCTGAATCCAGCGCTGGGCGCGGTCGCCGGCCTGGTTCTTCTCCACGAGAGTCTGACCTTGGTTCAATGGACAGCCATTGCCAGCATCGTTGCCGCTTCGGCCGGAAGTGCGGCGACGCGCGAACTATTGCCCAATTAGTGCAATCGCCAGATACAGAACCGCAGCGCCGGCGAGCGTCATGACTGTGGTGAGAAACTTCGGATGCGCATGATAGCTTTCGGGGATGAGATCGCTCGCACCGATGTAGAGAAAAAACCCCGCAAATAAAGCGAGCACCGTGCCGAATGCCGTGCCGGGGAGGGTAAAGAAGGAAGTCGATGCCACTCCGATCACCGGTGCCGCGGCGTCGAGCAGCAGCCAGCGGAACGCTGCAGAACGGCTGCCCTGGCTCTTGAGTACGATGTTCATGGTGTTTATGCCGTCGGAGAAGTCGTGGGTCAACACCGCAATGGCCACGACGATGCCGACCTCATGGGACGCTTGAAAGGCGAGGCCGATGGCGATGCCGTCAAGTAAACTGTGCAGGCACAGGACGGCGGCGGCGAACCGACCGCGAGGCGCGGCGTCGCCGTGAAATAACAGAATCCGATCCAGCACCAGGTAAAACAAAAAGCCGAGGGCAGTCCACGATAGAATCGTGGCTGGAGAGTGAAACTTCACGCCGAATTCGACCGCTTCCGGCAATAAATCAAAGAATGCAACGCCGATGACGGCCCCGGCGCTGAACCCTAAGATGAGATGCAGCCTGTCGCGCAGGCGCAGCGCGAGCAGACCGCCCATGAGCGTGCTCAAGAAAGTCCCGGCGGCGATGACTAGGAGTAACACGGTGTTATATTGCGGGCCACGATTTTAACTTCTTTGGGGGCAGCGTGAGTTACGACACGTATCATAAACGCAAAATCGGCAAACACGTGCTCAAGCCCGAAACCCAGATGATGGGATATGGGTTTGACCCGAGCTTGTCGGAAGGGTCATTGAAGCCGCCGATCTTCTTGACATCGACTTTTGTTTTCAAAACGGCTCAGGACGGCAAGGATTTTTTCGACTATACCTCGGGCAGGCGCGAGCTCCTCGCAGGCCAGTCCTCAGGCCTGGTCTACTCGCGATTCAACAATCCGAATCTGGAAGTTCTCGAAGATCGACTGGCACTGTGGGAAGAAGGCGAGGCCGCGGCGGTGTTCTCCAGCGGCATGTCGGCGATCTCAACCGTCATTTGGACTCATGTGCGCCCCGGCGACGTCGTGCTGATGAGCCAGCCCTTGTACGGCGGCACTGAAACCCTCATCGAAAAGACACTGCCCGGGTTTGGGGTAAGTGCGGTCGGATTCAATCTAGGACACGATCGCAGCGCGGTGCTGGAGGCTGCCGCGCAAGCCACCAAGAAAGCCGCCGAATCCAAGGGCCGCGTCTGTCTCATCATCGTCGAGACACCGGCGAATCCGACCAACAGCTTGGTGGACCTCAAGTTGATGCGCGAAGTATCGGAAATGATCGGCTTGCGGCAGAGCGGGGGCCGGCCGCCGGTGGCGGTGGACAACACGTTTCTCGGGCCGGTATTTCAGCGCCCGTTGCTGCATGGCGTCGACCTCGTCATGTATTCGCTGACCAAGTACGTGGGAGGTCATTCGGACCTGGTCGCCGGCGGAGTCGTCGGTTCGCGCGATGCGGTTGGGCCGGTCAAGAAATTACGCGGAGCGCTCGGTACTCAGCTCGATCCGAACACCGCGTGGATGATCATGCGATCCATGGAGACGCTGGCGCTGCGCATGAACAAATCGGCGGAAAATGCCGCTTTAGTGGCGAATTTTTTGCGCAAGCATCCGAAGATTGCGGCCGTGAACTATCTGGGATTTCTGGCCGCCGATGACCCACGCAGCGCTGTGTTCAAGCGGCAGTGCGAGAGCGCCGGTTCGACTTTTGGCTTCGCCGTCAAGGGCGGCGAGCCGGAGGCGTTCCGGCTGCTGGATGCATTGCAAGTCATCAAGTTGGCGGTGAGCCTCGGCGGCACTGAAACTCTGATGTCGCATCCGGCAAGCACCACGCATTCGGGCGTCGCCAAGCAAACGCGCGATCGGCTCGGGATAACCGATGCGTTGATTCGAATCTCGGTCGGCATCGAGGATGCGGATGATCTCATCGCGGACCTGAGCGCCGCGCTGGAGACGGTATAGGCCCGAGCTTCAAGCTCGGGCCCCTGTTGCCCATGTTTGTCTAGATGGATTTTGAAATCCCGAAGAACAGTCCGCGCCGCGGTCCGAATTGCGGCGCACCCACGCCGACACCGGTGCCGTCGCGAATTTCGTAGCGCTTGTCGAACACGTTGATGACGTCAATCCGTGTGGTCAGCGTGCCGGCATCGTCGCCCAAATGGAAAACATGGCTCGCACCCAGATTCACCTGCTCGTAGTAGGGCAAGTGCGCACCATTCGGAACGGTACTCCCGTCCGGCAAGGTCAAGTCCGCCCGCAGTCCGGAACCGACCAAGAAGTCGGCGCTGAATCGCGTATGACCCCAAAGATATGACGCACCCCCCGATGCCGTAACGCGCTGTTCGTGATCCAGGTGGATGTAATGTTCGGCAATGTAAGCCAGGTCATCGGCGCTAAAATTGAATTGAGCCGAGTCGATGTTCTTGCCGCGTGCGCTCTGCCAGGCAAGGTTCAGGTACGCCGTAAAGGCGTCGGCGGTAAAGCTGCTGGTTAATTCGACGCCATACTGCTTGCCGTAAGTGTAGTTGAAAGGCGTCAGAATGATCGGGGCGCCAAACTGCCCCTCGTCGATCAGATTGTGCGACTGCTTGTAGTAGCTATCGAGCCCAACGGTGATCTGGTCGGTAATTTTCTGCTGAACGCCGACGTCGTAGTAATTGGCCTGCTCGGCTTGCGGCGTGTCTGCCTGCAGCACTTGCGCCCCGGCGGTCGTATTGACGAACTTCGATACAGTCTCCGTCCCTACGAGCTCGAACGGCGGCGGGGAGAGATAGCGAGAGTAACCGGCGTGCACGGTGGTAGCGTCGAGCGCCTGCCAAACGATGTTGACGCGGGGGCTTACCTGGTGGCCCGAAGCAAACGCGGTAAATTTGTCGAAACGCAACCCATAGTTCACCGTCACGGCTGGAATGATCTTCCACTCGTCCTGAAGGTAGACGCTCTCGATCCATTCGGTCTTTGCGCCGTTATCGACGATATTGACCGGAACGTCGCTCACCTGATTGCCGGCATCATCGAGCGCGATGACGGCCGAGCTCGTCGCGCTCTTGGAATGATCGCTTTGTAGAAAGACGCCGCCGCGCAGCGTGTGTGCCTCGTCCAATTTGTAGGAGGCATCGGACTGCAGCGCGTACGCCACGTTCTGCTTGAAGGCATTTTGCGCGATACCGTTGAACAAAAGGTCGCCGAGTGCGTCGGGTACGAAAGTCAAGCTCGAGTAGCGTGCAGTCAAGGAAGTCTGCACGTCAAACGCGCCTTGCGAATGCTGCCAGCTCAAGATCGCAAAGTGGTTCAGTTCGCGCTGATTTTCATTGAGCGCATCACTCGGGTACGTGGTCTGACCGTTGACCGTGAGCGGTGTGCCGTCGGCGTTGGCAATACCGGGCACCTGGTTGCCGCGATTCGGAATTTGAAACGTGCCTGTCGAACTCGACAGAACGGCGCTCAAGCGGTTGCTCTCATCGAGAATGTATTCCAGGTACGCAAACTCGTGATACTGCGTGGTGTGATCGTGATCCGGACTCGAGCGGCCGTCCGGCGACTCGATGCCGAGATCATTGCGCAGAAAATCCCCGGAAACAAAATAGTTGAATCTGCCCTCACTGCCGCCGTAATTGAAACTCGGCTCGACTGTTCCGTGGCTGCCGCCGTAAATCGATACCGAGCCGCCCGGGTCGATCACCCCGCTTTTGGTTTTCAAGTCGATGATGCCGGCGGTGCGCAGGCCGTATTCGGCCGGCAACGCGCCGGTAACGAGGGTCATCGAGGAAATGAGGCGCGGATCGAGCGATTGACCGAACACGCTGATGCCCTCCGGCAAGACGATGCCGTTCAGGCGGTATTGCAGGCCGTTGTGTTCGCCGCGAACGTGAAATTGGCCGAACGAATCCTGGGCAACTTCGGGGGCCTGCATGATCACTTGATTGAGCAGCTGATTATCGCCGCCCGGCTGGGCACTGATCGCCGCTTCATTGATCGTGTAGATCGAAGCGCCGGTTTGCGTTTGAATGCCGTTGCGCGCCTCGTTCAAGTGCTGCGCGATCACGACGACTTCGTCGATGACCGGTCCGTTGTTGCCGGCCGACGCGTCGTTGCCGGCCGCCCCGGCGGTTGAGGTTTCAGAGTCCGCATGCACCACGCACGGCAGACAAACGATAAGACCCATCGCGAGCGCCACGGGCGCCCCGAAGAATTTGAAATTGAACATGAATCGAGCTCTCCACGCGAAATACGCTTGAACCGCAGCGAACTGCGGCAGAAAAATCGTCAGGGACTAAAAGCGCGTGGCGGGAGGTGCTCGGGAACGGAAGGCGAGGAGGAGCTTGAGATCGAGGGGAGAGTCGAGTTGCGCTTGTGGCGCAACACAGCAGCCCTGCGGCAGGGCAAAGGGAAGCGCGGCCGGAGCGCCGGCAGCCGCCAGGAGCGGCGCGAAGTTCAGGCAATCGCTGCAAAAATCACGAACGCTGGGACTCGTCTGCTGCGGCTGCGCGGAGGCGGCGCGTGTTTGCGGCACGTGCGTATAGGCATGCGCCATCGCGCCGAGTTGGGCGAAGACCAGCGCCAGGGCGGCGATGACCGCGAAACGCAGCTTCAAACGATGCTTCAATTTTGGCAAAGGCTAAACCTTAAGGACGATGCAGGGATGCTAGCACTGCGCGCGCCAATACGGAATTGCTTCACAGAAATCGGCGCGCGGCGAATCGCATTCTGCGGCGGCGCCATCATCGCGTCGCCCTTAAATTGAGATGGGCCCGGCAGATTGCTCCAAAACTTGAGCCCCAGCTAACCGATCTGAGAGAGCGGTCACAACGATTCCAGTGCTTCCGGCAAGAATGGAGCGACTCGGGGATTCCCGGCAATGACGTCAAACGGCAACATTTTAGGAGCTTTTTCATGCGCAAGATCATCACCGCAACCCTGGCAGCCGCAGCAATGGCCGCGGGTGTTGCCCAAGCAGCGACGACCACCACGACCTTTGCGGTGACCGCCACAGTGCTGTCAACCTGCTCCGCAACGGCCGTGCCCTTGGCATTCCCCAACTACACCCCGGGCGGCGGCCCGCAGCTGGGCAGCACCACCATCAGCGTGAAGTGCACGAAAAATACGCCCTTCACCGTGTCGCTGAATGCGGGTTCCACGCCCGGCGATGCGTTCGCACAGCGTTTGATGGCTTCGGGCGCCAACACTCTGCAATACAACCTGTTCACTACCGCCGGACTCGGCACGGTGTTCGGTGACGGCAACCCCGGTTCGGCAACGGTTGGCGGTACAGGTTTGGGAGTCGCCACCGCAGCCAGTGTGCAGGTATTCGGCCAGCTTCCCGACAGCGCCACGAACCAAGCGGCCGTTGCCGGTAGTTACAGCGACACGATCACGGTCACCGTCACGTATTGAGGTCAATGGGCTTCTTGCGGCGGCAGCGTCGCCGCAAGAAGTCCCGCGATCGCTTTGAGTTGGTCGAGGATTTCATGCGCAAGAATCATGCAATGATGCTGATCTTTATCATCACCGTCACCGTCGCGTGCTAGCGCATGCGCACGCTAGTCGCCGCCGTTCTGATGAGTGCCGCGGTAGCTCAGGCGAGCGCCAGTACTTTCAATATTTCGCCCATTCGAGCGCAGCTTACGAACGGCCATCGGACCGAAGCACTCATCATCACGAACGCCGAGGATAGTCCCGTCGTCGTTCAAGTCCGCGTCGTGAGCTGGTCGCAAAAAAGCGGTGCGGAGCAACTCGAAGACACGCGCGAACTGTTGGCGACGCCGCCGGTGCTGCAAATCGCCGCCAACAGTCAGCAAATCGTTCGCGTCGCGTTGCGGCGCGAACCGGATCCCGCCCAGGAACTGACCTATCGCGTCATCTTCGAAGAAGTGCCGCAGGCAGCACCACTGGATTTCACGGGCCTGCGCGTCGCGCTGCGCCTGAGCATCCCCGTGTTCGTCGCGCCTGCGCATGGCAAGGCCAATGCAGCGGTGGCCTGGGCTTCGCGCTGGCTTCCCAACGGCCAGCTCGAGCTCGCCGCGACGAATAACGGCAGCGGACACTTGCAAATAACCGATTTCGAGGCGCAGTTTCCCGGTTCACTGATGCCGCTGCGCGGCGTGACCTCCAAGTACGTGCTGCCCGGCAGCCGGATGAGCTGGACGCTGACGCCGCCGGCAGATGCGACCAGGCAGGGAGCAATCCCGATCCACGGTCACAGCGACCAAGGGGATTTTTCCGCCGACGTTGCGCCCAGCGACCTCTAAGGGCCGCGGATTGGCGCGTGGCCATACCAACGCTCATCCGGATCGCGCACGCGCTGCAGACATATTCTGGCGCGCTGCTGCTGCTGCTTTTTCTTGCCGCTCCGGCCAGCGCGGCAAGTCCGCCCTACCTCACGGAAGCCGTAATGGAAGTGACCTTGAGCGATGCCGAGCCCGGGGAAATGATCGTGGTTTTGCGCGGTCCGGAGGGTCGGCTGTACTTGGAGGAAAGCGACTTCGCGCGCCTGCGCCTGCATGTACCGCAAACAGCACCCTATCTGTATGAGGGCCGGCGCTTCTTCGATCCGCGGGCCATCAAGGGCTGTACGGTGACGATTGACGAAAGCGCGCAGCGTGCCCTCATCAGCGTACCGTCATCGTCTTTGGACACGACGCATTTGAGCGCGGCGGAGCGACATTCTCCCGACGTCACGCCGGCACCGCCAGGCGCATTCTTGAACTACCAGCTCTCGGCGCAGCAAATCGACGGCCAAAACATCGGCGGCGCCTTTGCCGAACTCGGCGTTTTTGCAGGCGCCGGCGTACTGACGAATACAGCAGTCGCCCGCTACGGCAGCTTCGGCACCGATAACCAAGTGGTCAGGCTGGATACGACGTACACGCGGGATTTCCCGGCCACGCTCGACACTTTGAATCTCGGCGATGCCATCAGCGACGGCGGCAGCTGGGGATATGCTTTGCGTTACGCGGGCGTGCGCTGGAGCCGAAATTTCGCCTTGCGCCCGGATTTGTTGACGACACCGCTGCTCGCCACCGCCGGTACCGCGACGGTACCGTCCACCGTGGATGTTTTCGTCAACAACCAATTGGTCACGAGCAGTCAATTGCCGCCCGGGCCCTTCATCATCGATCGGCTGCCGGCGGTTTCGGGCACCGGCGATGTCAGCGTCGTGGTACGCGATGCGCTCGGCCGCGAGCAAGTCGTCACGCAGTCCTTCTATTCGAGCACGACGCTGCTCGCGCAGGGTCTCACCCAATACTCGGTCAATCTCGGCAAAATTCGCGACAACTATGCCTTGGAGAGCAATCAATACGGACCCGTGCTCGGCGAATTCAGCTACCGCCGCGGCATCACCGATGCCTTTACGCTGGAAGGGCATGGCGAATACCTCTCGGGCGATTCGCACGCCGCCGGCGTCAATGCCGTATTCGGCGTCGGGCGCATCGGCGTCATCAATTTCACCGCGGCGAATGGCGGAGATTCTAGCGGATCGGGTTGGCTCTCTGGGGTGGGAATTGAACATCGCGGCATCAACACCAGTTTCATCGCCAGCAGCTTGTGGGCAACCAGTGATTTCTCGCAGGTGGGCGAACCCTTGAATCCTGCCATGAGGGTGCGGCAACGCAGTCTGCTGCAGACCGGCATGGGATTGGGCCG
>Ga0193728_1000882_pt1 | contig 15007 bp, 18 predicted proteins | sample U1c1metaG_FD_143037 | JGI IMG/M metagenome (GOLD analysis project Ga0193728, IMG submission 143037) | Soil microbial communities from a riparian zone of the East river system, Colorado, United States - U1c1 | ecosystem: Environmental > Terrestrial > Soil > Riparian zone | place: USA: East River...
GACGTCGCCCAGTGCACCGTTCCACCTGCCGAAGTTCGTCGCGCTCATCAACACGCTGATCCTCGTGACCTCGAGCTTCACGGTCCACTGGGCGACGTCGTCGATCAAGCGCGGAAACCGCTGGGGCCTTTGCGCGGGGCTGCTGCTCACGTTCCTCATGGGTCTCACGTTCCTCATCACGCAGGGGATCGAGTACGCGCGTATAGGCTTCAACACGGGCGACGGGGCCTTCGCGACGATCTTCTTCTGCCTCACCGGCCTGCACGGCGCGCACGTCTTCGTCGGCCTCATGATCCTCTTGTTCATGACGATCCGAGCCTTCCGCGGGCACTTCTCTCCGGAGCACCATCACGGCGTCGAGATCGGCGGGATCTACTGGCACTTCGTCGACGTGATGTGGATCGTCGTGTACCTGACGGTCTACATCCTCTAAGGAGACGCCGTGCAGAACCCGCTCCGCAGTGAGGCCGAGGCGTTTCGCTTTCTCGTCGTCGTAATCGCCGGGGCGATCGTGATCGTCGTCGCCGCGTACATCAACCTCTGGGTCGGCGTCGCGGCGGCCGTGCTCGTGATCGGCGGGGTTGTTGCATGGATGATGCGCTCGGGGCCGCAGGCCGCACCGGCGCCGAAGCTCACCTCGTCGACGCCGGACGGAACGCAGCGAGTGCTCCTCATCGCGCCGCCGGGCACGCCCACCGTCGCAGCTCGCATCGCCGACGGCGTAACGGAGGTGCTCGTGGTCGTTCCCGCGCTCGCATCGACGGTCGAGTCGCTTACGGGCGCGGTCGACGACCGGCGGGCAGAGGCGGTGGCAACGGCCGAGGCGCTCGCAGGCGAGTTGACGCGAAGTGGACTCCGGGCGAGCGGCGTCGTCGGAGCCGACGAGCCGGTGCAGGCCGCAGACGATGCGCTGCGCACGTTCGGCGCGGACGAGATCGTGTTCGTGGGGGCCGACGAGACGCTGCTCGCGCACGCACGCGAACGCTTCGCCGTTCCCGTTTCTAGAGCGTAAGCCGGTACCGCACGAGCGGCACCGTCAGCCCGAGGTACTCGGACTCGGCCGCGCCGTCCGCATACCAGCCCTCGCGTTCGTAGAACCGCCGCGCCCGCGGGTTGTCCTCGAGCACCCAGAGGATCGCGTCAGCCGCCCCGCGGCCGCGCATCGCCTCGACAGACGCCTGCATGAGGCCGGAGCCCGCTGCGGTGCCCCATGCCTCGGGCAGCACGTAGATCGCATACAGCTCGCGGTTCTCTCCTTCCTCGTCCGGCGGCCCGGTCGCGACGAAGCCGACGATGCGGCCGTCGTCCTCGGCGACGAACGCGTCCTGGTCTTCGTCGGTGGCAAACCGCCGCGCGAGGCCCTCACGCGCCGTCAGGTCGAGCCCGGCGAGCCGCTCCGCGCCGAACACGTGCTCGTAGGCGGATTGCCACGTGCGGACGTGCACGGCCGCGATCGCCGCGGCGTCCTCGAGCCGCGCGCGCCGAATATTCACGGGGCTACTTGCCGGCGTTGTCGGCGACGTACTTGGCCACGGCGTCGATCTGCGCCTGGCTCAACGTGCCCTTGAACGCGGGCATGACGCCGCCGCCGACCTCGACCTGGTGCTGCGCGATCGCAAACGCCGGCTTCAGCTGGTCGAGGTTGGGGCCGATCGTGCCTGTCGCTCCCGCCGCCTTCAGCGTGTGGCAGCTGGCGCAGTTCGTGGAGAAGATCGACTTGCCGTCGGTGCTCGTCTGCGCCGGAGGCTTCGCGTTCGTTGCGGCCACCGCGGCCACGTAACCGGCAACGTCGATCGCGTCCTGGCCCTTGACGAGGTTCGCGGGCATCGGCAGCGAGGCCTCGCGGATCTGGTCGAGCACGACGTTCTGGATCGTGCTCTGCTTGAAGTGCTCCCTCTTCGGGCCGGCGAACGCGTCGTCCAGGCTTGGGCCGACGGTGCCCTTCGCGCCCGCCGCGGCGAGCACATGGCAGCCGGCGCACTTCTCGGTGAAGAGCTTCTTGCCGTTTGTCTGGTCGCCGGCCGAGCTTGCCTTACCGCCCGTGCCACAGCCTGCCGCGAGGAGGAGCGCAGCGGCCGCGAGGAGGGCTCCGAGTAGAGGTCGCCGCACGCTAGATGGTTGGCGTCGCGGCAGGGTGCGTCTGGGGATGGCCCAGGCCAAGCCGTGTGGACGGGGCGGCCGAGAGCAAGGCTGGTTGCCTTGCTGAGGCCGGCACGGCCGCACGGCGCCGTGCCTGGGCCACCATCCAGACGTGCACTGTCGTGGCGCCAGCCATCTAAGCCGGCGGGTTATTCCCGGTCGTACCGAGCTTGGCCACTGCGTCGTCGCGCGTCGGGTAGATCGTGAAGACCCGATCGAGGCCCGTGATCTCGAAGATCTTGGTGATGTTGCGGTCGCTGCAGACGAGCGAGAGCTGGCCTTCGCTCGAGCGGAGGCGTTTCACGCCGCCGACGAGCACGCCGAGCGTCGTCGAGTCGATGAAGGTCGTATTACTGAAGTCGACGACGACCTCCTTGCCCCCCTGCCCGATCACCTCGAGCAGCTGCTGCTTGAACTCGGGCGCCGTGTACAAGTCGACTTCGCCCGCGAGCGAGATGACGTACGCGTCGTCGTTCAACTGCTCGGTCTTGATGTCGAAGTTCATGCGCGCTCCCCCGGCTCGTTCCCTCGATGTCGTGCCTCGGTATCGGGGCGGAGTCTAACCAGACCCCTGAAGCGGAGGCGCTAGAACTACTTCTTCTTCTTGGCCGGTGTCGCGGGCGCCGGCGCGAGCTGCTTGATCAGCTGCCGGATCTGCGCCGCGGTCGAGGAGCTCGGGTTGAGCTTCAGGTAGGCCTTGTAGGCGGCGACCGCCGTGGTCGTGTCGCCGGAGGTCTGCGCGGCCTGCGCGAGCTGGAACTGCGCGTTCGCGTTCGACGGCTGGAGCTTGACGAGCGCCTCGTATGACGCGATGGCACCCGTGTAGGCGGTGCTCGCGCGCTGGGAGAGGTCGGTCGTCGACGAGCTCGCGACGGATGCGGCGGCCGACTCGATCGGATCCGTCCCGAGTGCCGTCCCGAGCGTTCCGGTGGGCCGGAAGGCCTGGCTCGGCGCGGCCAGCTGCTGGTTCGAGTACGCCGTCTGGTACTGGGTGACGTAGTCCTGTGCCTGCGTCATCTGGAGGCCCGCGAGCTCACTCCACACCTTCACGTCCTTCGGCTTGAGGCTCGTGTACTGCTGGAGCGTGCTGACTGCGTTACCTGTGTCGCCCTTCGCCTCGTAGGCGGTCGCGAGGTCGCGGAAACCCTTCGGATCGGTCGGATGCTTCTGCACTTCCTTGAGCGCCTTCGAGACCGAGTTCCCGCCGCTCCCGAAGATGTTCAGGCCGCTGAAGAGCTGGTCGAGGCCGCTGTTCGCGCCCGAGCCGACGCCGAGGAACGCGAACGTGACGGCGAAGAGGACGGCGAGGATCAGGTACGCGGGCTTCGCGCGCCGGCGCATGCGCGAGAAGAAGAGGTGCTGGTTCGGGTTGCCGCCGCTCGCGTGACGCTTCCGCCCGCGCGGCTGGGCCTTCCTGCCCTTTGCGCTCTTGAGGCTCTGCGCCTGTTTTGCTTTGACTGCTCCGCGTGCCATCGGTGGCCCAGGGTAGCTATCAGGAGCCGGAAATGCCCTCGGCGAACGCCGGCTTCGCGTCGCGCCGGTCGAGCATCACCGAGAGCCAGATCGACCCTTCGTAGAGGACCCAGAGCGGAAGGATCTCGATCACCGTCGTGAACGGATCGACGCCGGGGAGCGCGACGCCGAGGCAGGCGACCGCGAAGTAGCCGACCCGGCGGTTCGACCGGAGCTGCTTCGTGCTGAGGATCCCGAGCCGCGTCAGGGCGAGGATGAAGATCGGCATCTCGAAGACGACGCCCATCGCGAGCAGCACCATCGTCGTGAAGCCGTAGTAGTCCTTGGCGCGCAGCTGGATGTTGAACTCCGACTTGTCGAAGTTCGTCAAGTAGTGCACCGCGGCCGGCAGTGCGACGAAATACCCGAAGACCATGCCGCCGACGAGCAGCAACGCCGCGAAGACCACGAAGTAGAGGATGCGCCGCTCGTGCTTCTCCTCGACGGCCGGCGCGAAGAAGCTCCAGAGCTGCCAAAACAGAATGGGGAGCGTCAACACGATCGAGCCCATCAGGCAGAGCTTCATCACCGTCAGGAAGGGCTCGGCGACTCCGAGCGTGATCGGCTTGCCGACATGCGCCGGCAGCGGCCGGTTCAGCCAGTGCAGCAGATGCTTGTGGATCGCGTACGTCGCGACGAAGCCGACGACGAGGGCGCCGAGACAGACGAAGAGGCGCTGACGCAGCTCTTCGAGGTGCTCGACCAGCGTCGCCTCCTCGCCGTGGTGCAGGCGACGCGGAAGACGCTTCATGGTCGGGCCCTAGACGGTTTCGTGCTCGCGGGGCGAGGTGGTCGTCGTCTCGACCGAGGTGGGAGGCGTCAGCTCGGGCGCGTCGGGCTTTGTGTTGCCCGTCACCGAGTCCTTGAACTCCTTCATCCCCGAGCCGAGCGAGCGACCGATCTCCGGCAGCCGCTTCGCGCCGAAGAGCAGCAGCGCGAGGAGGAGCAGGAGGACGATCTCGCCAGTTCCAATGTTCGGCATGCAGTCAGCGTAGCCGTGTTTGCCCTCTGCCGCCAAGTCCTGGGCGATCCGCGGCTCGGATGGTCTCCGCTAGACTGGGAACGTTGCAAGGTTCGAAATAACCCGCAATTTCAAGGGAAACTGAGGATCACAAAGTGGCTCTGCTGAAGCTCGAAAACCTCCACGTTGCGCTCGAGGACGGCACCGAGATCGTCAAGGGTGTCGATCTCGAGGTCGACACGAACGAGGTGCACGCGATCATGGGGCCGAACGGCTCCGGGAAGTCGACGCTCTCCAACGCGATCATGGGCCACCCGGCCTACGTGGTCACGGAGGGGAAGATCCTTCTCGACGGCGATGACGTGACGGAGATGGGGGCGGACGAGCGCGCGCAGCGCGGCCTGTTCCTCGCCTTCCAGTATCCCCACGCGATCCCCGGCGTGACCGTGACGAGCTTCCTGCGCGCCGCGATCAATGCCGTGCGCAAGGCCAAGAACGGCGGCGTCGAGAATCCGATCGCGATCCCGGAGTTCCGCAAGGAGCTCCTGGCGCAGATGGATCACCTGAAGGTCAGCCGCGAGCTCGCCTCGCGCTACCTCAACGACGGGTTCTCCGGCGGCGAGAAGAAGCGCGTCGAGATCCTCCAGATGGCGATGCTGAAGCCGCGGATGGCGGTGCTCGACGAGACCGACTCCGGCCTCGACATCGACGCGCTACGCGTCGTCGCGGGCGGCGTGAAGGCGCTGATCGGCCCCGAGATGGGCGCGCTCGTGATCACGCACTACCAGCGCATCCTCGACTACATCACCCCGGATCACGTGCACGTCTTCGTGGACGGGCGGATCGTCAAGTCGGGCGGCGCCGAGCTCGCCAAGGAGCTCGAGGCGAACGGCTACGACCCCTTCATCCCGGAAGCGGCAACGGTAGGAGCTGAGGCGTAATGGCGCAGACCGAGACAGAGGTCGTCCAGGGGATCGGCAGCGACTACGCGATCAAGTACGGCTTCTCCGTCGACGAGGACTACTTCTTCAAGAGCGGCCGCGGCGTCTCGCACGAGCTCGTCGACGCGATCTCGTCGCACAAGAACGAGCCCGACTGGATGCGCAAGTTCCGGCACAAGAGCCTGGACTACTTCTACGCGCGCCCGATGCCCGAGTGGGGCGGGAACCTCGGCGAGATCGACTTCGACAACATCTTCTACTACATCAAGCCGACCGAGAATCAGGCCGAGTCGTGGGAAGACCTGCCGGCCGACATCAAGGACACCTGGGACAAGCTGGGCATCCCTGAAGCAGAGAAGAAGTACCTCGCCGGTGTCGGCGCGCAGTACGAGTCGGAGGTCGTCTACCACAAGCTCCAGCAGCACCTCACCGACCAGGGCGTCATCTTCCTGGACACGGACACGGCGCTGCGCGAGCACGAGGAGCTGTTCAAGCAGTACTTCGCGACGATCATCCCGGCGAACGACAACAAGTTCGCAGCGCTGAACTCGGCCGTGTGGTCGGGCGGCTCGTTCATCTACGTCCCGAAGGGCGTGAAGATCGAGATGCCGCTGCAGGCGTACTTCCGCATCAACGCGGAGAACATGGGCCAGTTCGAGCGCACGCTGATCCTCGTCGACGAGGGTGCGTACGTGCACTACGTCGAGGGCTGCACGGCGCCCATCTACTCGACCGACTCGCTGCACTCGGCGGTCGTCGAGATCGTCGTCAAGGAAGGCGCACGCTGCCGCTACACGACGATCCAGAACTGGTCGAACAACGTCTACAACCTCGTCACGAAGCGCGCGATCGCGCACAAAGACGCGACGATGGAGTGGGTCGACGGGAATCTCGGCTCGAAGCTGACGATGAAGTACCCGGCGATCTGGCTGATGGGCGAGCGCGCCCACGGTGAGGTGCTGTCGATCGCGTTCGCCGGCAAGGGCCAGCATCAGGATGCGGGCGGCAAGTGCGTGCACGTCGGCGCCGACACGACGTCGGTGATCACGTCGAAGTCGATCTCGAAGGACGGCGGCCGTGCGGGTTACCGCGGGCTGCTGCAGGTCGACAAGGGTGCGAAGCGCGCGAAGTCGAAGGTCGTCTGCGACGCGCTGATCCTCGACGAGCACTCGCGCTCCGACACGTATCCGTACATGAAGATCGAGGAGGACGAGGTCGACATCGGCCACGAGGCCACGGTCTCGAAGATCGGCGAGGAGCAGCTCTTCTATCTCATGTCGCGCGGGCTTTCGGAGTCGGAGGCGAGCGCGATGATCGTGTCGGGCTTCGTCGAGCCGATCACGAAGGAGCTGCCGCTCGAGTACGCCGTCGAGATGAACCGGCTGATCCAGCTGCAGATGGAAGGTTCGGTTGGCTAACGCGCAGGCCCTCGAGGCCTACCGCACGCTGCCGATCCCGGACACGACCGAAGAGCACTGGCGCTTCACCGACCTGCGCGGCTTCGACCCGGAGTCGTTCGCAGGCAAGAGCGGTTCGGCAGAGATCGAGACGATGCTCGACCTCGACGTCTCGGGCTACGCGTCGGTCACGGAGCACGGCATCGACATCTCGCAGCTGCCCGAAGGCGTCCGTTTCGAGCCGCTGCCCGAGGACTACGAGCGGTTGTACTCGCTCATCGCTTGGGACGAGAAGTTCGCTGCGCACAACGCGGCGATGTGGAAGAACGGGCTGCTCGTCGTCGTACCCAAGGGCGTCCAGCTCGAGAAGCCGCTCTACGTCCGCATCGCGGTCACGGGCCAGACGTTCTGGCGGATGGTCGTCGTCGCAGAGGAAGGCGCGCGGGCCTCGATCATCGAGGAGTATGCGTCGCCGAGCGACGAGACCGAGGCGTACTCGAACGCGGTGACCGAGCTCTTCGTCGAGCAGAACGCGAAGCTCGAGTACGTGTCGCTCCAGAATCTCTCGAAGCAGTCGTGGCACTTCGCGTCGCACCACGCGCGCGTCGAGCGCGACGCCGAGCTCGACTGGGTCGCCGGCGGCTTCGGCTCGAAGCGCGGCAAGACGCGCATCCAGAACGATCTCGCAGGGCCCGGCGCGACGTCGCGCGTCACCGGCGCGTATTTCGCCGACGGCGACCAGCACCTCGACTACGACACGTTCCAGGAGCACATCGCGCCGAACTGCGAGAGCGACTTCGCGTTCAAGGGCGCGCTGCGCGACAACGCGACTGCGGTGTGGCGCGGGATGATCCGCGTCGAGCCAGAGGCGCAGAAGACGAACGCCTACCAGGAATGCCGCAACCTGATGCTCTCGCCGACCGCGCATGCGGTGCCGATCCCTGGCCTCGAGATCATGGCGAACGACGTGCGCTGCACGCACGGTGCGACCGTGAGCCGCGTCGACCGCGAGCAGCTCTTCTATCTGATGACGCGCGGCCTGCCGCGTGCCGAAGCAGAGCGGATGGTCGTGCGCGGGTTCTTCCAGAACGTGCTCGACCGCATCGAGCTCGAGCCCGTGCGCGAGGCCGTCACGGCCGCGCTCGAGGCTCGCATCCCGCAGGCCTAGGCCTGCTGCGGCCTACGCCGCGGAATCCGGATTGAAGTCGACGGCGATCACGTGGCCGTCGGCGTCGCGGAGCGAGTCGGCATCCGGAACGTAGGGGGTCGGCTCCGCTGGCGGGTCGTTCCTGGCCGCTTCCTTGCGGAGCCGCTTCTGGGTCCGCTTCTCGAGAACGGCCTGCTCGCGGTCGCGCTTCGCCATTGTCTGCTGGCGCTTTGTAGCCATACGGCTCCCTTCTCGGGCCCCTCGATCCGGAAACACCGCGGGCTCGTGCAGGGGCGGGATGCACGGGACGCCGGGCCAGAGTAGCCGCGCGGGGCCCCCCTCACGCAGCGCTTAGTTTCTGCTGATTCAATCTGGGGCCTTCCCCGACGAGGAGGTTTCCGTGTCCGAGCAGCAATCGAACGGCTCCCCGGCGACGCCGGCCGAGATCAGCGACCGGCTCGAGCAGGCGCTCTTCGAGATCCGGCGCGTCATCGCCGGCCAGGATCAGATGCTCGAGCGGGTGCTCGTCTGCCTCCTCGCGCAGGGCCACCTCCTCATCGAGGGCGTGCCAGGGCTCGCGAAGACGCTGACGATCAAGACGGCGGCCGGCGTGCTTGGCGGCACCTTCGCGCGCGTGCAGTTCACGCCCGATCTTGTGCCGGCCGATCTCGTCGGGACGCGCGTCTACCGGCCCGACCAGGGGACGTTCGACACCGAGCTCGGCCCGGTCTTCTGCAACTTCCTCCTCGCCGACGAGATCAACCGCGCGCCCGCGAAGGTGCAGTCGGCGCTGCTCGAAGTGATGCAGGAGCGGCAGGTCACGATCGCCCACACGTCGCATCCGGTTCCGTCGCCGTTCCTCGTCATGGCGACCCAGAATCCGATCGAGTCGGAGGGGACGTACCCGCTGCCGGAGGCCCAGGTCGACCGGTTCATGCTGAAGATCCTGATCGACTATCCGGAGCACGACGAGGAGCTGACGATCGTCCAGCGCCAGCTCGTGCCGCACCCCGAGCTGCGCGAGGCGCTCTCGCTCGACCAGCTTCGAGCGCTCCAGGAATCGGTCGGAAAGGTGTACGTCGACCCGGCGCTCGTGAGCTATGCGGTCGCGCTTGCCGCGGCAACGCGGCTGCCGGCATCGGTCGGGCTCGGCGAGCTCACGGAGTTCATCCTCTACGGCGCGAGCCCGCGCGGGCCGATCAGCGTCGTGCAGGCCGCACGCGCGCTCGCGCTCATCCGCGGCCGCGATTACGCGACCACCGACGACGTGCGCGCGCTCGCGAAGGACGCGCTTCGGCACCGTCTCGTACTCAGCTACCAGGCGCTCGCCGAAGGCGTCACGGCCGACCGGATCCTCGACGCGGTCATCGGCGCCGTTCCCGTGCCGGAGGTGGCACTCGCGCGGTCGAGCGCCGGATGAACATCGACGCGGTCATCGGCGCCGTTCCCGTGCCGGAGGTGGCACTCGCGCGGTCGAGCGCCGGATGAACATCTCGCCGCTCCTCGGAGCGGCCACTCCGGCACGCCCGGGGCCGGGTGCACTCCCGCTCGATCTCCTGCGCGCGCTGCAGATCGAGATCGGCCGGCGTCTCTCCGGCATGCTCGCCGGCGAGTACCGCTCGTCGCGCTACGGCGACGGCGTCGAGCTCGCCCAGGTGCGTCCGTATGAAGCTGGAGACGACGTTCGAAAAATGGAGTGGAACGTCACCGCGCGTACGGGAATCCCGCACGTGCGCGTGCACCTCGCCGAGCGTGCACTCGCGACGTGGCTCGTGCTCGACACGTCGCCGTCGATGCAATTCGGAACCGCAGAGCGGCGCAAGGCGGACGTCGCGGACGGCGTCGCGATCGCGACGGGCCACGTTGCAACGCGCCGCGGCAACCGGCTCGGCGTCACGACGTTCGGCGACAGCTCACCGACCACGCTGCCGCCCGCGCAGGGGCGCACAGGCCTGATCGGGCTGCTCGCGACCTTGCAGCGCGAGCCGGAGCAGGAGCACGTCGGCGTCACGTCATTGGGCGACGCGCTGCGCAGAACCGGCGCGATTGCCCGGCAGCGCGGGATCGTCGTCGTGGTCTCGGACTTCCGCGGCCCGCTCGACTGGCGCAAGCCCCTACTCGAGCTCATGAGCAGGCACGAGGTGCTTGCCGTCGAGATCCGCGACCAGCGCGAGCAGGAGCTGCCCGACATCGGCGAGCTGTGGCTCGTCGATCCGGAGACGGGCCGCCAGATCCGCGTCGACACCCGCAGCGCGAGCTTGCGCGACCGCTTTGCGGCTGCGGCCGCCGAGGAGCGCAGCGGCGTGGCGCGCGTGTTGTCCGCGCTCGGTGTCCCACACGTCGTCCTCTCCACCTCGGGTGATTGGCTGCGGCACTACGCGAGCTTCCTCGGTAGGCGCCGGTGAGGTTCGCGCAGCCTTTGGCGCTGATCGCGCTCGTCGCAGTGCCGCTGCTCGCTGTGCTTTGGCGGACCAACGAGCGCCGGCGCCGCGCCTCGGGAGCGCGCTTCTCGAGCCTCGCACTGCTGCCGAACCTCGCCCCCGAGCAGCCGGGCCGCCTGCGCTACGTGCCGATCGGGCTCCTGCTGCTCGCGTTGACGGCGATGATCGTCGGCGCGGCGCGGCCGCACGCGCACATCAGCGTCCCGCGCAAAGAGGCGACGGTCGTGCTCGCGATCGACGTGTCGCGCTCGATGACGGCCCAGGACGTGAACCCGAGCCGACTGGCCGCCGCGCAGAATGCGGGTGACGCGTTCCTCGCGAAGGTGCCGAGCACGTACAACGTCGCACTCGTCGCGTTCGCCAGCCGCGCGTTCGTCGCGGTGCCGCCGACGACCGACCACGCGCTCGTCCGCACCGGTCTCGCCGGTCTCGCACCGGGAGAGGGGACGGCGATCGGCGACGCGATCCTGTTGGCCGCGCAGCTCGGGCAGAAGCAAAAGGCACGTGAGGGCGTCGTGCCGCCGACGACGGTGCTCGTCATCTCCGACGGCGCGCGCGACGGCGGACGCACGGCGCCGCTCACGGCGGCGCGGCGTGCGAAGGCACTCGGGGTCACCGTCTCCACGGTGCTCGTGGGGACGCCGGCCGGCATCGTCACGAAGACGCTCGTCGGCGGCTACCAGGAGCAGATCCGCGTGCCGCCAAGCCCAGGCACGCTGCAGCAGGTAGCACGAGCCACCGGTGGACAGTTCTTCCGCGCGCGCACGAGCGCGGCGCTGAGTCAGGTCTACGCGCACCTCGCGACGCGCGTCGGGCATCGCACGGTCGACCGCGAGGTCACCGATCTGTTCGCAGCCGGATCTATCGTCGCGCTCCTCGCGTCGGGCGCGCTGTCGATGTTCTGGTTCCGGAGGATCGCATGAGGCTCGCAGCGCTGCTCGCGGTCGTTGGATGCTGCTCGCTGCTCGCCGTCGCGACGGCGGCCGGTGCGACGAGCGAGTGCAAGGGCCTGCAGGTGTGCGTGCCCGTCGCCGGTCCGTGGGTGCTGGCAACGGCGGAGCGCACCGAGTTCCAGCTCGACTGCCCGAAGCGCTTCATCGTCGGCGGGCTCGATGCCGAGCTGAGCACCCGCGCGATCGAGATCGGCTTCGTCGGCGGGCTCGGTAGCCCGGTGAACCCGGGAATCACGACAACGGGGTCGGCGGTGTTCCTCGGACGGTTCGTCGGGACGCGCGGAGTCCCGACGTTCAGGCCGCACATCGGCTGCGTGCCGGCGTCGGGCGGCGGTCAGCGCACGCCGACGGCGTATCACGCGTTCAAGCCCGGCACGCCGACGACGCGGGTCGTCAAGGAGCTCGTGGTGCTGCCGAGCCTCACGATGCGGCTCGCCGCCCGCTGCCCCGCAGGGCAGCGCCTGATCAGCGCGACACATGCGATCGGGTTCTACGGCGACAAGCCGCCGACGATCGGCGTCGCGCAGAGCGTCCACGTCACGCAGAAGGTGCGCAACGGCGTCGTCCACGTGAGCGCGCGGGGCGGAACGGGCTTGCTCGAGGGACGGACGATCGTCCAGATCGATCTCGTCTGCGCGGTGCGCACGTGAGCTTCAGCCATCCGCTGCTGCTGCTCACGCTGCTCGTCCTGCCGCTCGCATTCGGGATCTACAAGCTCGCCGAACGGCGGCGGATGCGGTACGCCGTGCGCTACACGAACGTCGATCTGCTCGCCCTCGTCGCGGCGGGGCAGCGGCCCTGGCGCCGCTATCTCACAGGTGCGCTCTTCCTCGCCGCGCTCGCCGCGCTGTGCGTCGCGGTGTCGAGGCCGCATGTCGTATCGACGACGACGAGCGACAGGGCGACCGTGATCCTCGTGCTCGACGTGTCGGGATCGATGCAGGCGATCGACGTCAAGCCGACGAGGCTCATCGCAGCGCAGAAGGCGATCCACACGTTCCTCGACAAGGTGCCGAGCCGCGTGCGCGTCGGCCTCGTGCTGTTCGCAGGCGAAGCGCAGGTCGCGACGCCGCCGACGCGCGATCATCAGCTCGTCGGCGATGCGGTCGACGCGGCCGGAGAGTTCCGCGGCTTCGGCGGGACCGCGATCGGGGACGCGATCGCGACCGCCGTGCGACTGGGCATCCAGACGACCGGCGAGCAGAACGGCGCACTTGCGTCGTACATCACCGCGCCGCCACCGGCGACGCACGTCGCGAGCACGCTCGTCTCGATCCTGTTTCTCTCCGACGGCCGCCAGACGCAGGGCACGCTCCTGCCGCTCGACGGGGCGGCACGCGCGAGAGCCGCCGGCTTCCCGGTGTACACCGTCGCCCTGGGGACGACGGGCGCGACGAGTCTGCGCGGCTTCCCGCAGGGGTTCGGCGGCGGCGGCGGGGGCTTCGGTGCCGGCCCGTTCGGCGGCGTCCGGCGTGGGCTCAGTCCCGATCCGGTGACGCTGAAGGCGATCGCCACGCAGACGGGCGGCCGGTTTTTCCGTGCGCGCTCGGCCGGCGCGGTCGACGCCGCGTACTCGAAGCTCGGCTCGAGCCTCGGGCGGCAGCGCGGCAAGGTCGAGGTCACGGACGCGTTCCTCGGGATCGGCGCGGCGTTGCTCGTGCTCGCGGGTGTGCTCTCGTCGATCTGGGCGCCGCGCATACCCTAGGCCCATGGCCGAGCCGCGCGTCGTCGACAATCCGTCCGAGCTCCGATACGAGATCTGGGTGGACGACCGCCTCGCAGGCGAGATCCGCTACACGCTCGACGGCGAGGTCGTGACGATGGTGCACACCGAGGTCGACCCGGCCGACGAGGGCACCGGTCTCGGACAGACGCTCGTCGCGGGCGCGCTCGACGACGTCCGCGGGCAGGGTCGCCGTGTGCGGCCGATCTGTCCGTTCGTCGCGAAGTACATCGCGCGGCATCCGGACTACGCAGACCTGGTTGCCTGAGCTCGTGACGACGGTGCTCGAGAGCGTCCGCCCGGTCATCGCGGCGTCGAGGGACGTCACGACCGACGTCGAGCGCCTGCGTGAGACCGCAGGTTGGCTCGCGTACGAGGAGCTCCCGTTCACGCTCGAGCTCGACCGCGACGGGATCATCGACTTCGTGCTCGTCGCGAACCTCTTGAACTTCGCCTACACCGACTTCGACACGGGCGTGCGCTACGACCAAGTCGTGGACGGCGTCACCTACGCCGACTCTGATGCGCTGCTCTATTGCCTGCATCGTGCTCTGAACGAGGGGATCGACGTTCTCGACGGCGCGTATCTCGCGGGGGTTACGGTCGACGACCTGCGGCACATTCTCCGCGGCGGGACGAGTGAGCTGCAGATGCTCGACGAGCGGGCAGCGATCCTACGCGATGCCGGCGCGACGCTCGTTGAGCGGTACGACGGACGGTTCCACAACCTCGTCGCGGCAGCGTCACCACGGCTGTTCGACGACGGCAAGGGGATGATCGATCTGCTCGTGCGGGACTTCCCGCGCTTCGACGACGTCGCGGAGTACGACGGGCACACGGTGCGGTTCTACAAGCTTGCGCAGCTCGCGTTCTGGTTCCTCCACGTGTCGCTTCCCGGCGGCCTCGGAGTGAGCGACATCGACCGGCTCTCGGCGTTTGCCGACTACATCGTCCCCGTCGGCATGCGCGTGCTCGGAATCTTCCGCTACAGCGACGCGCTGGAGGACGCCATCGCCTCAGGCCGGCTGATCGAGGCGGGAAGCCCGTGGGAGGTCGAGCTGCGCGCCCACACGATCTATGCGACCGCGCTCCTCACCGACGAGGTGAATGCGCTCCGTCCTCCGGAGCTCCAGGTGATCGTGCCGCAGATCGACGCGCGCTTCTGGGTGCCGTTCCACAAGACGCATCACCCGCATCACCTGACGCGCACGATCTACTACTGAGCCGCAGCGGCTAGGCGCGAACGAGCGGCTTGTACTTGATGCGATGCGGCTCGAGCGCGTCGGCGCCGCGCGTCTCCTTGACCCATTCGACGTAGTCGGCCCAGCCGCCCTCGAACCACGCCGTCTGGCTGTCGCCTTCGAACGCGAGGATGTGCGTCGCGACGCGGTCGAGGAACCAGCGATCATGTGTGATGACGACAGCGCAGCCCGCGAAGTCGAGCAGTGCATCCTCGAGCGCGCGCAGGGTGTCGACGTCGAGATCGTTGGTCGGCTCGTCGAGCAGCAGCACGTTGCCGCCGCTGCGCAGCAGCTTCGCGAGGTGCACCCGGTTGCGCTCCCCGCCGGACAGATCGCCGACCCGCTTCTGCTGGTCGCTTCCCCTGAAGTTGAACTGCGAGACGTACTGGCGCGAGTTGATCTCCTTCTTGCCGAGCTCGATGATGTCGTGCCCGCCGCTGATCTCCTTCCACACCGTGCCCGCCGGATCGAGATCGGCGCGCGACTGGTCGACGTACGCGAGCTGCACGGTGTCGCCGATCTTCAGCACACCCCCGTCCGGCGCCTCCTGAC
>Ga0193728_1000883_pt1 | contig 15005 bp, 2 predicted proteins | sample U1c1metaG_FD_143037 | JGI IMG/M metagenome (GOLD analysis project Ga0193728, IMG submission 143037) | Soil microbial communities from a riparian zone of the East river system, Colorado, United States - U1c1 | ecosystem: Environmental > Terrestrial > Soil > Riparian zone | place: USA: East River...
GACAAATATCTAAATTTTAGGAGAGTATACTAGGATTTGCTGAAAAGTAAGTCTAATTATATCCCTTAAAAACTATTACTAGTCCGCCTTAGTAGGTTCTTAGCCTGTCTTATTATATCCTTAAGAACTTTAAGCTAAATGTCTTAGGCATTCCTTAGTATTTCAAGCTTCTTTATCATTCCCTTCTTAACCTCCTCGCACTCTCTCCCTGCGGCGTCCTTTAGTGTAGCAATCTGCTTTTCCGTCCCCTTTCTAAGTTTGTTATACTAGTTCTGCACAGTATCCTTTAGTATAGTTACCTGCTTTACTATCCTATCCTTAATTTCGGCTACCTATTTCTCTAATGAAATTCGAACTAGATTAATTATTTACTCTACCGCACTCTTTATATAACTCTAAAGTAGGGGAGGTAGAGGTAGAGGTACGGTAAGGTTAGTTTTGCGGCTTTTTTTGCGCCATTCTCCCTAGTTCTAGGTAGTTAGTAAAGTTTTTAGCGTCTTAAGTGGTCTTTAGTGTATATATTACTCTTGCCGGGCTCTTCTATAAAAATAATATCCTAAATACTTCTCTTAGCCTTCGCGGATTAGAATATATATTGTAGAAATTATACTTATTTTCTTACCTTTTAGTGTCCTTTCTTTAGATTTAATTCCTTCTCTTACTATATCTTAAGTGGTATAACTAGGGAAGGTAGATATCCCTCTATAGGTATATTAGAGGTTAGTATATAATAAATCGAACTAGGGCCTAAATCGGAAGTGTATATTGTCTTTGGTTGTTCTAAATTTGATTTACTAGTAGCTTCTTACTATTATATAGGTATTATGGTTATTAGAGAGTTTTCTGCGCCGTGTATTAGGGTTGGTATCTATTAAGCTGGGTAAGAGGCTAAATAAGAAGTGTCTGGCGGTTAAGAGGTGGGAAGATGGCTATTTATACGTAGCGGAAGGCTAGGAGATAGCTAGGAAAGGTAGTGCTTAAGGCGTAGGCTACTAAATGTGATATATTACTAGCTGCCGCCACTTATCTATATCTGCTACAATATTAATACAATACCTAGGATTTAGGGCTTGCATACACGTATAACGGAAGCTACTACCTACCTTATAGTATAAGAAGGCTAAGTTATACTAGTTAGGATTTGTAGGGATTCTATAGCCCTAAATAATAGGTATATAATTTTAAAGAGTAACTATTCTAGTAACTATTTATTCTTCCTTCTACCCATTATTATTTGTCTATATACTTCTCCTAATCTCCCTATTATTTTTCCTACCTAGCCCTATGTTAATCCTATTTGCTTTAAATTTTAAGCTCTTTAAAGGTCTAAGTTACTCCAACGTTAGTATTTCTGCTTTCCGTCTAAATATAGCTCTACCTTTCTACGTTTTTTAAGGACGTTATATTGGTAGGAATATATATTACTTGTTCTGCCCGGAAGCAAAGCTAAAATGGCCTAAAAACTTTTTCTATTTTTACTAGTATAAGAGGAAATAAGAATGCCATCTTCCGGGCTCTCCTATAGCTCGCCTTTTATACTCTCGCCCTAGTATATAGAGCATTGAGCGGGGAATAGGGAGAAGTTAAGTCTTTTAAGTTTATATTTGCTATAACGGTGGTAAGTAAAATACTTTAGGGTTACCGAGATATAACCTATACCTTTAGTATCTATATACACATTATAAAGGTGTATACTATCCTATTCTTATAGCAATTACATTAAATATAACGCCTTTTGCTCTTTTGTTATCTAGGAATTTGTCTTTAGTTTCTTGCTATCGCGTAGATAGCCTATAACAAGGCCCTCGCGTTACGTTATAATAATAATATTTATAAGTAGGCTTGGTAGTCTTAAGTGCTTCTGAAATTTGATCCTATTTATACCTATAATTAACTATTGCTTTTACTAACTAGGTTTTAATACCTTCCTATAGTAGCTTACGGAAGTATCCTTAGAAGTCTTAGTATAATAGATATTAGGAGGGGCGGATAATACGAACGTAAGTAATGCTGGGATATTAGACTACTGGATCTATTACCACTAATATCTCTATAATAATTACTAACTATAGCGCTTAACTAGCTAGTAGAGGTGCTAATAATATATTAGCTAACACCATTAATGCTAGATTTGCTGCTAGTTATAACACTGCGATCGCTAAATACTGGTAATAGCGGGGGACTTTTACTGGTAATGCTGGATTAACTGTTACTTATAACACTAGATTGACTATTACTGGCGACACTAGGTTTGCGGCTAGTTATAATACTAGAATCGCTAAATACTGGTAATGGTAAAGGACTATACTCCCTTAGACAACAATTCTAATATTTTATTACTACTGTGCCTAGAAGTAACTTTATATTCTCTTTCTATATATTCCTTTTTCTTTATTTATTATATTATATATCCTAAGCATTATTGCAACGCTTCTTTCCGCTTAGTTAACTATATACTAAGATATCTATAGAAGGCCTACTGTTAGTAAGAGGCGAGCTGAGCGATATATGCCCGCTAGTGGGAGGTATACTGCTATTAGAAGATCTGGCTGTGTTATACTATATTAAGTGTTAGTAGGGTAATTAGTAAAGGGGTACTAGTGGTATAAACTATTAACGCGTGTGTATTCTAAAGGCGTATTAATACGAGCTAAACTAATTCTAAACTAATTAAGTTTAATAGGAGTAAAGGGTCTAGTCTTAAAGGCGGTATATTTATAGAATAGTTATAGCTATTAGGATTGGAGCTAGCTGCGTTATTCTATATTAAGTATTAGTAAAGTAACTAGAAAGAAGTACTAGAGGTATAAACTTTTAACGCGCATTTCTTCTAAATATCTAGTATTATATAGCTAGTTAGTAGTATTAAGACTAGAAAGATAAACGTCGAAATCTCTAGTAAAACGAATTTCTTAGGTGTTAGAACTGTTAGATCTAGTAGAGTAAATCTCTTAGGTACTAGAACCGTTAGATCTAGTAGAGTAAATCTCTTAGGCGTTAGCATCGTTAGATCTAGTAGAGTAAATCTCTTAGGTACTAGTATTATTAAATTTAGGGAAAGTAGACTATTAATATCTATTTTTAAGGCTTTAGGTTAGTTAATTGTTAATAGTAAGAATAGGTAAGGTTAGTTATAGAATATTAGGGTAGAGGAGAGAGTTGCTCTATAAATGCGTTCACTCTAACTAATAGGGCACTGCGCGGCTGGACTAAGGCGGGTATAGATTCTTATCTATTATAGGGGCACTTTAGCTTTAGATCTTCTAGGTATATAGACTAGGTTCTCTATAGTAGCGTAAGCTAACTAATTTAGAGGTATAAGGATTTTATATAATTATATATTGAAATCTATTACTAAATACTCTACTAAATAGTATAAAAAGCAGCTACTATAAATATAAACACTATAACCTACAGAGTTAAATTACCATATAATTTCTAGTGCCTATAACAGCGCAGTATTCTTTATACCCTTTTCCCTAATATATTCGCGCCAGCTTAATAGAATTGTTTTTACTTTCTCCTATAGCTAAATTAGAGTAGCTATAGTATATTTAAGATTAAACTTACTTAAAGTTTGATAGTCTTGGTAATATTAAATAGCGATAGACGAAACTTATCTAAGTAGAGAAAGTGCTCTAGCAATTTGGATTTATTTTCTTTTATAATATTATAAAATAAATGCCGTTCCTCTAGAGTAAAAAAGTGTATTATTCTGTAACTAGCATATTCTATATTATATCTATCTACGTTATTAACTTAGAGAAGTTTATACTAAAGTTAGAAGAAGTCGTTAGGTTAAGGTGCCCTTTAGTAGCCTTCTAGATATAATAGTCGACCTATAAAGGGAGAAGGACTTTTAGTTACTGGGATTAGCTTAGGAATAGCTTTTTCTAGGTCTAATTCGGAAGCCGGTATAATAAGTAGCCAGATATAGTAGATAAAGGAATTGATAGCTAGCGTAAACGAGCTAGAGATTAAAATAAAGCAATCTATACTAAAGAGTAAATGGCTAGTAGATAGGGCAAACTAGAGTACAGTTTAAAAGCCGCAAGGAGATAAATATAGGGAGGAAATTAGGGTAATAAGAAGGTAACTATGTATGCTTAGTATTACCGGGCGAAACTAGCTATATATTGGCTCTCTCTATACTTTATCTATGTGATATATTAATCGCTATATTTAGTATATTATTTATAATTAACTTAAGAACTATTAGATAATATAAAAGTAGAAATTAGCCCTAAGGCAGAATATAGATCCTGCTAGAAGATCTGTATATAGGGGGTGTTAGTAGCTCTATTAAACTTGCGTATATATACGTAAAGAGGACTTAATAAATTAAAATCATTTACTATAGCCTATCCTATTAGTAATTCGTAACTTGCGTATATATGTATAAACGACTTAAATATATATTTGCAAATGACTTAGATATATATACGCAAATGACTTAGATATATATGCGTAAACAACTTAAATATATATGCGCAAAGAGGGCTTAATAAATTAAAACTATTTCCACCTATAGGTATAATCGGACCGCTTACTTCTTAAAGGTTACTGTGGCCCATCCTATTAGTGGGTTTCGATTTACGCATATATATATAAGTGAAACTCGCCTTATATTCTAAGTCTAGAGTAGCCCTTTATAGTTAATTCGTATCTACGTATAGGAATTGTCTCTCTCCCTAACCTAGGACGGAAGAAGTTATAGTCGCTAACTAATTTTATAGTCTTATACTAGCTCCTTAACTACTCTAAATATATATAGAGATTATATATATCGGGCGTTTTACTCTCGGTTACTACATTCTAAATTTCCTTTACTTTGCACTTAACTTAGAGAGTACTCTTTCTAAATAGTCTAGTATCCTATTTTAGAGGGTCAGAAACAGCCTATATGTTTAACTAATTGTTCTACTTATACTCCCGGGCTCCTTTAGACTAAAGACCAGGATCTATCTCTACCTCCTACCTACGATTAAAGTAAATAGAGGGATCTATCTTTACCTCCTATCTATAATTAAAGTAAATAAAAGGATCTACTATACTCTACCGCTCTAGCTCCTTCTCCCTACTACCTAACTAAATAGGAGGATTAATACTACACTTTAATACCTCCTAGAAGACTTTAGGAACACTATCTTTAACTAGCCCTAAATTTACTTATTTTCTCTATCTATTATCCTAAACTAGATTACCTAACCTTAAACCTTAACCTTTAGACTTTAAACCTAATACTTTATATCCTTAATTGTCTATAGAGGACTTAACGTTATTCTAAAATAGATCTTAAATATCGCCCTAGACTAGATATATACTAGATATTCCCTATAATAATACTTTCTAATTTTAAAAAAGATTAGGGGTTTATATTTGTAAAATTATATTAGTAGGTTTATATACTTAATAAAGATTTATTTGCGGTTTTGCCACGCTTGGACCTGCTTAACTTTGCTAATACTATATACTTAGTAATATTTAAGTATATACTAGAAGAACGTCTGGAACTGTTTTTAGATAATAATATTAATGCTATAGAACTAGAGGTAGCAGTAGTAAGATAACTATTGGCCCTTTTAGCTTTATATATACTAAATTTAGAGGGTAGGGTATATTAAAGAGGATAGCTACTAAATAAGTATAGAGGCTTAACTAGAAGCTGCGAATAGATTGTCCTAACTGCTAGAAGTAGGTAGGTAGGCCACCTATAGAGGAGTCTTAGTAGTAGATAGGAATATAACTAGTTTAGTTAAGAGAGTACCTATTATATTAGCAGATTTTTTAAAACTAAGCTTTATTTAGTTAAAGTACTCTCCTTAAGGCTAGCTATAGAGTACTAGCGAGATAGTATTAATAAAGTAGCTTTAGGGCATATAATTAGTTATAATTTATATAATTTTGTATTCGCCGTTATAAAAGACGCTTCTAACTGTTAGAGTAATTCTAATCTCTCTTTTAGATCAAGAGGCGGGGAGATATCAAAACGAGGTATTCTATATAATAGTATGCGGCGTTTACTAGGCGAATTTAGGCTTATTCCGTTCTAGCGGGTAATTATTTACACCTTTGTATTTAGAACTCTAGTTTAATCCTATTAGCTTCTATCTTCCTAGAGGAATTAAATTAGCGAAGTGGTGAATAATATAATGCTTTCGATTCGGGTAGACTCCGAAGTCGATACTTATACTAATCGCATTATGCGGACTTGTTCTTAAGTCGGCATTAGGACTACTACTTAAGTTATAGATTTGCGACTATAGCGCCTATTTTAACGCGGAAAAGGTAACTTACAGCTTAAATATTTAGATATCCGTGTGTGGCTATTCTTAGTCAACCTAAGATTAGTTATTATATATTCTATCCTTTCTTTATATTATAGATACGTTATTAAGTTAATAAGAATAACGTCTTTATTTCTTAATAGTTCGCTAGGGGATATATTATAGCTTACGCGCGCGAGGACTAGTTAAAGGGTCTATAGAGAGTGTCCTATAGTTGATTGTTCCTCTATAGAAGCCGTATCTAATAAATACTAGTTTTATAGCTTTTAAACTTTTACTCTAATTAGCTGCGGCACTTAATTAAGATTTTAATAATACTCTCGCTACCTATTAGCTTATACTAACTATTAGATATAAGCTCTCTATATTATAAATTTACCTATCTAAAGGCTTACGTACGTTAGTAATACTTTCCTACTCAACTACGCCTTATTCTCCCCCAATACTAATAAGAAGGGAGTAAGATAATAGATGTCTATTAGATGCGCCTAAGTAGCGTACTTTAGACGTAGCCCCCTTATTTACACGCGTTAGAAGGAATTAACGCTAGGGCTTTAGCGTTAAACTAGTAAGCGGCTAGTTAGAAAGTATGTATGCTAAGAAAAGAAGGCAAAGCCGGATACTAAGTAAGTTAAGTATCGGATTTTAAGGATTAGGGATTAGTAATCTCGGATACTGGATTTAAGATTAATTATAAAATCGTAAATCACTAATTCGCAAACCCCGCCTTCCCCAAAAACGGTTTCTAGATTTTAAAATCCGTCTTTATATATTTTAAAACCATTTATATAGGCTAAATTACGTAAGAAAGTATATATCTAGGTACTAGTATATAACTTATATCTTACTTAGGAAGTTTAGCATTATAGAACACCACTATATAAATAATTACAATCTTCCTTATCTCCCTTAGAGCTATATTTAGAGTATTTACTCTATAGAAGCTCTTACAGCTAATTAATACACCCACCCACAAGTTAATCTTCTCTTTTCTTTATAAAAGACTTAATTATATATTAGTTATTAAGCGCTAAAAAGGAAGCTCCAATATAAGCGTACTTGCAGCAATTCTTATTCTTCTTTATATTATAGCAAATATTATTATCTACACTCTCGGAATTTTAGGCCGCGCTAAGTTAGCGAAACGTTATAGCTCTCTTTTTATTATTAATATAGTCCCACTATATCTTAGTAGTAGGACTAGTCTAATTAGTAATAAAGTCCTTTATCTAAATCTAAGCTAATATAGCCTGCTTTACCGCTAGTTAGGCCGCGTTTACGTAATTTAAGGTCTTATATATAGTTTTATTAACTTCTTAGTAGTTCCTAGTTCTACTTAGGAAATATTAGTCCGTTACTCCGTACTATACTTACTCTTATACTAAAAGAATACTAGCTTATTTCCGTTATTATATTACTTAGTAGACTATTCGTATTATATCTCCGGCGCTATATATATAAAGTATTCCTTAAATTATACTTAGTCTCCGCGATTATACTTATAGGTATACTATAGGTTTATATTAGGTTAAGGAGGACTCTACTAGTAATTTATCTCTTAATTAGCTCTATATTATAGCTTATTTATTATATAATCTAGCTTATCTGTTTATGCTTTTAAAACTACGGGTCCGGTCTAGCTAATAAAGTTACTATAAAAAGTTTTCTATATTAGTCAGACTCTATATAAGCTATATAGGTGTTAATTATTCTTAAAAAACCGTAGAAAGTTATACCTGGGGAATACGTATATCTTACATTACTAGGTATCACTCACTACTCTAGTGGATTTTTTCAAGCTTATCTATACTTAATTACATAGTATTTGCAAGACTTTATTACCCTCTTAATATAAAGGTGTAAAGGTTTTAGCAATATATTAATAATAACGCTAAGCTAGTTATCTGCAATTATTAATAGCCCGTATAGTTAAATATAGAGTTTAGATAAGTTTAATAAAGTTCTTTTTATTATAAGTAGAGTTAGGATTACTACTTATCTACTCTTAGCTAAGTACCTCCTTAAAGCTTATAAAGATTATAGCGCTTACGTACGCAGACTTTTATTAGTGTGGTTCTTAGAGATATTAGGTAAAACTTTAATGCCTTACCTAGGTTACTTCTAACTTTCCTTAATAGATTAAGAGGCCTAGGCTAGCTAGTTCCTACATCTCTTACTTAAGATAGATAGCTAGGGGATTTTTACTATCGCTCTCTTTATTCTAAACGTAATATAAGGGTTAATAGCTAACCTTTAGATAATATCGCCGCTAGCGCGTAATCACTTATTTAGGATAGATAGATTGTTAGATCTACCCTAGTATATTAAAAATAAATAGTTAGTAGAGGCTGGTAATATGGTAATCTCTAGTAAGTATACCTATTTACGGGGGTTTCTCCTCTACTAACGTTACTATAGTTTATAGGACTCCTACTTTTAAAAGTGTAGTAAGGAAGGCGGTGCGCTTATACTAGTAAGATATATATATTTTTAATGCTAGATTCCGGCCAGAAGAGATAGCTATAAGTAAATTAGCAATAATAAGATATTCCTAAGAAACGGTAGGCTAGATAGGACTGAAACATATTATATATAGGAAATAATTAAATTGCCTAACAGTAACTAGAAATACTTAGTAATTATTTAGAAACTATTAAAGTGCTATAGGAGAAATTTCTGTTCCTAAACCATTTAGGCCCAAGTTTACTATACGCTATATATTTAGGGGTAAACTCTACTTCTCTTTCGTTTTTAAAGATTCGCCGTCAATCTCCTTTTTACTACTTTTATTAATAGCGTTTTATAGGGTTAATCTAAGTCTCTTCTATATTCCACTCTTATCTACTAAAGCTATAAGTACTTTTCTATCTTTCTTTTTAAGCGCCTCTTTAAGCTCTTAGAACCTTATAATATACTTAATAAACTTACTAAGGTTCCTTTTATAATAAGATTAAAGTTTATAGGATATTAGGTTAGTTATAGGCTCCTTAGTAGGCTTCTAGCATAAAACTACTACTCTATTTATAATATAAACCAAGTAATACCTTAAATTCTTATTACTCTTCACGGCTCTAATACTTATTAGCCTAGGCTTCTACTCTACCTAGTACTTAAGTATACCGTTTTTAGTTACGCCTTCTAAAATTTGGTTTAGTCTTCTTAGGAATCTAGTAGGCTATTTATCTTCGCTTTTATAATTTAAGCTGTTATTAGAAATATCTATAAAGTAGGCTTTATCGTCACCTACTTAGCTATTAGTATAATTAAAAGATCTATAATTATCCGGCTATCTTACTAGGAGGCATTAGAGAAACGTGCTTAATACTAGCAACTATGTTTATAGGGTTAGACAAGCCTATTATTAGGTAAGAAGATTAATAAGCTAAACTTAAAATATAGGGCTGGCCTTACTATAGCTTTCTGTATAGTCTATTCCTAAGATATATACATCCTTATACTCTTAGGTGTTATAGGGATATAAAATTTCTATTCCGGATATTTAGGTAGGTAAAGATAGTATTCCCACCTATCTAGAATTAGATGGCTATAAGTAGTCCTTAACTAGAGAAAGTATGGCTAGTAAGAGCTTAGGGCCAGTATAAAAGAATTAAGAATTATAAGTGCTGTAGAGCAAAAAAAACTGCGCGATAGCGCCCTTTATACCCTTATAGGACTAACGCTAGAAGTATAGCTCTAATCTAAAAATATTAAACCACATAAGCTACTTCGCCGCAATACTAAGTTATATTAACAGTTGTAGGATAATCTCTTTACCACCTATAGCTTCTGGGTATTTAGGGGGCTAATCCCTCTACTAGTATCTAGTATCTAAGCCCCTTCTTATAATATTAAATAAATCCCCTATTTAATTCTAAGCGTAAAACTTAGCTTAGTCAGATTATTAGCTCTAAATAATAACTAACTATTAGGGCTACCCCTAAATACTAGTACATAGAGCCCCTTATCTAGTTCTAGATAGAGTAGGAACTATATTCCTAAACTTCTTCTTAGTTACAGCAGAGCCGGCCAAATACGCCGCGGCTTTATCTCCTAATTCCTTATTTATACTACATACCTTAGAAACCATAGCACAGCGCTTAGAAAGTGGCATTACTTTTACCTACGTTATATAGATTTAGGCAGAAACATTAATCTTAGAGTAACTTATACAATTCCGGTTAATAAATTCATATAAACTTCTCTAGCTACTAAAGTGTACGGTATTTATATAAGCTTCTTTATATTAATACTAACAAGAGCTAGAGTATTAAGACTACTTATAATCTAATAAGTAATAATAGCTAAGCACTGCTTACAAAGCTAGAGACTAGTGTATTAGTTCTTCCGCACTAATATAATATATTTTAGTTAGGTATTTATATTTAGTAATAGCTTAGCTAATAATTACCCCTAGCAATACCTCCTTTAACTTAAATAGCTACTATTAGATTTAGTCTAGCAGCTTACGCTTTTAGGTATAGACAGTATACTAAGCAAGGAGTAATTATAGCTAATAGATATTATGCGCCAGCTAAAGGGTAAAGGGGCCGCTAATAAACTTCGCCTCGTTTAGGCAATATTAATCTCCCTTTCTAAACTTAGTTTTAGCTTAGCTAAGTAATAGAGGAAATATTATAAAGGTGGCATTTACCTTGCCTCCAAATATCCTTAGATTAAGCTACCTTTTCCCTAGATACTAAGCCTTACTAAAATATAGTTCTTTTCTATACTTATTAAATAAGTCCTATTATATATATACCTTAGACAAACCTAAATTAGATTGCTAATAATTCTTATAGGTCTATAGGAAAAGCTTAGGGGATAATCTATATATACTATAGATACCCTAGCTACCCTAGCTTTATATATTTCACACCTAGTAATTAACCTACTACTAACTTCTCTAGTAATAATAATTAAGGATAGGAAGAGGATAGTAATAAAGATAGTAATAAAGAGATAGTGGTTTAGAATAACGGTAATAAGCTGCGGACTATTAATAGATTACGCTAGAGTAACCTAGTGGAAGGGTAAACTAATACTACTAATATTAATAAACCGAGCCGGAGTAACGATGACAGATTATTAAGTAACGATAGAGAACTTAGGATTTGGCGTAATTTAGTAGGTAAGACTCTATAAGTGCAATACTATATAAAAGAATAGAGTAGAAATTTAATAAGAAACTATAGAACGCCTATAGAACGCCTATTAGTCTATCTACGTTCTAAAATCCATACTTTTATCTCTCTTAGCTTAACCTCTTCTAAGCTCTATATAATTTATAATAATCTCTCTAGTCTCTTAACACGGGTAGAAGATTTTATTTACTATATTACTAATAGAAGGCAACTAATATATAATAATAACCCTAAACTCTATAAGTTCCTTTCTAAGCTTAAACACTTATATCCTAAGTAAGTACTAGTTATATTTAAGGTTAGTAGGCTTATAGATTTATATATTAAAGAGTTAAAGAATAATATCTAGTATATACTCTTTAGCGCTTATTCTATCTATTACAATCTACTAGGTAGGATTATATACCTCTACTAGTATAGTAGGAAAGGGTTAGGAGGAAGTGTAATAGGACTTCTACTTATTACCAAATTCGTTAGGCTTCTCTTATAGGAATTTCTCTAGTTCTTTAAGCCTATAGGATCTATTATATAGGAACTTATCTAGTATACTAGGTCTATAGGGCCCTTTATATAGAAATAGCTTCTTCTTTATAGTATTAAAGTCGTTTTTATTTTTATATATCTACTATTAGTACTTTCTTAGCACCTACTTTATGCCTACACTTACTAGAATAGTTTTCCAATTACTACCCTTTTCTTTTAAAGAAGCTTCTTAAATTAGGGCTTAAAAAATATATCTGCTAATCCCTTTTATAAGTGACTTAAAAATCGTCTTACCCTCTATTAAGGGTTCTAATATTATATAATTAGTTAGATATAGAAGACTATTAGGAGGTATAACTATTACTATTAATAGAAGTACTTTCTCTATTACCTCTATCTTTTAGTTCTTAGCTAAAATATAGCTATCTTTCAATTGCATCTAAGCTTTTTGTAATATAGTTGTAATACTATTACTCTATATTACGAAGCTTCCGGATTTCTATATATAAAGAGCGTATAACTATAGTTTATTTAGTAACTATATCAATCTTACTTTCCTATAGTACTTGCCTTTACTATTAAGACTATCTTTATACTATAATAAGTTAGTTATATCTATTTTAAACCGTATATAGTAGACCCTATAGCTATAGTACTATTTATATAAATATAAAAAGCAATAAGTTTTATACGTCGTTTTTTAAAAAAAATAAAATAAAAAGTAATAGCGTTTTATTTACCCAAAATATAATTTTAGGTTTCTGATTTCTGCTTTACTAATCCTTACCTAGTTTTAGACTTTAGCTAAAGTTAGTTTTCTATTTTAAGTTTCTGGTTAGGGTCTAGGTTTTTAGTTATTAGTTAAGCGAATTAATAGGCAGTTTCCTATAGGGGCTCTTATTATATATAGCTTTTTTTAGTATATAGGCTTATTCCCTTACGGGCTTATTTCCTATATTAGTAATCGCGCTAATATATTCGCACCCCTTATAGGCTTAGAGCCTATATAGTCTACTTGCCTATATAGGAATTTATTATATACGGCTTGTTTTAGTATATAGACTTCTTTCCCCTACTAGCATATACCCCATATTAACTTAGAGCCTATATAGTCCACTCGCCCGCACGGGAATTTGTTATATACGGCTTGTTTTAGTATATAGACTTCTTTCCCCTACTTGCGTATACCCTATATTAACTAATAATTACGCGATTACGTAACCTATGCGGGCTATAAGCCCATAGACGCCACTTTCTTAGGCGGGATAGTTAGGCTTAGGGGCTAGGCTTAGTGTTTATAATCTACCACGAAGCTACTATAAGGGCTTTTTACCCCTACGGGAGCGGAATTAATTATTTAGGGACTACTCCTCTATTTCTATAATACTAGGGAAATTATCTATTCCCCGCTTTACCCTAACCCCTTAATTTAAAAAATAAGTCTATTAAGATAACTTATATTATAATATTTAAACAAGTCTTCTAGTAGTTTAAAGCCCCAACTAATATATAGTCTAGGGTAAACCTTCTAGCACCTCTCTATAGTAATGCTGCTAAATCCTACTAATAGAGGGTATAAGGTTTAACTCTAGTAAATCACTTAGTATTAAACACTAGTGGGTTTAGAGTATACTAAAAATACTTAAGTAATAGCTTAAGTAGCGAAAATAGAAGGTTAGTAAGGAATAAGTGGCGCTGCTAGCGCTTTAAGTAAAGACTATAAAGTAGGGAAAAGATATAGAGACCCTAGATTCTAGCGCTAAAGAGGTATAATCCAAGCATTTGAAACGCTAGGGGTAATTAAGCTGCATCGTTATAAGGGTTCTAGCCTAGTGGAAGCTATAGTTAGATATACTAATTAAGTAATATATTTTTTAATTTAAGCCTATAAATAAATACAATATTATTAGAAATTGGTCACTATTAGCTACTGTGTGTAGTATAGTTCTATTTAAAATTAATTAAAAGCTAGAATTTCTTTGCCTTAGAACCTCCCTATACTTAAGAGTAACTTATATAGATTAGCTACATTTGTCTTAGATAAGCGAGGATTTTATAAATTCTCCCTTTATTAACCCTATTTACCTTACTTAAGTTATAGCTAATATAGATTATACCTAGAGCCTTCCTAAACCTATTATCGAACCTAATATATATTACTGTTAGATATATCTCTACACTTATACGCTTAAAGAAGAGCTTATTAGAGATTGTATCACTATTACATCTCTATAGGACGAGCAGTTGAGAACTAAGTTATGGCTTTAGAACTTTTAGCTGTAAACTTAGCGTAAACTTGAAATGATTAAGAGGAAGCTTAACAAAAACGATAGGGTTATTAAACGCGCGAAACTTGCTATAGAGAGACTAGGATAAGTAATAGAGTAAATTATTATAGAATAGGAGTAGAAGAAAGAGGATAATGCTTTAAGAGCCCTTATAAGCCTTAGATTAGCTCTACTAGAGTGTCCTCTAGTACTAGAGTTAATAGGAGCAGACGGTTAGACTCTCTTATATCTTCACTAGTTATAAACTAACCCTATATTAGAGTACGATTTTATAATAAAAGAGAGAGATACTAGAACACTCCCTAGTTATCTACTCCGTAATAGTATTATCCCTAATTCTGGAACCACTATATACGCCATTAACGATCGATCGAGATTCGTTAACGAGCTCTGGCCGAGTAATGACTTTATATACGCTGGAACGGGCCTAGATTTAATTAAGGACTTTAGAACTACTAAGATTATAATTTAGATACTAGACGGAACTAGGAGAATCTAGCTTAAGAATATAGTATATATACTAAACTTTTATATAAGCCTAGTCTATCTTTAAAAGTTTAATAAATATAGAGTCTTTTAGGATAATAAGAATAACTTACTATACTATAGCGATCGATAGACGTATGCCTATTGCAGTTAGTATAGTAATTAGCTAACCCTTAAATATTACAAGCTTAAGCTAAGGGCCCTTAAGGAAGAGCTAATAAAGAAGCTTAAGAAAAGAAGTGTCGACCTAAATTGGGTTTGCTTACTACCGTCTTACTACTATCTTTATTGCCTACTACCCTATAACCTATTACCCTACT
>Ga0193728_1000884_pt1 | contig 14997 bp, 1 predicted proteins | sample U1c1metaG_FD_143037 | JGI IMG/M metagenome (GOLD analysis project Ga0193728, IMG submission 143037) | Soil microbial communities from a riparian zone of the East river system, Colorado, United States - U1c1 | ecosystem: Environmental > Terrestrial > Soil > Riparian zone | place: USA: East River...
CCCTTAAGTTATCCTCAATAATATTTAGCAACTCTTTCTATTAAATAACCCCTTTTAATTATCCTCTAGGTAACTAAGGCTTAGAAAATCTTAATATAGATATATAAGCTACAAAACACCTAAAACGCAACCTAAACTATAAGTCGGCTACTAATATACGGTACGCCACAGCTAACGTAATAGCACTTTATAAATCCTTACCGATTTTAAATACCTAAACCCCGGTATACCTACATTTAGCAGCTCTAGATAAGCCTGCTTTTGTAATAGAAAATCAACCTATTACCTATCTAGGGCTTAACTAAGACGCCTAGCTTGTCCTAGACCTAATTAGCAATTCAAATTATAGAAGCGCATCTATAACACATTATAAAGATAATAACGCATTATATCCTTTAGGTTTGCAATCTTACCCTTTATTATTTTAGTAAAGCTTAACTATTAGTAGAGTTTGTAGAAAGAGGGGAAATTACGGTATAATAGCTCTTAAATTTTATTATAGCAAAGTTTAATCCCTCTAAGTATATTTTATATATAATTCTATAGTTTATAGGTAATAGAGATATAACAATTGACTTAGGAAATAGAAGGATAATATTGTGTTTAAGGGCATTAGGAGTTAATTTGATAAAATATTTTAGTTTAAGTAACTCTGTAATAGAAGAACTGCACTAAGGGCTAACTAAAAAGCGTATATCTTTTATCTATATTTATTAGAAAGATAGCCCACCCCTTTTAATCTAGGCCTATATAAATCGAATTATATAAAAGTATTTACACGGCTCTAATACCGCTTTACTTCTTAATAAAGACTACAAGAATATCTTCCTGCTTAACTACATTAGTATAACTAACTATATAACTCTTATCTATCTTAATATCCTATCTACACTATATATTACTTAGCAAAAGTATATATAATCCGCCAAGAGGATTACTAGTATAGAGACTATTTTTTCTAGCTTACCATTAGATACATCGTCGGTCCCCTTATTCGCCCCTTCTATATATACCGTTTATATATAATAGTAAGTGCCAAATATCTTTATAGTCTAAGGGTTTATAAAGGCTAGTCTCTAAATTTATAGCTATATAGAAGAGCGCTTAGGGAATTATATAAGAAAGAGGTACCCTTTACTAGCCTCGTAGGCCTAATAGTCGACTAGTAAGTACTCCTATAAGTAAGCATTTCTTTTACTTATACTATATCTACTCTTTACTAAGTTAACCTAACGCAATAGAATTGTATAAAGGAACGTAGCTAAAAATTCGGCGGATATAGTGCAATAAGTATAATAAAAGAGAGTAAAAATAAGTTGGTGCCTAATATAAAGCCGCCTAGCTATTCTATTTTTAGAAAGTAGGGGTAATATAGCACCCCATTACACTACACCTTATTACATTATTAGCAGCCTATTAGCACGTCCTATTAAAAGGAAGTATTAATCGCATATAGCCTTTTTAACGCATCGGAAGCAATACGCCTTTTTAAGTATATCAATTCAATTTCACTAACTTAAGGCGATAGTCCTTTACTACGCATCACCACAACGCTATATATCGCAGCCACTTTTTACTTATTAGGCTTTCCAAACTATATATTTACTCCATTTAAGTGCCTTAAAACGTTCCCTTTAACCCAAACTAACTATTTAATCGGCTAGCTAAATCTATTTTACTATTTCTAGAAGAGGTTTATTACAATAGAGGTAATAAACAAAAATTACTCGCGCTTCGCCTTGCTCTTCACCTTGCTTTATAATATAGGGAATATTATATAGTAACTAAGCGCAATACATAAATCTAGCCTATAGTTAGAATATTAATATTAACTAGAGTATTTAAGATATAGCATATATATATCGCCTAGTTATATAACTAAAGTTACCATTTCTTCTATCTACAGCTCCTAGGTATATTTACTAACTTCTATTATATAAAATATTTTATTACCTAGAAAAGCTATATACTATATTAAAGAAACTTTAGGAGGCCATCTTCTATCTACTTTAATCTTATTATTATAGGGTGTAGTAAATATCTAAGGCGTATATTTAGTAATATAGATTAACTTTTAAGTCTAGAAGAGTATTAAACAAACAACCTAATGGTATATTAGCGATCTATTAACCATAAAGAGAATTAAAAGGTCTATATTATTAATAATAATATCCTCCCTAATTATATTACTTAGGGGTTTATTCTTTATAGCTCCTTTTAGGTAAAGGGCGCCTTCAGACCATAAAGTGCGTATAGCTTCGTTTAAGTCGGCTAGGATAGAGAGAATCCGTCCAAGTGTTTATACCCGTATACTTTAGCTATCTATTCTCTAGTCGTTAACCCATTAATACCAATCTAAACAAAAGGAGTCATTTTAGTAGGGCGTGGTTGGGTTACGTACGATATTAGAGAACTTCTATATATATAAGGAAATTATAAGAGAATTATCTAGTATTAGAAGAGGCCTATAAGAGACATCTAAGGCCAAAAAACTGCTACGGGAGATATATTCTATAGCCCTTTTCTCTATCAAATATAAACAGACTATATATTTATCCTAAAGCAAGTAAATAAAAGGTAGAGGAGTAAGGATAAGCTAAGGGCGAAAAGAGAAGCGATTTTGGATTAAACTTATAGTTAAAAAATTTGAGGAGAAGAAGGCTTCGGGCGCTCTCGCTAAGCCTACCGCTATGCTACTAACTAGTTAAGCATTAAGGCGTATATATACTACTAGTAGTATTTTACTAGCATAAAATACCCTAAATTAAAATATGCGTTAACAGCTAGTATAGGAAATGTAATATTAAACCAAAAGTACAAACTATAAGGAAATTTAAGCGCCATTTATATTAATTTAATAATATATTTGCGATATAAATAAAGGATAGGATATATAACGACTAGTTTTACCTTTTTGCCTTTAAATTAGGCGCTATAGGTATAGGTATATTAATTAAGTCGAAAGCATCGCGTCCCAATTACTTTACCAAGTTGATTCCGCCTAGGAAGATAGAAGTTAGTATTAGAGTTCTTAATAAAAAGGTATAACGACTATATACTGCAATAGAGCATACCTAAACTCGCCTAGTAATTGTTATAGGCTATTATATAAAATGCCTAGTTCCAACTACTTATTCCTACCTTGCTCTATCTAAAAAAGGGACTAAAAACATTTAATAGTTATAGAATTATTTTTATAATAGTAAATAAAATAATATACTAATTACAACTAATTACATATAAAGAACCCGCTCTATTAATACTGTCTCGCTATAATTCTATAATTAGTCTTAGCCACAGCACCTTAATTAAAGGAAAGTCATCCTTAAATCCACTAAGAGGCACTCTATTAACTTAACTAGTGGCGAGTATTCTAGTACGTACTCTTTAACGGTATATAGCTTTTTAAAGAGCAGAACAATTAGAACACTTAGTACGCATCTTTAAATTATAACTCCTTACCTCCTTAATTACTATTCGCTTAGCTATAGCCTACTTATAAATTTTAATATATATAAAACTAAAAGGATAGGTACTTATCTTACCACGGCTTCCTCTAGGCCATTACATCCTTTCTATTTATTCTAAAGCAAAAGTAGAAAATATGCTATATTGCTTTTAAACACTAGTAAGCAAACCTTATAGCTTAATTTAAGCTACTTTAGCTATAATAATACCTTAAAGGAATTTTTATTAAACGTACAGACCTCCTAATATAACTGCACTAACGTATACCCCTAATCTAATGTAAATTTAGAATATATATCCTCTAAAAATATATAGTATATAGCTAGTTTAGGGTAATGCTAAGGATCTAGTTTAAGGTTATAAGTAGAGTATACCTAGGAGGAAAGGAGTAAGTTTAGGATTAGTAGAATATAATGTTTATAAATAGCCTTAGGGGGTCTATAGGAGGTAGAGTGTAATAGATCCTCCTATTTAGATCGCTCGCTATAAGAAGGAGGTAAGGTACTAGAGTATAGTAGATCCTCCTAGCTAGGTGGGTTATAGGGAGAAGGAAGTAGGGTACTAGAGTATAGTAGATACTTCTATTTAGCTAGATTGTGGTAGAGAGAAGCTAGGCTGCTAGAGCGTGTTAGACTCTACTATTTAGTTAAAGGGGGTATAAGAGTAAAAATAGCACTATCGGGGTGTTCTAAGTTCTGGGTAATGCAATGCCAGGATATTTAGAAAGAGTACTCTCTAAGTTAAGTATAAAGTAGAGGAGAGAAGTAAAGTATAGTAGCTAAGAGACAAACGTCTGGGATCTATAGTCTCTATATATATTCGAAGCAGCTAAGGAGCTAGAGTAAGATAACACAATTAATCGGTAATATAACTTCTTTCATCCTAGGTTAGGGAGAGAGACAATTCCTATATAAGGGTACGAATTAACTATAAAGAGTTGCTCTAGACTTATACGAGGTAAGTTTTATTTTCTTATATATAAAAAAGGTAAAAGTCTCTAATAGGATAAGCCTTCGAAAGTGGGAATAGTCCGATTATCTATAAGTGGAAATTATTCTAATTTATTAAGTCTTCTTTACTTATATATAAGAAAGTCATTTGCTTATATATAAGAAAGTTGCGACTTAACAATATAGTGGGCCACTATAATTTGTTAAGGCCTCTTTACTTATATATAAGTAAGTCTAATAAGGCCACCAACGCCTCCTATATATAGATCTTCTAGCAGGATCTATATTTCGCCTTAGGGCTAATTTCTACTTTTATATTGTCTTAAGTTCTAGGCTTACTAGTATACTTATAATACTAAACGGTTACTAGGCTAAAAATATAGTTACCTTTCTCTTCTTATAGATATCGCCCTACTATCCTACTACCCTATTATATTATTACCTTTATTACCTTATTGCATTAACACTCCCTATTAGTTAGTTCCTACCTAATTACTAAAAGGGTAACAGAAGAAATCTCTTCTTTATCCTAGGAAATACTTAAAGCCATAAGATATAATATCCTAAGCAGTTATTCTTAATATAGGTTAAGAAATACATTACTATTTAACTAATAAAAACTCTATTACCCCTTTTATATAAAGAAAATTCTCTATAAATAATCCTTTATTACTTAATATATGGCGCTCTAGCTACTACCTATTACTATATTACTGCCATCTATTATTATTCGCATACTAATTCATTTCTTACCCTAACCAACTAATAATTTAAGCGTTATCTTTATTTAACTCTATATATTAAGGGCACTGTTCTTAACAGCAAGATAGCAATAGCTTAGCTTTAGCTATGCTTTAGGCAGTAACGGAGTATAGAGCTATTAGTGGTGATCGGTATAAGCTAAGGATAGTTTAACTCCTCTCTAAGAGGTGTTAAGCCTAACCTTATAGCGCTAGATAGTATAGAAGGCGTTATTAACTGCCTAATGCAGTGCTAATCGTAGGATACCTTAGCTTAAGTATTTAAGCGATAGCGCCGCATATAATAGAATATCCTTTTTACTTACCTATTTCCATTCTAATATAGTAGTTAGGAGTTAAAGGTAGATGGCTAAGTTTATATACGATATTAAAAAAGGTTAAACTATTACTAGCTACTAGTGTTATAGGATTATAAGGCCCTTTTAGGGCATATTTTAGCTTAAGCGTATTATACGCGGTATTTATTTACGCTAGTTATATTAATACCTATAAGGCCGAAAAGCGTTCACCAGCGTCCCTACTACGGCGCTAGTTAACGTAAATCCAATACTAGAAATACCCGTAGTATCCGCTAGTTACACAACCGAAAGCGGATAATTAATCTATATCCGTTATAAACCCGCTAGATAATATAATGGGGCTATATTAAGGCCCGCCTATAGTAATAAACCGTTTCCTATTACAAACTAGATAGCTATATCCGGCGTACTAGGTATTACTACTAACTTAGGCTTAGGACTTATATCTTAGGCAATAGAGACTTTAAGCCTCCTTTAATATGGCTGCGCCTCTATACCTAGGTAATATTAAAACTTAAGAATGCCTATATTCCTTAAACCCTTTAATCCTTTATTAAGAATTCTCTTAATCTAAATAGATAGTTAATATAATTTAAGAATTTTACAGGATCTCGGCACGGAAGTAGCTTTTACTTTAATTTTATATTATATAGTAATTAATACTTTTAAGGATAGGTTTTCCTAAGTTTCCTATAGGCTTTAATACGTTTAAGAATAGCGCATAAACAAATCTAACCAATCTCCCTTTAAATGTCCTTAAGGCTTTTATTCTAGGATATAGTCTTATTTCTAAATTTATTCTAGATACCTTCGGCTTTAATATTAGTATAGTAGTCTTAATTAGTCTTATTCTATTTACTATAGTAATATTAGCAACCTATATATAAAATAAAGCTTTCTCTTTCTTCTCTTAGTTCTTTATATTATTAGTTTTTATTAATAATAGAGATAATATATTCAATAGTGTACTTTAATAGATTATAGAGTAGCGTATATTAAAAATCTCTTACTTAGTAAAAGCTATTACATAACTAGGAACCATTTATAGCGACTAGGAAGACAATAGCGATAATAAGGAGGCGCTTAACAAGAAGGGAATCTTTAATTTTAGAAAGTAGGCAGCTAAGCTACTACCCCGCTACGAGCCCTACTTTAGTAAACACAGGTTCTAGTATAATAGCCGCCTATTTATCTTCAATCGTTCGCGCTAAAAGAGACCTACTAGTCTATAGTCCCTAAACGGAGGTAATAAAGAGCTTATTAAACTAAGATATATTAGACGGTCAATAGAGCCTATTAAGAACTTACTTAACTATATAAAATTATAGTTACTTAAGAAGGAAAAGGCTATAATAGTTATTCAACGGCTAGCGGGGAAGGATTATAGACGTAGCGCTAGGTTATAGGACCGCGTCTTATCTAGACCTTCCCGTCTAATAAACACTATATTACTTAACCCTAAGCAAAAGACTAAAGTCATAGAGGACATTAATGAATATCTCCATCCGTCTAGCCCTCGCTAGTACGCCACCCGCGGTATTCTATACTATTGCGGTTATCTCTTCTACGGACCTCCTAGGACCGGTAAAACATTACTCTCCTTTACCCTTACTAGAATCTTTAGGCTAGATATATTCTATATTTCTTTACTTAAACCTACTCTTACAGAAACTGACCTTAACCAGCTATTTAACAACCTCCCTTACCGCTATATTATTCTCCTAGAGGATATTAATACTATAAGTCTGCTAAGAGATAAGAAGAGTAATAAGAAGGAAAAGGAGGATAAGGCGGATTCTAAAGGAGGCAAGATAGTCTAAAAGTTAAATATTACTAACTTAGCCAAAGCGATTAAGTCCGCAAACCGTTAAGATAAGTAGAACAATAATATAAAACAGGGTGTTTCGCTTTCTAGTCTACTTAACGCTATTAACGGCGTCGCTACTTATAAGGGTAGAGTCCTTATTATAACAACGAATCATCTAGAGAAGTTAGACGAAGCCCTTATCCGTCCTAGTAGAGTTAATATATAGATTAAGTTTACACTCGCGATACGCGACCAGATTTAAGATATCTTTATCTATATATACTTAAATAAGAATAATAAGGTCCCAAAGTAGCGTAGTAGGTCTAGTCTAATAAATAGCATACTTAAGCCTACTTTAAATAGTAGCCTTAACGGGTTAGTAGAGATAGTAAATAGGATTAATAGGATTAACAATATTAATAGTATTAATGAAATTAACAGAGTTAGCGGATTTAAGGGAGGGAAGTACTTAGCTTATAACTATCTCTCTAGCAAGACGTTAAGGGCACTAGCTAATACTTTCGCTAATCGGATTCCTAAAGGCAAATTCTCACTAGCTAAGATCTAGGGCTTCCTACTAACGCGTAAGAAGGAGCCTTAGTAAGCTCTTAAGCAAGTAGATAAATAAAAGGATATAATACTAGAGGCGAAGGAGAAGAAGGCAAAGGTTATCGGTATGCAATAGGCGGAGAGTATTAAAATTAATAGCTAAAATATCAGCGATATTATACTAAGAAGTCTACAAGAAAATATAGTAGTCGTACCCTAAAACCTTAAAGTACTAAATAGGTTAATTAGGGAAATTATATTATACGGGCTCTATACTAATAATGTTAAAATTACGGAAAGCTATAAAGCCGCTTCTATATATAAACGGATTATACGTTATAATACTAGATATAGCACAGTAGTTAGGGAAGGAGGTATTAAACTCTCGGGCGGTAAGCGTCAACGCATTGCTATCGCGAGGGCCTTTCTTAAAAATTTAAAGATTTTACTTCTTAACGAAGCTATATTTGCTATAGATAATATAATAGTAAAATCGATTTATAAATTGCTTAAAAGTTAGGGGAAAGGTCAAACAATTTTAACTATTACTTATTGTCTTAGCATAGTTAAGGGTGCTAACGAAATTATTTTCTTAGAAAAAGGAGAGGTAAAAGAAAGGGGAAATTATACTAAGTTACTTAACTAACGTAGATTATACTATAAAATATAGGCAGTAATAGATAATATAGACGGAACGGAGGGGGTTAGAAGCTAGTATATACGCCTTGTAGATAGTATAGTATACGTCAGTAGCTATAAAATAATATACGGCCTATAGAACGAGAGCTTATATAATATACCAAGACTTCTACCTTTTAGGCTGCCCCGTATATCCACCTATAAATTCCTAACTTTTAGCCTTCCTATTCTTAATCCTAGCAAAGAATATCTAGTATAGAAAATTATACGTAACTTAGGGTAACTTAAAAAGCTTAATCTTGGTACCGGATCTAACTAGGAAGAAAATACGCTTATTAAATCCGCCTAAAAAGATTACCCTAAGAGTTATAAACTACGCATTATAAGTTTTGCTATTAGATAATTCCATAGGCCCTATAATAAAAATTTCAGTCGCCGTAATAACGCTGGATTTGCGTATATATCCTTCTATAATAATATTAAATAGTCTAATAGAAGGTATAGTACTATTATAACGGAGCTAGACTTAGGGAAAGGTGCCCTAATTATAAGTATTTAATATATAAGTGTAAACCTATATAGGCCTTAACTACTATTACTATTTTAGTAGTGCTAATATAGGCTATACAGATTTCCTGTAATAGGAGTTATAGGGGCCAGCTACTCCTAGTCTCCTATATCCAGCTATCTAGTCTAGTATTATATAAGTCTAGCCTTTTTAATTATTAAGCTTATTATAATTACTGCTAGTATTACTACGGCAATAGTCCGCTAAAATATAGAATAACGTATATATATAAATATAAAGCCTATAAGGAATATCTAGTAGAAATAGAAAAAGAGCTAAATATAGAGTCGGATATAATAACTTAGTACCTTATAGATATACTAGATAAAGAGTCAGATATATTAAATATAAAAACTTAGTACTATATAAGTATACCTACTTATATTTATATAGCACTGCTAATAGTAAGAGAGTATTAATATTAAGCTAGATACGGACCTATTAAAGGACCTATTAAAGTTTATAAATATACGCACCTTTATTATTCTAGGTGTAAATATAAGTTTTATTAGGGAATATAGCTATAACCAGGAGCCGTAAATAAGAGGTTATAGTTTATCTTTAGTCTTAAAGTTGAAAAGCACTATACGTTCGGCGTAGTTTATTAGATTAAAATTAAATAGTGCTAGCTGTTAGAGGATAAATTTAATACGCGCTTACGATTGCTCCTATATCCATATTCTACAATTTAGGTCCTATTATTTAATGTTTTTATATCTTTAGATAATAGATTAATATAGAATTAATAAATATTTCCGTTAAATTACTAATATAAGTAACCACCTAAGCGAAGGGTATAAGTTTAACCCACAGAGGAATGTGGACAAAGCGCGTAAGCGAACTGCGACACTTCGTTGGCAAGCTCTACTTCTGCCTTCTATACTAAAAGAATAGTTAGCCTAGGGAAGGAAAAGTATAAAAGGTTTTAAATTACCGTAGTACCGCCACACGCTTTATTAGATTGCTATTAAAACTAGGGTATTAAGATTTTATAGGCTATTAACCCTAAAAAAGAAGGCAATAGGGTATAAGTAAGGAAGAAGTGTAAAAGCTATAGGGGGTTTACGATCCTTAAGGATCGTAAACCCCCTATAATTTTAGCTTAGCATACATTGACCTCCTCGCCTCGTCATTCCCTAAGACGCTAGCTTATCCAAACTCCACTACTACGACTTATACTCCGCTAGAGATCTATAACTAAAGCTAATTAAAGTCTAGATAGGCAGTTATCCCCCTAATTAAGTGAACTAAGCTTACCTACTACTCTAAAGCCTAGAAGCTACTACTAATATACTTTTTTAAAGATATATAAGCTATAATAATGTCTCCTATAAAGGATTAAAGGCTAGAACATTTTAATAAATTAAGGGTGCGGTATAGGGCACTAATATATAGAGCTGCTCTTTGCCCTAGAGAGTGCATAATTGCCTTTAATTACTTATTACCTTACTACTACTCTACAGCTATTATTCGTCACTCTCCTACTCTATATACTTCACCCACTATTATTAAGCCGTACTTTGTCTTGCCCTATTTCCTCTAGCTATTTCTAGAACCTCTATATATAATATTTACATTAATATAGATTCCACCCCTTACAATTTAACAACTAGCTTAATTGTTTCAGTCGTGCCTTCCTTTATTATTAGTACTATCGCTTACTATACGCTCTATTTTAAACCCCAGCTATAGAAACTTACTATCCCTATAATTTTAGGTTATATAGTAAATTTCTATACTATTAGATTGCTATTAGTATTTAAAGCAGTAAAATTAAGTGCCCAGACCTTTATTAGGGTCTTCTTAGTATCTATACCATATGCTTTACTAGCTAGGGGTTTTATAAACATTAGTAGATGCTCTATACTCCCTATATATACTAATGTATTTTTATAGTTTCTAAAATACGCCTCTTACTATTATAAACTCGGCCTATTTTATATTATAATATAGCTTAGTATTATAATAGTTAGAATTATCTTATAAATAACTTTTATAATTTAGTACGTAAGTAAATACAAGTAATCTTTAATTATTAACTATTCTTAGGGGAACTTCTACCGAAATTTATATCTTAATATTAGTAATTTACTTCATTTATTTTATAGAATACGTCTAGATTATTTTAGTTTTAGTTATATACGCTAGGGATAATTTCCACGCAAAGAATAAAGAAAGGCATTTCTTTAACTTAACCTCGCTTATAATCAGCGCTATCTATACACTAGCTATATTCGCTCTATTAACACACTCTCTAAATAACAAGCTTTTATCTTCCCTTACTTTTAACTCTCAGTTACGCGCCCACTCTCCCCTCCTATTTAAGCTCTTACCCTTAATATCTCTTTATATAGAATCTTAGTTATTATTTTATTAGACCTTTAAGAGTTTTTAAGCGTATTCCACATCTCTATTGTATCCTTCTATTAAGGTATATATATTTATTAACGGAAATTAGAGCATTCTAAGTCGACGAACTTACGCTAACTATAGGTATTTCTATAGGCGGGTAGTATCTACTCTAAAGGATTACGTTCTTATATTCTACCTTTACATTCTCCAGCCACAGCTTAAAGAAACCTTCACATAACTAATTCCTCTCCTCCTACAAACCCTTGCCAAGTCCTAGAAGTCACCGGGCCAGATACTATTTCCCCTCCCCCTATAAGCCCTAATTAATCTATAAGGAGCAAGAGTATAGCCTTAGTAGACTAGTAAAGGGGACCTATACTTATATAAGAAGCGAAGGAGAAAAAAGGGTCTAGACTTATAATTTGGTGTAAAGCTCTCTAGTATTATTACTTAGATAAATAGGTTAGGGGTAATATTAGAATTAGAATATTTCCTTCCCTTCTACAAGATATAAAGACTTTACTCTCTATTATTTACAAAAGGAAAGAAATTAAATTAACTAGGGATTTTATTCTCTTAAATAATTTTCCCTATCTAGTATTATAAACTAATAGTATAAATACGCAAGTATATTCTAATCTATTTCCTAAGGTATCTCTTCTAATATAATCTTAGGACAAACTTTATATAATCCTTTGGCACTAGCACTCTTTCCTTAGGCAGCATAGGGAGGGGAATACTCTATTATCTTAGGAAATACTAATAGATACCCTTTTTCCTTGCTATTAAGTGACCTAGATTATATATATCGTATTCGTAGTATACGAATTCCTAGGTGGCCCAGAATTATCTAGAATAGATTAAATTGATTACAATCTATATAAATTTAATAAGTAATATATAGCTTAAGTATTACTAGCTATAGACTAGCCTTAGCGTTCGTAGAGACAGTTCCGCTATCGTAAACTAAATTACCATATATTAAATAAGCCCGTATAGTCTATACGCCTAGAAAATCCTAAAATTAGACTGCTTATATGGGATCCGTCCAATAGCGTCTTTGCCTTGATTTAGTTGCTCAGTACTCTATTAGATAGTAAATGTATTTGTAGAATAGCTCTCTCCTTTTCCCCTATATTCTATAATTTATAGTACCTATTACTACTTAACCTGGGCAAATCGCGCATAAGATAGATCTCGAATTAATACTAAATCCGGAGATTTATCGAGCGTATTAGATAAGTATTAAGGGAATTCTAAATCTATCGCTTCCAGTAGAATCCACATTAATCTCTCTACCCTTAATACTATATCCAGCGAATAGCAAGCTTCCTACAAATTTACTATCTTAGATACCTAGCTTCTTAGTCCTATCGGACTCAACTAATTTAGAACCAGATATTTAACAAATATAATAATAGTTTGTACCGCTAGTGCTCCCTTATTACTTACTCTGCTAACGCTTAATATAGTATAATATAACTAGCTTATCTCCTATTAACAGGTATATAACACTTAGCTCCCCTCTTACTAATAGTAGACCTTTTATAGATGCTCTATTATACAGCTACCTAGGTAAAAAGAAGCATTTAACTAATTCTTTACTTAAGTAGGCTCGCAAATAAAGAAAGGGGGATTTATTAGAGGGGATAATAGAGATACTACTAGTTATAACTATAGTTACATATAAAAGGGAGTGCCCCTCGCCGTCGCCAGCATTTAGCGATTTTACTATCTCTAGTACTAGTTAATCCAGCGTCACCAGTAACAGCCAATTAAGTATTGCCGCTAGCAGTCAACCTAGTATCACTAGTAGTAATTAGTGCAGTAACAATAAGAAAGGCCCTAGAAAGGCGTAGACAAAGGAGGAAGATAATAGGCTTATATCCTTGCGTCTTTCTAAGGAACTATTTTCTTAAATTATAAGAGTTCTAGAAGGTAGAACTGGAGATATATATAAGAATCGGTTTACGCACCTAAATAGTAGCAGACCCAGCGTTTATAGCCCTAGCTCTCTACCTAGGGCCCTTCTTCTAGATAACACTAACTAAAATCGTAAACTAAGGCTACTATAGGAAGATTCTAAGAAGAACCTTCTCTTAGATATATATAATTAAGAGGCTAAATAGTTATAGATTATAGATACGTTTCTAGAGAGGTCAGAACTTATATATAGGAGAGTACTTAAGAAACTATATCTAGATAGTATAGGGCCAAAAAAACTACGTTAGAAAGATTTAGATATTTAATAGCTTAAGAAGTTATATAGCAAGCAAATCCTATTAAATAAATTAGTAAAGGAAATGAAAAGAACTAAAATAGTATATACGGAAATGCTTAAAAAAAAGAAATAGTTGCTTTTTGCTTTAAATAAACCCTAGGCTATAGAAACCCTACAGTATATCTTAGCCTATTCCTATAAAGAGTGGCTTTCTTTACACCTATATGTAAGCCTTATAATTACAGGCATTATATTAATATTATAACAGATATAATAAGTAGCGTTAGCTAGTTATCCGCCGCATTTAGCAGCCTACGCCTTATCCGCTTCTTTACCTAGCTATTTACTCACCTTCTATTATATATAAATAGCTATCTTCTTACCTCTTAATAGCGGGACACTGCTTATTAAGCTAAGTGTATAGCTAGGGAGCTTAGAGCTATTAATTATATAATATACTAGTCCTAGGATATGCTTTAAGAGATATAGGCTAGATAGTTAGATCTTACAGAAAAAGCCCTATTATTTTATCTAATATATATAGTCAGGTATTAATAGTTCTGCCTTTTAAGCATATAAAATGGCTTCTAAGGTACTATATTCCTTCCTCCAGTAACTAATTATAATATTTCCACCTATTAGTCCTTCTACATTTAGCTATACTCGTCTCCTAAAAAGCCCGTCTACTTGTTCCTTATAATTCCTTTTCTCTTTAACTATCCTAAATGGGCCTAGCAACTTATAAGGCCAATAGCTAGTTATAATCGTGTAAAAGACGGATCTAAGGCTAAATATATTAGTAGCTGGGGTTAAGACCTAGGGATCTATAGGATTACTAAAGCCAGAGTCCAGAAGGTGCCTACTATCTATATCTCTATATATAGATCTACTAAAGTTATAGAGGTAAATATTAAGAGAGCTAGTAGAGTTTTAGTAAAGGAGGTAGTTTTTAGGTTATAGATCGGAGTATATTATATCTCTTATATAGATAAAGGCAATAGCTTCGGCAGCTTATATATACCATTTAAGGCGTAAATAGAGGTCTACTGGGTTGTTCCAATTATTAAGGTATTTCTAAAGATCTCTATAGCTCGCCTCTATAAATTATAGTCCTTAAAGATTTAGTATATTATAGGGTCCTAGATATCTAATTTATTAGCGACAGTAATATAAATATAATAGCGAGGATAACTTATTATACTTTATAATCCTAGGATACTCTCCTAGAATCTTAAGTATCTACTACTTGACGGCAAAGTTATATTTGACCTTAAACTTCTCCTTAGGTAATTTAAGCACTACGCCTTATTAAAGACGGAAGACCATAGTAGTAGAGCCAGAAGTGCATTTTATAAGCGCTATAATACAATAAATAGTATAAAG
>Ga0193728_1000885_pt1 | contig 14993 bp, 11 predicted proteins | sample U1c1metaG_FD_143037 | JGI IMG/M metagenome (GOLD analysis project Ga0193728, IMG submission 143037) | Soil microbial communities from a riparian zone of the East river system, Colorado, United States - U1c1 | ecosystem: Environmental > Terrestrial > Soil > Riparian zone | place: USA: East River...
GCCGGGCCGGAGGACACCCGGACCACCTCCCAGCGCCATCATGATGCGCTGGAGGAGGCGTGCCGGCGGCTGGTTTCCGGGGGGCTGCCCGATACAGCGGGGCAGCCGACGCAGGTCCAGCTGCACGTGACGCTGGACCAGCTCCGGGACCTGCCCGGCGCGGCGGCGGCGGAGCGGTCGTGGGCGTCGGCGCGGGCGGCCGCGGACGGGACGCCGGGGTGGGTGCACAGCCGGGCCGCCGCCGAGGCCTACGCGTGCGACGCGCAGCTCATCCCCGTCGTCACCGGGCACCTGGACCCCGGCGTCCTGGACGCGGCGACCGACCGGTACCTGGCCGGGTTCCGCCGCCCGGACTGCCCGCCCGGCCCGCAGGACGCCGGCGCCCGGCCGTGCGGGCCGGCGCCGCTGTCACCCCGGACCCGGCGCCGCCTGGCCAACACCGTGCTGGCCTACGCCGCCGACATCCTGTCCGGCCCCGCCGGGCTGGCCGCGTTCCTCCGCACCGGGCTCCTGGCCAACGACTTTCCCGCGACGGCCAGCCTGCCGCTGGACACCGGCGCCCCGACCGCGACCGTCCCGCCGCACCTGCGCCGCCTGGTGATCCTGCGGGACCGGCACTGCGCTTTTCCGGGCTGCCGGCAGAAGCCCGCGGCGTGCCAGGCCCACCACCTGATCCCAAGGGCCAAGGGCGGCGTCACCGCGCTCCATAACATCGCATTGTTGTGCAGCTTCCATCATCTCGTGGTGGTGCATCGCTGGGGCTGGACTCTCGCCCTGAACCCGGACGGCACCACCACGGCCACCAGCCCCGACGGCAAGCGAGTTTTCCGCAGCCACGGGCCGCCTGAGGAAACCGCGGCCTGACGGCCCGTTGTCTCTGGCCGCCCGGCTGGTTCTGGTGGCCGCATCCCGCTCAGGCTGGTTCACGTCCGACTGGTTCACTGCCCCCTGGTTCACTTCCCGCTGGGTCAGGTCCGGCTGGGTTGCGGCCGGCCGGGTTGAGTGCAGCAGGCTGGACTTCCTGTGGCGGGGCCAGGTGGCGGCGGAGGGTGTCGGCTGTGGTGTCCAAGGCGTCAACCAGGCTGTCAGTGGCCGCAAACAGGGCCAGGGAGCCGCCGCTGTCGGCGAGGATCTGCGACTGGAGTTCCCGCAGCGGCGGCAGCGGGCCGGGTGGTCCCAGCCGGTGCAGGGCCTCGGCCAGCTGGGTGCCGGCCTGGCGGACGGCCTCAGCGAGCTGGTCGAGTCGGGGCTGTACCGGATCAGGGCCGGGCTGCTCGGCGGGGCCGGGCTCCGCCTGCCGTTGCCGCGCGGCCGCTTCCACCGCGAGCGCGGCCACCGCGACACGATGACCGGCGGAGACGAGCGCCTGGGCCAGTGCGCGGGTCATGGGCGGCCGTTCCGGCTCGTCGGCGATCCGGTCCGCCGCGTCCTCGGCGTCGCTCCGCGCCCGGCGGGCGGCCAGCTTGGCGGCCCGGGCGCTGGCCAGTTCCTCGCCGGGGGGACGCGAGTAGGCGTTCAGCAGCAGGGCGGCGAAGCGGCACTGGGCCCGGAACAGGCGGGCGAACTTCTCGCTGACCCCCGTGCGCTCCCAGGTCGGCCACAGGATGTAGGCCAGCAGCGCCAGGCCGGTGCCGAGGCCGGTGCCGATCAGGCGCTCCGGGGCAGTCTGGTCCGCGGGCAGGCCCAGCAGGGCGAGCAGGACCACCACGAAGTCGGTCAGGAACACCGCGAAGAACAGGTAATTGACGGTGAGCAGGGCATAGGCGGCGAACAATGTCCCGGCGACGCCCGCCAGCAGGGCGACGGAGCCGAGATGGCCGAGCAGCACGGTGGCCAGCCCGAGGCCGACTCCGAGTACGGTGCCGCTCGCTCGCTGCACGCCGCGGTAAAGCGTCGAGCTGTAGTCGGGCCGCAGCACGATGAGGACCGTCAGTGCGGCCCAGTAGCCGTGCGGCAGATTGGCGATGCGCGCGATCATGGCGGCGAGGCCAGTCACGACGGCCAGGCGTACCGCATGCCGGCCCGCCTCGGACGACGTGCCCAGGTTCGCGCGCACGGTGACCAGCAGGTCGTGGATGGGCGGGCGCACTGTCGTCCGGCTGGGCCGCCCGCCCCGGCCGGGCTCGGCGGCGTTGAGCCGGTCGGTGATGCGGATCGCGCTGCGCAGCTGGCCCTGGAGCGACTCGCCGGCCCAGGTCCAGCCCGCCAGCCGGGAGTCCCGGTCGAGGTACTGCCCGGCACGATCGAGATGCGCGGCCCGGCCCGCGGGCCGGGAGCGAAGGGCCAGGGCGATCTCGCCCAGCGCGCCGGCGCTGGCGGTCAGGTGCGCAGTACGCGCGCCACCAGGGCTGCTCCCGACTTCGGTGTTTCCCGCCTCGGTGTTCCCGGCGGCGGTCCTCCGGCCGGCTGCGCTGCTGCCTGCCGCCGAGGCCGGTCCGGCGACGACGGTCAGCGTGGTCCGGATCCGCTCGGCTTCGGCCATCAGGTCGGTCAGGTGCCGCCGGGCGTCGTTGCGCATGAGCGGGTTGGGATCGCGCAGGGCGCGGGTACCGGGCAGCGCGCCCGGTGATGGCGGGCCGCTGCCGGTCGCGGCCAGGCTGGCCGCGTACTGGCTGAGGGTGGCGTAGGAGTCGGCCATCGCGGCGCGCTCGGTGGCGCCGCGGCTGACGGCCCAGGAGGTGACGACCAGCACGCCCTGCCACAGGCCGCCGGCCAGGACCAGCGCGGCCCGGATCAGGGCCTGCTCCGGGCTGAGCGGGATGGCGCTGGCGATTAGGAGCGCGACCGGCCATTGCAGGGAGACCACGATGGCGGCCGGCCCGAGGGAGGCGCTGATGCCGGCCGCGTAGGCCCACAGGGCGATCGCGGGGATCAGGAGCCATGACGCACTGTGCGCGAGCGACGCCCCGACGAAGGTCGAGACCGACATCCCGGCCACGGCGATGGCGACCAGCAGGATCCGGGATCGGGTGACGCCCTGGAAGGACACCATCCCGGCGGGCTGGGCGCCGAGCGCGGCGAAGGTCCCGTACTCCACGTGCTTGGTCGCGATGCCGATGGCCAGCGGTACCACGACGCCGAACGCGGCCCTGGCCGCCCGGGCCGGGGTGGCGTCGCGCCAGCGGAACTGGCCGAGATCCAGCCAGCCGCCGTGGCTGACCTCGCTGGCCAGGAACGCCCGGCTAGCGCGCATGTCGCCGACGTACTGCCGCAGTGCGCGGCGGGCTGTGAATACAGCTGTGGACAACGCTGTGGAGAGAGTGGGCGGCGCGCGCATTGCCGTCCCGCGCTCAGGCTGGCCGGACGGGACGGTAGGCGGGCTGCCACATCAGCGCGCTGACCTGCTTGGCGATGTCGCCGGTCAGCCGCCGGGCGGCCACGCCGTCGGCGGCCGCGGCCTGCGCCACGGCCGTCGCCACGGCCAGGGACGTGTCGCGCAGGCTCCCGACCTGGGGCAGCAGCGGCGCGCCGGGGGTGACGGTGTCCACCAGGTCGGCCACGGCGTGCGCGGCCGCGCTCAGCATCCCGTCGGTGACCCGCGAGGCTCGCGCGGCGATCACGCCGAGCCCGAGGCCGGGGAAGACCAGGGCGTTGTTGGCCTGGCCGACGACGTAGCGGGTACCGCCGTAATCGACGGGACCGAACGGGCTGCCGGCCGCGACCAGGGCCCGGCCCTGCGTCCACCGGATCAGGTCGGCGGGCCGCGCCTCGGCCAGGCTGGTCGGATTGGACATGGGCATGATCACGGGACGGCTGACGTGCGCGGCCATCTCGGTCACGATGGCCTCGCTGAAGGAGCCGCCGCGGGCTGAGGTGCCGATCAGGATGGTCGGGTGGACCTGGCGGATGACCTCGGCCAGGGGGATACCGCCGAGCCCGGCGTCGGACGGCCAGCCCGACAGGGTGGCGGGGTCGCGCGCGTAGCGGCGCTGCTGCTGGCTGAGGGCCGGGTCGCCGGCGGTGAGCAGGCCGGTCCGGTCGAGGGCCCAGATCCGGGCCAGCGCTTGCTCGGTGGTGAGGCCGCTGGCCACCAGGGCGGCCGTGAGCTGGTCGGCGATGCCGATGCCGGCGGTGCCGGCCCCGAAGATGACGATCCGGTGATCGTGCAGCTTGATGCCGGTGGCGCGCACCGCCGCCAGGACAGCGGCGAGGTTGACGGCGCCGGTGCCCTGGATGTCGTCGTTGAAGGTCAGCATGGTGTCGCGGTAGCGCTCCAGCAGCCGCCGGGCGTTGCTGACCCCGATGTCTTCCCAGTGCAGCAGGGCGCCGGGGAACAGCTTGCGGACGGCGCTGACGAAGGCGTCGAGGAAGCCGTCGTACTCGTCGACGGGCACCCGGGGATGGCGGTTGCCGATGTACAGCGGGTCGTCGAGCAGGCTCTGCCGGTCGGTACCGACATCGAGCATGACCGGCAGGACCCGGTTCGGGTCGATGCCGCCCGCTGCCGTGTAGACGGCGAGCTTGCCGACGGCGATGTGGATGCCGCCCACGCCCCAGTCGCCGATGCCGAGGATGGCCCCGGCATCGGTGGCCACGATCAGGTCCACCTCGTCGGGCCCCAGGCCCGCCGCGAGCAGTGACGTCTCGATCAGCTCGGGCCGGTCGACGGACAGGTAGATGCCGCGCGGCCGCCGGTACTCATGGCTGTAGTTCTCGATCGCCTGGCCGACCGTCGGCGTGTAGATGATCGGCAGCATCTCGCTCAGGTGGCTGGTCAGCAGCCGGTAGTAGAGCACCTCGTTGCGGTCGTGCACCTCGGTCAGCAGGACGTTCCGGGAAAGGTCGGTCGTCTGCCGCCGGTACTGGGCGTAGACGCGGGAGACCTGCTCGTCCAGTGTTATGTGACCAGCGGGGATCAGGCCGAACAGCCCGAGCGCCGCCCGCTCGGCGTCGCTGAATGCGGTTCCCTTGTTGATCCTGGGGTCGGCCAGGACTTCGCGGCGGCGCAGCGTCGTCCGCCACGTCCCGTCGCTGTCCGCCCACACAGTCGGCATTTCGGCCCTTTCGCTGTGCCCGCCGCCAGGCTGGCGACGTGGCGCGATTCGGGAGCTATCTTCCTCCTCCCGGCCTTGACGATCTTGCTACCGAAGAGTAACTTGTCGCACTGCCCTGGCGTCGCGGTATGTGTCGCAGCTTGGGGCGGTTAGCTAAGGTCCGCGCCGGTGCGCGGTCCGGCGGCAGCTGGCGGCAATCAGGGAGCCGAGATGAGCGCATCCGGGAGCAATTCGACGGCACGGCCCGGCAGCCGGGGCAAGGTCCGGTGGGCTCGATTCGCCGCCATCGCGCTGCCCGCGCTCGGCGTCACTGGCCTCCTGCTCGGCCTGACCGCGGGTGGCGCGCTGGCATCATCGTTCTCGATCTCGGGACAGCAGTTCCAGGTCTCGGCTGACTCGCTGACCGGCACCGGTTTCCAGCAGTTCGGGACGGTCGACGAGAAGGCCAACCACACCGCGGTGCCCGTCACCGAGACGGAGATCAGCTCAGCCAAGATCACTAATCTCTGCCAGAGCGTCGTCGCGAGCTTCCCCTTCGGGCTGGGCCAGTACACGCTGCGGATCACCGCCGGCACCGGGAGCACGCCCGTCAGCGCCAGCTCGCTGATCATCGACGCGAACCAGCTGTCCGCCGGCACCGCGACGTTCCGCAACATCCACATCGGCCAGGACGCGAGCACGCTGAACACCGCACCGGGAACCCCAGTCGGCGGGGCCGGGGCGTTCGGCCAGCAGTCCAGCACCATCGCGATCAGCCAGCTGCGGCAGGTTGCCCTGTCCACCTCGGCGGGCACCTTCACGCTGCCCGGATTCGCGCTGTCGCTCAAGCCGGGCCGCAACACCTGCTTCTGACCGGACGGGAAACCAGGGAGGAGAGCAGCGTGCTGCCAGCGGACGGGGACCTGCCTGATCTGGATGCCGACGGCCGGGAGCCTGCAACTAGCCCCGAGGAACCTGGTGCCAGCCCGGAAGAGTACCCGTCCGCAGGCACCCCCACCCCGCTCGGCGAGGCCTGGCGGAGCGCGGCGGACTGGCGGCGGAGCCGGCCGTTCTGGGGCGGCGTGTTCCTCATCGCGGCCGGCGCCGAGCTGCTGCTGATCCCGCTGCCCGAGCACTCCCTCGGCCTGATCATGCACGTCGGGACCGGCGGAGTGCTGGGCATCCTGATCGGGGCGCTGCTGATCGCCTGCGCGTTCCTGCTCTGGTTCCAGCCGCAGCACCGCGTCTTCTACTCGATCGTGGCGGTGCTGCTGGCGATCGCCGCGCTGGTCGCGTCGAACCTCGGCGGCTTCATCGTGGGCACCATCCTCGGCGTGCTGGGCGGGTCGCTCGGCTTCGCCTGGTCGCCGGCCGACGAGGACGAGCCCGACGACGAGGATGCCCGGCATCGGCCTGCGGGTCATGCCGGCGGCAGCTTCTATCGCGCGATGCCGCTACTGCCCATGATGCTCGTCCTGGCCGGCCCGGCCGGCGGACCGGCCGTCCACGGCGCGGACCGCCTGACCGCGTCCCAGGGTCCGGCCGGCATCATCCCGCTCCCGCTGCCCAGCATCCCCCCGATCCTGCCCAGCCTGGGCCCGCCGGGCCCGAGCCCGTCAGCGAGCGGAAGCCCGTCGCCCAGTCCGGGTGCCAGCACCTCGCCGGGGACGGCGCAGAAAAATCCGCAGGCGCGAGCAGCGGGCCTGGTCACGGCAGCGGAGCCCGCGACGATCACGGCGGACTCGGCCACCTTGACCGGCCTGCACTTCGACGGGGTGGCGACCGTGCAGACCGCCAGCGGCCCGGAGCGGGTACTCAAGTTCACCATGTCCGGCCTGAGCCTCAAGAACGGCGACCTGACCGTCAACCAGGACGGTCGCGCGATGGCCGTGCAGGCCGCGTCTTTTACCTTCAGCGGCCACGTGACGCTGCTGACCACGAAGTTCTCCGGCTCGCTGCTGGGCGTCCCGCTCAGCTTCAGCCCCAAGCTTCCCCCGCCGGCCGTACTGAACGTCATGACGTTCACTAACGTCACCAGCGACCAGCCGTTCACCTCGGCGGACTCGTTCCAGGTCGGCGGCCTGCGGATCACCTCGGGCCGGCTCAGCCGGGCCTGAGGTCACCGCCGCTCCACAGCGCGCGGACCGCCTCGATCGTGTCCGCCTCGGCGGCGGTCTTGTCCGGCCGGTAGCGCAGGACGCGCGCGAAGCGCAGCGTGACGCCGCCGGGGTACCGCGTGCTCGCCTGGACGCCGTCGAACGCGATCTCCACGACCAGTTCGGGCCGGACCCGCACGACCCCGTACTCCTGGGCCTTCGCGCCGGGCGGGCGCGGCGGGTCGGCCAGTTCCAGGAGCCGGGTCGTCTGCCAGGCCAGCAGCGTGTCGGTGAGGCCCTTGAAGGTCTTGCCCAGCATGACCGGCTCGCCGGCGGCCTCGTCCCGCGCGCCCAGGTGCAGGTTGGACAGCCAGCCCCGGCGGCGCCCGTGCCCCCACTCGGCCGCGAGCACGACCAGGTCCAGCGTGTGCCGCGGCTTGACCTTGATCCAGTCGCCGCCGCGCCGCCCGGCCCCGTACGGGGCGTCCAGGGACTTGATGACGACGCCCTCGTGTCCGCGCCCGATGGCCTCGGCGAAGAACGCCGCCGCGGCGGCCTCGTCGGCGGTCACGATCCGCGGGATGACCAGGCTCGGGGGCGCGACGGCGGCCAGGCGGCTGAACCGCTCGCCGGCCGGGACGTCGAGCAGGTCCCTGCCGTCGGCGTGCAGGAGGTCGAACAGGAACGGGGTGAGCGGGGTCTGCTCGGCCAGCCGGGCCGGGTCGCCCTGGCTGGCGGTCCGGGCGGAGGTGACCTGGAAGGGCCGCGGCCGCCCGTCCGGCGCCAGGACCACGGCCTCGCCGTCGAGGATCGCCGTCGTGGCGCTGAGCGAGCGGGCCGCGGCCACGATCTCCGGTACCCGGGCGGTGATGTCGTCGAGCGTCCGGGTGAAGACGCGCACCACATCCCCGGACCGGTGGACCTGGATCCGGATCCCGTCGATCTTCCACTCCACCGCCGCCGGGGAGATCCGCTCCAGCGCGGCCGCCATCGTCGGCGCCGTCGCGGCCAGCATCGGGGCCGCGGGCCGGCCCACCTGAAGGCGGACGGCGCGCAGCGCGTCGGTGACCCGGTCGGGGTTATCCGCGGGGCCGCTCAGGGCGGTAGTCGCGACCAGCGCCAGCGAGCCGCTGACCTGATAGGCCCGGCGGACGGCGGCCGCCGGGACGGCCGCTGCGGCGGCGATGGCCTCGGTCATCACGCCGGCCAGCGCGCCCTGCCCGAGCTCGCCGCCCACCAGCCGGGTCAGGAACTCCCGCTCCGGCTCCGTGGCCTGGGCCAGCAGCCCGCGCAGCAGCGCGCGGCGCTGGGCCTGGGAGCCGGGTCCCGACTGGGCGCCGATGGCGCCGAAGGCCGCGTCGGCCGCGGCCAGGGTCAGCGCGGGCTCCGCGGGCGGCGGCGGCAGCTCCTCGTCGCCGTGCGGGCCGAGCAGGTCGATGATCGCGGCATAGCCGACGCCGATCTGGCGCTGCGTCAGCTCGCCGGAGAGGAACGCCACGGCGGCCGGGATCTCGCCGGGCGGCACCTCGCGGAGCAGCCCGGCGATCTCGGCAATCTTCGCTAGCCGCCCGGGCGACCCGGCCACAGCCGCCGACGTGCGCACCACCCTGTCCACCAGCATGCAGTGATTGTCCCCGATGACGTCCGCGCCAGCCCGGCCCGGCACCGCTGCGGCGCGGCCCGATGGATATATGACTACCGATGATTACTTGACCGCTGTATCACGATCGCGCTAGCTTCGCCCGGTCGGCTGTATGGCAGCAGGCAGTGGCGACTGCGGCCACGGTTTAGCGCGCAGCAGCCGAAGCACATGATCATCTCGCCGGACGAGGACAGCCATGACCTGGTGTACCAGGGCGGCTGAGCCGCATGCCAGCTCACGCCCGTAAGCGGCGCGGCGCTGCGGACGTAGCCGGGGCGGCCCGCCGGGCGGGCCGCGGCTGGCGGCGGAGCCGGCCGTTCTGGGGAGCCGTCATCATCCTGGCGGCGGGCGGCGAGACCGCCGCCGTCCGGTTCACCCTCCCGCTGCGCACGACCTGGACGATCCTGCCCGCGGGACTGCTGATCGCCGGCGGCATGATCGCGTGCGGCCTGCTGCTGCTGTTCGACCCGGCTCAGCGGTCGCTGTACGCGGTTGCGGCCATCTTGCTGTCCATCACCGCCCTGGAAACGTCCCACCTGGGCGGGTACCTGATCGGAACCCTGCTCGGCCTGGGCGGCGGCGCGACCGCCTTCGCCTGGGTCCCCGGCCTGCGGGCCGCCCCGCCGGCCGCCCCGCCCGGATTCACCCTGATCCTCGGCGAGGCACATCGCCCGCCGGCATCGCCAGGCCGCGGGCATCGCCAGCCCGGCGGCCGGCCCGGCGGGTCCCCAGGTCGCCTGGCCGGGACCGAGCCCCGGTCCGAGCCAGGGATCCAGCCGGGAATCCAGCCGGGGATCCAGGGCCATCTGCACGGCCTCGGCCCGGTTGCGGGCGCCCAGCTTCTGCATGGCGGCCGACAGGTGATTGCGGACGGTGCCGGGGGACAGGTGCAGCCGGCTCGCGATCTCGCTGATGGCGTCGTGGCTGGCGGCGGCCCCCAGCACGTCCGTCTCCCGGACGGTCAGCGGGCTCTCGCCCTCGGCCAGGGCGGCCGCGGCGAGGTCGGGGTCCACCACTCGCTCGCCCGCGGCCACCCGGCGGATGGCCTGGGCCAGCTGCACCGCGGGCGCGTCCTTCAGCAGGAAGCCGCTGGCCCCGGCGGCCATGGCGGCCCGCAGGTAGCCGGGCCGGCCGAACGTCGTCACGATAACAACCTGGCCGCCGAAATGATCCTGCCGGAGCTGCCGGGCGACGTCGATGCCGCTGGGTCCCGGCATCTCGATGTCCAGGACGGCGACGTCGGGCTGATGCTTGGCCGCCATGGCCAGGGCCTCGTCGCCGGTCGCGGCCTGCGCGACGACCTCGATGTCGCGCTCCAGGCCGAGCAGCGCGACCAGGGCCTGGCGGACCATGGCCTGGTCCTCGGCGATCATGATCCGTATCGTCACGGCGGCCCTCCCCGGACCGGGATGGTGACCTGGAGCCGGAAGCCGCCCGCCGGGGCCGGGCCGGCCATCAGGTTCCCGCCCAGCTGGCGGACCCGCTCGCTGAGCCCGGCCAGCCCGGAGCCGGCCGGCCCGGCCAGCGGGCCGGTGCCGTTGTCGGTGATCTCGGCGGTCACGCGGCCGCCGCCGTCCGCGGTGGTAAAGGTGGTGACGGTGGTGACGGTGATGGTGGCGCACGTGGCCCGGGCGTGCCGGACCACGTTGGTGATGCCCTCCCGGACCGTCCAGGCCAGCACGGTGTCCACGTCGCCCGGCAGGCTGAGGCCGGCGGGGGTGGAGATCTGGCAGGTGAGCCCCGCCGCGGTGAGGAGCTGCCGGGCGGCGCCGAGCTCGGCGACCAGGTCGGGCTGGCGGTAGCCGGCGACGGCCTCGCGGACGTCGCTGAGCGACTGCCGGGCCACCGCCTCGAGCTCGGCCATCTCCCGCGCCGCGCTGGTGGTGTCGGTGTCGAGCATCCGCCGGGACAGCTCGGCCTTGAGGGTGATCAGGGACAGGCTCTGCCCGAGCAGGTCGTGCAGGTCGCGGGCGATCCGCAGCCGCTCCCCGGCGACCGCCACCTGGGCCAGCTCGGCCCGGGTCTGCCGGAGCTCAGCCATCGTCTCGTTCCGCTTGGTCGATGCGTAGGTCAGGAACGCGGCCATCGCCGGCACGATGATGAGGAGGGCCACGCTCCCCGCGTCCACCACCCGGGCCCGCTGCGCGGTCACGATCAGGCTGGCTCCGCCGCAGGTGACGGCGCCGAAGGCGGCCGGGCGGATCGTCACCGTGAACCGCCCGCACGCGGCGGCCGCGACCGCGAGGATGATCAGCCAGCCCGGCCCGTGGCCGACCACGAACACGGCGACGGCCAGGGCGACCAGGACGACGAGCCACGCCCAGGGCACCCCGTGGAGACCGGGCCGGTCGCGCAGGATCACCCGCCAGCCGACGATGCCGGTGAAGGCGACCGTGCCGACCGTGATGAACACCGTGGCCGGCGTGGCGTGCTGGACGAGGCCCGTGATGGCCGGCACCAGGAGGAAGTAGCCGATGAACGCGCCGAGGAGCACCTTGCGCGTCCGTGAGCCCGGCAGCTGCCAGCCATCCGTGATCGGCACCGTCGGCGCTGTCCCGCCCGCGCCCTGACCGGGGTCCGCGGCGGGCTCGGTGGCCCGGTTGCGCACGGTAAACGCCGGCATGCCGCTATCTTCCCTCAGCCGGCGCCACCGCGGCCTGCGCGCGGCGAGTCCTGCCGGTGTCATGATGCCCGGCTCATGACGCCAGGCGGAGCGGTGCCGACCGGGCCGGGATGGTGACCTGGAGCCGGAACCCGGCCGACGGGGCGGGACCCGCGATCAAGCTGCCGCCCAGCTGCCGGACCCGCTCGCCCAGCCCGGCCAGGCCGGATCCGGCCGGCCCGGGCCCGTGGCCCTGGCCATTGTCGGTGATCTCGGCCATGACTCCCTGGCCGACGGCCGTGATCCGGACCGCGGCGCAGGTGGCGCGGGCGTGCCGGACCACGTTGGTCACGCCCTCCCGGACGGTCCAGGCCAGCACGGTGTCCATGTCGGCCGGCAGGCTGAGGTCGGCCGGGCTCGTGATCTGGCACTCCAGGCCCGCCGCGGTGAGCAGCTGGCGGGCGGCGCCGAGCTCGGTGATCAGGTCGGGCTGGCGGTACCCGGCGACGGCCTCGCGGACGTCGCGGAGGGACTGCCGGGCCACCGCCTCCAGCTCGCTCATCTGCCGGGCCGCGCTCGTGGTGTCGGTGTCGAGCATCCGGCGGGACAGCTCGGCCTTGAGCGTGATCAGGGACAGGCTGTGCCCGAGCAGGTCGTGCAGGTCGCGGGCGATGCGCAGCCGCTCCTCGGCCACGGCCACCCGGGCCAGCTCGGCCCGCGTCTGTCGGAGGTCCGCGACCATCTCGTTCCGCTTCCCGGCCGTGTACGCGAAGAACGCGGACATCAGCGGGACGATGATGACCACGGCGGTGTTGCCGAAGCCGAAGTGGTGCCACACCGCCACGGCCAGGCCGGCCCCGGCGCAGGCCAGGCCGCCGAGCATGGCCGGCCGCGCGGTCGCGATGAAACTCCCGCAGGCCGCCGCGGTCAGCGCGAGGATCACGATCCAGTTCTCGCTCCCGCCGACGACGAACAGGGCGATGCCCAGCGCCGTGACGACCGCGAGCCGGGGGTAGGGCGCCCGGCCGGTCCGGCCGTAGGAGAAGCTGCGCCGCAGGATGAGCAGGCCGGCGAGGCCGATGAAAGCCACCGAGCCGGCCAGCATGAAGACAGTGGCCGGGCTGGCCCGCTTGACCACCCCGCTGACCGCGGGGATCAGCACGAAAATGCAGATGAGCGCGGAGATGACGACCTGGCGGACCTGCCGGGCACGGTCGAACAGATAAGGATCGTCGCCTGCGGGGGCACGCCAGCGGGCGATGGGGGCCAGCATGATTCCAGGTTAGGTCAGGCCGGCCCGGGCTGCCGGGTGCCAGCCATCCCGGCCTGACCATTACATCTGTCATGGGCTACAGCTGTCATGGACCAGGCCGGGTCGGCCAGCTCAGGTCTCCAGCCGGCCGTTCACGTCCGACTCGGGCGGGATGGAGCTTGCCTCGCCGAAGGCCGGGTCGACCGGCGAGTCCGGGTCGACCGGCGGGAACGCGGGCGTCGGCGGCCGGCGCCGCATGGCGATCGCGGCCGCGGCGCTGGCGATGGCCGCCACGATCATCGTGATGGCGGCCGGCTTGGCCCACCGGCGGCGGCGGGTCGCCTTCACGTCGATCGCGCGCGCCGCCGAGACCATGGCGTCGGCGATGGCCGGGGCGATGGTCTCCTGGACCGCGATCCCGGAGCGCTCCAGCTTAGGAGCCGCCCAGGACCGGCCTTCGTCCACCCAGGGCTTGGCCCAGGCGGCGGCGTCGTCCACCCTGGGCCTGGCCCAGGCCGCCGCGTCCTCCGCACTGCGGCGCATCGCGGTGCTGACGTCTTCCGCACTGCGGCGGACCGCGGTGCCGACGTCCTTGGCCGCCGGTACCGCCCGCTGCGCGACGTCCTTGGCCGCCGGTACCGCCCGCTGCGCGTTCGTCACGGCGCGATCTCGCGCGGCGGCCACGCTTCCGGCCGGACGATTCCTTGTCAAAAGTGCCACTGCGTCCTCCCCGACTAGTTCGGTTCGCTCTCACCAACTTCCCCCGCCACGACAGGTCAATCACGAACGATGTCGCCGGACCGTCCACTGGCGCGGGCATGGTTGGATCGTTCTATGACCAACACGCTTACCGCAAAGCTGCGGACCAACCGCGGGGATGTCGTAATCCGGCTGTTCCCCGATCACGCGCCGAAGACCGTGCGGAACTTTGTTGAGCTGGCCGAAGGGTCGCGCGAGTGGACCGATCCCCGTACCGGCCGGGCCTCCAAGGACCGGCTCTACGACGGGACCATCTTCCACCGAGTCATCCCCGACTTCATGATCCAGGGCGGCGACCCGCTCGGCACCGGCACCGGCGGCCCCGGCTACAAGTTCGCCGACGAGTTCCACCCGGACCTGTCCTTTAGCCGGCCGTACCTGCTCGCGATGGCCAATTCCGGACCCGGGACCAATGGCTCTCAGTTCTTCATCACCACCGCGCCGACGACCTGGCTGACGGGCAAGCACACCATCTTCGGCGAGGTCATTTCGGGCACCGACATCGTCGATGCCATCAGCCGGGAGCTGACCGGCCGCAACGACCGTCCGCAGTCTGACGTGGTGATCGAGAGCGTCGAGATCAGCGACGGCGCCGACGGCGGAGAGTCCGCGGGTTAATCAGGTGGCTATCCCGCCCCAGCCGGATCCCGGCTCGCCGGAAGGCAGTGCCCCGGTGCCCACGTGCTTCCGTCATCCGGGTCGCGAGACCTATGTGTCCTGCGTCCGATGCGGGCGTCCGGCGTGCCCGGACTGCCTGCGCTCGGCGGCCGTGGGCCAGCAGTGCGTGGAGTGCGTCCGGCAGGCCAGCCGCACCACGCGGCGGCCTGCCGGGGTGTTCGGGGGTCAGCTCACCTCCGGGGCCACGGTCACCTGGACGCTGGTCGTCATCAACGTGGTCTGCTACCTGGCGGAGACCTTCTTCGAGAACCCGGTCTACGATGACGGCGTCCTGGTCGGGCGGCTGGGCTCGACCCTGGGCGTCGCCAACGGCGAGGTCTACCGGCTGCTGACCAGCGCCTTCCTGCACCAGCCCATCGGCTCGGGGCTGGGCCTGCTGCACATCGTGTTCAACATGTGGGCGCTGATCGTCGTCGGGCCGTCGCTGGAGCGGCTGCTCGGCCGGGTCCGGTTCCTGGCCGTCTACCTGGTCAGCGCGCTGGCCGGGTCGGTCCTGTTCTACCTCGTCGCCGCGCCGACCGCGCTGGCGCTGGGCGCGTCCGGGGCCATCTTCGGGCTGTTCGGGGCGTGGTTCGTGCTGGCCCGCCGGCTGCGGCTGGACGCCCGGCAGATCATCGTCCTGATCGTGATCAACCTGGGCATCTCGTTCGCCGTCCCGGGCATCGCCTGGCAGGCCCACGTGGGCGGGCTCATCGCCGGCGCGGCGCTGACGGCCGCCTTCGCCTACGCGCCGCGCCGCAGCCGCGCGGTGACCCAGGCCGCGGCCACCGTCGCCATCCTGGCCATCCTGGTCATCGCCGTGGTGATCCGGGACAATCAGCTGGTGGGCGCCGTCCGGCTGTGAGGCGGGTCAGGGCGGGCGGGTGGGTTGAGAAAACTCAGTGCCACTTGGTCGACAGGACCACTCCGCTGACCAGGAAGCCGAACCCGACCACGAGATTCCAGCTCGAGATCGCGCCGATCGGGAGCGATCCGTTGCTGACGTAGAACG
>Ga0193728_1000887_pt1 | contig 14974 bp, 14 predicted proteins | sample U1c1metaG_FD_143037 | JGI IMG/M metagenome (GOLD analysis project Ga0193728, IMG submission 143037) | Soil microbial communities from a riparian zone of the East river system, Colorado, United States - U1c1 | ecosystem: Environmental > Terrestrial > Soil > Riparian zone | place: USA: East River...
TGAATTACTTCCGTCAAGAGCGCATCGAGATTCAGCGGGTTCCCCCAGAGATTTCTGAAGATATATCCCTGAGAGGGATTTCCTGAAGAGGCTCGATGCCCGTCGAGATAAAGTTTCAACTGTGCAATTACCGGGATGGTTCCTTTGCTCTTCTCCCGCTTTGGTTCGCCTACCTGGTTTCGCCATACGGACTGCTTTACCTCGATGGTGTAACCGTCGTAGCTCTGCCAAAGAAAGCCGCGGATTTCTCCCTTGCGGGCACCCGTGAACGCCGCCACGGCAACAATCGTCGCGGCGGGTTCGGCAAGAATCCCGAGCATCCGCACTTCTTCCTCGAGCGTATAAGCATGTGTTTCGCCGGCCGGTCGCGCTCTGGGAATCTCCACGTCCCGCATGGGGTTCGCAGAGTCGAGGACACCTTGTCGCCCGGGCGTAACGAAATACGCCGCTGAGAAAATGCTTGATGTGGCCGAGCGTTGAGCGGCAAAGATCTTCGCCGCGAGCGATTGACGCCAACATCTGCTCGCGCTCGAAAGTCCGGAACTCGCGCAATGCTCTGTCTCCATCCGGTTTTATGTAACGCCTCCAGATGTTGCGGTAACCATGAAAAGTTGACCGACGTTTCTGTCGTTCCGCGTAGGGCAAATACACGGTCTCTATGAATCGGTTCAAACTCATCGTGCTCTCCGCAACCAGCACGCCATCGTTGAGCGGCCGTAAAGTTTTCTCGGCCAACCCTTCCGCAGCGCGCTTGGTCTGGTATGGTCCGATTGCTTTCGTGAGTTTGCGGGACCTGTGGACCTGCTGCACAGTCCCATTTTCAAGCACCACAGGCTCACGGTATCGGACATACCAAAACATTCCCTTTCGAACTACACATCCTGCCTGTTTCTGACGAGATATCTTCATTCCTGCTCCTTTCGTCGAGTCCGTCCCAGGCGCCTGTTGTTCCCCACCACTATACGACGGCGTATCCACAGTTCAAGCGCGGGGCTGCCCCAGAGAAAACGCACATACTTTCCCAAATTCACATGCGGAAGAGGATCTTCGGATCTGGCGCGGACCTGGTCGCGAATCCAGGAAGGCGGAACGGTAAGCCGTCGCGCAAGTTCGCGGCTGTTGATGAATTCATATTTAGTGAGTTTTTCGAAGTCGGTAAAGTTTGGCGATAAGTTCACCGGGTAAGATTGCCGCTGCAGTTCGTCAACGGGCGAGCCAGGCCCTTCACTGGTCGGACTGGAAAGATTTTGTTGCTGATATTCTCCGACAGACATGAACGATCTCCTTCTTCAATGGTCCCGATCACTCAGGTGAAAAAAGTCCTGACGAGGGGTGATATCGCGCTCCGGAGACACAAGCGTGCGTTGGGCTTTCGTCACCGTCAGGCGTGCGTAGTACCCCGGGTCCGCCTTGTCCTCCGCGCGGTAATCTGCAATGCGGCGAATGACCTCGTCCGGGTTCCGACTGGCTCCGATGCCCTGCCGGAATTCTCCGCCCTCCCTGCTGTGAGTCTTCCAGGTGACGCGGCGACTCCGGATTACCTTCCTGCACGTGGAAGTCTTGGATGTGATAGACCTCGTCAGTCTCTTGCTGCACGCGCACGACGAAAGCCTCGTTGTACTTCCTGTTCGTGAATCCAGGCAAACGAAGAAGTCGCGAGATGTCCGTGGCTGCTGGATCACCGCCATACTGCGAAGCTAAGGCTCGTAACAGCGGTTCCGCCTGGTTCGTATCGAGGCCTTCCACACGCCAGACGACTTGGTGTTTTCCAGGCGAAGTGTCGAGAACGAAATTTGGCGGAGGCACGTCGCCTGAGGTGCGGATCGCCTGAAGAGAAGCGCCCGCTTCCTCGTCGAGGTCCAGATAAGCGTGGCGTATTTCGCGGATTTGTTCTTTCGTCCGGTTTCGCGATCCTTCTTTTACTGGATTCATGCCAATGAAAATGTCAGCTCCAGAGAAATTCTGCTCCTGAAGCCAGGCCTGAAAGGGAGCGCTCGCAATGGTCTCGGCAGGAAGAATCCGTTGTGTCGTTTGATGGTGAATGCGATTCCTCACGAGAACTGGTACCTGGTCGCCCGGCTCGTAAATGGAACAAATGTATTCAGACGCTGACAGGAATCGAGGAGTGAATGAAGAAGAGCCATTCATGCGTGCTCCTTGGGAGCGACGTAGATGGAGCAGAAGTCAAAAAGGTCAGAGTCGGGGTCGTAGCTGTTGATTTCGAGGACTTCGGAGATGAATCGCCGGCCGGGCCTTCGCTCGATGTGAACGACGACGTTGAGAGAATCGGCAATATTCGTCTTAATCGAACGGTAGGGCAGCTCAATCCCGCTCTGTAAAACACAACTGGTAAAGCGAGTTAATCCCTGCTTGGCGGAACTCGCGTGAACTGTGCTTAACGTGCCAGCGTGGCCCGTATTCAAGAGTTGAAGCAGATCGAAAGCCTCGCTTCCTCGGATTTCTCCCAGCAAAATACGGTCGGGCCGATGTCGCAACGAGGCTTTGAGAAGGTCACGAATGGAGACCGCGGGTACTCCGTTCTGCTCCCTGCGGGCTTCGAAGCGAACGAGATTCGATTGGGCAAGTTGTATCTCCGCAGTGTCTTCGATCAAAAGAATGCGTTCATCCGGGGGAATGAACTTTCCGAGCGCGTTCAAAAGAGTCGTCTTGCCAGTTCCCGTCCCGCCACAAATCAGCAGGTTGCGCCGCTGTAGGATGTAGTCTTCAAAGCGATTCGCGAGTGCGTGGGTGAGGGTGCCACTTTCGATGAGATCCGCGATTTCGAAGTGACGGACGTTGAATTTGCGAATGGTGAGCGTCACACCACGCAAACTGCAGGGAGGAATGACGGCTGCAACGCGACTGCCGTCCGGTAATCGCGAATCCAAGATGGGCTTCGCTTCCGAGATATCGTCGCCCAGTCGTCTGGCGATGTTCTTGACCGCAACGAGGAGAGAACGCTCGCCGAGCGAAACGCCGCGAACCTGCTCGACAAAACCTGCTTTCTCGACGAACACCTGGTCCGGCCCGTTGACCATGACTTCGCTGACGGATTCATCGAGGATGAGATGCTCAATGGGTTTTAGGAACGGAAGAATAGTTTCAAAGCCAGACATCAGAGTTCTCCTGCGGCGAGTTGCTCGAAATAGGATTTGTTCGGATCGTTGTAATAGGGCTTCAAGTAGCAAAACGTAGGCGGAATGGCGTTGAGTCCGTCGTACGCAATCGTGACCGACTGGGCGTTCCGCAGTTCCATGAACGTCTTCATGTCGAAGCGGAAGTCAGTCTGGGTGTTGTAACTCTTCGAGGCGGTGATGTTGGCCCGGTGGGAAACGGTTTTTCCGTTGAGCAAGCTGACTCGGGCGTCATGGCCGCTTTCCGACAGGTTGTAGCTGACTTTCAGGCAGTCTTCCCGGCCGCAAAATTCGCTTGCTGTCTTCGCCGAGAAATCGTCCGAGAGGCACAGAAAGATCTTGGTACGAAAAGTCTGGAGCAGACTTCTCCAACTGTCCCCGGGAAGCGAGGAACGCAGGGAACTGATGCTCTGTGTAGCGACGATCGGAATGCACTTGGCCTGCCGGGAGAGGCTGAAGAACTTTTCGTCGCCAGTCGGATCGCTCTCACCGACCGTTGCGAAGTGTTGGTATTCATCGCAGAGGAAGAGGACTTGGCGAAAATGCCGGTCTTTTTCGGCTTCAATTTGCGGGATGCGGTTCAGCACCGCACGCTCGAAATCAAGCTTCATCATCACGCCGATGGCCTTGGCCAATCCGGCGTTCATACCCACGGGAAAGTTGAGAGAACAAACCGCACCGTGCTCCAAGAGCCAGGAGAACGATGGCAACGGTTTTCCATATTGCCCACCGGCGTTGAGTTTCGCGTCGTAACACTCACGCTTCGGGCAAAAGACCCGCTTCACTTTGGGGTTGTCGTCAAAGAGCGAAAGGAACACGGATATGCCCTCGACGATCGAAGTACGGAGCTTGGTCTCGATCCGTTTCCAGTCCTCACGGAACCATCGCTGAACGGCGTAGAGCTTTTCGAGCTTGTCCGGGTCCGCAAACTTGGCGTCAAGGATGGTGATTGGTTCGGCGGGAATGCCTCCGGCATGTAGTTCCTCCCACAACTCCTTCGAAGCTCCCGCAAGATATCGTTCTTTGCCGGGGTCGTGTTTGAAACCGAGGCCGGCGAGTTCGACGGGTCGCTTGCCAAACACTTCCGGGGTAACCGCCGCGAAGTGGCGGCCCATGATGATCTCTTCGGCTTCACGAATGCGCTGTTCGAGCAGGGGCGGCGAAATGGCGCACTCATAGACGTTGAAGAGCGTGACGTAGTCGTAGGCAATCTTGTGAAGCAGGATGATGAATTTGACCAAATTGGTGTAGGCCTGCTGCCAAAACGGTTCCTTGCCTCGGCCAAACAAATTGTTTAATAAGGATGCGATGTTGAACGCGAGAGCGTAGGCATCAAGATCATTGTTCAGCGGGTTGTAACGGTATTCGGAATCGAGGCTGACCTCGATGAAATCCTCGCCGCGGTCGTGACGGTCAAGAATCTCCTTCACCTTGCGGCAGAAGTCGCCCTTTACCTCCAGAACGAGTGCACCGATTCGGCGATCTTTGTCATCTGCCTTGAACGCCAGAATCTGCTCCGCAAACGGATACATTGCCGTCGCGGTTTTGCCTGACCCGACTGCTCCAAGGATGACGGTTCCGGTGAACAATCCGCGCTCGGGAATGGTCAGCCAGTGAGGCGTCTGGCTTGGACCAGGCGTGCGAGGTTCGTGGACCTCGCCCACCACCAGGAAAAGCTCATCGCGTTTCCTCGGGTCGGGATACGGCGGAAGATGGCCGGGAGTGACGCGTTGACGGTATTTGAGCGTGGCGACATAGAGGCCCGAAAATGTCGCGAGATAGAGAAGGTAAGGCGTGCTAAAAAGGCACACGTTGTAAAGCCATCGGAAACTCACGAACGCGTTCGGAGCGCGCAAAGAAATCAAATGAAGAAAGAACGACTGTTCCGGGAACGGGCGCGCATAGAAAAGGTACACACCCGTTCCCATAGCCAGCAGGCTGGCAAGGAAGTGCCGCGACGCTAGAACCCGCTGCATCATGACCTCGTCGCGGGCTCTGGTCCGCGCCGGGCAGCGCCGTTATCCGCACTCCTTTTGTGCGCTCTCCACTTCCGGTAGTCCTGATCCCGCCAGAGTGTTTTCTTAATGGCGGAGTTGATGACGTGATCCGCGCTGCTTTCGATGAATTGCGCATAGTCGTCGAGCAACTGACTTACGGGCTCCTCCAACCGAAATTCACGGGTAAGAATTGCCGGCGCTTTCTTGATAATGGACATGGTGTTTCCTCCCTACGATTCAACTTTTCTTGCCCGGCGGAAAAAATCCGAGGCACCGGCCACGGTGCCCAGGGCGGGAGCGACCCCAAAGACTTTTTGGGCGGCTGAAGGCCCAAAAAGTGGGGTCGCTCCCGCTCCCGCCCGATTTGGATTTTTTTCCGCCGGGCATTTTTTCCCTCTGCCGACGCCTTCTCCCTGACTTTGCAGAACATGCCGGTGCCACAAGGTGAAGGACCGAAAGCAGCGCCAAGTGCAGGCTGTAGTTGTTACGTTCTTCACTGGTGCTCCTCTCCCGCTTCACCGGGAACAGCGAAAGGTTGAAGAATCCGAGCTTCGAAGTGCGTGGCATGCGGAAGGTGGTGGCCCTGGAATGTCGCGCGGATCTGCGATTCGGGAAGACGGCCCGCTTTCCATGCCCGATAGAAATGTTCAAACCGCTCTCCGGCGAACCGCTCCTTCGACACGTTCCGAAAGGCGAGGTCGGCCTCACTGAGCAACCCGTACTGGTGCAAATCCCAGGCTTTGCGTATCGCGAAGTAGCGCAGCAAATCGTCAGCGGGATTCGATTCGAGCGGCACAGTGACGAGGGCATGAAACAGCTCACGAGCCTTGGCAAAATGGGCGTCGATCCGCGACAGATAGAGGAAGCGAAACTCCCGCAGCTCTCGGAACAAGGGCGCGTAGGCTTGCAGGTGATGAACGAAAGCCGAGAGACTGGCTTCACTTCCTTGAATAAAGGAAAACGTGACTATTCGGGCCGGGGATTGCGGCTCTTCGAGGAACATCGGAAAGCGATCCACGAAATACCGAACGGTGGGCTGAACGGTGCGGCGACCGAGATAGGTTTTCGAAGGGAGATGTTTCGCTTCGATGTTCAGGTCGCGGCAGAAAAGTGAGAGCTTGTCGCCTTCGGTCTCAAGGTAGAAAAGAGCGGGATTGCCGAGCACGAAATCGAGCATGGCGATGCGGATCTGAATGTATTCAAGTTCATGCCGGCGGCGATTGCGAAGGTTCTCGCGGCCGAGCTGGCGATAGAGCTTCCGGGCGAAGAGGTGATACACCGCGCGATGTCGTGGCATGGAACTGGTGCGCGCGTGCTTGTTGGATTGGAGTTTGTTCCAGAACAGAGTGGTGCGTTTCCCCCACTGCACGCCTGCAAAGGCAAGGAATTGCCGAGCAACGAAGTAACCCGAGTGCGTGGCAACGAGATACAAGAAGCACGCCTCTTCTTCCGTGTATCCGAGAGCCTGCAAGGCGGCGATATGGACCGTGTCGATCTTCATAGCGAGAGGATCCGGGCCGTGAGTTCCGTGTCGTCGAGAATGCGCCGCAACTTCGAAGCGTCCTCGCGAGGTGCATAGATCGAAAAGCCCGCTTTAGCCTTTTGCGCCAAGGCACGCGGGCGATAGTTCCTGGTGGCCAATTCCAAATCAATGTGTCCGCGTTCGTGGTCGCTTGTTTCGTACTCAAGACGAAGATCGGGAACTTGCACTTTGTCATTGACGAGAACAAGTCCTTGCTTCCCGGCGACTCGTTCGCGCGCCTCGCGCGATTGCCGTGCAGCACCGAGTTGGGCCAGCTCTCGATGCAGGTTGCGCTTCAGTTCGTAGTTGAGCGCGACGCGGATGGGTCGGCCTCCGGCGCTTTCGATCCGTGCGGATTCCTTCTGGTACAGCCGATAGAGACCGGCGTCATGCCTGGCTTCACGCGGCTTCACAAGCCCGTGATAGATGGCCTGGCCTTCGGGCAAGCGGCCGGATTGCAGGATGAGGCGCTTGGCCTTTTTGGTGAGAACGAGGAGGCCTTCCGTTCCTCGGCCAGCACTCTTGATGGACTTCACCGCCACGAGCCCTTGCTGCGTTAAGTGGCGAATCTCGCGGTTCATTCGCTTGGCATCGCCGGCGTAGCCGAACTCAGCCAGGTCTTTGGTGTCGATGACCCGGAACTTGCCGATTTCGACAAGCGTCGTGAACTCGGATTCGCGAAGGAAGCATGTGCGATCCCTCAGATAGTAGGCGCGGGCAGAGCCGTCTATTTCAGGTCTGCGGCCGCCATCTCCAGCTGCGACCGGCGGGGAGTCGGTGCCGACGTCGCGCGCCCCCTCCGTGCTGTCGCCGCGCTCCTGAAACGGGATGCGCGCTCCCCGGTCATCCATCTCCGGCTCGTTCGAAAATCGATCGCGGGACATGTCAGAAATGCTCCTCGTTTCCTGACGGGCTGGGCATTTCGATCTGCCCGACTTGGAACTGCCTGTCGAGGTGGGAAAGCTTGCGACCCGTGTTCTTCAGAAGGAACTTTCGCTGGAGCAGGAGAACGGCGCCGAATACGTTGAAAAACAAGGTGGCGGCCGAGACATAAATCCATTGTCCGTACGCATGGAGCAAGACGACTTTGTACGCCGCCATGAACTTCAGCTCGCCCATGAGCCAGAAGCCGTAGGCGAGAAGGAAAGCGATCGTGATGAGGAGCGCGTTGGCAATCATGTGTTCCTAGCAACATCCCGGGGTTAAGAAACTCCACTTCCGAAAAGGAGCGGGCGGGCAGCCGAGGCTCTCCTGACGCGTGCTATTTGTTCGGAGGACGAAGGTTGGTGGGATGGGCTGTGGCGAGTGCGCGGAGGTTGGGCCGAGGCTGCCAGGCGGACGCCCGCGACTCCTTTCTCTGCTTGCCGCGCAGAGTTCATTTGAACGCCTGGTCTTCGCGGAAGTAGGAGATCGTGACGCCCAGCGGATTGATGGGAATCAGCTCGTTGGGGACGTGAGACTGGAAGATGAAAACGAAGTTTGCGGTGTACAGGTCGCGCTTCAGTTCGCTGTGATCGGAGGGCGAGTAGTAGACCATATAAAAGTCCACGCGTGCGCGGTAAGGCGGCGTTTGCAGCTCTTCGAGCGAAATCTTTTTCACATCAATGTCAATTTCAGACGACGAAGTATTGGTGAGAAATTTCCGGATGATGTCGTCTTTGCGGTAGGCGTCGAGGATGCCGTTGGCTAGCTTGCCGTCTAGAAAATAGAGGGACTTCGCGAAGTCGTCCTGGATCGTGTAACGGTTCCTGCGGTAGTAGAGCTTGGTGAACTGCGAAAGGAAGTATTTGGCTTCGGCGTCCTGCGGCTTGTACTCGAAGTTGTGGTAGTTGATCGCTTCGGCGCGGCCGAGGTCATCGATGCGGATAACGAGGGGCCGAAAGTTCTCGAACGTGCGAATGGTTCGCAGGTCGATGAGGGCAAGCGCGATGCAGACGAGCGAGAGAAGTGCCAGAGCGATTTTGAGGTACGTGTTGGTCACCATCGGGTCACCGTAGGATTCGAGATACAAACGCTTGGCATCGTGAAAGGAAGCATCGCGGTCCATCAGAACTCCTTCGCAATCGAGGCCGCAGCGACCGCGGGCGCTTCAAGGATTCCTGCGGAGCTGCCGCCCGCGGTGCCGCTGAAAATGTGATTGGTCAGGGCGGGTACTTTCAAGAGGACATAGATCGAGGCAACGAACGTAATCAGCAGTACGGGAAACCACCCAATGAGCTGGAGGGTCGAGATATTGCCCGTGCCCTCCAGGGTGAGCACTCCAATAATAAGGTTGCCGATGATGTAGACCACTGCGGCGGCAATCACTTCATAGAAGGCGTATTGCAGGAAGCAACGCAACCAACCCCAGAAAAGCCATTCGAGTTTCGGCACGATGAAAAACGGCACAAAGATGGGGCCAACCAGTACGCAGACAGCGGTCGCGATGAATCCGTAAGCGATGACAACGATAGAGATGGCTTGCGCAGCGGCAAGCAGAATGATGACGACGACGTAGATGACCATTCCGAGAAAGTCCGTGACGCCCGGCGCGTCGATGCGCGCCTCGAAATCCCCGATGCGGTCCACGATGGTTTGCAGTTCGGCCTGGTTGATGCGATTGGCGAGAAACTGCGCTTCGTCGGTGATCAGATTGTGGAAGCTGACACCAATGCCAGGGATCGGAGTGCTGTAGTAATTGACCATGGCGAAACCGAACGCAATGGTGAGAAGGAGGCTTGCGAAGTTGTCGAAGTGGAAAGATTGTTTTCCGCTCGCCGAGGCCAGCGCGGACTTGATGCCGTACCATGCGATGAGAATCGTGGCGAACATGCGGAAGAGGTTCTGGCCCATGGCGTCGAAGAAGCCGAGGTTCTGCGTCAGAAGATCGTTGATCGCCTGATACAGGAACTGCAGGAAATCGGTGTGCATGGTCTCGGCTCCTTCGCGGTTGAGAGGAAATGCAACCTACGGCATGCGGAAGTTCTGCAATGAGTTGGTCAACGTACCTGTGACCTGAGTCAGATTTGTGCTCAGGCTGGTTTGCCGGCTGATTTCCGCGTTGATGGCGTTGGTCGTCATTTCGCGCTGCTGCTTGGCCGCGATGGTCTGCTGTTCAAGAAGCGAAGCGAGCAATTTGTTGGAATCCTGAACCGAACGCAGCGTAAGCACGTTCGTCGCATTGATCTTGTTCAGGACGGCGACTTCCGAATTGAGGCTTTCGTCGTCGGACAACGAGTCCTGTTCCAGGTTATTCATGCGGGCTTCGAGCGCAGCCGCGTTGCCGCGAATTGCGCCAATGGTGGACAAGGCGTTCATGTTTGCGCCGTCCGCGAGTTCGACGGAGGCGTACTGTGATTTCACGCGTGCTTGTTCGTAGTCCGGCATACCGGCCAGAGCGTTCTGGTTGTAGAGACCAAGTTGCGTCGTCGCGCGCAGGTAGCCGTTGATGGTGTTCAGGTCTGCGTTGACGCTGCCGAGCCAGCCGGAAGTGTTTCCGTAGGTGTTCCTGCGTGTACGTCTTTTGCAGTTGAAGGAGATGCTGTTGCAGTTGCTGGTAGCGCAGTAGGGCGTTGCTGTAGTTCGTGGGGTCGTAGACGACTCCGCCGAACTGTGCGGAAGCGGTGCCGACACACAGGATTGCGATCAGTAAAACGACAACGATTCTCTTTCTCACGGGGTTCTCCCTTTCTTTCCTCAGAGATTTGAAGGCATGGTGTGATTCGTGTAGTCGGGCAGCGCGAGGTCGTCCGATAGATAGACTTTCACGCGGTGCCCCTCGCGGATGGTCACCGTCGGCAGAATGTTGAGGAAGCGGTCAAGAATCTGTGCGGAGGATTGCGCAGTGCTCTGCGCAAATCCCTGGCGCATGAGGTCGGAGCCGGAGGCGGTCAGACCGCCGGAAGTTCCGGCTTCGGCGATGGCACCAATCGCTCCGATCGCGAGAGATGCGCCGAAGATGCGCAGGTAATGGTTGTTGACCTGATCGCGAAGACCGGCGTCGCCGATTTGATTCAGGCCTTGGAAATGGTCGAGACTTGCCGAATAACCATCCGGCATGACCATGCGATGGAAAGAAACTGCAAGGCGGGATTGCCCAAAACTTTCCACCTTGCGGCTTTCGCCCAATAGTTTCGTGCCAGCGGGAATCAGAAGATGCTGGCGGTCGTGGGAGTAGACGTCATTGCTCACGAGGCATTCCACAGGCCCAGCCATCTGCCCGTCGAGCCGGTTCACGAGCACGGTTTCGAGTGTGGTTCCTTCAAACAAAACATAGGTTTTGCCTGTCGCCGCCGCCGGTGCGCCCGGCGGCCCGGCGACAGGAATTCGCGTGACCTCCTTTCGTTCGCCTTCCGCAGCGGAATCCTTGGCCGGCGCGGCACTCGCGACGGGCAAGACCGGCGGAACAAGCGGCTTCGACAGCGCAGCGAGCTGAGCCGCATTCGCGTCCGACACCTCCTGGACCGGAGCCGCGTTCGTTTCTTTCAGAGCGGAGTTTTCCGGGGCCTTTCGGTACGTAAGCGCGACGTTCGACGCGAACAGCGAGAGATAGGCGCGTTTTTTTCGCTCGGCCTGAATCGAGTCCTCGGTCCGCTCCGGTGCTGGGCCGTTCGCGGAGTTCTCTGCGGATGACGGGATATCCGTGCTTCCTCCGGCGAGCGTGCGTGTCTGTTGAGCGAGCGCGTTCTGCGCCACGGTCTGTTCGCGCTGAAGGGCCTGGATGCGGTTCTGCATTTCGACAATCTTTGCTTCATTCACTTCGAGGGGCGCCTGAACGGCGGGCCCGGACGGCAACACATGCGCTGGAGCGGGCGGTTTTTTCCCGCCGGTCAGCCACATGATGAGGACCATCAGAACAGCGAGGCTGACGAGCAGCCACGACTGGACATTCTTCGGCAAGAGGCCCGGCGGTTTGGGAGCTTTATCTTGAATCGCAGTGGAGGAAGTCATGGAAGCTCCTTTACTTCGTCGCCGGTTGGCGCGTGAAATTCAGCTTCCTTTTGCCAACCGCGAGATACCCGGCGTCGACGATTTTGGGAACGATGTACACGCCGTTTTCGAGCTGGAAGGAAACCAGGTTGGGTTTGCCGTCCTTGATTTCATAGAACGCGGGCTTCTCGGGGGCCGCGCAGCGGATATAGGTGAAGTTTTCATCGTGGTAGATCGCCGAAACGAGAAATGGTTCGCGCGCCAATTTCGGGTCGAGTGTGTAATCAAACCGAAGTTTCGTGGCGTAGCTCGAACGAAACTGATTGACCTCCTCGGCTGCATGGGCTTGCGCCGCGCGGATCTGCTCGGCGGTTTGCTGGTGCATCTCCGCCAGTTCCTTCTTGTAGGCCTCCGCGTCGGCCGCGCGAACATACCCGCGCAACACCGAGGCCGTAGCCTGACCTTCCTTGGGTTCGACGAAGAGTTTCAAATCAGGCTGCACGTTCGGATCGCTGGTGATTTCGGTCAATAGAAAGGAATAGACGTGTCCGCTTGCGGTGATGAGGTTGAGGTTGCTGCGGATGCCGGCCTGTGCCGGATGGATGTAGCAGAGGTTGTGCGAGCCATTGATGATCCAGAACTCGCGGTCACCGGTCGTGAAATCGAGAATCTCCTCGTCATCGGGCAGGACGATGAGCGTCGAAAAGCGCAGCTTGGCATGGACGGGAACGATGTCTTCCTTGCTGTACTTGACGACGCGGGCACCAGTGTCCGCGGGCGCAGTTTGCGCTCCGGCGAGCGCGAGCAGGATGCCGGCGAAAAGCAGTACCGGAAATACGTGCCGCCGAACTGTTATCGAATGGGATTGCATGATGTTCTCCTTTGACTTGAATTCATATTTCCTACGGATTTCGTTTGTCGAACCAACGCGCGACGGATGGCGCGAGAAGCACAATCGCGGTGAGGGACGCGGCGAACACGGCGGCAACAAAACCACGACCTACGCCAATGCGTTCGAGGATTTCCTACGAGATTCGGAATCATGGTTTTTCTCCCGCAAGGTGGTCTAGGCCCTTTTCGAAGCCGTAGGCGTCGAACGCTTCCTGGCGCTTCCGGTTGTCATAGGGGTCGTTGGTATAGAGCCAATAGCTGCGCCGATCGACGTTGAGGTTGGCGACCTTGGCGAGTTCCGGGGTCTTGATCAGGAACTGCTGCTTCGGAAGGAGTGCCGCGATGAGCGCGACTTCCGTGTCGTTCAAATGGAATTGCTTCCGGTACAGCTCTTGATCCATGTCGGGATTGGCGAGGAAGATTTTGGTGGCGCAGCTTTCGACGATCACATCGAGAAGTTCCGAACGCTTCAATTCGTCGAGCGATTGCGTGGAAAGAATCATTGCCGCGTTGTGCTTGCGCCACGTTTTGAGGGCTTCCGTGACGTATTGCTGAATGCTAGGGTTGCGGAGAAATACCCAGGCTTCGTCGATGAAGAACGCCTTGAACGTGGCCGACAGATCGCCGTTGGTAATGAGTTCGTTCGCACGATGCAGCATGTAGAAAAGCAGGGGCTCCAGAAGTTCCGGGTAGCGGCTCATTTGCTGGAAGTCGAAACACTGGAAGCGCGAGAACGAGATGGTGTCCTTGGGGTTATCGAACAGGAAACCGAACTGGCCGCCGCGCATCCATTTCGCCAGCGCGTACGTGAGCTGTCGCGGCAGCGTGTTCCCGAGCACGTCGAGCGTGCGCAGCGCGGGGTCGAGGGAATACAGGTTTTCGATCTGTTCGTAGAGTTCGCGGTCGGTAGCGGGATCGAGCTTCCCCAGAGCGCTGCCAAGAAGGACTTTGACGAATAGCGCGAGAAAATCGAAATTGGCTTTTGTGGGCGGCAGGCAAAACGGGTTGATGGTGAAATCCGACGATTCCAGGCCGACGCGCAAATACGCTCCGGCGAAGAGGCGCGTCAGGCTTTCGAAACTGCCGCCAAGGTCAAAGATGAAGGTGAACGGATCATATTTTTGGAGATTGGTGATGAGGAAATTGAGAAGAAACGATTTGCCGCTTCCGGTGCGGCCGAGAATCATGGAATGGGCTACATCGCGGTAGTGAAGATTCAGAAAGTACGGCGTGCCATGATTCGTTTCGAGAACCGCCAAGTATTCGTGACGAAGCTGCGGGTTGCGAATATTCCCGGAATGCAGCGTGAAGAGAAACGAGAGATCGGCATAGTTGGTATTCAGAAGATAGAGATAACGAAGATTGAAAGCGTGGTTCCCGGGGACCGATGCGAGAAACGCATTCAGCAGGTTGTAGCGTTCGTCATACAGCTGCGCATCGTGCACGCCAAACACTTTGTAAAACTCAGCTGCGGCGCGTTCGACGGTGGCGAGGTCCTTGTCATAGATGACGACGGTCAGCGAACACTGCCCGTAGTAATTGCCATGCAGCTCGATCTCCTCAATCCCTTTGCCCAGTTCGCGGACCTGCGATTCTTTCGCGTCGTCGAGCAGGGTGTCCTGTGCCGGCGCGTCGTTCAGATTGACCTGGCTGAAGAACGAGCGTTTCGTGTTGTGGAAATGCCGGCGCTTGGCCTGAATGCTGCGCCTGGACTTACCCGGTTCTTCTTTTTTCCATTCGGTTACGACGTGGAAGTTCGCGCGCACATCGAGGAGCCCTTTAAGCAGCAGCGGAAAGGTGTGCGCCGACGGTTCTTTCAACGTGAGAACTTTGACATAGTGGTCGTCCAGGCGAAGATACCCGCGGTGACATTCGAGGTGCGATTCCGCGAGGTAGTAATCAAGGAAAGTGTCGTGCTTCAGCTTGGCGTTATCGAGTTTGAGCGGATCAAAGTTCAGAGTCCGCTTGAGAACAACGAACGCTTCTTCTTTCAGGAGAACGCGGGTCGAGACGAAGTCGCTGACCTGCGTGCGGAAGCTTTCGACCTTCTGCCGAAGAACGAATTCCGCGCGGGCAATCTCGCGATGGTCAAGCCAAATACAAGTCTCGGACGAAAGGCGCGACCGCAGCTCGCTTAACGAGCGCCGCGGACTGGCGGGAAATTCCAGAATCGTGTTGGTGAGGGAGCGGCGCGCGGCGAGCGCAGGGCAAAGCACGACAAACACAATGGAAAGTGAAAACAGAGAATCGGCCTTCTCCGCGAAGTACGCAATGCGGTTGCGAATGGCGGCATCGACGACCGGCTTTCCGCAGTAGGTATGCGGGATTGGCTGGCGGTTCCGTTTGAAAAGCAGTTGGTAGACGCGGTAATTCTCGTCAAAGAGCCGGAGGGCCGACTCCAAGCGTTTCGTGAGCGCGTCCAACGCGGCTTGGTCCAGGCACTCGTAGTCCACTCCCTGCACTTCAAGCACGATCCCGACCTCGCCGGACTTGGTTAGAAAGGCTTGCGGCCCGATAAAGCC
>Ga0193728_1000888_pt1 | contig 14965 bp, 15 predicted proteins | sample U1c1metaG_FD_143037 | JGI IMG/M metagenome (GOLD analysis project Ga0193728, IMG submission 143037) | Soil microbial communities from a riparian zone of the East river system, Colorado, United States - U1c1 | ecosystem: Environmental > Terrestrial > Soil > Riparian zone | place: USA: East River...
CGGGGGCGCCCGACGAATGCAATCTTGCTGCATCTTACCCGTCCTGGCGTTTTCCCTGAGGTTTCATCCGTCGCATTGGAAGATATCTGAGCTCTTAGACGCGCTACATGTACGGCATGCTCGGCGGGAGGCAAACAAATAAAGAGGCTGCCTCCAGGTTTCTCAGATGCAAGTTGCTGTACGGAGTCCACCTCGCGGGAGGGCATAGGATTGGCCAACACGCGGGCGCGCCTCGAAAAGCATTACGGCGAGATGCAGTCTTTGCGGTACACCGATCGGAACGAAGGTGGACTAATTGTAGAGATTCGCCTTCCGCTGCGAGTGCACATAGCGAGCGACGAGAATAGCGACGGGAGTCGTTTACGTGAAATTGCGAACGTTAATCGTTGATCACGAATTGCTCGCTCGAAAGAAGATCCGCGCTTTCCTGCAGGAGCACGCAGAATTTCAAGTCGTTGGAGAATGCGCGGACGGTGAGCAAGCGGTTGCCGCTATCAGCGCACTCAGACCGGATTTGCTGTTTCTGGACGTGCAAATTCCGGGGCGAAATGGATTCGAGGTACTTGACTGCATAACTGACAAGGCTCAGCCGGCGATTATCTTCGTCACAGCCTTCGACAAGTATGCGGTGCGAGCATTTGAAGTGCGGGCTCTGGATTATCTCCTAAAGCCTTTCAACAAGGCTCGTTTCGCGGATGCGTTGAAGCGGTTTCACGAGCGAAGAGAACGTATGAATGGCGTAGACCGCAAACAGGAATTGAAGGCAGCTTTGCAAGAGATTCAGAGAGAATCCCGCGACAGCGAACGAATCTTGATCAAGTCCGGATCGCGAATCATATTTTTACGCAAGTGATTAATCGAGATGCAGAAGAGGACCCTGCCCAGAATGGCCTGCAACGACGCGGAAAAAAGGATGAAAGCCATGTGCGGACAGGATGTGAAATTGCGACACGATACTTCAGGACCTTATGTCGGCGACCGGCCCTCCGGAATAAATTTGTAGCCAGCGCCGTGCATGGTAACCAGAAAGCGTGGCGTGGAGGGATCCGGCTCGAGCTTTTGTCGCAGACGAAGAACGAAATTATCCACGGTACGGGTCGTAGGGTAGCTTTGATAGCCCCACACCTCAGTAATTAACTCGTTGCGAGAGATGACTCGTTCTCCGGAGTGAGCTAAATATTTCAGCAACTTAAATTCCTGAGCGGTCAGGATTATAATCTTGCCTGCTCGCCTCGCCGCCATTCTCTTAAAATCGATTCGTGCCTCACCAAAGGTAAGGATTTCTTGAGAAATAGGTCTGGTTTGGATTTGGGCGGCGATTGGCAACATGGTGCCGGTGCGGCGCATTGCGCGACGCACGCGGGCCAAAAGTTCTTTAGGGCTGAAGGGCTTGGTTACGTAGTCATCGGCGCCCAATTCCAGCAAGAGAACTTTGTCTTCCACTTCGGTATTTCCGCTCAAAACCGCGTGCGCATTTGCACCAACCGATGCCGGTGCCACAACAGTTGTCGCAGATCTCGATTCTCCGGATCCGGCACCCAGATTCGAGGAAACCGATTTTCCAGCAGCAGCTTCCTCACTCTCCACAGATGCCTGTCAAACTCGCAGGTATCTTCCGGTCTGCCGGCCTTCCGAACCGGACGAGTAGCCAAATAGACTGCGAACGCGCTTGATCGGACCTGCAATTACGGGCACGGATACGCTTCGCAGTCTGGGCAAATCGCATGCGGATGAGCGTCAGGCGGACGGCAACCTTGCTAGCTTCGAACAGCTTCCGAATCTCGCAAATGGAGCTTCGCGCACGATAGCCCTGTTCAGCAATGGCCTGATATGCAATCCCCAAATGTGGCTTGACAATACCTGAGGTGATACGTATCATTTGGTATGTATCATCGAAGGCTGTGCGGATATGACCAGATCAACTAAGAAACGGCATAGCCAATTCCGGAAGGCGGCGTCTCAGCCAGTTGTCGCCGAGGCAAAGGTCTTCATGACAGGACGGAGCCAGGCGGTGAGACTTCCCAAGGAGTATCGGGTCACGGGTGATAGCGTCTATGTGAAACGCCTTGGCAATTCCATCGTGCTCACCCCCAAAACAGGCGACCGCTGGGCCGGACTGTTCGCGGCCCTCGACGAGTTCCCTCGCGATTTTGTGCTGGAGCGCCGCCAGGACCAGCAGCCGCGCGCCGGCCTCGACAAGCTATTCGAAAACTCTGTGGAATGATTGAAGTGTACCTGCTCGACACCACGGTGTGGATCGATCTGCTGCGCACCAATTCCCCGTCGATCCGCCGACAGCTTTCCGCACACAGCAAAAGCGCTATCGGTCTTTCCATCATTACGGCGTGTGAACTGCAGTATGGTCTTGAACGCCGGGCCGTCAAGCATCCGCACCTGCGTGCGCAAGAACAACATTTGCTCTCAGCCATCCTCGCACCCTTTGATGTCTTTCCAATAGACCACACTGTGGCGGAGATATATGGAAGAGTGCGCACGGTTCTGGAAAATGCAGGTACGGCGATTGGCTCCTTGGACACCTTCATTGCCGCCCAGTCGTTGGGCTTGGGGGCCACCTTGGTCACGAGCAACACCAAAGAATTCGCGCGCGTACCGGGATTGCAGATCGAAGACTGGAGGTAACTCGTTGGTTTACGAGTTCCGAGCCATTCTTGGTCTGTCCCTACCGAAAATTCTGTGCAGCCTATCGCAGATCTCATTCCCTCCAACCGAACCGCAAACCTCGAGCAGTTTGCGGCCCTGCTTGAATCTGGTGAACCAAATTCGCCGATCACGCTCGTGCAGGGGAGCACAGTTCGGACACGGATTTCAAAGCGCCAAGGATAGGCACCGCACAGCCTCGTGTAGATTCGGGCTCTTTCAGGCAGCCCGCCGTTCGTAGCGGTGGTGCAGCCCACCGACCTGTGGTAGCGCCACGACGGACCCCATTTCCGGCGGCTGAATCGCTCGTGGCTCCGGCGAGTCTTTCCCCAACGAAAGATGTGTTCTCGATCGATGGTAGTAATCGAAATACGAATTGAGGGTTCGCCGTAACGAGTTTTCCTGGAACACGATCACATGATCGAGGCACTCGCGTCGAATCGATCCAATCACTCGTTCCACATAGGCTCTCTGCCAAGGCGAGCGCGGCGCAGACAGAACTTCGCAGATGCCCATGGCTCGCACTTGTTCTCGGAAATGATTGCCAAAGATGGCATCGCGGTCCCGCAGCAGGTAGCGCGGCAGTGGGGCAAAGGGAAATGCCTCGCGCAGTTGCTGTCCCGTCCACTCCGCGGTTGGGTGAGCGGTCACATTGAAATGCAGAATGCGACGCAGGTCATGGGCCAAAACCAGAAACACGTAAAGGACTTGAAAACGGATCGTGGGCACGGTGAAGAAATCGATGGAGACCAGTTGCTCGGCGTGATTCTCCAGGAAGGTGCGCCAGGTCTGAAACGGCGGTTTGCGGCAGCGCACCATGTATTTGCTCACGCTGCTCTCACCGATGTCGATGCCGAGTTTGAGCAGTTCGCCGTGGATACGTGGAGCACCCCAACCGGGATTTTCTCGGCACATCTTGCAGATCAGTTCTCGGATTTCGCGCGAAATGACGGGTCGTCCGGGTTGGCCGCGCCGCACCTTCCAGGTCCAGAACAGCCGAAAGCCGGCACGATGCCAGGCAATGACCGTTTCTGGCTTGACGATGGCCAGCGCGGAGCGCCAGTCGCGCCAGAGGTGGGATAGACAGATCCACAACAGGCGGTCCCCTGAGGTCAATTTCGGGCGTTTTCTTGCGGACCTCCGAAGCACGCCGATTTGGTGGCGCAGAGCCAAGTTCTCGAGATGGAGGGCGGCATGCGAACGGAAGATCGAGGACAGAGTTGCGAGAAATGTCGTGAGAGAAATGAGCATCGGCGAGAATTATGAAGGAAATATAACCCCCTTCCGCTCAGACATTTCGAGATTTTTGAGAGGCACAGGCTCTCCTCCATAATCCAATGGCCGGAATCTGGAACGTGGGGAAAATCATGGGGACCCCGTGCATTACCGAGCTCGGGAATTCTCCGAAATGCAGATCTGTGCTAGCGCACAAAGCGCCGCAGTCACGTAGTTCTTGGAAAGCTAAATGGCGGGGAGTTCAACTTCCGAATGACCGGGTGATATAGAATCGCGAACTGTGAATCCGATCGAAATATCGCCAGAAGAGTTCAAGCGCATTTCCGAACGCGTCATGGAAATCGCCACGGAATATCTTCAGAAACTCGATGGGCGTGCAATTCCTCCCGGAGAACGAGGACTAGAACTACAGACCTTCTATCGCTCGCCTCGTCCCGAAACTGGGATGGGTTTAGACGCCATCTTGGGCCTCGCGGATGTCGTTCGGCATTCGCGCGCACAGAACGGACGCTTCTTTGGTTACGTCCTTGGCTCAGGAGACCCTGCCGCAGCGGCAACCGATCTGCTGTGCAGCGTGCTGAACCAAAATGTTACGGCATGGCGATCGGCTCCAGCCGCCGTCACGATTGAACGGACAGTCGTGGACTGGCTGGCACAGGCAATTGGCTGCCCGAATTTTCGGGGCGTTCTCACGGGTGGCGGTTCGAGTGCGAACCTGATGGCTCTGGCGATGGCAAGAGAAGCGAAGACTCCGGCCAATGAGCGCGGAGTTCGTGCAGGCGATGGTTTGGCGATCTATGCCTCGACAGAAGTTCATATGTCCATTCTGAAAGCCATCGCATTGCTCGGCCTAGGCCGAGAGAACCTGCGGTTGCTTCCTGTAGACGATTCTTTTCGCATGGTCCCGGAACAACTCGAACACAGAATGCGGCAAGACAAGGAAATGGGCGTGAGGCCAGTAGCCGTGGTGGCGACGGCTGGCACCGTCAACACCGGTGCAATTGATCCGCTTTCCGCAGTCGCGGCTATCGCAAAACAATATGGCGCATGGCTGCACATCGACGGCGCTTATGGCGCTCTAGGAGCCATCGCAGTCCCGCAAAAGTTCGAAGGCATGGCACTCGCTGATTCGATTTCTCTCGATCCGCACAAGTGGCTTTATCAGCCGATTGACTGTGGCTGTTTGCTGTATCGTGACGCCAGCGCTGCACAGCGAGCCTTCACGAATAGTGGTGAATATGTACGGGTACTCAACGACGATCCGATCGAGAGCTATGCTGTATTCGAGGAGTCCATCGAACTGTCCCGCAGATTCCGAGCACTAAAGCTTTGGTTTTCTCTGCGGTATCACGGATTCGGCGCTTTTCGAAAATCCATTGAGAAGGATCTACTGCACGCTCAACGATTGGGCAATGCCATTGGCCGTGAATCTGAACTGGAGTTGCTGGCCTCCATCGAACTCAGTGCAGTATGTTTTCGATTTATTGGAAACAAAAGGTTGACCGAACCTGAACTCAATCGAGTGAACCTTGATATCTTGCGCCGAGTCATCGAACGTGGTCATGTGTATCTCTCCAATGCGACGCTTCGCTCACAATTCTGCTTACGCGCCTGTATCGTGAATCACCGCACGACAGACTCGGATATCGACGGCATCGCACAGGAAGTCTTGTCAGCCGCAAAAGATGTAGTCTGAATTCCCCGCTGCACAAGGAAAGCTGTGAGCGAAAAACTTCGCCCCGAGTGGGTACCCGCTTCCGAGGCCTTGCTCAAGGACCAGATCGCCGGATGCGAACTGATACGATCGTAAACTCTCTGGAAAACGAAGTAGGGGGACTCGGCCGCCGCTGCGATTGTCAGCCGGGTACGTGATGCGATGACCTTGGACGCGCGCAAATCGGGTGAGCGAATGAACCTGGGAACGCTTCATGCTCATAATGTCGTCAACCCGAATCCCCCGTACAGCTTTTTGTCCCGTCGTCCAACCAAACAGGTCTTTGGCCGGCAAGCGGAGACGCATCGGACATCACACTCTCCATTTCCAAATATTTCGGCAGCGGACTCCTGGACTGAGGCCGGAACTACCCGGCAGCTTTGAATGCGGCGCTCTTCGATGCAATCGAGGCAAGCATCTCGTTCCAGTCTTTCACAAATGACTCGGCGGCGTCTCGCTGGAGATCAGTGCCGAGCTTGTCATAGTCAATGCCCGCTTTAGCGAACTTCGCAAGCACCTCCTCGGCATCCCCTCCGTCAGCAGCCATGAGCTCACCCACTGAGCCGTGGTCCGCGAAAGCAAGCAATGTCTTGTCAGGAATCGTGTCGACGGTGAATGGTGCGGCGAGCGCCTTGATGTAGAGAACGTCTGAAGCGGCGGGGTCTTTTGTACCCGTGCTAGCCCAGAGTAGTCGCTGTGGCCGTGCACCAGCATTCGCTAGTCGCAGCCACCGCGCCGAGTCGAGCAGCTGGCGATAGGCTTTGTAGGTTCGCTTGGCGACCGCGATCCCAAGCCTGTCTCGCAATTCTCCAGGAACTTTCTCCATCGTCGCCTTGTCCCAACGGCTGATGAAAACAGAAGCCAAGGAGCAAACGTCAGGATTTAATCCCGCTTGGATGCGTCGTTCGATGCCGCGCAAGTAGGCTTCCGCCGCTGCCAAATATTGCTCGCGCGAAAAGAGCAGGGTCACATTCACTGGCACACCGGAAAAGATCGATTCTTCGATCGCTGGAATGCCTTTGGGAGTGCCAGGAATCTTGACGAAGAGGTTGGGCCGCTCGGCCCGAGCGTGAAGCCGCCCGACTTCGGCGATTGTACCTGGTGTGTCGTAAGCGAGCGTGGGCGACACTTCAATGGACACCCAACCGTCGATGCCATTCGTCCTGTCGTAGATCGGACGGAACAGGTCGGCGGCCTGCCTGAGGTCCTCGATTGCAAGCTCGAAGAAGAGAGCCTCACTTGACTTACCCTGTTTCATCTTCTCGTGGATGGCGTCATCGTAAAAGTTCGAGTTCTTAATCGCATGGTCGAAGATCGACGGGTTTGAGGTGAGCCCGCTAATCGAGAGTTCGTCGATGTAGTGTCGGAGCGTCCCACTCGTTAGGAGCCCACGCGTAATGTTGTCGAGCCAGAGACTCTGGCCGAGATCATGGAGCTGTTGTGTCGGCTTCATACTTTTCTCCTTCTTGCAGAGGTGACCTTTATTTCGAACCTTTTCAGCACTTTCGCGTGCACAATGACGGGCTGCTGATGCGCCATTAAGCTCGATCAGGCCTCAAAACGGAGAACTGGTTTAGTAGCCTCCAAATTCTTCCGCGCGGATGTCGTCGTCAATTATTCCTGCTTTGCTCAACATCTCGTGCAAACCTTTCACCATGGCGGGTGGGCCAGCAATGTAGTAGATGGGCGACGTTGCACCCTTCAAATGCCGTCCTAGCATCTCTTGATTGATAAGACCGGTTTCGCCGTTCCAAGGTTGCTGCGATTTTTCCATTTCAGTCATGCTGGCAATTAACTTGTACTTCGGATTGTCTCTTTCCAAGCTCTGCAGCTCCGCGAGGAACGGCGCATCTTCGGGCCGCCTGTTGGAATAGAAAAGGACTATGCGATTCGACAACTTGTCCTGCGCTGCGCAATGGACAATGCTTCGAAATGGAGTGATGCCAATCCCGCCTGCGAGGAATGCGGCGGTTCGCGTAAAGTCATTCTGAAGAATCAAATCCCCGGATGGCCCTTCGATCTTCACAGCGGTTTCTAACGGCATCGTCCTCAATACGCGTTTGAACGCCGTATCGCGCATCCGAGTGGCCACCATCAAGGTGTCTTCGTGAGGGGCGCTTGCAATCGAAAAACTGCGCACATTTCCTTCGGAATCCTTCTCCGAAGGATCAAGCAAAGTCATATCGAGATACTGGCCGGCCTTGAATGCCCATCCTGATGGCTTTTCGAACCGAAAGGCCATGGTCCCTTCCGCAACTTCCTTGCGCTCTTTCAGTTTGCAGATGAAGCCTGGTGACGCCGTAGCAGTGCTCATAATTGTCTCCTTCCGATGTGTGTCTCGATCAATTCCTGTCTTCGTTTCCTTCGGAGAACCGCCCCACCTCGTGAATCAGATCCCCGCCTCCTGGCTGAAATGCTGGTAATCTTCCCGCCAGCCACCTTGGCCTTGGCCAATGGTTTTGTAATTCTCGATGAACTCGATTGCGCGGATGTACTTCACCATGGTGAATCCAAGCTGCGTTTCAACGCGGAGCCGGAGCGGCGCTCCGTGAAAAATCGGCAGCGGCTGGCCGTTCATTTCGTAGGCAAGAATCCCCTGCGGATCCTCCACCAACTCCAAGCGAATCGTGCCGTAGAAATACCCCGGTCCTTGGGCGTGTGGCTCCGCTGTGGATTTATTGTCGAACGCATAGAAAACAATGTAGCGGGCGGCGGGAAGCGGATGGCAAAGCCCGACGATGTGATGCAGAGATACACCGGCCCATTCTGCAACGCCTGACCAGCCTTGGATGCAACAGTGCTTGGTAATTTGAGTTCGTTTCGGCATTGCGCGGAGATCCTGCAGAGTTAACTGCAGCTCCCTTTCGACCAATCCGCCGATCTCCAGGCTGTAGTTTGCAAAGTTTTCGCGTGCCATCGCCAGAAAACTATCTTCTTTCGGCGGCCGGCCATTGACCCAGAAGTATGGCGAGATGTCCGCCTGCGAGTAATGCTGTGCGGACACTTCGTGGGCAAAAAGTAGCGTGCGCACCGGATCGGTGATCGACTGAGTAGCTTTCTGGACAAAGCGCGGGCGGCGACGCGAACACACGGTTGTCACGACATGGATGACCACTATGCCGGTCAAGCCGGACAGCCAGACCACAAGAGCAAGCGTTAACTGTGGGTTGTGCGTCTCCCCCAGAACAATCAGCGCCAGCTCGCTGCGGAAACCATGCAGAGCCACAATCGTGACGTGTCCGATGAAGAATACGATGAATGAGCAGAGGGCCAGGAAATGCAGACTCCGTGCGCCCTGTCGTCCGTGAAAGATTTTGATATACCACGGGAAACGAGCGGCGACCGCTGGGGACATCGCCACTCCCGTCACAATGCTGAACGGTGCAAGCAAGAATATGACTGCCGCGTAGCTCAACTGTTGTAGTGCGTTATATCCTCCCGGGGTTTCCACTACGTGAAAGCTCAGATAGCTAAGCATGGCGTTCCATGCGTCCGGGATAATCTGCCAGGAAGTCGGGATCAACCGCCGCCACTCCGGAGTGACGAAGAGCATCACCACGTATGTCAAACCTGTCAGCAGCCACGCGAAATCCGCGAGAAAGTGCCAGTGCCGTCCGAGACCTAGATTTTCGTGGCCTGGCAGAGCAATCACGGACGGGAATGAAGTTTCCTCGTCACTCGCCGTCCAGAGACGGTCCTCAGGTCGCTGCTTCTTCGTGAGCTTGAGCCATTCGCTTCCCGGCGTGCAGTGATCGTTCCAGTAAAGTCTCGGATGTGCGCTTAAGATTTCAAGGCCGCTTCGAACGAGAAGCGACAGGAGAAGAAAGTTGAAGAAGTGCGCCGCCCGCAGCCACAATGGATAGTCAAGAGGCATTATTCATCACATTCTTAAACCTTGGTTTTTCGGTTCTTCCGCAAACTCTCTGGAAAACGAACTAGGGGGAATCGCCCGCCGCCACGATTCAGGGTAGGGTACGTGATGCGATGACCCTGCACGCGTCCAAAAGGAATGAGCGAATGAACCTGGGAACGTTTCATGCTCATAATGTCGTCAACCTGAATCCCGCGCACCGTCAGCGCATCCGCGATGAGCGACCGGTGACATCGCCATGGAACCGCTTCCGCACACATAATTACGCTCCGCTTCTGCCCGGCCAATTTCATCAATCGGTGTAACCCTGCTTCGAAGTCGGAGGTCTGCATGTAATCAGCAAAGCCACGAAATGAGGCATTGCGCCAGCCCATGTTCGGGGAATCGCGGCGTGCATGGCGCAAACCACCGAGCTTTCGCAAATGAACGTAGCCGATCCTCGCGGCCCGCAACTTTTTCGACAAGGTCACCCGGTTGAACTGAGGATTATGTCTCGATCGGGGGATGCTGCGTACGTCGATGACGCGCTTGACGCGGTGCGCCCGCAGAAGTTCTAGGAAGTCTTTCCATGTGCGGTTCGAATGCCCAATGGTCAAGACCGTGGGCATTTCTGGCACTTTCATATAAATCAAGCCCTCCGGTCGCCTCGCTCACGATCATCATCAGCAGCGTCTTGAATCTGCTGAAGGCCTTCAGAGAGCGATTGGTTTGCTGGCATGAGAATCACTTCGTCTGCCGTCGCTTCGAATAGCGCATCTAGGTTCAGTTGATCCTTCTCCGTCACTCGAATGACCGCAACACACGCAAGAAGAGCGGCTTCTCTATTTCTGTTTATCGCGGGTAGTCTTCTGCCGGCGTGTCTTCGCCTGTGCAACCTTTGTTTCTGGCGGCCAAGAGAGCGTGAGCAGAAAGGCGCTGTCCTCTGAGGCCTCCACATCATGAGGCACGCACTGATCGAGAGCGAGCAAGTGCCCAACAGGGAGATCCACCACCTGCTCGGGCAGGTGAATCCGAATGTGGCCGTTAAGCGAGTGCACCGAGATTCTGCCTGCCGCCGTGTGCTCGTGCATGCGCGTATTCGCCTTCATAGCGATCAGCACAATGCGAAGATCTGGATACTTTACGAGCGTCTTCGAACTTCGTCCCGTGGGGTGCAGCCATGATTCATCCCGGTGCAGTTGGTCGAGTTCGCTGGCTAGGTTAAATTGGAGCACCGATCCGCTCAGAGTCCCATCAATAGACTCGTGCCCGACGGAGGGCGGCTGTGATTCCTTTCTACTCGGTTGTGCCATGTTGGTTCACCTCGTCTTCATCCTGATTAGCTGGCTGTCCACTGCGCGAGCTACGTGGCCCAAAGCTTTCAACAGCCTCAGCGCGAACAACTACGTGTGCATACTTCTCGACTTTACAATCACCATTTATTTTCTCCTAGCTTAGGATCAACGGCGAGTAATCCAAGACGGTATCTTAGAGGCCGGGAAAAAGCGCTTCCGTGCAAAAAGGCACACATTTCAAGGTGGGTGACGAAGTGGCGACCACAGATGTGGATAGTAATACAGTAGCTTCCGTGACCCCCGTTTCTCCGCGAATGATTTTGTCGGAATTCAAGTGGTCTAAAAGAGTCTAGAAATCCTGGTTTCTGAGTGTGTTTGCTAGGCGCCGCGTAGAGAAAAGTTCCATCCCGCGCTGGCAGTTATCATTGCCCATTCGCCATCTCAGTTTCTTTCGTCGCACATTCGGTACACCAACTGGTGGACCAATCAGCAAGGCGGCTTGCGATGGCAACAAGTTATAACGAACTCAGATACTCGATCAGGTCGTGAACCTGCGAATCAGTGAGACGGAGTCCGAAAAAGTTATTGTAGTGCTGAACGACATCGCCAAGCGTTGCGAAACGGCCATCGTGGTAAAAGCCGCCCTTTGTGTGCGTCCAGAGTCCTTTCAGAGGAGCCGTGCGGTAGCGTTTGTCCGGCGCGCGATTGGCCTGAAAATCGTCGACTCCGATCTCTTCCGGAGTGTGCATATTCCATCCCGGCTCGGTAAAAAGCGGCGAAACGTGGCACGTCGCACACTTGGCTTGGCCTTCGAAAAGTTCCTTGCCGCGAGTCGCGGCATCTTCATGGAAGCTGGCCTTCGGCGGCTTCGGAGCCGTAATGCCAAGTTGATAGAATTGCAGAGCGGCGAGCTTAGGCGTGATCAAGTCGGGCATATTTCGGACGTCGCCAAAGCCTGCTGCCGCCGCTACCGGGAATTGCGTGGAATCGTTGAGTCGCGGATCGAAGAACGTCCCTTTACCGTGCATCTCCAGATTCGCCACGAAAGCGTTCCAGTATGTCACCGAACCCCATCCGGTCCAGGTGTGCAGGTTCACGCCGGCAAGTCCGAACGCCGGTGGAATTAGTACGGCTGCTGTCTTTCCGTCCGGACGAAAAGCTTTGCCATCCAACAATAGCTCGGCGTCAAAACGGCCGGGACCCCAGCTATTCAAAACGGCTCGCACAGCCGCCTGGTTCACCCCCAAGAGATCAGCGTCCAGCTTGAGGTTAGGAGCCAATGCCACGATGGCGCCGACATTTAAGTCTCGATTCGCCCAACCGTCGAGCCTGTGACCGATGCCTTGGCCCAAGGAATTGTCCACCGTAGAATGGCAAAGGGCGCACTGAATTCCAACGCTCTGCAGAGTTCCTTGTTCATTGAAAAACCCCGTCAGTCCGACGACCGAGTTCAGCTTGAGCAGCGCAAGGGTCGTCGCGGGACTATTCAGATCGACTTTTCCTTGCTTCAGGGCTGCTATTAAGCTGAGAGGTAGCGCGTCCACATCCACTTTTAGTCCCACCGCGAGGGCCGTAGCCGGGCTCACTCCTGGCCCTACGCCTCCCAACTTCGCTCCCTCGATTGCCTGGTGAAGCTTCAGCGTGTCGCCCCAGAAGGCCTCGTCGCCGAAGGTATCGAAGCGAAATGTTCCCTGCCCTTCCTTCATCATGCGTTCCGCGTCATTTGGATCCACGCCGTCGGATCCCAAGAGCAATTCGCCGTCTTTTTCCGTTTGTGCGGAAACCTTTCGAGCTCCAATCGAGCCATAAAAACCGACAGACAACCCAGTGAAAAGAACCAAAGCGATCGCGATCTTCAGGCTGTTTTTCATGGAAGTCACTTCAGATTGAATTACCCATCGCGCCACTCGGCCGAACATGCAAGAACGGGAAGACATGAGACGAATATCGTGACTGACCTTACAGTCAGTTAGGGCTCTAACTGTGTGCAGTATCGAATATTGCGGAAGGTCGAGATCGATTCAGCCTTAATGGTGGAATCTTGCGCACCGGGAAGAGAAGACCCCGATGCACAAGAGCCCGGGTATCGGAGACTAGAGCAGTTTGATCGATGTCACTTTCAAGGTATCACCCTGCACGTCGCCGCTGACGTCCACGCGAAGGTGGTCTTTCTTGTCGGACGCTTTGAGAGCTTCCACGATCTTTGAATTTCCCTCCGCATCGAACTTCAGGAAGTGCTTGTCCTGCGTCATGATGCCGTACCCACTTTTCTCGCACTTTAATGCGCATGCGCGCGTGTGCGAGTCTGGATCGGCAGCCACCTTCTTGGAGCAGTTGACGTCCACCACGGACACATCCTTGTAGGTCTCGACAGCCGCAAAAGCGGGCATCGTGCATAGTCCAAACAGTACAAAAAACGAAGCAAGTTTCCGCATACATCCTCCGATTAAGTTTTGTTGTGCTCGTATTACTGGGTTAAATGAACTTGCGAACTCAGCACCGCTTCTTTTGTGCTTTGCTTTGCACTGGTTTGCTGCTCGCGCACGGCTGTCAGTTGCGATAGTGCAAATGCCCCAATGGCAATCTCCACGTCGCGCATGGCTAGGTCATAGAACATGCCTGTTGTCAGCAGATTTATGGCAATGCCGATGAGCCAAAACATGACAATGTAGCTGCCAAGTTTTGTCCAGCGGCTGAGAACGATCAGCCCGGCGATAATTTCCACAACGCCAATAACATGCATAAAGGTTGACGCGCTGACCGGGACAACTTTTGTCGCCAGAGGACTCAGATACATTCCCCAGTCGGCAAGCTTGTTGAAGTATTTGTCGATGCCGGTGATGATGGGCCCGACTCCTAAACCAATTCTCAGCGCCCACCAGCCAACGTTGAGGCGGTTATCAAAATCTGTCATTTTTCGCCTCCTACTAAAGAGAGCGGCAAGTCGACGATTGGATACAGGAATTGAGACATTTCCAGAAAATGCTGCCAGTGAGAGGTGCGAACTTTCGCCGCTCTGACAGCAGACCGCTGCTTCTACTGAAATCCTCCGCAGAGCCCGCCCTTTGAGTTCGTTTGCAATTCCCAAGCGGAGCGGTCGGAGAGCAACAACCTAACCGCTTGGCACTGCTTTACCGCCCATAAGCCTTATTCAATGGGGGTATGTATCCTTTGTTGTCGTTGCGACTCTATACTTACAGAACCATGGAAACCGCTGGAACTCTTGATAAAACCGGGTCCGAAAGCTGGACCGACCAGGAAATCGTTGAGCGCGTAAAAGCCGGCGATACCGCTTTGTACGAGCTGATCATGCGCCGGTACAACCAACGGCTTTATCGTGTCGCGCGTGCGATCTTACGTGACGATGCTGAGGCCGAAGACGTCATGCAGGATGCTTATGTCCGGGCGTATCAACACCTTCACCAGTTTGCCGCACGCGCACCCTTCTCGGCCTGGTTGACAAGTATTGCGGTCCACGAAGCGTTAGGTCGCCTCCGCTTTCGCAAGCAAAATCCGCAGCTAGACGACACCGAGCAGGAGGGAGAATTCTCTATGAATTTGGTCGAGGCGTCGCCAAATCCAGAGCAAAGCGCCTCCAGAGCCGAACTCGGTCAGCTTCTGGAAGAAGCATTGCTTGATCTTCCAGAACAGTACCGTATTGTGGTCATGCTCCGAGACATTGAAGAACTGAGCACTGCTGAGACGGCCGCCGCACTCGCCCTCACTGAGCACAACGTGAAAGTTCGCTTACACCGAGGTCGCGCGATGGCACGTGGCTGGCTTTTTGCGCGTGTGGGCACAAACGCAAAAAGTGCATTTCCATTTATGGGCGTCCGCTGCGATCGCGTTGTTCGCGTCGTTTTCGCGCGGCTTGCAGAGTTGGACAGAGAGCAGCTGCAGATAGACTGACGCTTCTCTCGCCCAGTAACCACCATCCAATCGGAAGATTCGAATCCGCGACGGGCGGCGTGATTTCAGCCTCACTCCGATCCACATACTGCCAGGCCTTGTACGACTTACGCGCGTAGCTTGGCTGTCCCCGCCTCTTCTAAGTTCTTGTAAAGCGAAATACAGTTGGAGTGTCAAGCAGAGGGCACGTTACTTATAACCCGCTAATTATTGCCGCACAGGTGGAGTTCGATGAACGGAACGGAAGTGCCGACACCCACAGCAGCGATCACCGGCTCTTTGAGGCGCTCGGACACGGAGGAA
>Ga0193728_1000889_pt1 | contig 14960 bp, 32 predicted proteins | sample U1c1metaG_FD_143037 | JGI IMG/M metagenome (GOLD analysis project Ga0193728, IMG submission 143037) | Soil microbial communities from a riparian zone of the East river system, Colorado, United States - U1c1 | ecosystem: Environmental > Terrestrial > Soil > Riparian zone | place: USA: East River...
CGCCGGAGGCCGAGGAGGTCACCGTGGATGGGCATTTCAGGCCGCCTTCGCTTCGGCGGCGAGGGTCAGGCCGTGGTCGGCCAGCATCTGCCGGATGGTGATGATGAGCTTGCCGCCGACGCCCTTGATGGCCAGCACGTCGGTTCCGCTGAACCGGGCGAGGTCTTCGAGTTCGAGGTCGGCGCCGAGCGCGGCGCGGAGGGGGGCCAGCGCCCGGCCGTAGCCCTCGGCGGCCAGGTCACACAGCCGCGGGCCGGGCATCGTGCCGTCCTCGCGAAGGGCCCTGACAGCCTTGCCGGGCTTCGCCTTGATCTCCTGCCGCTCCCGGTAGACGCTCAGGGCGCGCAGGAACCGGTCCCATGCGGCCTCGTCGGCGTCGGCGCCGACCAGCATCAGCGAGTAGCCGTCGGGGTATTCCTGGCGTAGGTGCAGCACGGCCGTGCAGTCCGCTGCGGGCATCGCGGCGATCTCCCCGAACGGGAGCAGGCATTCGGGGCAGCGCCGGTAGGCGGCCATCTGCTCTTTCCAGGTGCCTTCCTGCTCCCGGCCGGTCTTGGTGTCGATGAGGATGACCAGGACGTTGCCCGGGCAGGCGACCAGGTGCGCGCCGGCCCACTTGCATGACGGGTCGGAGCAGATCGCGTAGCCGGTCAGTTCCACGATCATGTCGAGGGTGCCGGCGTAGCCGAGCGGCTGGTTGTAAACCGCCATCTCGGTGGCCCGGAAGCGCGGCCCGAAGTCCACGACGAACTGCATGAACCCGTTGACCATCGCGTCCACGACATCGGCCAGGGGCTCGCCGTCGTACAGGGCGCCTTCGAGGTGGTCGGGCAGCAGCGGGATCGCGACGCCCGCGCCGGAGCGGCCCGGCGAGGTAGCCCACAGGATCAGGGCTTCCTGCACGTCGTGGACGTAGGTCCCGGCGTCGCGCTTGATGTTGCGCAGGTTCTCCGCGGCGTCCGCGCCTAGGGCAACCGCGGCCTTGCGGCCCTTCTCCCGGAGCGCCTTCCCGATGAGCGGGAGGTTGTCAACGCAGAACTCGGTGGATGACCGGGCGTGCCACTTGGCGATCCACGGCTTGCTGTCGGTGCCGCCGATGACGGTGGTGACCGAGTCGAGGGGCTCCCGGGTCGGCGGGTACGGGTAGTAGCGCTCGCCCGTGTCGGGGTCGGTGATGCGGGTGTCCTCGCGAAGGGCGCTCACTGGTCCTCACCTGCCCGGGCGTCGTCGCGGGCCTGCTGGGCCAGCGTGTCGGCCATGTCGAGGGCGGCGTCGTAGGGCATCGGCTCGTCGCTCAGGCCGGCCCACACGATCAGGGCATTCGCTACCTCGTGGACGTAGGCCGGGCCGGCCTCGATGGTGTCGCGGAGGTCTTCGGCGTCAGCGGCTAGCTGGTGAAGGTCCATCAGGCACCCCACGGGTCCGGGTCGCCGAGCGCGAGGCGCGCGTTGACGATCTCGGCGGGGGTGAGCCGGTGCCGCCCGGCGGTCGAGGTGCTCGCGGCGGTGAAGCCGGCGGCCACGGCCCGGGCGCGCGCCGCGTCGAGCCGGGCCGTGCGGGCCGCGGCGAGCGCCCGGGCCTCCGCTAGCTGGGCGGCGACCTGGGCGCGGCGGGCGGCCTCGCGGCCGGCGGCGTCGGCCCAGTGCCAGGCCGTCGGCCCGGGCAGGCCGTTCTTGCGGGCCGGGGCCAGCCGGGTGCGCGCTGCGGACACCCCGGCGGTGAGCTGGGCGAGCGTGGTGGCGTTCATGCTGCGGTGCGGCGTGGATAAACGCCTGCCTCCAGGCAGGTGAGAAAACGCCGCTCCCCCCTTTCGGGAATGGTCGCTGATATGATCGAATTGTGTCCCGCTACCGGCTTATGCCTACTCCTGCGCAAGAGCAGGTGATGCGGGAACACTGCGCCCATGCGCGCTTCATCTGGAATCTGGCCGTTGAGCAGCATTCGTGGTGGCGACACGGCCGCAAGAGCGCGCCGGGTTATCTGGAGCAGTGCCGGCAGCTCACTGCGGCGCGGGCCGAGTTCGAGTGGCTCCGCAACGGCAGCCAGACCGTCCAGCAGCAGGCGCTCCGCGACTTCGACCAGGCGATGCAGCGCTTCTTCGCCGGCACGCACCGCAAGCCGTCGTTCCGAAAGGCCGGGAGGTCTAACGGCTTCCGCATCGTCGCCGTGAAGCCGGAGCGCGTCCGCAGGCTGAACAGGCACGCCGCCGAGGTCCAGATACCCAAGGTCGGCTGGGTCCGCTTCCGCTGGTCCCGCGCAGTGCCTGATGCCAAGTCCTACCGCGTGACCCTGGACCGGGCCGGGCGCTGGCACGTCGCGTTCGCCGTCATCCCGCCGACCATCCCCGGCCCCGGCACGGGCGAGGTCGTCGGCGTGGACCGCGGCGTGACCGTCAGCGCCGCGCTGTCCACGGGCGAACTGCTGAACGTTTCCCGACTGAGCCCCGGCCGGCAAAGGCGCCTGGTCCTGCTTCAGCGCAAGCTCGCCCGGGCCAAGCGCGGATCCGGCCGTCGCGCTCAGGTCAAGCTGGATATCGCCCGGCTGAAGGCTCGCGAGACTGACGGCCGCAAGGACTGGGCGCAGAAGCTGTCCACCGACCTCGCACGGCGGTTCGACGTGATCCGGGTCGAGGATCTCAAAATCAAGAACATGACCCGGTCGGCCAGGGGAACCAGTGCCGACCCCGGCCGGAACGTGCGCCAGAAGACCGGGCTGAACCGGGAGATCGCCCGGTCCGGCTGGGGCCTGCTCGTCACCCGGCTGGAGCAGAAGGCGCCCGGGCGGGTCGAGAAGGTCAGTCCCGCTTACACCAGCCGGCGTTGCAGCGCGTGCGGGCATGTCGCATCTGAGTCGAGAGAGAGCCAATCTCGGTTCTGCTGCACTGCCTGCGGTTTCACGCTCAACGCTGACACCAACGCTGCACTCAACATCGCCCTGGGACACAGGGTGAATGCGCGCGGAGCCGACCGGGTTGCCGGGGCTATGAAGCGCGAACCTCAGGCTGCCTAGCACCTGAAATCACCGCCTTAAGGGCGCGTGAGGATGTCAAGCTGCGGTGCTCCCTGTCGGCGGGCGTGCGGTCGGCGGCGTACCGGGCGAGGGGCTCGACGTCAGCGCGGGCACCGTCAGCGATGGCGGCGATGTCCTTGTCGGTGGCGGCCTCGATGACGGCGATGACGCGGCCGCCGACGGCGAGGGCCATGGCCGCCCGGGGGGCCGCCACGGTCGCTGGCGCGGTCATGCGGCGCGCCCGGTCTCGGCGCTGACCCAGTGGGACAGGCGCGCGCCTTCGACTTGCAGCGCGGCCAGGACGGCGCCGAGGGACTGGAGGTCGGTGAAGGTGAGGATGACGGGCTGCCCGGCGAGGTAGCCGATGACGACGCGGCCGGTGGGCACCCCGTTGTCCAGGGAGACCTCCAGGGCGCCCGGGGCGCCGTCGAGGCCGAGCCGGTGGCAGATGCCGGGCGCGGTCAGCGTCAGGGCCGGCGCGCTCATGATGCGGTCCCTGCTTCCGGGCCGGCCGCGCGGAACGCGGCCCACGCGGCCGCCCGTGCGGCGATCTGGTGCTGCTGGCCCCAGGTCACGCGGATCTTGTGCGAGGTGCGGCGGCCGCGGGGAATCCCGCGGAGCGCTGCCCGGCCCGACTTGCGCCAGACCCTGGTCCCTTGCGGTTGCATTTCGCTGTCCCTCGGCTTTCGTGTAGAATCCGTCCCGCTGTCTCAGTGGCCTCCCGGATGCACCCCGGTGAGGCCACTAGGCGTTTTAGGCCGCTGTGCTGACGGGGGGTGCCTGCGCGGGTGCGGCGGCGGGCGCGGCGACGAAGGTGATCAGGTCGTCCACGTCGAGGCTGAGCGCAGCAGCGAGCGCCTTGATCGTCGGTGGCGAGGGGCATGAGCCTCCGCGCTCGTACTTCGCGATGTTCGAGTCGTTGACTCGCAGCCCGCCGACTTGCAGGCACCGGTCGGAGAGTTGGACCTGGGTCAGGCCCCTGCGGACCCGCGTCTTGATGGCGACGTCCGCGTTGAAGCTGTAGTTGCGCGTTCCGCGCGGGCGGCCGGTAGGGGCGCGATTCGTCATGCCGTCAAACTACCGGTAGTTCGCGGCAGTTACAAGCAGGTAGCGGGAGTGAATCGAGAATTTCCCGCCTGTGATGGTGCGGGGCGAAAGGGGCATGTCGCCTTCCGCGCGGCCTACAATGCCTGTGGCCAGCGGGAGCGGTAGCATTCGGTAGTTACCGCAGGTGGCCGGAAGGGGCAACGATGGCGAAGGCCACACCAACTCAGGGCAGGCTCTCCTGGTACATGAACCAGCGGCGCCTTGACCTGGGGTTGACCTGGAATCAGGTGTCGGGCCGGTCCGGCATGTCCGCTGAGGGCATCCGGTTCACGCGGCGCAACGACGCAGTGCCCCGCGAGCTCAACCAGCGCGGCATCGAGAAGGCGCTCCAGTGGGCGCCAGGCTCAGTGGCCGCGATCGTCGCCGGCGGCGAGCCCGAGATCCTGGCCGCCGCGCACCTTGTCCCGGGCGGCGCGCAGTGCAGCGTCGAGGAGTTCCTGCTCGGCCCCGAGGCCGCCGGGATGATCAGCGACGAGTCGAAGGCGCAGCTGATCCGCGCGCACCGGGGCGAGGATCCGGACGGCCGGGTCGTGCGCCCCGCGCACGTCGGATGCCTTCCCCTCGCCCCCGAGGGACGCCGGCGGGACGCCGGCTAGACCACTAGACCGCCGACCTGAACGGCCGCTCGCCGCGGCTGTCGTCCTGGCGGTACGCCAGCGCCGCCTCGGCGGCGGCGAGCATCCCTGCCGCCTCGTCGTCGGTGATGATCCGCTCGCCCGGCCGGAGGGCGGGGCGCCGCAGAAGCGCCCACAGCGTCAGGACGATCGCGCCGCCGCCGATGACGCGGCCTTCCCGCTCGGACAGGGTCGGGCACCACGCGTCTGCCTCATTGAGCACCCACAGTGCCACGGCCGCGACTGCGTGCCAGTTCGCCGCGGCCCGGCGCAGTGCCCCCGGTCCCCGGCCCAGATTCCCCGTCAAGCCTGATCTCCCCCTTGTGCGCACGCTGAACGGCGGCGCGCGGCCTGCGCGGCGCCTGCACCTGAGATCCGGCCAGGGATTTCGGGGTTAACGCTAGACCGCCACCGGGCGTAGCGCAGAGTAATCGGACTTTACCCGGAGTGACCAGTAGCTTGGCCCGGACGCAAGCCCCGTCGTTCAGGGCGGGGTTAGTCCGGGCGTCTCTGCTGCTCGATGTACTGCCGGATGATGCTCAGCGGGGCGCCGCCGCACGACGCCGCGAAGTACGACGGCGACCAGAACCGCCCGTGCATCGACGCGCGGTTCACCCGGCCGGTGAACTCCTGGCGGAGGCGTCGGCTGGAGACGCCCTTGAGCGAGTTCACCAGCGCTGAGACGGCAGCCTTCGGCGGGTATTCCACCAGCGCGCTGGCCTGCGCACCTGCCCCGCAAGAGGTGCCGCGACGGGAGGCAAAGCCCCGTTGGCTAACCTGGCCGGATCGCCAGGTGCTTGCCGCCCGCCGCGGCCCCCGCCCCCCCAGCGCCGCCGGGAGCGGCCGGGGAGGGGTCGCGGGATTTCCGCTCCGGAACCGTGCAATCTAGGCGTCTAGGGCAGCGCCAGGTCACCGGCTCGCGCAGGCCAGGGCTTACGCGGTCCCGGTCCCGGCCCAGCCTGCCGCCGGGCGGAGTCCCGCATAGCGGACCGCCGCGCGGGCCTCGGCGCGGGCCTCGGCGGCCCGCGCGTCGGCGATCAGGTTCCCCAGGACCGCGCTGCGGGTGGCGGTCAGCACCCCGGTGACGCCTTCCCCGCCGGGGGCCAGCGACGCCTTCCGCACTGCGACGAGCCCGGCGGCGACGTCGCAGATCACCCACTGCGGGTACCGCTCGCGCAGCAGCGTCACCAGCACGTCAGGCGGCGGCCGGTCCTCAGACCGGACCGGGCGGCGTCCGTAGTCGGCGCCGATGCGCTCCAGGATGTCCTCCGACCCGGCTGCGGGGCCTAATGTCCCGCGGCAGTCCCGGCGCCGGGCCAGCCACTCCTCGTCGGCGCCGACCGCCCAGAGGGACAGGTCGTAGACAACCGCCCACAACGCGGCGACTTCCGCGAGCGCGGCCCTGGCCCGGTCGGGCAGCAGGTGCAGCGGTGTCGGAAGTGGCACCCGGGGCACGGCGGACGGGAGTCTTGCGGGTGCCGGGCACCCGCCCGGCACTTCCTCCCGGCCGGGGAAACCTGGAGCGCCAGTGTTATCGATTTGCCCAGTACCCATAAGCAGAGAGTAACGGGATCCGCGCGCAATTGTCCACCGGAACTCACCGCAGCGGGCTATGGCCAGCCATTCGGCAGCATGCCCCGATAGGACTTAGGCCCCCCGGGCATGGTGCGCTTAACTTTTGGCATGGCCCTCGCCGTGGACCGGGAATCCAGCGTCCCGCCCTACCAGCAGATCGCTGCTCAGTTACGCGCCGCCATCCTGGATGGCACCTACCCGCCGGGTTCCCGGCTGCCCGGCGTCACCGTGATAACCGCGGAATCCGGGGTCGCGAACCTGACCGCGCGCAAGGCGCTCCGGGTCCTCGTGCGCGACGGCCACGCCCGGATGGTCGCCGGGATGGGCACCTACGTCACGGGCGAGCGCGAACGGGGCTAGCGCGCGCCCCTGCGGCGGTACTCGGCCAGGTAGCAGTTAATGCCCGACCACGTGACGTGCGCGGGCGAGACGCCGGCCTCGTCCCACTCGGCGTCGAGCAGGGCGAAGAACTCGTCGTCGGCGCAGCACCCGCCGGCGCCCTCGCCGACGTAGAACAGCTGGTCGCCCCGGTAGGCGGCCAGGGACCACGCGGCCCACGGCTGGGCGTACTCGGGCCAGCACAGCAGCATCGCCCGGTCCGGATGCTGCGCCGTGGCGCCGTGGTCATCGCGGAGCACCGGGTGCCACTGCACGCCGTCGGCGACGTAGTTGTTTTCCTCGGCGATCACCGGCTCGTAGGCGACAACGTCGGCGCCGGCCTGGGTGAGCAGCCACGCCCAGTACCCGGACCCGGCGCCCGGCTCGACCACGCCGCGCCCGCCGAGCCGGGTGGCGATCCACGCGATGTCCCCCGGCGACGGGATGCCCCATGAGAATGTCATGCACAGCGCCTCACGGCTGGCCAGCTTGTGCACCGGGTGGCCCGGCTCGAAGAAGAACAGGTCCACCTCCAGGCGGAACTGTCCCCACGTGTCCAGCGGCAGCCGCCGGATGATTTCCCAGTACGGGTTCCGGGTCCCCTCGGGAACCACCTGGTCGACGGCCGCGCTCCCGCCGATCCGGCCGGGCTGCTGGCCGCCGAGCCAACTCGTGGTGGGGTTGCGCCAGAACGCGTCAAGCTCCCCGAGCAGCGCGGCGGTGTCCACCGCCGCGGGCTTGGGCCGCCACGCCGTCACCGGCCGGCTGCCAGAGCCTCGTCCAGGCGCCGCATGTTCTCCCGCAGCGCCGCCAGGGCCCGGTCATGCCCGGCCCACCCGAGGCCCTCGTGCAGCCGGCCCCATTCGTCCAGGCTGATCTGGTGCCCGCGGCGGTCGTAGAACGGGCCGCTCACGACCCGTCACCGGACCAGGGTAGCAGCGTGGTCCAGGTGCCGTCGGGCAGGTAGCGCCCGCGGCGCACCATCTGGCCGTCGTCGTCTTCCTCGTAAAGGTCGGCGTGCATGCCGAGCCGCGCGTACCTGCGGGCGAGCTTGCGCGCTGCTCGCCTGCCGGGCACGTAAACGGCCGGCGGCGGCCCGCCGTAGACGGCCCACGGCCGCTGCTGGCTCACCGGTCACCGTTCTTCCCGGTGGCCTCCGCGACGCGCCCGGCGCGGCGCCATCGCCACGGCGGGGGGTACCGCGGGGGGACCACGTGCCAGTACACGAGATGCGCGCCGAGCACCGCCAATCCCCAGCCGATCTGGTCCCAGTTCACGTGGCGCCCCCATCTGCTGCCGACCGGGGCGGATCCGCTTCCGCGGCGGCGGTCATCTGGTCGAGCCAGTCCTCGATGTCGATGCGCCAGTGGAAGTGCCGCATGCCGACCCGGAACGGGGTGAGCCCGGCGCTGGCCATCAGCTCGGCGGCGCGGCCCTGGCTGACGCCGAGGCGGGAGGCGACGAGGACCGGCGCGGCCACCGCAGTGATCCGCTCGCCGGTCACTGGCCGGGCCCCAGGCGCCACCCCGGCTGCGTGCCGGGTGCCTGCTGGCCGCGGACGACTACCACGTCGCTGTCGATACGCAGCGATTGAGCGTTCAGGTCCCGGGCCAGGCACCACGAGACGGTGTTCGTGCCGACGCTGACGGACTCCACCCGGTTCAGCGCGCCGCTGTCGCCGGGCAGCCAGTCGCCCTCGCGGAGGTAGCGGACAGCGATGGTCTCGCGCCGGTCCATGGAGGTGCCCGGCCGCGACGCGGCGCCGGCGATCACGCCGGTCGCCCAGGCGTACCAGTCAGGGTGCACGATGACCGCGGCGGGGACACCGTTACGGGCGATTTCGATTGAGGCGGTCCCGGTTTCGATCAGGTCGAGCAGGGCGCCCAGGTCGCGCTGCGCCTCGTGCTCGGGCACGGGGGGCATCACGTCTGGTCCCCGGCGGATTCCGGGGGTTGCTCCGCCGGCGGGTCGTTGACGGCGAGGAACTCATCAACGGCTTGGCGCATCACGGCGTTGGCGGACTGGCCGGTGCGCTGGGCGTAGGCATTCAGGCGGGGTTTCACGCCTCGGGCTGGGCGGAACGACACGGCCTTCTCGTCGTGCCGGTCGGGGTCGGCCAACGGGGTACTCCTCAATACGGGGTCGCGTGGTTTGACTACTCCCCGCCGTGAACGACGGGGATTCCAACCCTCACAAGCTGGGGTTCCTGTTTCACAGCCGACTGCACCCGGGAGGTCCCGGAGTGTCTGACATCAGCTCCGCAGGCAGAAACGGCAAGACCTGCCGCCAGGATGTTCTTCGCGGCGTTGACGTCCCGGTCATGCCGGGTGCCGCATCCGAAGCACGCCCAGTGGCGCGTCCCGAGGCTCAGCGCGGCGAGCAGGTGCCCGCACGCCGAGCAGGTCTTGGAGGACGGGTACCAGCGGTCGATCACGATCACGCGCCGGCCGGCCTTCGCCGCCTTGTACTCGATCATCTGCCGGAAGGTGCCCCACCCGCAGTCCGAGATCGCCCTGGCGAGGGACCTGTTCCGGACCATGTTCTTCACGGCCAGATCCTCAAGCACGATCACGTCATGATCGCGGACAAGCCGGGTACTGGCCTTGTGGAGGAAATCGGCGCGGGACGCCCGGGCCTTGCGGTGGGCGCGGGCCACCCTGGCCTTGGCCTTCCCCCGGTTCGCGGACCCCTTCTGGCAGCGGGCCATGCGCCGCTGGTAGCGGGCGAGGTTCCGTTCCCGCCGGGCCAGGCTGCGCGGGTTGGCGATCTTGTCCCCGTCGCTGGTGACGGCGAAGTCCTTGATGCCGAGGTCCACCCCGACGACGGCACTGGTCGCGGGCAACTGCTCGGGGTCGGCCACCTCGACGGCGAACGAGACGTACCAGCGTCCGCACGGATCACGGGACACCGTAACCGTCGTGGGGTCGATCGCGGCGGGGTCGATGTCCGGCCACGACCAGGCGAAGCTGAGCGGCGCATCCATCTTGGCGAGGAGCAGCCGACCGTCCCGGTACCGGAACCCGGAGCGGGTGAACTCGGCGGACTGCCGGCCGTTGCGGGACTTATACCGCGGATACCTCGCCCGCTTGGCGAAGAAGTTGCTGTAGGCGACCTGCTGATGCCTGATCGCCTGCTGGAGCGGGACCGAGGACACCTCGGCCAGCCACCCAAGTTCCTCCGTCGCCTTCATGGCGGTGAGGTAGGCGTTGGCCTGCGTGAAGTTCGTCCGCTCGCCGTCGCCGTAGTACCGCTGGTGTCGCCACGCGAGGGTCCGGTTCCACGCCACGCGGACACACCCGAACGTGCGGTTGAGTACGACCGCCTGTTCGGGTGCCGGGTAAGCCCGGCACTTATACGCTGTCCGCATGTTCTAATCTTATCAGGAGAGACCGTCATGGATAAGCCGACACGCGAGAGGGGGGAGCGGCGTTTCCTCCCCGGCCTGAAGGCCGGGGTATCCACGCCGCAAACTTGATGACCACGGTAGCGCGCCGGGGATGCCAGCCAAAGCCAATCGTCACTATGCGCTGCATTACGTCACGGTTCGGAGCCGTCTGTCACATGGGTGCCCGGGCACCGCCGCGTCTGGTGCTGGTTCCCGCCCGGTCGCCGGGCCGGACGGGAACCAGCCTGATCCTAGGCCCGGACAGCAGTCAGGGCCGGGTCGCGCACGGCCCCTCCACCGCGCGCAGCCAGGCCCTGACTGCTGAAATCCCCTGCTGGGGGAAACCCGAGCGTATCCACAGCGAGCCCTACCCGGGTGCATCTTTCCATAACAGACCGTCAGTAAGAGAACACGAACCGGAAGTCTCCGGCGCTGAAGCGCGAACCCCGGAACGCGCTCGTCGCGTAGCCGGAATCCCCCGCCTTCAGGCGGGGGAGGATGTCAAGACGACGCCACCGCCGGGCTCCGCCCTGGCGGCCAGCCACGCGGCCGGCCCGGGTTGGCTCACGGGCGGCCTAGGGCGCCGAACTCGCCAGCCTGGACGCCGCTGACGAACGCAGCCCACTCGTCCGGCGTGAACCGCAGGACCGGACCCGCCGGATCCTTCGAATCGCGGACACGAACGTCGCCGTCGCCGAGGCCGGCGACCTCGACGCAGTTGCCGTTGGCGAAGCTAAACGAGCTCTTAACCCAGCGGGGGGTGTCCCCGCCCCCTGAAAGTTGGCTCATCGCCAATCCCTCCCAGCGTCCGGTGCCGCCCGAATGCGGCACGCCATACTGGACCATACCCCGCTACCCAGAAACCGTGATCACGTAGGGCGGCAGGCGGCCACGCCTAAAGCGGGCCATGGCCCGCCAAGGCGGAAGGCCGCAGCCAGGGTTTCAGAGAGCGACGGCGAAAGGTGCCCATAGCGCACCATGGCCGGCTGCGTCAGACGGCGTCCTGCCAGTCGTAGTCCCCGGCGTCGTACTTCGCCGTGAGCGCGTCCCGGAGTTCCTGGGCGCTGTAGCTGTCGAGGGACCGGCGCGCTGACGCCTTGATGATGGCCTGCTGGATGACTTCCAGGTCGCGGACCGCGAAGGGCTGGCCGATTGACTTGCCGGTTACCGGATCGGAGAGCCAGAGCCGGTAGTGGGAGGCGTCGCGGGTTTCCCGGCCGGGGTCGGCCCGCATCATCGCCTCGATGACGCTGCGGAGCGCAGCGTCGCCGGCGTCGGGGTCAACCTCGTAAACGGCCGGGACTCCGATTTCCTTCGGCTGCAGGCGCAGCCACGTCGAGATGTAACCCGACCGCACCCGGGTCAGCCTGCACAGGCAAAGAGCCATACGACCCCTCCCGTCCGACGCTGACCTGATGGAAGCAAACATGTCAGGTCAGCGGCCATATGGGAAGGCTACAGTTCAGTAGCCACCTGGCTAGGATCGCCGTCCTCGGCGATGGCTTCCCATTCGTAGGAGACGGTCAGGTCCGGCGGAAGCACCCACTCGCCGTACAAGATGACCCCGTCGGCGTCGCCGAGGACGTGGGTGCCGGCGAGGACAGGGCCGCCGATGGGCGTCCGCAGCGCTGTCGCCTCCCGGTCGTCCGACGCCCGGCCGCGCAGGTAGTCCCGGCCGTGTGTCACCTTGCGGCGCTTGGCCCGCTCCGCGAACGCGATGATGCCACCGGGAACGGGGACCTGCTGGACAAGCTCGGGCGCGGCGATCTCCATGCCGGCGCCCGACAGCCAGTCAACCGCGAACCGCGTCACGCGGCCGCGGTGCCAGGTGATCTCCTCGCGGCGGACGACCTGCTCCCCGATCGGGACGCCGAGCAGTTCCGCGACGTAGTTCGGCGGCTTGACGATCCCGGCTGCGGTCACCTCGACCGTGTCGCCGTTGGTCTTGACGCGCTTGGCTGCCCGGACGCGCTCGCTGGGCGTCCGCGGGATCACGTCGCCGTCGGCGACGAAGCTGCCCTGCGTCGAGGTGTAGACCGCACCCTCGACCTGGAGTTGCCCGATCGCCTTCGCTGCGGTGCCGGAGGCGACGCCCCACGACTCGGCTATCTCGGACACGGCGGGCAGCCGCGCGCCGGGCTGAAGTTCGCCGTTGAGGATCAAGTCTCGGTAGAAATTCGCGATCTGGGCGTAGATCGGAAGCGGCCGGTCTGGTCTCAGCATGCCCGTCCCTCGTGGTCTGTGGCGGGCCGTTTCAGGCTCGCGTGTCAGCTGATGCAAGCGAGCGTACCAGCGAACGTACACGCAGGCTCATTGGTCGATGAGCGCGGGTTGACATCGTGTGCTAGTGAACGTACCCTGACTCGTGTTCAGCCAGTGAAATCACCCGAAACACCAGAAGGAGAGCGGTCTGCCGATGGCTAGCACCATGCCCGAGCAGCCTGCCGAGGAGCGCTATCTGCGCCCGGGCCAGGTGGCAAAAATGTTCGGCGTGCTCCCCCGGGCGGTGCTCGCATGGGGCGAAGCCCGCCACCTGACGGTCCTGCGGACCCTCGGCGGCCACCGCCGGTACAAGGAGTCGGAAGTCCTGCGCATCAAGGCGCAGCGGACGACCCCAGCCCAGTCCCGCGCCTGATCCCCCGAGAAGCGGCAGGCCCGGCATCGCGAGTGCCGGGCCTGCCAGTGGAAGTCCCCCCGAGAAGGGTCACTAACCGATGCGCATTCTACACATGCTCGGCCGCTGGCGTCTCCACGGCACCCGCTGGCTCTGCCCCGCCGGCTGCCTCGTCCTCACCTCCGCCGAGGTAACCGGTCTTCACGACGCTGTCGCCGGCGCGTTCGCGCACGGCCGGCAACCCGGCCCGCGTCCCGCCCGCCACGTCAGCCTCGCCGCGTAAGGGGGCCGGGATGAACTACGAGTTGGTCATCACTGGCACCGGCCCGACCCGGTCGGAGTACGTGGCCGTGTCATCGCAGACCGCGGCCATCATGGAGGGCCACCGCCTCGCCAGCCTCAAGGCCGATGCCGGCGACCTGTGCCAGGTATTCCAGGTGCTCCCGCTCACTCGCCACCGGATCCGCCGCATCGCGGAGTTCACCCAGGCGGCGCGGCCGGCGGCGGTGACCTGGTGACCGCCGGCGCCGTCACCGCGCGGGTCCGGGAAGCGCCGCAGGGACGCAGCTTCGGGCCGGAGTCCCGGTTCCTTAACTCGGCGATGGACCGCGCCGGGATCATGAGGCCGGCGGCGCGTACCGCGTTCCTCGGCATTCTCGGCAAGGATCCCGCAGACCTATGCGCCGCCGACTGCGGCCTGCTGGCCCGGTTCTTCCGCGCCCAGCCGGACGGCGCCGGCCGCGCGGACGCCATGAACGCGCGGAAGGCCGAGATTGAGGCCGCTGAGCGCAAGGCGCTGCGCTACCGGGACGGCCCGGCATGTGCCAGGAGCGGGTCATGACCCGGTCGCGCGCCGCGCTGCGCTCCATCGGCGCGGCGCAGTCCCGCCGGGCCGTCACCGACACGGGCGATGACCGGGCGTGGCAGAAGGGGGCTGCGTGCCGCGCGGATCCGGAACTGTTCTTCGGCGGCCCCGCCACCCCGGCCGCCGCCGGCGCCAGGACCGCCGCGGCCAGGGCCGTCTGTAACAGGTGCCCGGTGCGGGTGGCGTGCCTGGAGTTCGCGCTTGACGCGACCCCGCAGGTTGAGGGCGTCTGGGCTGGCACGACCGTGCCTGAGCGCCGCGCGCTGCGGCGCGCCCGGAAGGCGGCGTCGTGATGCCCGCCCGTGACCGGACCGTGACCGCCGTGGTGGCGGCCCTCGCCGGCGCCAGCGCCGCATGCGCCGCCACCGCCGTCCTCCTCGCCCGGAAGGGAAACCGATAGCCATGTCCCGCCGGCGTGGCCTGCCGTGGGTCGCCGCAGCCGCCGCCGCCATCGTGGTGGCGCACGGCGCTGGCAGCCACCCCGCCAAGGCCGCGCCGGCACCCCCGGCGGCCGTGGCCGACGCCGCCGTCCCGGCCCGGCCTCCAGCGCCCGCGCCCGGGCTGAAGGCTGTCGCCTTCGCCCGGGCGCAACTCGGCAAGCCATACCTGTGGGGCGGCACCGGCCCGGGCGCGTTCGACTGCTCCGGGCTTGCCTACGAGGCATGGCGGCACGCCGGGGTCAGCATCCCCCGGACCACGTTCGAGCAGTGGCCTGCACTCCGCCACATCTCCCGCAGCCAGCTGCGGCCTGGCGACCTGGCCTATTTCGCCGGGTCCGACGGCTCGGCGGACAACCCCGGCCACGTCGTCATCTACATCGGCCACGGCCAGGTCATCCAGGCGTTCAGGGTTGGCGTCCCGGTCGAAATCACCCCGCTGTCCAGCGTTGATGCTGGCGCTCTCGCCGGATTCGCGAGGCCCTGACGATGACCCGCAAGCGCCGGGAATCCCGGACCGGCATGTTCGTCGGATCGGCCGCCCTTGTCGGCGTGTACCTCGCCATCCACAACGGGCCCGTGAAGCCTGGCCCGGCGGTCCACCGCCCCCCGCGGCGGCCCCGGCGCACCCGGCTCCGCCGCCCCACCCGGGGTCGCGGACCGACTGGGCCGCAGAGGTACTGCACGGCGCGGGACTGCCGGTGAATGACGTGACCGTGCAGGCGATGCTCACCTGGATGCTCGCGGAGGGCGGCGGCTTCGGCAACCAGGCAAGCTTCGACCCGCTCAATCTCAACCCGCCGGCCGACACGCCGTGGCCGGGGAAGCACGCCAGCGGCGCGTGGGCGTTCCCGGACTGGGCTGACGGGGTGCGCTTCACCATCGCCGTCCTGCACCAGGCCAACTACGCCGGGATCTACGCCGCGTTCCGCGCGAGCCGCAGCTACCACTCGATCATCGTCGCGATCGTCACGGG
>Ga0193728_1000890_pt1 | contig 14939 bp, 12 predicted proteins | sample U1c1metaG_FD_143037 | JGI IMG/M metagenome (GOLD analysis project Ga0193728, IMG submission 143037) | Soil microbial communities from a riparian zone of the East river system, Colorado, United States - U1c1 | ecosystem: Environmental > Terrestrial > Soil > Riparian zone | place: USA: East River...
ACGTCGAACGATCGCACGATCGCGCCGAGGCCCTTCGCGGCGCCGAGCGCGGCGAGGCCGGCGACGCCCGCGCCGATGATCAGCACCTTCGCGGGTGCGACCTTGCCGGCCGCGGTGAACTGACCGGTGAAGAAGCTCGGGAAGCGATTCGCGGCTTCGATCACCGCGCGATAGCCCGAGATGTTCGCCATCGACGACAGCGCATCCATCTTCTGCGCACGGCTGATCCGAGGCACTTGATCCATCGCGAGCGCGGTGACCTTGCGTGCGGCGAGCGCCGCGACGAGCGCTTCGTTCCTGTATCGATACAGGAACGAGATCAGGCAGCCGCCTTCGCGCAACTGTGGCACCTCAGCCTCGTCCGGTGGCCGGACCTTCAGCACGATGTCGGCCGCCCACGCGGTCGCGCGATCGACGAGCTCCGCACCCGCGGCCGTGTACAGCGCATCCGGGAAGCTCGCGGCAGCGCCGGCGCCCTTCTCGACCGCGACTTGCCAGCCTGCCTTCACCCAGCGGCCGACCACGTTCGGCGAAGCCGCAACGCGCCGTTCTTCCGGTTTGGTCTCCTGAACGACGCCTAACTTCATGGACGGGCCCGAATGTGCCAAACCCCGCCCTCGCGTGCAAAGCTCCGGGGCGTGGATCTCGCCGTAGGCGACCTCGTGATCTCGTGCGACGTCGTCTTGCATCCGCTGCTCGGGGATGCGTTCGTGATCTGCGATGGCACCGGCGAGCCGCTGACCGCGATGTCGGCGCTCGACCTCGATGACCCACACGAGATCCCGGTGATCGCGGAGCCCGCGAGGCTCCCGCCCGGCAGCGGTGCGTTGTTGCTCAACCGGATCGCCGAGCACGCGCGCCGTCCGTTGCGCTACGCCGGTCCGTATCCGACGCCCGCGCTGTATCGCGCGCTCGCACGCAGCTTCCGCGCGTCCGAGGACGAAGCGACGTTCACGGCCGGCGTGCTCGACCGCGCGTTACGCCTCGCACGCGATCCGGTACCGGTCGAGTTCACGCCCGCGCCGCATCGCCGCGTCGCGAACGCGCACGGCTTCACCGAGGTGCGCCTGCTCGAGATCGAGCGCGCGGTGATCGACGGCATCTCGTACGGCGAGGACCGTTACACCCGCGTCGCGAAGACCACCGCCGAGCTGTGGTTCGGCCCGACGCGCTACGCGCAGGTCGCGACGTTCACGCGCGACGGCGAGCTCGCGAACGGTCCACATCCGATACCGCCGCTCGCGAACGACCTCGTCGGGGTCGCGTTGCCCGCGGAGCTGCGCAGCGCGCTGGCCGACGTGATCGCCGAGCTCGTGCCTGCGCCTCTCGCCGCGGCGGCGCGCGAGGTGATCGCGGCCCGCCCGATCGTGTGGGCCGACCTCGGCGCGCGCATCGCGCTCGCGACTCGCGAGGGCTTCGCCGTCCACGCCGGGCTCTGGCAGTTCGTCGCGCCGACCGGCCTCGCGCACCTCGCGCTCGCGCTGGCCGATGCGCTCGCACCGCTGGTCAGCCGGACGATCGTCGCCGAGCTTCCACCGCTGGTTCCTCGGGCTCGCTGAACTGCATCATCCCGCCGGTCGCCGCGAACTCGTCGAGCGAGATCTCGAACTGCCACTTCCCGCGCCGCGTCGGCTCGTCGAGCGCGATCGACAGCATGTCGAGATAGGCCTGGCGCGACACCTCGTACGCGCCGAACCGCTCGAGGTGCTCGGTGTGGACCTGGCAATCGATCAAGCCGATCTGCCACGCGTCGAGCTGCCGCACGATCGCCGCATACGCGATCTTCGACGCGTCCGGTGCGCGCGCAAACATCGACTCGCCGAAGAACGCCGCGCCCAGCGAGACGCCGTACAGCCCGCCGACGAGCTCGTCGCCGCGCCACGCTTCGATCGAGTGTGCGAAGCCGAGCTGGTGCAGCTTCGTGTAGGCGTCGACCATCTCCGGGATCAACCATGTGCCGGTCTGTCCCGGCCGCGGCGACTCGGCGCAGCCGCGCAGCACCTGGCCGAACGCGGTGTCGATCGCGAGGCGATACGGCTTGCGCTTGATCTGCTTGCGCAGGCTGCGCTGCACGATCAGATCGCGCGTCGTCATCACCATGCGCGGATCCGGCGAATGCCACAGGATCGGCAGGTTCTCCGCGTACCAAGGGAAGATGCCCTTCGTGTACCCGAGGATCAGCCGCTCGGGGCGCAGATCGCCACCGAGCGCGAGGAGACCGTCCTCGGCAAGGTGGACTGGCGGAAACACGAGGCGATCATCGAGCCGGAAGACCGGCATGGCCCTCAAGTGTAGCCCTATAATGTCCACGATGCGTGGCGCAGCATTGGCGGTGGCGCTCTACGGCTGCGGCTTCACCCCACACGCCGCGGGTGATGCCGCGCTCACCGGCGACGACGACGCGGTCGACGCTCCGGCCGACACCGCGACGTCCGCGTGGTTGACCGGCTATCACTATCGCAAGCCGATCCGCGTGACCGCGGCCGCGGCGCTCGTCGATTTTCCGCTCGGCCTCGTGCGCGTCAAAGATCCCGAGCTCGCCGCACACGCGAGCGGCGACGATCTCGTCGTCACCGGCGCGGACGGCGTCACGCCGCTCGATCGCGAGCTCGTCACGAGCAACGTCGACGGTACGATCGAGCTGTGGGTGCGTGCCACGCTCGCGCCCGGTGCGCAGACGTTCTATCTCTATTACGGCGGCGTCGGCGCGGCCAACTCGCGCTCGATGTGGAGCGGGATGATGGGCGTGTGGCATCTCTCGGATCCGATGATGACGGCGGCGGACTCGTCGCCGCACGCGCACACACTCACCGCGGGTCCGATGCAGACGCCGATGTCGAAGCCCGGCGTCGCCGGCAACGCGCGCAACTACGACGGCGTCGACGACAGCTACGGCATCGCCGATCCGGGCGACGGCAGCCTCGACGTCGGCACGAGCTCGTTCAGCTTCACGCTGTGGGTCAAGCAGATGTCGGCCGCCGGCTTGTACGACACGCCGCTGTGGAAAGGCGGCACGTCGACCTCCGAGCCCGGCTACTGCCTGATCACCGGCAGCCAGTACTGGAACGTGAAGATCCACGACGGCACCACGTACGTCGATCCCGAGCTCGGCATGGCGTCGCAGTTCACGAACCAGTGGGTCCATGTCGCCGGCGTCGTCGATCGCGGCGCGCACACGTTCAGCGGCTACGCGAACGGCGCGCTCGCCCAGGCGCTATCGATCACGGGCGTCAACACGCTCGACAACTCGTTCGCGTTCGACATCGGACGCCCGAGCGATGGCGTGTTCAAGGGGCTCGTCGACGAGGTCCGGCTCTATCCGCGCGTGCTCGCGCCGGAGTGGATCGCCGCGGAGTACGCGAACCTCGCGGACCCGGACTTCGCAGTGTTCGGCACCGAGCAGATGCGTTAGCGAAAAGAGCGTCGACGTTGACGTGAACCTGAACGTCAACCCCACCCGTGGACCTTGACGATCTCAGTGATTGGCTCGCAGCAGAGCTGCGAAGAGACCGTGAGGCGTGCAACCAGAAACAGGCGATCCAACGGATCAGCGCGACGCACGTGGGACGCTCGCTCGTAGATCTGCACGTCGGCGTCGACGTCGACGGTGGCGTTGACGTTCAGGTTCAAGACAACGTCAACGTCAACGTCTTAACGACGGCGACGGCGCAACACGAGCGCGGGTAGGACGAGCGCGAGCCAGCCGGCGCCACCACCGGCGTTGCACCCGGCGCTGCTGGCATCGCTGCCTGCGCCGTCGTCCTTGCCGCCGGAGTCGCTGCCGCTGTCACCGCTATCGTTGCCGTCGCTGCTCGCACCCGGATCGGCGCCCGGCGCGACGGTGAGCGCGAGGCTGACCGTGCCGAACATCGTGCCACCGTCGGCGAGCTGGAACGCCTGCGTGACTGGCGTCTCCGTCGTCTCGGGCGGCGTCAGCACGTCGAAGTCGAGCGTCGCGGTGTCGCCCATCGCGATCTCGTTGCCGAGCGTCGTCACGACCGTCGCGGACGACCAGCTCGCATCGTGCAACGGGCTCGAGTCGCCGCCGGCGATCTGGAGCTCGGTCGTCGCCGGCCATGTCGCCGAGCCCGAGTTCTTGATCATCACCGTGTAGTGCACGACGGTCTCCGGCGGCGCCTGATCCGGACCGTTGATGGACACGACGTCGGCGCTGAACTGGTGGGTCGTGCAGGTCGCACCGATCGCGAAGCCCGTCGCCGGCGCTTGCTTGAGCCGCGCCTCGGTCTGCGGGCCGTACGCGCCGTCGGTCGCGATTTGGTCGCCCGGGTTGTTCTTGTTCCACAGCACCTGGAACGACTTCGTGTCCTGGCCGCGATCGTCGGGCGACGACGTGTGATCGAAGTGCACCGGATCGCCCGCGACGTCGTGCGCCCAACCGTGCGCCGACATCGCCGAGATCCGCGACGAATAGTTCGACAGATCGACCGCGCGGCCGCCCTCGTGGTTCGAGTGGCCGACCGCCGCCGCCGCCGTGATGCCGCAGCGGCCTTCGTTGAACCACTGCACGAGCAGCCACTGCTGCGCGATCGAGCGCAACGCGCTCGTGACTTGAAGCGAATTGTTCGCCGCGACCTTCTCGAGGTCGTCGCGCGCGCCCACGACCAGGTACGGCAGCACCGCGTTGCTGGTCAGCGTGACGCCCGGCGCTCCGTCGAACGACACGAAGCTCGCCGGGTTCTCGCAGCCCGCCTCCTCGGCGATCTGCTTCGACAAGCCGATCACCACCGCGGTCGAGCAGCCGCTCGAGCCGTAGCTCGCGACCGTCGAAGCTGATTCGGTCGAGGACAGCGCCGCCGGTTGATCCGCTGCACAACCCGAGGCGACTACTCCCACCGACACTCCCCAGAGTTGCACATGACTGGTTGCGACGAGCCGCGTTAGCCAGCTCAACCGAGTGAATCCGCGAGAGCCCTTGTGTTGCGCCGTCATCGTGACGCGGCGTTCAGCAACTAGTGGGCCGGAATCCTTGTGTAAAGTCTTGCACGTCGTGCGATCGCTAGTGCAACAGGCGAGCGGCCGGCAGGCGCTCGTCGTCGAGCTTCTGGAGCCGGCGCGTGGCGCTGCGCTGGCGGAGCGCACCGACCGCCATCATCGCGATCGCGGCGGCGGTGGCGACCACGCAGTAGATCCCACTGATGAACAGCGGCGTGTACGTGCCGAGCAGGCCGGTGAGCGCGCTCGCGACGAGCACGCTGACCGGGGCCGACACCAGCAGCGCACCGCCTCGCGAGATCGCGCGCACGCCGTCCTCGCGCTCCAGCTGCAGCCGCGCATAGCGGCCGCTGAGCTCGAGCTCAGTCGACACGCGCGACCGTGCCTGGGCCGGCGACCTCGTCGATGGCGTGGAGCAGCAGCTGAAGCGAATCGGTGGGTCGCAGGTTCGCGCGCAGCCCGGTGCCGTCGGCGACCCAGTAGACCCGGCGGCGATACGGATACACCGCCTCGCGCGCGACGACCGCGACCCGCTGCGCGCCCGACTTGCGCGCATCGTCGAGCACGGCGCGGACCTGCGCGAGCGTCTGATCGGGGTGGAAGTGCAGCGCGATCACATCGCTCTTGCCGCGCAGCTCCTTCAGCACGTCGATGCGCTGCTGGTTCGGCCCGTAGCCATGGCCGTTGACCACGATGTCACCGCGCAACGTCAGCTCGGCCTCGGGCAGCTGCGGATCGTCGTCGGAGGCGCCCCCCGCGATCGGCCAGTTGTCGGGATCCGCGGCGGCTTCGACGTCGGTGATCGCGCCCGACGCGACGCGATCGAGCTGCTCCCAGCCCGCGACCGCGTTCTTCCAGCCCGGATCGGCGCCTTCGCTCGAGCATTCGAGGCACTCGCTGACCGCGATGCGCGCGCGCTCGGTCGCACGCCGGATCGCGAGCGCCGCGACGATCTCGCCCTGCAGCTCGGGCACCGCATGCTTGCAGTCGGTGACGAGCGGGCCCTGGCACAGCCGCAAGATGTAGCTGCCGGGATCCTCCCCCGGCTTCGCCGGAATCTGCGCCGTCTTCGGGTCGCGCACCCGCATCAATTGATCCGCCTCGATCGGCGGTGCGAGCAGCGTCGGCCACACAGTGAGCGCGAGCGCGTCGATCTGCTCGGGCATCGTCGACTCCTTGACCGAGGTCTCGGGCGCGAGCGCTAGCACGACCATGCGGCGCTCCGCCTCGGCGGCGACCGTCGCGTCCATGCCGGGGCGCAGCGCCGCGACCTTCGTCGCGAGCTCCTTGAACGCGGCGGGCGTGCGCCCCGCGGCGATGAACAGATCGATCGCGGCGGTCAGCTTCGCGTGGTTGTAATCCTCCTGCGGCGTCGGCTTGACGCCGATCGTGTCCTGGTTGCAGGACGCGAGGACGACGATCAGAGCGACGAGCTTCATACGAGGGCGGCCTTCACGCAGGCCTCGAGCTGATCTTGCCGGAGGTCGAGGCCGAGCGCGACGATCCGGCCATGGTTGTCGGTGAAACCCGCCGGGGCGCGCGGCAGCGGCTCGCTCGACACCCGCAGGCCGACCCGGTGAAACGCGGCCCAGCCCGTGCCGGTCGCGGCGATGCCCTTGATCCGGACGTACGCCGCGGGCAATTCGGCGAGCTGATCCTCGAGCTCCTCGAGATCGATCGCGCCGGGAATGTCGAGCGCGAGCGAAGCGATGCCGTGATGATCGTGCGCATGGTCGTCGACGTGCGGCCCCGCGGGGGTGTGCTCGACGTCCGGATCCGCGAGCACCTGCTCCAGCCATGCGACGTGCTCGTCCGTGGTGCCCGTCAACACGAGCGCGCGCGGTGCGATCGCCGCCGCCGCCGCGATCGCCTGCGCGGTGCCATCCTCGCCGGCGAGCTCGGACTTGGTGACGAGCAACGCGTCGCTGTACGCGACCTGTGCGGCGACCGCGGCGCTCACGTGTTGCGCGGCGACGAAGTGGGTCGCATCGACGAGCGCGACGACGATCGCGAGCCGCACCGCACTCGCAACGGGCTCGCGCCGCACCGCCCACGCGATCGGCAGCGGCTCCGCGACGCCGGTGGTCTCGAGCACGATCGCCTCGAGCTCGGGGTTCGCCGCGACCAGCTCGAGCAGCGTGCGATCGAGATCGTCGCCGAGCACGCAGCACACGCAGCCGCCCGGCAGCTCGACTTGGCGCGCCCCGCCCTCGAGCAGCGCGCCATCGATACCGACCTCGCCGAGCTCGTTGACGATCACGCCCAGCTTGCTGCTCGCTCCGCGTTCGGCGCGCCGCGCGAGCAACCGGTTCACGAGCGTGGTCTTACCCGCGCCGAGAAAACCGGTGACCAGCACGAGAGGGCAACGCACCCCCGCACCATACCCGCGCTAGCTCTCGATGACGACGATCTTGCGCTTGCCGGCAGCGGTCAGCGGAATCTCGGCGACGTGGTCGATCGCGAACGCGATACCCGGGAGATACTTCGCGACCCAGTCGCGCAGCGCCTTCTGCGTCGCATCTTTCAGCGCCGGGGCGTCCGCGACGATCACTTTCAGCGTGATCCGTTTGTCGGCGTGCTGGACGATCTGGAATTGCTTGGTCTCGTTGCCGAGCAGCGCGAACAGGATGCTGAACACCAGGCCACTGACCGGGTTGCCCTTGCCGTCGAACATGGTCTCGGCGACGCGGCCCTCGATCGGACCGATCTTCACGAGCCCGCGCCCGCACGCGCAGCGCTCCTCGCCGTGAGCGACCGCGAGATCGCCGGTGACGTAGCGCACGAGCGGCACCGCGAGGTTGTGCAGATCGGTGACGACGACCTCGCCGGTCTCGCCGGGGCGCGCGGCGCGGGTGCGCCCGTGCTCGCGCACGACGACCTCGACGATCATCGTCTCCATCGACGTGTGCAGGCCATCGTGCGCGTCGCACTCCGAGCCCATCAACATCACCTCGCGCGCGCCGTAGGTCTCGAACGCCGGGCCGAACGCGCGATCGATCTCGGCGCGATCCTCGGGCCACAAGCGCTCCGCACCGACGAGCACCGGGATGTCGTTCCAGTTGCGCAGGTTGCGGCGGTTGACGAACCGCGCGAGCGCCGCCGCACCGGCCGAGTACGCGACGATCACGTCGGGTTTGAACTTGTGGAGCTGGGCGACCGCGTCGAGCAGTGCGTCGTCGCCGCGCGGCGTGCAGTCGACGTAGAGGTCGCGCTTGATCGCGCGATCGAGCTTGATCTTGGTCCGCTTAGTCCACGACGTCACCGGCGGACCGAAGCCCCAGTAGTGCAGCGCGCGCTGGCCGATGTGATAACCGGCCCAGCCGTAGCCGCGCCAGCGCGTCGCATCGCGCCACACGCGCGACTCCTCGTTGTACTGCACGGTCACCGGCTCGCCGGTCGTGCCGCTCGAGGTCTTCGTGATCGCGATCTTCGGTCCCGCCGCTGCGATCCGCGCCTCGTGGGTGGTGCGCGTGGTCTCGCGATCGAGCAGCGGCAGGCGCTCGAGGACACCCACGTCGTGGATGTCCTCGGGACGCAGCTCGGCCGCGTCCATCACGTCGCGGTAGTGCGTGGTGTGGGTGTACGCGTGGCGCAACAGGCGGCGCAGGAATCCAACTTGCAGATCGCGAAGTGCATCGACCGAGAGGCGTTCGGTCGTCTGCAGATACTCGAGCAACCTGACCGTCGGCCGCCCGCGCACTGCTTCGAATGCAGGAAACAACGCCTTCGCGAGTAGCGGACCGTAGAGATCCATACGACGCTACGTTTTAACATCGTGCCCTCGGTGCTGTCCCGCCTGCGCAAGAAGAACCTCCACCAGTGGTTGCCGGATTACGCGCGTCACCTGGTGCGCCGAGCGCGTACGCCACGCGCGCGCGGCGACGCACATCTGTTGTTCGCGCTCTGCGATCACTACGAGCCGCTGCACGGTCACGCGGACGATGCGACGGGACGCACGCGCGTCGATGCGTGGGCGGAGCGCTATCCGGAGCTCGGGCAGTTTCGCGACACCAACGGGCGGCCGCCGCGCCACGGTTGGTTCTTTCCGGGCGAAGAATATCGCCCGTACTTCCTCGATCGGCTCGCGGAGCTCGTGAAGGCCGGCTTCGGCGAGGTCGAGGTCCACCTCCACCACGACGGCGACACGCGCGCGACGTTGACCGAAAAGCTGCAGACGACGCTCGCGACGTTCGCGGAGCACGGCCACCTGTCGCGCGGCCGCAAGGGCGGCTATCGCTGGGCGTTCATCCACGGCAACTGGAGCCTCGCGAACGGCCGTCCCGACCGAAAGTGGTGTGGCGTCGACGACGAGCTACTCGTGCTCCACGAGCTCGGCTGTTACGTCGACCTCACGTTTCCGTCGGCGCCGGATCCGTGTCAGCCCGACAAGGTCAACCAGATCTACTGGCCGGCCGGCGATCTGTCGCGGCGGCGCAGCTACGAGCACGGCGAGCGAGCGCGAGTCGGCGCGATGTACGACGATCGGTTGTTGATGATCACCGGACCGCTCGCGCTCGCGCGCAAGGGCGCCGGCATGCGGCTCGAGAACGGCGCGATCACCGGCGATGATCCGCCGACCGCGGCGCGCGTGAAGACCTGGATCGATCAGGCGATCCACGTCGAGGGCCGCCCGGAATGGGTGTTCGTGAAGGTCCACACGCACGGCGCGATCGAGAACACCGCCGCGTCGTTACTCGGCGACGGCGGCCGCGCGCTGCACGAAGCGCTGCACGCCCAGACCAGCGAGCAGTTTCGGCTGCACTACGTGACGGCGCGCGAGATGTTCAATGTCGCGCGCGCGGCAATGGACGGAAAGCTCGGCGACCCGACCGAGTACTACGACTACGTGGTGCCGCCGCCGCCGGTTGTCGGGTAGTTGCGGGTCGAAAATCGTGGTCCTTTGGTGCCGTCGTGGGTCGGGGGCCGTGAAGTAGGTACATCTCGCACTTAAATCGGGGAAATCGTTCGGGCATAATAGAAGTCGTGACGATTCCGGCGGGGACACTGGTTCCTCGCGACGCTAGAGATTTCGGTTCGTATCAGCTGCTCGCGAAGCTCGCGACCGGCGGCATGGCCGAGATCTATCTCGCGCGTCCGCAATCGACGTCGGTCGCGGGTGCGAAAGACGTGATGGTGCTCAAGCGAATCTTGCCGCACCTCGCGGAGGACGAGCACTTCGTGCAGATGTTCCGCGACGAGGCCGACCTCGCGGCGAAGCTCGTGCACAAGAACGTGTGCCACGTGCAGTCGTTCGGTCAGTTCGGCGGCACGTGGTTCATCGCCATGGAGTATCTCCACGGCGTTCCGCTGTCGCGGATGATGACGCGCCTGTCGAAGGCGCAGAAGATGCTCGACTACCGCGTCGTCGCCGGCATCATCACGCAGGCGTGCGAAGGCCTCCACGCCGCGCACGAAGCGCGCGACGGGGCGGGAAACCTCCTCGGTGTCGTGCACCGCGACGTGTCGCCGCCGAACATCATGGTCACCGGCGATGGCCTCGTGAAGCTGCTCGATTTCGGCATCGCGAAGGCGCGCGGCGCGAACTCGCGCACCCGCACCGGCACGGTCAAAGGCAAGAACGCGTACATGAGCCCCGAGCAGATCCTCGGCAAGCCGCTCGATCGCCGCAGCGACGTGTTCGCGCTCGCGGTCGTGATGTACGAGATGCTCGCGATCCGCCGGCTGTTCCACCGCGACTCCGACTTCCTCACGTTCAAGGCGATCACCGAGGAGCCGATTCCCGAGATCCGCGATCGCCGCGCCGACGTTCCCGCCGGGATGCGCGCCGCGTTGATCCAGGCGATGGCGCGCGATCCGAACGGCCGATTCGACACCGCGCAGGCGTTCGGCAACGCGATCAAGAACTCGGTCTCGACGCTCGGCGGCCCCGCCTCGCCGCAGGAGCTCGCGCGCCTGTTGTTCACCGATTTCGGCGACGAGATGGCGTCGCGCGACGAGATCCTGAAGGCCGCCGACGATCCGGGCGCAGCGCCCGTGTCGATCACCGTGCCGCCGCCGCGGCCGCCGCCGCTCCCCATACCCGCGCCGCAACCGGCGACGAGCGGCGAGATGCAGCAGACGTCGGGCCGCGCGAAGGCGCCGACCGGTCCACAGACGCCCGTACCGTCGATGATCTTCGGCCCGCCCGGCACCGGCAAGGTCCAACTCGTCGATCTCGATCAGGTGCTAGATCTGTCGGCCGACGTCGGCGCCGATGCGTGGATGGCCGAGGGCGGTACGAACCTCCTCGCCGCGCATCGCTGGAAGTCGCTGCGTAACGCCGCGATCGCGATCGCGATCTTCGCCGTGTTGGTCGCCGGCATCGTGCTCGCCGTGCAGTTCCTCGGCTCGCGGACGTCCCAGAAGGCGGCGTACGCGAACGTGCCCGCCGACGCCGCGATCAGGCCAACGATCCACGACATCCCGATCGATGCCGATACCAAAGAGCACGACGACATCATCGCGCTGTCGAAGTTCGGGTTTTATTCGGTGACGTCGAACTCGAAGACGACGATCTACGTCGACGACAAGAACATCGGCGAGACTCCGCTGACGCGCTTGCCGCTCAAGCCCGGTCCGCACGTGGTGAAGGCCGTCGGTCCGAAGGGCAAATCCAAGCTCATCAAGATCACGATCATCGGCGGCCAGGACACCGACAGCGGCTCGGTCGACTGGTAATCAGCTCAGCGGCGCTGGCTTGATGCTGGTGATGTTCAGCGACGACTCCGCGCTGGTCTCGATCGTCACGCGATCGCCGGCGGAGAACCGCGGTAGCAGCTCCGCGGGCCCCTGAAACTGCAGATCGACGAGGTTCTCGAGGTCGAGCTCTTCGCCCTCTTCGTCGATCGCGCGCTCGATATCGAGACAGATCCGCGCGACCTGGCGCGACGTCAGATGCTCGAAATGTGCTGCCATGGTGTGGAGCTCGATCGTACGGATCGTCCCCACCACGCGCAGACCGGCATCGGTCGCCATGGTGTCATGGTGTCAGGACTGCGGTGGCAATTGAAGCTCGATACCGTTGAAAGCGCGCGCCACGAAGATCACATCCTCGTCGCCATCGACGGTGAGGAGGTGTGAGGTGCCAGGCGCGTACACGAGCTCTTCGCCTTCGCGATAGACCTTGCCGTCGACATCGCGGATCGCACCGCTGAGGACGATGGCGGTCTCTTCGCCGCGATGGATGTGCGGCGGAAACACACCGCCCGGTGTGATGCGGATGATGCCGCAGTCCGCCGTCGCAGCGGCCGGACCGGCGTCGAAGTGGATGAGGAACACGCGCGGTGCTTCTTCGCCCCACGACGACGCGCGCTCGGTGAGTCCGAGGATCTCTCGCGCGCGCTCGATGGAGAAATCGAACAGCTGGCTGACCCGCGCGGCGAAGCGCTCGAACCGGCCGCCGCCGGCCGAGGCCATTAGCCGCTTCTCGAGATCTGCGGGCGGCGCGATCGGCGTGATCAGCGCGTCGTCGTAGCCGGCGAGCTCGCGCGCGAGCGCCGGGTCAGCTTCGATCGCCTTCGCGACGGTCGCGGCCTCGTCGCCTTCGAGCAGGCCGAGCGCGTAGAGCGGGAGCAGCTCTTGGATCGTCATTTCGCGCCTCCTAGACCTTCACGCAGCCGGGACAGGCCTGCGGCGAGGCGCGACTTCACGGTGCCGATCGGTTTGGCGATCTTCGCGGCGATCTCGGAACACGACAGGCCCTGGAAATACGCGAGCTCCACGACCTCGCGCTGGTCGTCGCCCAACGTCGCGAGCGCCTCACGCACGCGGCCGTGATCCGGGCTGGCCACCGCGCGATCGTCGACGACAACCTCGAGTCCGGCGTCGCCGGCGTTCCGCGAAACGCGCGCGGATTTTTGGTGATCGAGGCAGCGAGAGCGCATACGAATGGCTAACCAAGTACGAACCCGACCCCGTTTTGGATCGAAATCCTTAGCCGCACGCCAGGCTTCGAGGAACACGTCGTGTAGGAGATCCTCGGCCTCGCGGCGCTCGCGGACGATGCGGACCGCGAGCCCGAGCAGGAGGCCAGCGTGACGGGCGTACAGGGCCGCCAGCGCCTGCCGGTCCCCCTCCGCCATCGCCCGGACCAGCCGGGCGTCCTCGGCATCGTCGCCGCTGTCCATGTGTGGGCAACGTATCACGGCTTCGGGCTGCGCCCACGTGCGCTCCGGCGTGGTAAACGGCCGGCGGTGCTGCGAGACGCCGTCCGTGCCGAGGCGACCGAGCGGACCTGGACCCAGGGCGTCCAGCTCGCGCGGGACGGACGCGTCGCGGGTAAAGGCAAATCGGGCGGCGAGCTCGAGCTCGACGTGCGTGTGCCCGGCAAACCGACACCGTTTCACGTCGTCCTCAATCCCGAGCACGAAGAGTGGGAGTGCGATTGCCCGAGTAAAGAGCTGGTGTGCTCGCACGTGGTCGCCGCGGTGCTCGCGACGGAGCAAGCCGGCGGAGAGCTGCCGAGCAACCAGCGCGCGATCGCGACGATCCGCTACTTGCTCGAGCCCGATCCGGCCGGCGTGCGCGTCGAGCGAGTGCTGGTGCATGACGACCGTACGGAGAAGCTCGTCGGATCGCTCATGACGATCATCGCAAAAGGCAAAGCGGGTGCGATCGCGAGCGAGGAGTACGACCTCGTCGCAGATCGACTCCTGAACAGCAAGCCGATCACCGGCGACAAGCTCGATCTCGTGCTCGGCGTGCTCGCCGAAGCGAAGGACGTGCGGTGGAAAGGCGACAAGGTCACCACCAGCAAAGAGCCGGTGATGCCGCGCGCCGAGATCGATGATTATGGAGACGGCGTGCGGGTGCAGATCATTCCCGACCGCGCGGTCGCGGAGGTCCTTGCCGTCGGGCTGGTGCGCACGCACGACGACGTGCTGCGCCCGATCGGCGCGGTCGATCTCGCGGGAGCGCGACTAGAAAAGCTGCCTCAGACGTTCACCGTCGGGCGCAAGGCCCTGCCCGAGCTGCTCGGCAAGACCATTCCCGCGCTCGCGCAGCGTATCGAGATCGACGTGCGCGCGAAGGGCCTACCGAAGCTCGGCGCCAAGGAAGAGCCGCGCATGCAGATGGAGGTCGCGCAGGACGGCGACACGCTGACGGTGTTTCCGACGCTGGTCTACGGCGATCCGCCGCGCGCACGCGTCGACGGGCGCACGCTCGTTCACCTGCACGGCGCGCTGCCGATCCGCGACGAGGATCAAGAGCGCCGGCTCGTCCATCGCCTGCGCGACGAGCTCAACCTCGTGCCGGGGCGCCGCGTGCAGCTCGTCGGGCGCGAGGCGTTCGTCATGCAACAAGGCTTGTCGAGCTGGTTGCGCATGGACGCGAAGGCCGCCGCCGCCGCGAAGCTCGCGCCGCTCGAGGTCCGCCTCGACATCACGGGCAACAAGCTCGACGTCGAGCTCTACGGCGCCGATGGCACCGCGCAGGCGTCGGTCGCGGCGGCGCTGCGCGCGTGGCAGGCGGGCATCGACGTCGTCCCGCTGACCGGCGGCGGCTGGGGCCGCGTGCCGAAGGAGTGGTTCGACAAGCACGGCGAGCGGCTCGCGGACCTCCTCGCCGCGCGCACGAGCGATCGCCGCGTGCCGATCTACGCGCTGCCCGACCTCGCGAAGCTCGCGGTCGATCTCGATCAACCGCCGCCGCCCGAGCTCGAGCGCCTGCGGCCGCTGCTCGCAGGGTTCGCGGGCATCCCGCACGCGCCGGCCGAGGCCGGCTTCGTCGGAGAGTTGCGCCCGTACCAGCAGTCCGGCATCGACTGGCTCGTGTTCTGCCGCGGCGCCGGGCTCGGCTGCGTGCTCGCCGACGACATGGGCCTCGGCAAGACGATCCAGGCGCTCGCCGTGGTCCGGCGCGGCGACAAGACGCTCGTCGTGTGCCCGAAGAGCGTGCTGTTCAACTGGATGGCGGAGATCCAGCGCTTCCGTCCCGACCTGCGGGTCGGCACGTACGCGGGCACGCGACGCGCGATCGATCCGACC
>Ga0193728_1000891_pt1 | contig 14927 bp, 15 predicted proteins | sample U1c1metaG_FD_143037 | JGI IMG/M metagenome (GOLD analysis project Ga0193728, IMG submission 143037) | Soil microbial communities from a riparian zone of the East river system, Colorado, United States - U1c1 | ecosystem: Environmental > Terrestrial > Soil > Riparian zone | place: USA: East River...
TGGGCCGGTCACGCCGGCGTGCTCGTTCCAGGCGTACTAGGCGCGCACATAGCGCGCGTGATCGCTCGGTTGCAGCTACGTGCGAGTCGTCGGCTATCCCACCCGAAAGCCGTGAATTCGCTCGCTAGCAGCGATCGCGGCGAGCTCCGGACATGGCATGCAGCGTGGATTCACCCCCACGGTGCTCAAAGCGGTGATCGTCGCCGGGGAGACTTCGTCGGACGGCGAATTGCGCGATGCCTTGCGCGATGCCGGCTGTACGGTCGTCGCGACGGTGTCGCCGGATGTCGCCGTGACGGCGATCGCGAACGGTGCGAATCTTCCCGATCTCGTCGTGCTGTCGCTCGCCGGTGAGAGCCTCGCGGCGCTCCAGCAGATCGCGCGCGCGCACCGCGAGCTGATGACGATCGTGATCTGCGAGAGCCATCGCATCGATGCCGTGCTGCTCGCGGGCGCGGCCGAATGCGTCGTCACGCCGGTGCGCCCGCAGGAGCTGCGCGGCCGACTGCGCCAGGCGTTACGCACGCGCGATGCTGCACGCCAACGGAGCGAGCGCGAGCAGCGCTTGTCGGCCGCGATCGTCGCTCTCGAGCACGAGAAGCAACAGCTCGAGCGGCTCGCGTGCGTCGATCCGCTGACCGGCGTCGCGAACCGCCGCCACACGCTCGCGCTGCTCAAGGCCGAATGGCGGCGCTCGAGCCGCGAACGCTTGCCACTCGCGCTCGTGATGATCGATCTCGATTGCTTCCACGCGTACAACGAGCTCTACGGCCATCTCGGCGGCGATGCCTGCTTGCGCCGCGTCAACGAGGTGATGGCGACGTGCCTGCGTCGGCCGTCGGATTACCTCGGCCGCTACGGCGGCGAAGAGTTCCTCGCGGTGTTGCCGAACACCGATGCCGGCGGTGCGCGGATCGTCGCGGAACGGCTGCGCGCCGCCGTCGAGGCGCTGCGCCTGCCGCATGGCGCGTCGACGTGCAGCGACGTGGTGACGATCACCGCGGGCTTCGCGTCGATGGAGATCACGCCGGACCTGTCCGTCGATCAGCTGATCGGCGCGGCGGATGCGGCGCTGCTCCGCGCGAAGGCCAGCGGGCGCAACCTGAGCGAAGGCGACGGTCCGATCGCCGATCCGACCGACTGCTCGAAGGCGTGGATCAGCTTCGATCCGGTGCACGCAGATCCGTGGTTCGCGGATCGCATCCCGCGCTTTCTCGCCGAGGTTCAGGTCGGTGCGCACGACATCGCCAACTCGTTGCGCCGCGACGATTCGGCGGCGGTGTCGCGCACGGTGGCGGGCCTGCGTGCCGGTGCGCGCGACCTCGGGCTCGCGCTCGTCGAGCACATCGTCGACGACCTCGAGCTCGCCGCGATCGAGCACGACCCGGCGACCGCGCTCAAGGCCGCGGACGAGCTGACCCAATACGTCACGCATGTCCAGGTGATCTATCGGCGTGCGGGCGAGACGGCGCGGTCGATGCGCGCGGTCACGGCGAGCTAGGATCTACGTACCGGTCGACGCGTGATGGCGCACGCCGATCCGGAACACGCCGAGCGCGACGGCCAGGAACGCGACGCCGGCGAGCGGGCCGAGGACGTGGATCGCGCCGATCGCGTCGCGGCCGAGGATCGCGCGCGCCGGGTAGTAACCGGTCAGCGCGAGCGGGATGATGACCGTGAAGAAGCGCTGGAACCAGCGCTGGTAGATCGCCATCGGATATTGCATGGCGTAGTTGCCGCCGTACGTGAACGCGTTCCACACCTCGAGCGACTCGATCGTCCAGAACGCGCTCGTCGCCTGCAGGATCACGAGGCCGAGGAACGCGCAGGTCGTGCCGAGGATCGACGCGAGCAACAACGCGGCGGTCGCCGGCGTCCACGCGAGCGCGCTGCCGGCCCACGCGAGCACGACGATGCCTTGGGACAGCCGGCCGATCCGCAGCAGCTGGAGCTCGTAACCGAGCAGCTGCAAGACCGGCGAGCGCGGCCGCAACAGCATGCGATCGAAATCGCCGGCCTTGAGGATCCTGTCGAACTTGTTGAAGCCGCGGCCGGTCGCATCGGCGATGGCGAACGCGATATCGGCGACGCCGTAGATCAGCGCGACCTCGCGCAGCGACCACCCGCCGAGCGTACCGAACCGCGAAAACAGCGCCCAGATCCCGAAGAACTCGATCGCGGTGACGAGCAAGTGACCGACGGTCATCATCATGAACGTCGCGCGATACACGAGCTGCGAGCGCAGCGAGATCGCGACGTAGCGGCCGTAGAGCGCGAGCGCGTCCCTCATCCGCCTTGCACCACGAGGCGGCGCAGGCCGCGTGCTAACAACCAGCGCCCGACGAGCGCGAGGACAAGCGCCCATGCGAGCTGGTCCGCGACCACGAGCACCGCCTGCGTCGCGGCGATGTCGCCGGTGAACACGCGCGACGGCAGATCGAGGATGCCCGCGAACGGCAGCGCGTACAGCACCGGCTTCAGCCAGTCCGGAAACAGCGGCAGTGGGATGACGAGGCCGCCGAACATCGTCGCGAGCGTGCCGATCATCATCGGCATGCCGTCGCCAGCGATCGTCCACATCATCGTCACGTTGATCAGCGCGGTCAGCGCCGCCGACAGAATCACCGCGCCAGCGAAGCAGGCAACCCACATCACGAACGACGCGACGCTCGGCGGTGGTGCGAGCTCCCAGCCCGGTGCGACCAGTGGCACGACGACCATCGCGATCACGAACATCGGCAGCATGCGCAGGAACACCGGCGCGGTCCGCCACGCGAGCGAGCGCGCGAACCACGAGCCCCACAGATCGAGTGGCCGGGTCAGCTCGTACACTACCGTGCCGGTGCGGATCTGCTCGGCGACATCCTCGTCGGCGCGCCACGGCAACAACAGCAACGTGGCCTGGCCGAGCCAGACGTACCCGGTGACGTTCGCGAGGCTGATCGGCGCGTGGCTGGACGCGGCGTAGAACGCGCGCAGGATCATGATCCGGACCAGCCCGAAGAAGATCTGCGTGAACAGACCGCCGAGCGCGGCGGCGCGGTACTGCAGCAGCGCCCTGAACCGCGCCGCGATGATCGCCGCGTAGCCCATCACCGCTGATACATCCTCGCGATCACCGTCTCGATCGGTGGGTTCTCGACGAACAGGTCGCGCACCTCGTGCCGGCTCGTGACGCGCCGAATCAGCTCCGCCGGCGAGACGACCTCGGGATCGAACGCCAAGCACACGCGCTCGCCTTCGCGGCGGATCACGGTCGCATCGGCGTCGCCGACCTCGCTGGCATCGCCGGCGACATCGACGGTCAGCCAACGCTCGCGCGTCACGGTGTTGCGCAGGTCGGCGAGCGTGCCGTCCGACACGATCGCGCCGCCGTCGATCACGATCACCCGATCGCATAACGCTTCGATGTCGTCCATGTCATGCGTCGTCAGGATCACGGTGACCCGGCGCTCGCGGTTGAGCCGCTTCACGAACGCGCGCACCGCGAGCTTCGACACCGCGTCGAGCCCGATCGTCGGCTCGTCGAGGAACAGGATCTCCGGCGCGTGCACGAGCGAGGCCGCGAGGTCCGCGCGCATGCGTTGGCCGAGGCTGAGCTGGCGCACCGGCGTGTCGAGGATGCCCGCGAGATCGAGCAGCTCGATCAGCTCGTCGCGCTGCGTGCGGAACGCGTCCGCGGGGACTTTGTAGATGTGGCGGAGCATGTCGAGCGACTCGACGACCGGCAGGTCCCACCACAGTTGCGTGCGCTGGCCGAACACCACGCCGATCCGGCGCACGTGCTCGATCCGCTCGCGCCACGGCACTCGCCCGGCGACCTCGACGCGCCCGCTCGTCGGCACGAGGATCCCGGCGAGCACCTTGATCGTCGTCGACTTGCCCGCGCCGTTCGGGCCGATGTAGCCGACGAGCTCGCCCGCCGCGAGCGAGAACGACACGCCGGCGAGCGCGCTGACGTCGCGATGCTTGCGCCGGACCAGCCCGCGCACGGCACCGGCCAATCCGGCGGTGCGCTCGGCCACGCGAAACGTCTTCGCGAGATCCTCCACCACGATCTGCATGGCCGCGGAGGATACGCGAGTCTCATGGACGATCCGATTTGTGGCCCAGTTTGCGCCGTAGCTCGGTTGCGAAACCGTGCGCCGGCGCTCGCCGTGACACAGCAGATTCGCGTGGTTGGCGTTGGTGCGCCGCCTGCAGTACCGCATTCACGTGCTGGCTGCCCTCACCCGAATCGGACCCGCGATGCTCGACGGTGTGAAGGTGCTGTTTGTCGACGACGATCCCGACGTGCTCTACCTCGTGAGAACGCTGCTCGCGAACGCACGCGCAGAGGTCTTCACCGCGGCCTCCGGAGCGCAAGCTCTCGTGTTGCTCGACACGATCAGCCCCCACGTGATCATCAGCGACATCTCGATGCCGGGCTTCGATGGCTATCAGTTCATCGCGCAGATCCGCCAGCGCGCGGTCCGGATCCCGGCGATCGCGCTGACGGCGCAGAGCAGGACCAAGGATCACGACAAGGCGCTCCGGGCGGGCTTCGATCTCCACTTGTCCAAGCCGATGCGCGCGCTCACTCTGATCGGCGCGATCAACGACCTGGTCGTGAGGTAACCATGCCGAAAACGTATGACGAGATCACCCGCAAGACCGTGCCCGAGCCGGATAGCTCGTGGCGGCCTTCGCCCGAGCAAGTGAAGCAGGCGCAAGAAGGGTATCGCGCCATGGACGCGGACGAGCAGCAGCTCCACGCGCGCGTCGTCGCTGCGGTCGGCGCTGGCATCGATGTCGAGGTCACCGGCGATCGCGTGACTTTGCGCGGCCAGGTCGCCGACGCCGAAGCGCTGAGCCGCATCCCCGAGCTCGCGCGCGGGGTCGACGGCGTCGCGCACGTCGACGATCAGCTCGTCGTCTCTTCGAAGTAACTCGACACTGACGTTTGCCCACATGTGCGGCATCCGTGAGGGGAGCGTTACAACCGTTACGTGAAGAGCTCCATGACACGCGTGATATTCTTCGTCGGATGACGAGGTTGTTGCGATCGTCGTTGCTCCTCGTCGCGGCATGCGGCTTTCAACCGACGGCGTCGCAGGCAACCGGCGATGGGGCGACAAGAGCGATCGATGGCGCACTGGTCGTCGTCATCGATGCAACGATCGCGATCGACGCGAAGCACTTCGCCGACGCCGGAACGCAGATGAGTCCGACGCCGAAAAATTGTGCCGAGGCACTCGCGGGCGGCATGACGGCCGACGGCACCGCGATGATCGATCCCGATGGCATGGGCGGCGCGCCGCCGTTTCAGGTCTATTGCGATCAGACCACCGCCGGTGGCGGCTGGACACTGGTCTGGGTCTACGGGTTCACGAACTACGGCAACTTCCAGGACCCAGGGAACGCCGTGACGCCGCGACCGACGTGGAGCGGGGCTGCCACCACGGGAACGACGCCGACCTCGACGACGATACCGACCAGCCGGACATCGACCGGCGCAGTCGACTTCACGAAGTGGGCGAGCCTCGGCGACGAGGTGATGGCGACGTCCGACATCAACCACTGGGTCAAGTGTCAGCCCGGTAGCGGATCGATCGTGACGAAGACGGACGGCACGCTGACCTGCCAGATGGTGAAGACCGTGCCCAACACGTGCATGACGACGGTGCCCGCGTACTGGGGCACGAACGTTCCGACCGGCCTCGGCTTCTTCGCCAGCTCGAGTCAGTACTCGGCGTACTACTTCTACGACGGCTCCACGACGACCAACTGGCCGACGCACGATCCGTGCGGCACGAACGCGCCGAACCAGATCGACAACGCGCCGAATCCGCACGGCCAGCTGTGGATCCGTCACCGCTAGTCGTTGCCTAAAATTGGACTCGGGCGCTGTTTCGAGGCCATTTATCGGGAACGATGAAGCTCACGAAATCGCAGCAGCGCACCGCCAAGAAACTCGCGTTCCCGGTGATCGCGATGTTGATGTTGACCACCATGATGGCGCTCGCGTCGGCGCAACGCGCTCAGCCGCACCGCGCGCCGGCCGCAGCCGCGACGCGTTAGCGAAGAGGCAGCGAGAACTCGAACGTGCTGCCGCCGTCGGGCGTCGAGCGGGCCGACACGCGTCCGCCGTGGCGCTCGACGATGCGCCGCACGTTCGCGAGCCCGACGCCCGTGCCCTCGAACTGGTCGCTCGAGTGCAGGCGCTGGAACACGCCGAACAGCTTGTCGGAGTGGCGCATGTCGAAGCCGACGCCGTTGTCCTCGATGGTGAAGATCGCTTCGCCGTCGCGATCGTGACGATCGATCGCGATCCGGATGCGGTCGCGCGTGCGCGAATACTTGAGCGCGTTATCGATCAGGTTGATCCAGACCTGTTCGAGCAGCGACGCGTCGGCGTGACACGTGCCGAGCGCAGCGATCGCGAGATCGAGCCTGTCGGCCTCGTCGCCGGCGAGCCGGTCGACGATCTCGCGCACGAGTGGATCGAGCTCGATGGTGCGGCGCTGGAGCGTGTGGCGGCCGAGTTGCGAGAACGCGAGCAGATCGTCGACCAGCTCGCCGAGGCGGACCCCACCTGCCTGGACGCGCATCAGCAGCCGGCGCGCCTCGGCGGGCAGCTGTTCGCCGAAATCGTCGACGATGATCTGCGAGAAGCTCGTGATCGCGCGCACCGGTGCACGCAGGTCATGGGACACCGAGTACGTGAACGCTTCGAGCTCGTGATTCGCGGCGGCAAGCTCCGCGGTGCGCTCGAGCACGCGCCGCTCGAGAGAATCGTTGAGCTCGATGATCGCCGCGGTGCTCTCGACGCGGGCGGTGATGTCGGAGAACGCGAGTACGGAGACCATCTGGCCGTCGGGGTCGCGCAACCGCGAACCGGAGTACGACAACGCGCGGCGGGCACCGGTCGCCGTGCGAGTCACCCACAGCTCGAGCCCGCGCACGAGCTCGCCGTTGCGGACTCGCGCCGACGGGCGCTGTTCCGGCGGCACGAGCGCGCCGTCGAGCGTGCGGGTCTCGAACGCACCGCGATCGTACAGCGCGTGCAGCCATTCTTCGTCCTCGCCCGAGAACCCGTAGTGCTCTTTCGCGCGCGGATTGAAGTACAGCACGTTGCCGGTGTCGTCGACGATGATCAGGCCCTCGTGCAGCGTGTCGATGACCTGTTGCAGCCGCTGCTCGCTCGCGTACTCCCCCATCGCTCCGAGCGCTAGCCTACCTCACTTGCGCGTGATCGCGATCGTGCCGAACGGGAACGCGACCTCGAGCCGGATCGGAAACCCTTTGTCATCGATCGTCAGCGTGCCGGACGTCTTCTGACCGCCGCCTTCGATCGCCAGCTTGATCGGCGTCGCGGTGCGATCGAACTTGTAGGTCACGTCGGTGATCGTGCCGTCGCCGGCGAGCTGCTTCGCGGTGAGCGTCGTGATCGCGTGCGGTTTCGTGCGCGGCAAGAACGGGACCATCAGCGAGACGAACGTGCCGTCGATCAACCCGTCCGCTGCGAACGGGGTGTCGGAAGGCGTCGCGGCTGCAACGTGGAGCTTGTCGCCCGCGCGCGATGCGGTCGCGGTCTTGCCGTCTTCGACGACCGAGTACGCGACGAGCCCGCCGGCCTTGTCGAGCTCGAGCTTCATCGCCGATGCGCGAGGTCCCGGCGGGTCGCCCGAAGACTGCGCGACGATCGTGCGGCCCCCGTCCTTGGTCTTGACGACCACGATGCGTTCCGCGCCGACGTCCTGACCGCCGAGCGTCGTCGTGTAGCTCGCGGTGAGCTCCACGTCACCGGCGGGAACGTCGAGGGCCGGCGTCTTCGCGAACCGGTCCGCGGGCGGCATGAAGCTCGCGACGAGCTCGTCGAGCTTCGCGTCGAGCTGCTTCGCGGTCAGCCACGTGCCACGCACCATCACCCCGGTGCGCTTCGTCGTCGCGCTGATGTCGGCGAGCGGGTCGGCGTCGAGCACGACGAGATCCGCGCGCGCACCGACGGCGATGCGCCCGATCGAACGATCGCCGATCCAATCGGCGGCATTCGCGGTCGCGGCCTGGAGTGCCTGGTACGGCGTGAGCCCGGCCGCGACGAGGCGCCCGAGCTCTTCGTGGAGCGAGAACCCCGGCACGACGAACGGGTTCGGCGTATCGGTGCCGGCGAGGATCGGCGCGCCCGCGTCGACGAGCGCCTTGACGAGCTGCTGGCGAAACGCATCACCGTCGCGCATCGCAGCGAACGTCTCGGGCGTCATGTGCGCGGTGCGAAAGTCGTGCTTCGGATCCCAGCGATCGAGCGTCGCTGGCGAGACGAACTTGTTCTCGGGCCGCGCCATCAACGCCTCGGGATGATCGAGCTCGCCGAACCGCGACAGCACCGTGAGCGTCGGACAGTTCGCGACCTTCGCGCCGGCGGTCAGCTTCGCGAGCGCGGGCAGCTTCGAGGCATCGCGATGCTTCGCGAGCTCGAGCCGGCGATCGAGTCCCTTCAGCGTCGCGGCCTTCGACGTCGCGTCCTGCGCCTCGAGCAAGTACCCGGTCAGGTGCTCGATCGACGCCTGACCCGCCGCAAACGCGTGCTCGAGCGTCACCGCCGCCGGCATGTGCCCGGCGAACCGCAGGCCTTGCTTCTTGGTCTCGGCGGCGATCGCGTCGTAGGCGTCGAGCGGAACACCGTCGTAGACCTTCACGAAGTCGTAGCCGGCGCGCTTCTGCTCGTCGACGGCGGCGAACGCTTCCTTCGCATCGTGGACGACCGTGCTGCCGGGCCACACCGGCGGATCGCCGTCGACGATCGGCCCGGCGGTGTAGATCGACGGTCCGAAGTAACTCGGGTCGTGCGCCTTCGCCTTCGCGCGCCACTCGAGCTGCGGTGGGCCACCCCACATGTTGCGCACGGTCGTGATCCCGTTCGCCACGTAGAGCGCGCCATCGCGCTCCTCGTTGAAGTGCACGTGCATGTCGACGAGCCCGGGCACCAACCACTTGCCCGCACTGGCGATCGCGGTCGCGCCGGCGGGCACCGGTGTCGCTGCGGTCGCTCCGATCGCGACGACCTTGTCGCCGTCGACGAGGACGGTCTGGTGCGCGAGCTCGTGGTTGCTGTCCATCGGCACCACGGTGATGTCGACGAACGCGACGGTCGCGTGCACGGTGCTCGGCGGGGGAGGCGCGGGCTTGTCGGTCTTGCCACACGCGATCACCAGCGCGAGGACGATTGCGTGTCGCATGCGCGGAGCTTGTGCCAACACGCGCGCATGTGGAAGGGGATCTAGGGACGCAGTGCGCAGCTGACCTCCGCGCCGGTGTCGACGCAGAGCTCGCCGGTGTCTGCGGCCCACAGTGCGGTCGGCGCGGCTGCGAGCTCCATCACCGTCGCGCGCGGTCCGAAGCCAGTGCCGTGGCTGAACGCGCAGCTCGCGCGCTTACCGTCGATCGTGCACCAGTCTGCACGACCATCGCCGTCGACGTCCGCGAGCGCGCCGGTATCCGCCGTCGCGGCGACCGCATCGACCGTGCCGGCAAGCGCGTACGCCCACGGTACGCCGTCGGTCGACAGCGCGCGATCCGCGGAACGTCCGCACGCCGGACCGTCTGCGGTCGCGGAGCACCAATCGGTCACGCGATCGCCGTCGAGATCCGCCGGCCACAACGCGGCATCGCCTGCCGGCCACGGCGAGAGCACGCGCACGCCGGCCCGCGATGCGCAGATCACACCGTCGGGCGTGAGGCCGCACAGCTCGCCGCCCGCGATCGCGAGCGAGCGATCACTCTCGTCTGGAGCACCCGCGTGCGCGAACGCGGACGTCAACCGCAACGAGCCCTGTGCGGTCGCGCAGACAATGCCGGCGTCATCGCGGCCACACGCATCGGCCAGGCCGTCGCTATCGACATCGCCGACCGCGAGGCTCTCGGGCACGATCGCGAGCGGTCCGATCCGCGTCGCTGCCGTGAACCCACCGCTGCCATCACCGGCGGCACACCACAGGTCGCTACCGTCGTCGGCACACAGATCCGCGATCCCGTCGCCGGTCAGATCCGCGAGCCGTACCGCGCGGCCCGTCTGCGCGAGCCCGAGCGAGGCGCGCGGCGTCGACACCATCGCGGGCAGCACCGACCATGCGGGGGCACCGTCGCCGCCACACAGCGTCGCGCGCGGCACGCCGCCGATCATCGCGAGGCAGTCGAGGTGATCGAGATCGGTGGCCGTGGCCGGCGCGGTCCCGACCCAGACATGCCCTTCGTCGTCGAGCGCCAGCGGCGTCGCGGCGGCGCAATTCGCAGTCGCCAGTGCACCGTCCGCGCCGACCGCGACACACGCATCACCGACGCGAGCGACGTTGCCATCGAACCGCCACGCCGGTGCAGACGCGCAGTCGCCGACACCGTCGAGCGTGGCGCAGCCGGTGGGTGCCTCGAGCACGCCCGCGGCGACTCGATTGATGCGCACCGCGTAGTGGCGCTGCAGATAGCCCGCGTACGTCGCGCTGAACGCCGTGCACGCTTCGCCGCACGCCGCGCAGCCTTCGGCGCATGCCGAGTACCGGGCGAACGCGTCGTCGGCGATCGCGGTGATCGGGGCGAAGCCGTTCGCGGGCTCGCCGGCGATGTCGTAGCCGCGATACGACCACAGCTCCGCGTCGCCACCGGCTGTCGCACGGGCGAGCACCGCGAGCGCACCGACGAGCATGTGATCGGAGTGGTCGTCGCCGTGCGTGCTCGCGACCTCGAGCGTGTGGATCGTGCGCGGGCGCGTCGCCGAGATCGCGGCCGCGAGCGTCGCGATCAAGCCTTCGCGGTCGTAGTGCGCGCTGCGCTCCGCGACGGTATCGGCGCCGGCGATCCGGCCCTGCCATAGCGCGAGCAAGCTCGACGAGAACTGACCTTGCCGACCACCGTCGGGATAGCCGAGGAACACGAGCGACAGGTTCGCGGCGTCGAGCCGGCAGTGCTCGGCGGCATGGCCCGCGAGTGAAAACCAACCGCACCGCCAGCCGGTCGCCCCGGTCGCGGCGGAGTAGGCGGCCATCACGCCGTCGTAGCGCTTGGTCGCGTAGTCGAGATCGCGGTCGTCGTTGCCGGCGGTGACGTACACGATCGCGACGCCGGTGCCGGCGCGCACCGCATCGAGCAGATCGGGCTGCATGAACAGGAGGTCGTCGTCTTGATGCGCGACGATCGCGAGGTCGCGCGCGGTCACGAGCCCGGCGACGTCGGGCAGGGCGTTGTCGCCACACGCCGCGATCACCGCGAGGATCGCGAGGGCTCTCACCGCGGCACGCGATACACGGCGTACTGCGAGCTCGCGTACACGGTGTCGGTCGTGTCGGGCCGGCGATCGAGCACGAGGTAGTCCGCACCGAGCTCGCGCGCACGAGCGAGCAGCACCGGTTTCGGCGTGGCGCTCCACGAGCGATTTGCCTGCGGCACGTCGTGCAGGTGGGGCTCGCCGGTGACGCGGCACAACCTCCGATACCACTCGACGAGCTCGTCGGGTACGAGCGGCGGCGACTTGAGATCGACGACGATCGCACGCCGCGCCAGCAGCCGAAATCCCGACAAGCTCGGCGGCGTCAGGAACACCGCGTCGACCGGCGTCGTCGTGCGCGCCCACTCGTACAGGTCGTCGGTCTCGAAGCCGGCGGACGCGACCCCGATCTGCGGGTGCGCGATCGTCGGCCACCGCGTGCGCACCACGATCGCGAGGCTCGCCGCTGCGACCAGGATCGGCAGCCACGTGCTGAGGTTCGGCGCGACGATCGCGATCGCGATCCCAGCCGCGCACGCCGCCGGTGCCCAGCCTCCGATCGCACCGACGTCGCTCGACGTGGCCCACACCACCCACGCCGCGATCCGCCGCCACCCGGGCTGGTCGCGCCACCGCGACGGATCCTCGATCGTCGCCACTGCGGCCATCGCGATCACGATCATCGCCGCCAGCTGCGCGAACGGCGCGAGCCGCCACACGTAGAGCCGCGTCAGGCCGGCGACGCTCGGCACCATCAAGATCGGCACCGCGATCACGCAGATCGCGGCCGCGCACCAGCACCACGTCATCAGCCGGCGTGCGGCGTCGCTCTCGGCGAGCGGTGCCACGACCAGCGCGAGCACGACCCAACGCACCAGCAGCGGCAGGGTGTGCGCGACGGAATACGCGTGATAGTGGCCGGGCGCGTGAAACCGCTCGAGGATCCACAACGCGAGGTCCGGGTCCGCACCGCGCGCCGACGTCAGCAGATCCGGCCCGAGCACCGCCAGCGCGACGAGCTGCGGGGCGAGCAACCAACCGAGGCGCCGGGTCGGCTTGCCGCCGTTCGCGATCAGCTCCGCGACCGCGAACATCCCGATGCCGAGTACGAGGAAGTTCGCGTGAAACAGCCCGCCGGCCGCGAGCGCGATTCCGGTGACGAGCGGCCGCCCGCGGACGTACGCGGCGAGCGCGATCACCCAACCCACTGCAGATACCCGCTCCACAAGTACGACCCGGCGATCGATCGATCGCCGTTGATCATCAGCCACGCGGCGACGATCGCGAACACCGCGAATGCGCTTCGCTTGGTCACACCGGTGACCACGACGTACACGGCCGCGATCAAGCCGGTCATCAACACGACGTGGGCGATCGCGCAGCCGAGCGCGCCGCTATCGTCGACGCGAAACAACCAGCTCGCCGCGATCGAGAACAGGCGGTGATAGGCGGTCGTGCTCGCGAACCAGTCGTTGCGATACAGCTCCGGGTGGAACCGCTGCAGCGGCGCGATGAAGTAGGTGAGCTGGTTCGTGACGCCGAACAGGTAGCCGCACGAGTGCGCGACCAGTGCACCGACCGCGACGACGGCGGACCATTTCCACGCGCTGTGAGGTCGCGCACGCGGTTGCGGCGAGGCCGATCGATTCGTCGAACGAATCAGCGAAGTCGCGGTCGTGTACACGTGCGCGCGGTGCTGTGCAGACGGCGCGCCACGCGACCGAGCGCTTCGGCTCAAAGCCGAACCGCTCGGATCAGTGACACGGGGGCGGCGATCCGTTCGACCCACCAGCCGCGCGTCTCGAATTTCTGAACGGCCCTGACAGCGATGTCGCTATCGCGCGCGCGCTCGATCGTCGCCGTGTAGGATCACCGCATGAGCGAGCCACGCGCCGCATGGGTGGTGACCCACGATGGTGGTGTCTGGAACCTGCGCAAGTTCGAGCTGCCGATCCGGCTCGGCCGCTCCGACGACGCCGACGTGATCGTCAAGAAGGACACGGTCTCGCGCATCCACGCGCTGATCGATTGGCGCGACGGAGCTCACCACGTCAGCGACAACAAGTCCGAGAACCACACCTGGGTCGACGGCAACATGTTGATCGCCGGCCAAGATGCGCCGCTCTCGGATGGCTCCGAGATCATCATCGGCACGGCGAAGTTGCGCTACTTCCGCGACGGTGTGAACGCCGCGAACTTCGCGCGCTCGATCGAACCGTAGGGCGAACCGTAGTTACGCGGCGGTCGCGAGCGGAGCGGGGGTGCCCCAATGGGTCGGCCCGGCGACGCGCTCGATCTCGGCGCGCAGCTCTGGCGCGTGACCGAGCATGAACGCGACCTCGGTGGCGACGAACAAGGGGCCGATCAACAGGCTCGCGAGGTCGTCGAGGAACGCCGGCTTCTTGCCCTCGAACTTGTGGCCGAGGAGCTGGAGCGCCCAGCCACCGACGAACAACCCGGTCGACGCTACCGCCCACACCGGCATGGGCATCGCGGCGATGCCGTTGCCCATGACGCATGTCGCGCCGAGCGCGGTCGTCATCACCTTGCCGAGCTCGGGGTCGAGCTTGCGGTAGTACCTGCTCGCCAACGCGGTCGCGCCGACCGCCGCGTTGATCGGCCCGAAGCCGATCCGCGCGAGGACGGCCTGCGCGCCGACGACGATCATCGGGATGCCGACGAAGTGGGTCGCGATGTTGCGCTTGTCGCGGTGGTAGGTCGCGTAGTTGGTGAGGTGCTCGACGAGCGACTTCATGCGCCGAGCGTACCCCAAAGCTATGCGCGCTTCTTCTTGATCTCGCGGCCGGCCCGCGCGATCGCGTCGCGCAGGACGTACTCGATCTGCGCGTTCAACGAACGCAGGTCATCCGCCGCCCATTTCTGGAGTGCCTCCAGCACGGCCGGATCGACGCGTAACAGGAAGGGTTTGCGCTCGGCCACTAGTAAAGGGTGCCGGCGTTGACCACCGGCTGGGTCGAGCGCTCGCCACACAACACGACGAGCAGGTTCGACACCATCGCCGCCTTGCGCTCGGTATCGAGCTCGACGATCCCGCGCTTCGCGAGCTGGTCGAGCGCCATCTCGACCATCGACACCGCGCCCTCGACAATCCGGGTGCGCGCCGCGATGATCGCGCCGGCCTGTTGCCGCTGCAGCATCGCCTGCGCGATCTCGGGCGAGTACGCGAGGTGCGCGATCCGCGCGTCGACGACCTCGACACCGGCCAGCGCGAGCTTGTCGTTGACCTCCTTGCGCAGCAGCTCCGCGACCTGGTCGGAGTGGCCGCGCAGGCTGATCATCGTGTCGTCGTGGCCGTCGTACGGATGGTGCATCGCGAGGTTGCGCAGCGCGGTCTCGGCTTGGATCTGCACGAACGTCGTGAAGCTCTCGACGTCGAACATCGCCTGCGCCGTATCGACGACACGCCACACGATCACGGCGCCGATCTCGATCGGGTTGCCCTCGATGTCGTTGACCTTGATCTTCGCGGTCTCGAAGTTGCGCGTACGCAGCGAGATCGCGCGCTTGGTCGCGAACGGGTTCGCCCAGCGCAACCCGGACTCGCGGACCGTGCCGGTATAGCGGCCGAAGAACGTCAGGACGCGCGCTTCGTTCGGCCCGATCACGAAGTTGCCCTTCAGGATCAAGATGCCGACGAAGATCATCACGAACCCGCCGAACAGATACAGCG